>QFCS01002044.1_pt1 | contig 30692 bp, 30 predicted proteins | sample 3576561 | NCBI WGS metagenome assembly QFCS01 | reverse complement strand
GTACGGCGGCGCAACGAGTTCGTCACGGCACTGGTGCGCGAACTCAAGCGCGAAGGCGTCGAGGTCGCCGGCGTCGACCGCCTGAACCTCGGCGAGGAACTCGCCGTCCAGGACCTGCTGGCGATGGCGCGCTTCGTGCTGCTGCCGCAGGACGATCTCAATCTCGCCTGCCTGCTCAAGTCGCCGCTGATCGGGCTCGGCGAGGACGAGCTGTTCGAGCTCTGCTTCGACCGCAGGGGCCATCTATGGCGGTCCCTTCGCGAGCACGCCGGCGACCCTCGCTTCTCGATCGCCTACGCCACGCTCTCCTCGTGGCTGAAGCGCGCCGACTTCACGACGCCATTCGACTTCTTCGCCACGACGCTCGGCCCCGAGGGAGGACGCGTACGCCTGCTGGCGCGGCTGGGGCGCGAGGCGTCGGACCCGATCGACGAACTGCTGGCGCGGGCGCTGCAGTATCAGCGCGCTGACGGCGGCTCGCTGCAGGGTTTCCTGCGCTGGTTCGAATCCGGTGGCGGAGAGATCAAGCGCGACCTCGACCAGAACCGCCGCCGCGAGGTGCGCATCCTGACGGTGCACGCCTCCAAGGGATTGCAGGCGCCGATCGTCTACCTGCCCGACACGACCCGGGTGCCGCGCGAGTTCGAACGCCTGCTGAGCGGCAGCGATGGCGAGACGCGACTCTGGGTGCCGCGCGCCGACGATGCCAACGAGGCCGCGCGCGCATGGCGGCAAGCGGCGCGCCAACGCATCGAGGAGGAGCAGAATCGCCTGCTCTACGTTGCAATGACCCGCGCGGAGGACCGGCTCTATGTCGGTGGCTGGATCGGCAAGCGCAATCCGGACCGCGGCTGCTGGTACGAGCGGATCGAGGCGGGACTGCGCGCCAGCAGCACGGCCGATATTGCCGTCGACAGCGTGCAGCCGCGGGCATGCGCCGTGCCGCGCAGTTTCGACTTCACGACGCTGATGGGCAGCGACGGCTGGAGCGGGGACGGTTACGAGCTCACCAACGAGGGCGTGATCGGCGTGCCCGAGCAGGCCGAGCTGCCGCTCGAGGCAACGGCGGAGTTGCCGGCCTGGGCACGCGAAGCCGCGCCGCGCGAACCCGACCCGCCGGCGCCGCTCGCGCCGTCGCAGCCCTTGCCTGACGAGACGCTGGGCGCGGCCCGCGCCTACAGCCCGTTGGCGCCGGGCGATCCGAAGCGATGGAAGCGCGGCCAGCTCCTGCACGAGCTGCTGAAACATCTGCCATCGCTTCCGGCGGGCGAGCGCGCCGACGCCGCGCGGCGCTTCCTCGACCAGCCGGCCCATGGGCTCACGGCGGAAGAAGCCGTCGCCTGGGCCGTCGAAGCGCTGGCCGTCATCGAGGCACCGCAATACGCCGCACTGTTCGCAGCGACCTCCCGCGCAGAGGTGCCCCTCATCGGCAGCGTCACGACGCGGCGAGGGACCTTCACGGTCAGCGGCCAGGTCGACCGATTGGCGATCTCCGATCAGGAGGTCATGATCGTCGACTACAAGACCAACCGGCCGCCCCCCCGGACAGCGGCTGAGGTGCCGCTGGTCTACCGGCGTCAGCTCGCGCTCTACCGCGCCCTGCTGGCCGACATTTTCCCCGGCCGACGGATACGCGCCTTCCTGCTCTGGACGGCAGCTCCGCTTCTCATGGAGGTCGACGGAGAAACCCTAGATAAATCAATGCCTTGGACAACACTGTCTTGACTCGGACGGGGCCGGTTCCTAGCTTCTCGGCCAAGGGCGGCGCCGGTCGATCGACCGGCCTGTAGTGTTTTTGGGAGAACCCATATGACCGTCAAAGCAACCGATTCCTCCTTCGAACAGGAGGTCCTGAAGTCCGACACCCCCGTCCTGGTCGATTTCTGGGCCGAATGGTGCGGCCCTTGCCGCATGATCGGGCCTTCACTGGAGGACATTGCCAAGGAGATGGACGGCAAGCTCAAGGTCGTGAAGGTCAATATCGACGAAAATCCTGCGACGCCGACGCGCTACAACGTGCGCTCCATTCCGACGCTGCTGCTGTTCAAGAACGGTCAGGTCGCCGCCACCAAGATCGGCGCAGAGCCCAAGCAGAAGCTCGTCAGCTGGATCAACACCGTCGTCAGCTGAAAGAACGCGCTGCCCTGAGACGCGGCGCGCAGGGCCGCTACAGGAAGGGTCAGCCGTTGCGGGCGAGAACCTCGCCCGCAAGGTAGAGCGAACCGCAGATCAGGATGCGCATCGGCGCGGGCTGGGTGGCCAAAAGGTCTTCCAGCGCCGCGCCGATATCGTTTGCGGGCAGGCAATCCAGGCCGACATCCGCGGCCTTGGCGCAGGCCTCCTGCGGCGTGTAGGCGGCGTGGCCGACGATCGGCACGGCGCGCGCCGCGCGGGCATGACGTGCCAGCGGCCGCAGGAAGCCCGAGGCATCCTTGGTCGTCTGCATGCCGAAGATCAGGTATAGCGGCAGCGCGGCAGGTTCGCGGGCCCACGCTGCAGCCTGGTGAGCCAGCACCAGGCCACAATCCTCGTTGTGGCCTCCATCGAGCCACAGTTCGCCAGCCGGCGGCATCGCATCGGCCATCGGCCCGCGAGTCAGCCGCTGCAGGCGGGCCGGCCAGTCGACCGACGACAGGCCCTTGCGGACGGCGCGGTCCTCGATGGCAAACCCCGCGGCGCGCAGGCGCTCGATACAAGCGACGGCCGTCGCGGCATTGTCGATCTGATGCGCGCCCACCAACGCCGGTGCCGGCAGGTCGAGTCCGAGAAGGTCGCTCTCGTAGCGAAAGCCTTCCGGCGTGGCCGTGACCTGCCATTCGCGCCCCATGCGGAAGAGCGGTGCGGCAAGCTTCGCCGCCGTATCGGCGATCACCTTCGCGGAGGCCTCGCGCTGGCGGCCGATCACCGCCGGCACGGCATGCTTGAGGATGCCCGCCTTCTCGGCCGCGATTCCTTCCAGGGTTTCCCCCAGGAATCCGGTGTGATCGTAGCCTATCGGCGTGATGGCCGAGAGCGCGGGCTGGACCACGTTGGTCGTATCCAGACGTCCGCCCATGCCGACCTCGATCACCGCGAGATCGGCGGGCACCTCCGAGAAGGCCAGGAAGGCCGCTACCGTCGTGATCTCGAAAAATGTGATCGGCTTGCCCGCGTTGGCCTGCTCGCACGCCGTTACGACATCCTCGAGCGTGTCGTCGTCGATCAGTTCGCCCGCGACGCGAATGCGCTCATTGAAGCGCACGAGGTGCGGCGAGGTATAGACATGCACGCGGTAGCCGGCCGCCTCGGCCATGGCACGCAGATAGGCGACCAGCGACCCCTTGCCGTTGGTGCCTGCGACGTGGACCACCGGCGGCAGCCGGCGGTGCGGTGATCCCAGCGCCGCCAGGAGTCGCTCCGTGCGTTCCAGACCGAGGTCGATCAGCTTGGGATGCAGCCGCGTGAGGCGGTCGAGGATGTCGTCGGTCATTGGCCGTCAGTCACGAGGGTGCAGCCGGATCCGGCGCTCAATTCTCTGCGACGGCGAGGCCGGCGCTTTCAGAAGCCTTCGGACTCATCAGCAGGCTGATGAGCCGGATGAGCGTCTCGCGCAGCTTGTGGCGATGCACGACCGCGTCGACCATGCCGTGATCGAGCAGGTATTCGGCACGCTGGAAGCCAGCCGGCAGCTCCTGACGGATGGTGTCCTGGATGACGCGCGGCCCGGCAAAGCCGATCAGCGCGTCGGGCTCGGCGATATGCACGTCGCCCAGCATCGCGAACGACGCCGAGACGCCGCCGGTCGTCGGGTCGGTGAGGACGACGATGTAAGGTAGGCCGGCTTCCTTGACCTTGCGTACGGCGATGGTTGTGCGCGTGAGCTGCATCAGCGACAGGATGCCTTCCTGCATGCGCGCCCCACCCGATGCGGAGAAGACGATCAGCGGCGCACCGCGCTCCACCGCGAGGTCGGCTGCCATCACCAGGCCCTCGCCGACCGCCGTGCCCATCGACCCGCCCATGAAGTTGAAGTCGAGCAGCGCCAGGACGGTGGCGCGGCCCCCCATCGCGCCGCTCGCCACAATCAGCGCATCCGTCCGGCCCTCTGCCTTGGACTGCGCCTCCTTGAGCTTGGCATCGTAGCGCTTGGTATCGCGGAATTTCAGCGGATCGGCCGGCACGCGCGGCAGCGGATGCAGCTCGTACTTGCCCTCGTCGAACAGGTGCGGCAGCCGCTTCATGGGCCGGATGCGCATGTGATGGCCGCAATGCGTGCAGACCTCCTGATTGGCCTCCCAGTCGCGCATGAACAGCATCTGTTCGCACTTTGGACACTTCAGCCAGAGATTATCCGGAGTCTCCTTGCGCGAGATCAGCGCCTTGAGCTTGGGTCGGACGAAGTTCGTCAGCCAGTTCATGTCGGCGGTATGACACGAACGGGCACGCCGGCCAAGGCACCCGAAACGGCCTGGGCAGCGCCCGTCCTCAGCGCCAGAAGCCGGAGAAAGGTGCGGCTATCTCGCCCGGTCTGCGCACCTGGCAGAACAGCTTCCGCGATTGGTAGTCGGCACACAGCCGCTGCGCCGCCTGTGGTTCCAGATCGGCAATGATCGCCGCCTGCTTGGTCACCTTGTTCGAGGTGACGGGCAGGATCCATTCCTTGCCGAGGCGCGTGAATCCCAGGCGCGCCAGCTGGGACTGGCCGACATCGAAGGCATGGCGCGCCGTGCGCCAGTCGCCATAGGTGCCGAGCCAGGCCGCATCGCCCGGCATGTCGTAGCGGATCGCGCCGCACTCGCCGGGTGGCAGAACCGTCGCCGGCCCGCTCTGGCCGTTGCGGATCTGCCAGATCCGCGGGCGATTGCCACCGGTCTTGAGCATGTAGGCGTCATCCATCAGACGCACCAGGAATTCATCGCGCAGGTCGGCGCGCCGAAAGCCGAAGGCCACCGCGATCAGGCGCCGTCCATCACGCACCGCGCTCCCCACGATATTGAAGCCCGATGCGCAGGTGAAGCCGGTCTTCAGGCCATCGGCATACGGCGCGTACAGATCGAGGAACTTGACGCCGGGGCCGATGCGAGTCTTGCCCAGCATGAATTCCTTCGTATGAAAGTATCCGTAGTAATCTGGAAATTCCTTCAGCATGGCCATGGTCAACAGCGCCATGTCGCGCGCCGTCGTGATTTGCGCTGGATCCGGCCAGCCGCTGGCATTGCGGAACTGCGAGCCGCTCATGCCAAGGCGTGCCGCCGTCTCGTTCATGCGCACGGCGAAACCGGCCTCGGATCCACCGATCAGTTCACCCAATGCCGCCGCAACATCGTTCGCCGACCGCGCCACCAATGACTGGAGCGCCTGTTCGACAGTGATGGACTGCCCAGGCCCGAGACCAAGCTTGGAAGGCGGCTTGGCCCGGGCTGCCTCCGAAAAGGGCACCGGCGTCGTCAGCGTCAGGCGGCCGGCGTGCAGTTCCTCGAAGACGATATAGATCGTCATGATCTTGGTGAGCGAAGCTGGATGCCAGAAGGCACCCGCATCTCGTTCCAGCAGCACTTCCCCAGTGGCGGCATCCACGGCCACGTAGGGGCCTGCCTGCACGGGGCCTGAAGGAGAAGCGACGGCCGAGATCTGAGCCTGGCCGGGGGCCGCCGCCAGAAGCAGGACGAAACAGAGGAGCAGAAGGCGCAGATTCATCGCGGACACATTCGAGCAGGCGCACCATACGCCCTTCCATGGCCGCGCGGGAGGCATTAGATCGATTGCATGCTCAAGGTCCTGATCGCCCCCGTAACCCCCTTCCAGCAGAACTGCTCCATCATCTGGTGCGAGGAGACCATGGAAGGTACCGCCGTCGATCCGGGCGGCGACTTCGACATGCTGAAGGATGCGATCGCCCAGCAGGGCATCAAGGTGACCAAGGTCCTGCTGACACATGGCCACGTCGATCACGCATCGGCCGCCGGCACGATGGCCGACCATTTCGGCGTCGAGATCGAAGGACCGCACGAGGACGACCTGTTCCTCATCGAAGGCCTGCCGGAATCAGGCCGCAAGTACAACTTCCCGCAGTACAAACCGTTCGTGCCGCATCGCTGGCTCGACAACGGCGAAACGGTGAGGCTGGGCAATCTCACGCTCGATGTGGTGCACTGCCCCGGCCATACGCCTGGCCATGTCGTCTTCGTGCACCAGCCCTCGCGCGTCGCGTTCGTCGGCGACGTCCTGTTCCGGGGCTCGATCGGCCGTACCGATTTTCCCCGCGGCAATCATGAACAGTTGCTGAGTTCGATCCGCAGGCGCCTGTGGCCGCTCGGCGACGACATCACCTTCGTGCCCGGCCATGGCCAGACCTCAACTTTCGGCTGGGAGCGCAAGACCAACCCCTTCGTCGCCGACTTGCTGTTCGACGACGACAGTGCCGCCGAAGGCTAGCTCAACAACGACGACTGGACGGCGAGGCGGCTGGCCGCGAGCGCCGGCGGCACCGCACTCGGTGGTGACGCATCGGCATAGCGCGACTGTACGTACTCAAGGCCGCTGCGCAGCATTTCCTTCGTGAAGCGACGCGGCCTTGCCGCAAGCGCTGCAACGGCATCAGGCGACCGCTCAGCCGGCGGTCGATGGAATGCATCGAGCTCGACCTCGGCGACCAGGTACATGCTGCAGGCCATGGCGCCCAGAGCATAGGAGAGGCACTCCTCCTCCCAGCGGTCCGGTTCGCGACCCTCGGCGTCGAGCCGATCGAGCGCGGCGATGAAGCTTTCGTGAAGCCTGTCCTTCCGTTCGATATAGACGCGCCGCATGCCTTCTCCTCGTTTGCCGGGCGCATATGGGCGCGGAACGATGACCCCGCAATGACGCCTGCCGGCCAAACCCGTGAATGGTCACAGCAGCAACGTGCAAAGCGGCAACAGGTGCCGTCGCCGTGAAAAAATGGGAAGGATCAGGCCTTGCGAATGCTGCGCACGCCGTCTGCCAGCGCGCGGACATAGGCAAAAACCCCCGGCACCAAGTCGGGCTTGGGTCTGCCCGACTCGTCGAGCCCGGCCTTCACCCGGTCGACGATGGCCGAGCCCACGACGACGGCGTCGGCATGGCGCGCGACGGCGGCGGCCTGATCCGGAGTCTTGATGCCGAAGCCCACACCGACCGGCAAAGCAGTATGGCGCTTGATACGCGCAACATGCGTGCGCACAGCCTCCTCGGTGGCCGACTTCGTGCCGGTGATGCCGAGCACGGAGACGAAGTACACGAAGCCCGATGAATATTTGAGGACAGCCGGCAGGCGCTTGTCATCCGTCGTTGGTGCAGTCAACAGCACCGTATCGATGCCGCTTGCCACGGCATGGGGCTTGAGCTCGTCGGCCTCCTCGGGCGGCAGATCGACCAGGATGAAGCCGTCGACTCCGGCGGCAGCGGCATCCTTGCAGAAGCGCTCGGCGCCGCGCTGATAGACCAGATTGTAATAGCCCATGAGAAGGATGGGCGTGTCGTTGTCGCCAGTGTCCTTGCGGAAGCGCCGCACCATGTCGAAGGTCGCGTCGACGGTGACGCCGGCCTTGAGCGCGCGCTGGCCGGCCACCTGGATCGATGGGCCGTCGGCCATCGGGTCGGTGAACGGCATGCCGAGTTCGATCAAGTCGGCACCGGCCGCCGGCAATCCCTTCAGAATCTGGTAGCCGACGTCGATGTTGGGATCACCGGCGGTGACATAGGTGACCAGACCGGCGCGCTTGTCGGCCTTGAGCTGCGCGAAACGCTGCGTGATGCGGCTCATATCGGATCAGACCTTCATTCCCAGCCGTTCGGCAACGGCGAACACATCCTTGTCGCCGCGGCCGCAGAGATTCATCACCAAGAGGTTGTCCTTGGGCAGGGTCGGCGCGAGCTTGATGAGGTGGGCCAGGGCGTGGGCCGGCTCGAGGGCAGGGATGATGCCTTCGAGCTTGCACAGGATCTGGAAAGCGGCCAGCGCCTCGTCGTCGGTTGCCGAGACGTATTCGACGCGTCCCTGCTCCTTCAGCCAGGAATGCTCGGGCCCGATGCCGGGATAGTCCAGCCCCGCCGAGATCGAATGGGCCTCGGTGATCTGGCCTTCCTTGTCCTGCAGCAGATAGGTGCGGTTGCCGTGCAGCACACCCGGCCGGCCGCCGGTGAGCGAGGCGGCATGCTCGCCGGTATCGACGCCCTTACCCCCTGCCTCGACGCCGACGATGCGCACGCCCTTGTCGTCGAGGAAGGGATGAAACAGGCCCATGGCATTCGATCCGCCGCCGATGCAGGCGACCAGCGTGTCGGGCAGCCGTCCCTCGGCCTCCATGATCTGCTTGCGCACTTCGTTACCGATCACGCACTGGAAATCGCGCACCATCGCCGGATAGGGGTGCGGGCCGGCCACCGTACCGATGCAGTAGAAGGTGGTCTCGCAGGTCGCCACCCAGTCGCGCATGGCCTCGTTCATGGCGTCCTTGAGGGTCGCCGACCCGGCCTTGACCGGCCGTACCTCGGCACCCAGCATCTTCATGCGGAACACGTTGGGTGCCTGACGGTCGACATCAACGGCGCCCATGAACACCACGCAGGGTATGTCGAACAGAGCACAGGCCGTGGCCGTCGCGACGCCATGCTGGCCGGCGCCGGTTTCAGCGATCACCCGGGTCTTTCCCATACGCTTGGCCAGCAGCACCTGACCCAGCACATTGTTGATCTTGTGGCTGCCGGTATGGTTCAGCTCGTCGCGCTTGAAGTAGATCTTGGCGCCGCCGAGGTGCTTGGTGAGACGCTCGGCGTAATAGAGCGGGCTCGGCCGGCCAGCATAATGCGCCAGCAGGTAGCTGAGCTCGTCCTGGAATTTCGGGTCGGCCTTGGCCTCGCTGTAGGCCTTCTCCAGATCGAGGACCAAGGGCATCAGCGTCTCGGCGACGAAGCGGCCGCCGAAGATGCCGAAATGCCCGCGCTCGTCGGGGCCGGTACGGAAGCTGTTGAGTGCGGTTGCCATGGCGATTCCTGTCGGGACGCGCGGACTTAGCAGTCCCGACAGGGGTAGGTCAAAAGCCCTACTTGCGCTTGCGGGCGGCCGATTTTCTCTTGGCCTTCACGGCCACCTTGCGACTGCGGGCCGCGGTGCTGCCACGCGCCGGCGCCGCATTGACCTCGACGACTACCTCGATTTCGACCGGAATGCCGCGCGGCAGCGACCCTACACCCACGGCCGAGCGCGCATGGCGGCCACGCTCACCGAAAACCGTGACGAAGAGATCGGAGCAACCGTTGATGACTTCGGGATGTTCGCCGAAGTCCGGCATGGCATTGACCATGCCCAGGACCTTGACGATGCGCTTGACGCGATCGAGGTCGCCCAGTTCGGCCTTCAGCGCCGCGATGATGCTCAAGCCCGTCTGGCGGGCATACTCGTAGCCCTGCTCCTTGGTGAACTCGCGTCCGACCTTGCCCACGGGCAGCGGATGGCCCGGCAGGCCCGGCCCCTTGCCGGCGAGGAACAGCAGATTGCCGGCGCGCACGCCGTTGACGTAGTTCGCCATTGGCGAGGTCGGCTTGGTCAGCTCGATCCCGAGCTCCTTCAGCTTGCGTTCGGTCTTCACGGAAACTCCCCTCAGAGTGCCTTCACCTGGTCGAGGAAGGCGCGGATCAACGCGGCGGATTTCACACCGCGGCTCGATTCGACGCCAGAAGAAACGTCGACGATCGGTGCGCCCGTGACGCGCACCGCCTCGGCCACGTTGTCCGGCGTCAGCCCACCGGCCAACATCCACGGCAGCGGCACGCTGCGGCCGGACAGGAACGCCCAGTCGAAGACCGTGGCATTGCCACCGGGCAATGTCCCCCCGGCGGTGTCGAACATCAGCCGGTCGGCGACGCCCGCATAGGCCGCGATGCCACGCTCGACATCGCCTGCCTGCGCAACCTTGATCACCTTCATCACCGGCTTGTCCTTGCGTGCCCTGATCTCCGCCACACGCGCTGGCGTCTCCGCGCCGTGAAGCTGCAGCAGGTCGATCGCACCGGTCGACAGCCGCTCATCGAGTAGTGCATCGTCGGCATCGACGAACAGGCCGACACGTACGACTCCTTGCGGGACCTGCCTGCCGAGCGTCGCCAGCAGCTCGGTCGATATATGGCGCGGCGACCGCGGATAAGTGACGAATCCGACGAACCGAGCACCACCTCCGACCGCAGCCTCGAGAGCCTCGACCGTGGACAATCCGCAGATCTTGGCCTCGACGCTCATAGATCGTTCACGCCCGCCTCACGCGCGATCGCCTCGGCGGCGGCACGTGGGTCGGGCGCCTGGTAGATTGGCCGGCTGACGACGAGGTTGGTCGCTCCCAGTTCGACCGCCTGACGGGGCGTCATCACGCGCTTCTGATCGTTCGTCGCGCTGCCCGCGGGGCGGATACCCGGCACCATCAGGACGAACTCCGGGCCGCATTGCTTGCGCAAGGCGGCGATCTCGAGCGGCGAGCAGATCACGCCGTCGAGACCGCTGTCGCGGGAAAGCGCCGCCAAGCGCATCACCTGATCCGACGGATCGGCATAGACACCCGTCGCCTCCAAGTCGGCCCGATCGAGCGATGTCAGCACGGTGACACCCAGCAGCTTCGGGCGGGGCACGCCAAGCCGGGCAGCCTGGTTGCCGGCCTCCTCGACCGCAGCCCTCAGCATGTCGCGACCACCGCTCGCATGGATGGTGATGAAGGTCGGCTCGAGTTCCGCCACCGCCCGGATGCCGCCGGCGGCAGTATTGGGTATGTCGTGCAGCTTCAGATCGAGGAAGAAGCCCACGCCCGTCGCTCGGACCGGCGCCGGAAAGGCATAGCGCACCCCCGGCGCGCCATGAGCCAGGAAGAACTCAAGCCCGATCTTGATGCCGCCGACCGCGGGCTTTGGCCCTCCGGCAATGGACTGGATGAGCTTGCTCGCCCAGATGAGGTCGGTCGTATCTATTCCGCAATAGACGGGATTGGCGCGAGTCGGCATGGCCGCGCAACCTAATGGCGACACCGTGGGGCAGCAATCGGGAACTACGGTCGCTTGTCGCTTTCAGCTGCGCACGCGGCGTACCGCGTCCTGCCAGCCAGCATACCGTCGGTCGCGCGAGGCGGCATCCTCGGCTGGCCGAAAGGCGCGATCGAGAGCCCAGGTCCACGCCAGCGCGTCGAGCGAGGGCCACAGGCCGGCATGGAGGCCGGCCAGAAAGGCGGCGCCCAGCGCCGTCGTCTCGGTAACGATCGGCCGCTCGACCGGCACCGCGACGGTGTCGGCCAGCCGCTGCATCAACGGGTTGTTCACCACCATGCCACCGTCGACCCGCAGCTCGTCGATCTGGGCGCCGTCGCCCCGCATCGCCTCGATGAGATCGCGCGTCTGGTAGCAGACCGAATCGAGCGTCGCGGCAGCGATCTCGGCCGGTCCGGTATCGCGCGTCAGGCCGAGCAGCGCCCCCCGCGCGCCGGCATCCCAGTAGGGAGCGCCCAACCCCACGAAAGCGGGCACCATGTAGACGCCGTGGCCGTCGCGGGCGCGGCCCGCCACCGCCTCGACATCCGCTGAACTGGCGATCAGCCGCAACCCATCGCGCAGCCACTGCACGGCCGCGCCAGCAATGAAGATGCTGCCCTCGAGGGCATAGGTTCTCCGCCCGCCAATCTGATAGGCGATCGTCGTCAGCAACCGGTTGCGCGAGCGTAGCGCAATGCTGCCGGTATTCAGCAGGGCGAAACAACCGGTCCCGTAGGTCGCCTTGACCATGCCAGGCTCGACGCAGGCCTGGCCGACCATCGCTGCCTGCTGATCGCCGGCCATGCCCAGCACTGGCACGGGCGCGCCAAGGATGTCGGCCGTCGCGACGCCGAGCTCGCCGGAGCAGTCGATGACTTGGGGCAGCAGACTGCCCGGCACCCCGATCAGCTTCTGCAGATCAGGGACCCATTGGCCACTGCGGATATCGAGCAGCAGGCTGCGGCTGGCGTTGGTCGCGTCGCTTGCATGCACCTTGCCGCCGGTCAGCCGCCACAGCAGGAAGCACTCGATGGTACCTGCCGCCAGCGCCCCCCTGTCCGCGGCCGCCCGGGCGCCCGCAACATTGTCGAGGATCCAGGCGATCTTGGTGCCGGAGAAGTAGGGATCGAGCAGCAGGCCGGTCCGTGCGGACACCTCGTCCTCATGGCCCGATCGCCGTAGCGCCTCACAGCGGTCGGCGGTACGGCGATCCTGCCAGACGATGGCGTTGTGGATCGGCTTGCCGGTGCTGCGGTCCCAGACGACGGCGGTCTCGCGCTGGTTGGTGATGCCGATGCCGGCGAGCCCGCGCGCATCGAGCCCGGCCCTGGCCAGGGCGCCGCGGCAAACCTCGACCGTTGCAGACCAGATCTCCTCGGCGTCGTGCTCCACCCAGCCCGGCCGCGGAAAGATCTGAGGCAGCTCCTGCTGCGCCGAGGCGACCGGGCGTCCGGCAGCGTCGAACACGTTCGTACTCTTGCTCGTCGTACCCTGATCGATGGCGAGGACGTGTCTGGCAGCCATTCTGGGGAGACGCCGTCAGTGCGCGCGGACGATCGCGAAGTCGACCGCCTCCAGCATGGCGGATTTGAGGGGCGAATCGGGAAACAGGCCCAGCGCATCGCGCGCCATGGCGCCGTAGTGGCGGGCGCGTTCGAAGGTGTCGGCGATGGCGCCGTGGCGCTCGATCAGCGCCGTCGCCTGCTCGAGATCACCGTCGTTCTGGTCGAGCTTCTCGATGGTCCGCTTCCAGAACTCGCGTTCGGCGGCGCGGCCACGCAGGAATGCCAAGATCACCGGCAGAGTGATCTTGCCCTCGCGGAAGTCGTCGCCGACCGTCTTGCCGAGCTGGGCCTCGCGTCCGGAGTAGTCGAGCGCGTCGTCGACGAGTTGAAAGGCAATGCCAAGATTCATCCCGAAGCTTTCGAGCGCCACCCGCTCTGGCCCCGAGCGCCCCGCCACCATCGCACCGACCTCGGCCGCGGCGGCGAACAGCTTCGCCGTCTTGGCCTTGATGACCTCCAGATAAGTCGCTTCGGGCGTGCTGGTGTCGCGCTGGCTGACGAGCTGCAGCACCTCTCCCTCGGCGATGGTCGAGGCGGCACGCGACAGCACGCCGAGGATGTCGAGCGCACCGACCTCGACCATCAGCTCGAAGGAGCGCGTGAACAGGAAATCGCCGACCAGCACCGAAGCCTTGTCGCCCCACACGGCGTTGGCCGTCGGCTTGCCACGCCGGAGCGCACTGACATCGACGACGTCGTCATGCAGCAGGGTTGCCGAATGGATGAACTCCACGCAGGTCGCGAGCTTGATGTGGCGGTCACCATCGGTCAGACCGCAGAGCTGTGCGGCGGCGACGGTCAGCAGCGGTCGCAACCGCTTGCCTCCCGCCCCGACCAGATGATTGGCGAGTTCCGGGATCAGTGCTACGGGCGAGCGCATGCGAGCCGCGATTTCGCGATCGACCAGCGCCATGTCCGACGCGCACAACGACAGCAATGTCTCCAGGCTCGGCCCCTTGCGCTTGCCTTCGAAGGTGACGACGGTTGCCATGTTCAAAGCCGATCCCGAAGAGCCTGATTGTCGCGGCCGGATGCCGTAACATGATCTCTAGCATGGAACCCGCCACCACCGAAGACGCTCTGCTCGGCGGCCGCGTGCGATTATTGCAACCAGCACGCGGTTATCGCATCGCTATCGATGCCGTGCTGCTCGCCGCGGCTGTCGACGCCGCCCCCGGCGACGACGTGCTGGACCTGGGAGCCGGTGTCGGCGCCGTCGGTCTCTGCCTTGCCGCTCGGGTGCCGTTCTGCAAAGTGACCGGCATCGAGCTGCAGCCGGCGCTGGTGGCGCTCGCCGACCGCAACGCCCGCCTCAACCACGTCAAAGACCGCGTACGGACGCTGCTCCACGATCTTGCGCAGCCGCTTCCGGCAGAGCTCGGCACTTTCGATCACGTCGTCACCAATCCGCCCTTTCTGCCCGCCGCCGTCGCCGATCCGTCGCCCAACCGCATCAAGGCACTGGCGACCGTCGAATCGAGCGCCGATCTTCGACGTTGGCTCACGGTGGCGACCGGCGCCGCGAAACCCGCAGGCTGCGTGCTCATGATCCACCGCAGCGACCGGCTTGGTGAGATCGCCGGTCATCTCGGCTGCCTGGGCTGGGGCGATGTCACGACCAAGCCGCTGCCACCCGCTGCGCGGGTCCTTATCCGCGCCCGCCGTGCGGCTTCCCTGAAGCTCCAGCAATCGCCGCCACTCGTGCTGCATCGAGCGGACGGAGGATACACCGACGAGGCCGAGGCCATTCTCCGCCACGCCGCACCGCTTGCCTTCTGAAGGCCGCACCGCGACAGTGCGTGCATGTTCGATTGGTTGAATAAGCACCTTCGTCGTGGTCCCGTCGTTCCCGTGGTGCGCCTGACAGGCGTCATTGCCTCCGGCGGCCTGCTCGGCAATCGCGGTCTGTCCATCGAATCGGTGGCGCCTCTGCTCAAGCGCGCATTCGAGACGCGTGGCGCCAGCGCAGTGGCACTCGCCATCAACTCGCCCGGCGGCTCTCCCGTGCAGTCGGCCCTGATCGCCCAGCGCATCCGCCTGCTCGCCGGCGAGAAGAATCTCAAGGTCATCGCCTTCGTCGAGGACGTCGCAGCTTCCGGCGGCTACTGGCTGGCCTGCGCCGCCGACGAGATCATCGTCGATCCCAGCTCGATCATCGGCTCGATCGGCGTCATCAGCGCAGGTTTCGGTTTCCAGGAACTGCTCGCGCGCGTCGGCGTCGAACGTCGCGTCCACACGGCGGGCGAGAACAAGTCGATGCTCGACCCCTTCCGACCCGAGAGACCGGAGGACGTCGAGCGTCTGCACCGCCTGCAGATGGAAATCCACGATGGCTTCAAGGCCTGGGTACGCGAGCGACGGGCAGGCAGGCTCACGGCTGACGAATCCGCCTTGTTCAACGGCGAGTTCTGGACCGGCCGGCGTGGTCTGGAACTCGGCCTGGCCGACGGCTCCGGTGAACTGCGCGCGACCTTGCAGGCCCGCTATGGTGTCAAGGTGCGGCTACCCATGATCGCGCCGCGCCGTGGCCTGCTGTCGCGGTTGAGGCTCGGCACGACGATGGACGGGATCGGCCCCACCATGCTCGCGGCGCTCGAGGAGCGCCTGTACTGGCAACGCTTCGGATTGTAGGAACTGTAGGAGCCCTGGCGATGAAGCTGCTCAGCCCCGTTGATCCCGAAGACATGCAGGCCGTGCGAACCTGGTTCGACGAGCTGTCCAGCTACTGCCGCAACGTCGACTACGAGGGTGCGCGCAGGATCTTCGCCGAGGACATGATCGCCTTCGGTACCTTCACCGACTTCATGACCAGCCGCGAGCTCGCCGAGGAGAAGCAGTGGCGCAACGTATGGGGCACCATCCGCAACTTCCGCTATGATCTCGACAGGATCGAAGCCATCGTCTCAGCCGACCGGCTGACGGCGATCGGCATGGGAGTCTGGCAGTCCGATGGTTTCCATCCCGACGGCGAACGGTTCGACCGGCCCGGCCGGACGACCGTGACGCTGGGCCGCAAGGCGGTGGGAGGCCCGTTCATCGCCACCCACACGCACATGTCGCTGTTCCGCGGCACGCCCGACCAGAGCTTCGGCAAGTTCGGCTGAGGACGGCCTAGGGATCCATCGCGCCCTTGCGCTCGACGATCAGGCGATATTGATCGGGCTGGCGGTGGACGGCGAAGTTGAAGGTGGTGCGCTTGTAGCTCTGCCCGGCATCGAGGTCGCAGCGATGCACGATCAGCTCGTCGCCATCCGATCCGGCGCGCGCCACCACCTTGCCCGACGGCGCCACGATCATGCTGTCGGCCAGCGAAGGTACACCCTCCTCCGCACCGCCCTTGGCGACGCCCACGACCCAGGTGCCGTTCTGGTAGGCTCCGGCCTGCATCGAGAGCTGGTTGTGGAACCATGAATGCTCGTCGTGATCGGGCGACGGTGCATTGTGCAGCGGCGTGTTGTAGCCCAGCATCACCATCTCGACATTCTGCAGCCCCATCACGCGATAGGTCTCCGGCCACCGCCGGTCATTGCAGATGCACATCCCCATGTTGCCGCCGAAGGCCTTGACTACCGGGAAGCCGAGGTTGCCGACTTCGAAGTAGCGCTTTTCCAGATGCTGGAACGGCCGCTCCGGTTCGTGCTCTACATGGCCGGGCAAGTGGACTTTGCGATACTTGCCGACAATCCGGCCGTCGCGCTCGACGAGGATCGACGTATTGAAGCGACGGACGCGGCCATTCTCGTTGGCGAGCTCCGCATAGCCGAGGCAGAAGCCCATCGAGAGGCGCTTGGCCTCGTTGAACAGCGGTGCCGTCTCGTTGGACGGCATCTCCTGCTCGAAGAAGGAATCGATCTCCGCCTGATCCGTCATCCACCAGCGCGGAAAGAACGTCGTCAGCGTGAGCTCGGGAAACACCACTACGTCGCAACCCATGCGCTTGGCCTCGCGCAAATGCGCGAGCAGCCGCTCGACCACGTCGCGGCGCGTATGGCTGCGCTGGATGGGGCCCATCTGTGCAGCCCCCACTGTCAGGAAACGCGTCATCATCACCACCTCCGCAGCGATTATCGCTGTCGAAGGCTCTGGCTCAAAGCATCATGGGCCCGCCCGCGTTATATCATTGCTGAATTCAGCCGAGCAGAACGTGCCGCCCTGGAAGAGATCGCCCACCGGATCTGGCCCGATCCTTGCCTGCTCCGCTTCGGCATGCGAGCGATGCTCCTCGGCCCGGCCTGAAGGCCGGTAGCCGAGCGCGTAAGCACGCGCATTGTCCCACCAGGATGCGGCATTGTCGGACACGCCGTAGAGGATCTCGAAACGAATGTCGGGATGCTCCAGCCCGATCCGAATGAGCTGGACGAGGTCTTCGGGCGAGATCCAGATCGACAGGCGCCGCACATCGAGCGGCCGCGAGCCGACATTGCCGATCCTGAGGCAGGTCACGCCGATTCCGTGCTTGTCCGAATAGAGAGCTGCCAGCGCCTCGCCGAACGCCTTGCTGACGCCGTATCGGCTGTCCGGCCGGACGGTAACGTCGGGGCCGATCCGGCGCTTGCGCGGATAGAAGCCGATGGTGTGGTTCGACGAGGCGAAGATCACGCGTCGCACGCGAGCCTGCCGGGCGGCCTCGAAGAGGTTGTAGCAGCCGATGATGTTGGCCTGCAGGATCGTCTCCCACGGCCCCTCCACGGAATGGCCGCCGAGATGGATGACGCCATCCGCGCTGGCGACGAGGGCGGCGACCTCGCTCGGCCGCGTGAGGTCGGCCGGAACGAAACGCTCCGCCGGCAGCAGGTTCGCAGGGGCGACCCGGTCGCTGAGGACGAGCCCCGGATAGAGCGAACCCAGCAGCGGCCGGATCATCGTGCCGACGCCGCCAGCGGCTCCCGTCAGGACGATACGGCGCGGGCTAGCGTCGGACATGCTTCTCTCCCTTGGCCAGGCGGCGATAACGCTCCAGCGAGCGCGTGAGATGGTCACGCATCGCCCGCCGTGCCTCGCCGGCGTCGTGCCCCGAGATTCCGGTGACGATGCAGGCATGCTCGTGCTGGATGCGCTCGAGATAGGCGCGCCGCTCGGTCGGCGTATCCACTGTCAGCCGCACGCTCTGGCGCGGGATGACATGGCTCCCCAGGAAGGCGAGGAACCGCGGGAACTGGCGATTGCCGGTCGCCTCGGCAATGGCCCGGTGAAAGGCGAAGTCCTCGTTGACCGCTCCCTCGCCCCGCTGCAATGCGCGGTCGATCGCGCGCCAGGCGGCACGGATCGCAGCAATCTGGCGCCGCGTGCCGCGCTCGGCGGCGAGAGCAGCCGCCTCGACCTCCATTGCGAGCCTCAGCTCCATCACCTCGAGGACATCGGTCAGGACATCGGCCCGTGGCGCTGTGATCCTGAACGGACCGGCCAGGGGATCGGCGACATAGGCGCCCGAACCCTGGCGCGTGACGACCAGCCCGTCGGCACGCAACGCGGCCACGGCTTCTCGGACCACGGGCCGGCTGACGCCGAGCGCATCCGTCAGCATCTGCTCGGTCGGCAGGCGTGCACCGGGGGCCAGACGGCCACCGCGGATATCGGCGCCAAGGCGGGTCGCGATCTGCTCGGCGAGGTTGCCGGATGGATCGAGGGGGGCGAGGACGGAGAGCTTGTCGGACACGGGGCCCGATGCTAGCGTTTCCCAAGTTGTCAGACAACTTCTGACCAATATGACAATCGGAGGAAACCCTATGAAGAGGCGCAATCTCCTCGTGCTCGGGGTCGGCACGACGGGCGCGATGGTCTCCGGCCGTACGGCAGCCTTCGCCCAGGACAAGATGGTGCTGAAATCCACGGACGTTCACCCGCTCGGCTATCCCACCGTCGAGGCTGTGGTGCGCATGGGCAAGAAGCTCGAAGGTGAGACCAACGGCCGGATCACGGTGCAGATGTTCCCCTCCGGACAACTCGGCGGCGAGAAGGAGATGATCGAGCAGGCCCAGGTCGGCGCGCTGCAGATGGCGCGCATCAGCACAGGCCCGGTCGGCCCCGTGGTCGACGAGCTCAACGTCTTCAACCTGCCCTTCGTCTTCCGCGACGAGGCCCATATGCGCAAGGTGATCGACGGCGATATCGGCCGCGAGCTTCTCGAAAAGGTCAGCGCCAATCCGCGCACGAACCTCATCGGCCTGTGCTGGATGGATGCCGGATCACGCAACGTCTACACCAAGAAGCCGATCCGCAAGCCCGAGGACCTCAAGGGCCTGAAGATCCGCATGATGGGCAACCCGTTGTTCGTCGACACCATGAACGCCATGGGCGGCAACGGCATTTCGATGGGCTTCGGCGAGCTCTACAACGCCCTGCAGACCGGCGTGGTCGACGGAGCCGAGAACAATCCGCCCACCTACGAGGTCCAGAACCATTACCAGCTCTCGAAATATTTCTCCTTCACCGAGCACCTCATCATCCCGGAGATCCTCGTCTTCTCCCGGCGCTCCTGGGAGAAGCTCTCGCCGGCCGATCAGGCACTGATCAAGAAGGTCGCCGTCGAAGCGCAACAGGAGCAGCGCCAGCTGTGGGACGCCAAGGTCAAGGAATCGCTCGACAAGCTGCAGTCGCTCGGCGTCACCCTGGTGACCGACGTCGACAAGAAGGCCTTCCGAGACTCGGTAAAGCCGGTCTACGACAAGTACGGTGAGAAATACGGCGTCCTCATGAAGCGCATCGAAGCCGTCTCCTGACGGCGCATCATGGTGTTTGCCGCCTACTCAAGGGCGATGGACTGGCTCCATCGCCTCTGCCTGGTCATCTGCGGGCTGAGCCTGCTCGTGATCTCGCTGGTCATCCCATGGGGAGTCTATGCCCGCTACGTGATGGGCAGGGGATCGCACTGGCCCGAGCCCCTGTCGATCCTGCTCATGATCGTGCTGTCGTTCCTATCGGCGGCGCTCTGCTATCGCGACAACCTGCATATCGGCGTGATGGTGCTGCCCAACCACCTCCAGGGAGGAGCGCGCATGGCCCTGGGATGGCTGGTCGAGCTTTGCATGCTGGCCACGAACCTGTTCATGCTGGTCTGGGGCCTGGCGCTGGTCCAGACGACCTGGAACCAGACGATTTCGGAGTTCCCGATCGTCTCTGTCGGGCTGTCCTACCTGCCCATCCCGGTGGGCGGCACCATCACCATCCTGTTCCTGATCGAGCGGCTCTGGGCCGGGCGCTTCTTCGAGAAGGCCGACGAAGGGACCATCACGGCCGCCCCGATTGAGTAACGCGGACGAAATGACGGAGCGCTAGCGTGGACGCACTGATATTGATCGGCGGCTTCTGCCTGTTCTGCGCCATCGGCATGCCGGTCGCCTATGCGCTGGGTCTCTCGGCCATCGTGGCAGCACTGTGGATCGACATCCCGCTCGAAGCCGTCATGCTCAAGGTTTCCGACAGCGTCGACGACTTTCCCCTGCTCGCCGTACCCTTCTTCGTGCTGGCCGGCGCCATCATGGCCGAAGGCGGCATGGCGGTCCGGCTGGTCAACCTCGCCAAGGTGTTCGTGGGGTTCATCCGCGGCGGACTCGCGCTGGTGAACATCCTCGCCTCGACCTTCTTCGCCGGCATCTCCGGCTCGTCGGTGGCCGACACGGCCTCGATCGGCTCGGTGATGATCCCGCAGATGGTGCGGAACGGCTATCCGCGGCTGTTCTCGGTCAACGTCACGATCAGCGGATCGCTGCAGTCGCTGCTGATCCCGCCATCGCACAACGCCGTCATCTACTCCCTCGCGGCCGGTGGCACGGTGTCGATCGCCGATCTGTTCCTCGCCGGCATCGTTCCCGGCGTGATCCTCGGCATCGCCATCATGGCGCTGTGCATCGTCATCGCCTATCGCGACAAGTACCCGAAGGGAGAGCCGGTGCCGCTCAAAGCGGTACCGAAGATCTTTCTCGACGCCTTCTGGGGGCTGGTCACCATCGTGATCATCCTCGGCGGCATCCTGAACGGCGTCTTCACCCCGACGGAGGCCGCTTCCATTGCCTCGATCTACGCTTTCCTGGTCACCATGTTCATCTACCGCGACTACAAGTGGCGTGAGCTGCCGATGCTGATGGCGCGCGTGGTTCGGACCATCGGCATGGTGATGATCATGATCGGCTTCGCCGGCGCCTTCGGGTACCTGATGGCGCTGATGCAGATCCCGGCCAAGACGACGCAGCTCTTCCTGGCGCTGAGCGACGACAAGCTCGTCTTCCTGCTCCTGGTCAACGTCCTGCTGCTGGTGCTCGGCACCTTCATGGATCTCGCCCCCATGCTGCTGATCTGCACGCCGATCCTGCTGCCTGTCGTGAAGACTCTGGGCGTCGACCCGGTGCATTTCGGCATGATCATGATCCTGAACCTCGGGATCGGCCTCGTAACGCCACCGGTCGGCCCGACTTTGTTCGTCGGGTGCGCCATCGGCAGGGTGACCATGGAAGCGGTGACGCGTACCTTCTGGGTCTTCTACGTGCCGATGCTGGTCGTGCTGGGGCTGGTCACCTACGTGCCCGCCCTCTCGCTCTGGCTACCGTCATTGACGCGCTGAGCGTCAGGCTTCCGCGAGTTCGAGCAGCAGGTTCAGCAGCACCTGCGCGCCCGCCGCGAGGTCGGCGGGATCGGTGTGTTCCCCGACATTGTGGCTGAGGCCCGCCACCGACGGCACGAAGATCATCGCCGTGGCACAGATCCGCTGCATCATCTGGGCATCATGGCCGGCGCCCGACGGCATGCGGCGGGTGCTGAGCCCGAGCGCCTGCGCGTGATGCTCGACACGATCGACCAGCCGCGCATCGAAGGCCACCGGCTCGAAGCGCGCCAGCACCTTCGCGTCGACGTCGACTCGTTCTTCCCGCGCCACCTCGGCGACATGGGCCGCCAGGCGCGCCTCGGCCTCCTGCAGCCTCGCCTCGTCCGTGTTCCGCAGGTCGACCGTGAAGACGGCGCGGTTGGGCACGACATTGATCAGATTTGGCCTCAGGACGACCGATCCCACCGTGGCCACCTGGTCACCCGCCATTTCGCGGGCGAGCCGGCGCGCGAAGACGTTGACCGATGCCGCAAGGTAGCCGGCATCGCGGCGCAGCCGCATGGGAGTCGTGCCGGCATGGTTGGAGACGCCGGTCACCGTGTATTCGGTCCAGGAGATGCCCTGCACACTCTCCACGACGCCGATTTGGATCTTCTCCTCGTCGAGAATGGGGCCCTGTTCGATATGCAACTCGACGAAGGCATGCGGCTTGAGGCCGCCCGGGCTGGCCGGTCCGAGATAGCCGATACGCCGCAGTTCGTCGCCAACGGAGACTCCATCGGCGTCCGTCGCGGCGTAGGCCTCGTTCAACCCCATGCCGCCGGCATAGACGAGGCTGCCCATCATGTCGGGCTGGAAACGCGCACCCTCCTCGTTGGTGAAGAACGCCACCGCAATCGGGCGCCGCGTGACGATGCCGGCATCGTTCAGTGCGCGCACGGCCTCGAGACCGGCCAGCACGCCGTAGTTGCCATCATAGCGGCCGCCCGTACGGACGGTGTCGATGTGGCTGCCCGTCATGACCGGCGCCAGGTCCTCGCGGCCGGCCCTCAGTCCAACGACGTTGCCGATCGCGTCGACCCGAATCTCGAGCCCCAGCGCCTTCATCCAGCCCATGACGAGGTCGCGGCCGGCCTTGTCCTCGTCGGTCAGCGCGAGCCGGGCGCATCCCCCGCCATCTATGGCTCCGATCTCGGCGAGGCGCGCGAGGCTGTCCAGGAGGCGGGCATCATCCAGCTGCAGCATGAATTCTCCAATTGTGTCAGGACCTTATCTCCCATCGGGATGATGGGCAAAAGATCACGCCGCAGTGATCGGGATTGCCTTGCAACAGCCGGGAAGCAGCGTCACTTACTAAAATCGCATGAAGCGTCTGCTCACTTTCCTGCTGGCCGTGTTGTTGGCCGGTCCGGCGGCCGCCCAGGGCGGTACATCATCGGTCGTCCAGACCGACAATGTGCGCGCCGAATTGCTGGCCGAGGTCGCCACGGTGAAGCCCGGAGAACCCTTCTGGGTCGGGCTGCGCCAGATCATCCGGCCGAAATGGCACACCTACTGGAAGAACCCTGGCGATTCGGGCCTGCCGACCGAGATCACCTGGACTCTGCCGGCCGGCGCCAAGGCCGATCCCATCGTCTGGCCACAGCCGCATCTTTTCGAAGTGAGCGGTATCGTGAATTACGGCTTCAAGAACGAAGCCGTGCTGCTGGTCCGCATCACGCCGCCGGCCGACTTTGCCGGGACGCTGAAACTCGAAGCGGCGGCGAACTGGCTGGTCTGCGAGGATGTCTGCATCCCTGAGGACGGCAAGTTCGAACTCGTCCTCCCCACAGGTCCGTCAGCGGCACCCGCGCCGCCGGCGACGCGAGCCATCTTCGACAAGGCGCGCCGCGAGGTCCCGACGCTGAGTCCCTGGCCCGCCCGCTACGCCACCGCGAAGTCAGGCGATCCGACTCTACTCGTCGAGGCCAAGGGGCTTAAGGCCGACACCATTCGCGACGTCTATTTCTTCCCCGCCGAATGGGGCGCGGTCGCCGCCATGGCGAAACAGAACGCGACGATCGGATCCGACGGCATCCGCATCCCCCTGAAGCGCGGCGAGGCCAAGACGCTTCCCGACCAGCTCGCCGGCACTCTCGTGCTCACCGAGAAGACCGCCGATGGCGACGTCCGGCAGGCCTTCGACATCTCGGCCAGTTTCGACGCGGCTTTCGTGCCGGGCGTGTCCCTCGCCGGCGCAGCCGACGAGCCTCTCTCCCTGACGCAGGCGCTGCTGTTCGCGCTGCTGGGCGGCCTGATCCTGAACCTGATGCCCTGCGTCTTTCCGGTGCTGGCCATGAAGGCCGCAGCCTTCGCCCGGCTGGTCGGCCACGCGCGAAGCGAAATGCGCCGCGACGGCATCGCCTATACCGTGGGTGTACTGGTCTCGTTCGCGGTCATGGCGGCGATCGTACTTTCCGTGCGCGCCAGCGTCGGCGATGTGAATTGGGGTTTCCAGTTCCAATCGCCGGTCTTCTCGCTGCTGATCGCCTACCTGTTCTTTGTGGTCGGGCTCAATCTGTCTGGGGTGTTCGAGTTCAGCAGCCGGCTGGCAGGCGTCGGCCAGAATCTCGCCGCGCGCGGTGGCACCACGGGCGCCTTCTTCACCGGCGTGCTGGCCGTGCTCGTGGCCACCCCTTGCACCGCCCCCTTCATGGCGGCAGCGCTTGGTTTCGCGCTTGGCCAACCTGCGCCGACGACTGTCGCCGTGCTGCTCGCGCTCGGCCTCGGCCTCGCCCTGCCGTTTCTCATCCTGTCGTTCACCCCGGCGCTGCAGCGTCTGCTGCCGCGTCCCGGTCCCTGGATGGATCGCCTGCGCCAGTTTCTCGCCTTTCCGATGTATGCCTCGGCCGTCTGGATGATCTGGGTCCTGACCCAGCAGACCGGAGCGGATGGCGTGGTCTACGCGTTGGGCGGCATGATCCTGATCGCCTTCGCCATCTGGCTGCTGCAACTCGGCAGCAGCACTTCGCCAGCAGTCTGGCTGCGTCGCGGCCTTGCCGGGGCGGCGGTGCTGGCCGCCTTTGCCGCCACGCTGAAACTGGAGGACAGGCCCGCGACCGCCGCGTCGGCCACCGGGGGGACCTCGAACGGCGTCAGCTTCGAGGGATGGGAACGGTTCTCCCGCGAACGGATGGATCAGGCCGTAGCAGAGGGAAAGCCCGTCTTCGTCGACTTCACGGCCGCCTGGTGCATCACCTGCCTGGTGAATGAGCGCGTCGCGCTCGATACACCAGCAAGCCGCCGCGCATTTGAGCAGGCAGGCGTGGTCAAGCTGAAGGGCGACTGGACCAATCGTGATCCCGAGATCACATCTTCGTTGAAGGAACTGGGACGTGCTGGCGTTCCTGTCTATCTTCTCTGGGTCCCGGGCGCCGATCGGCCGAAGGTCCTGCCGCAGGTGCTCACCGAAGCGATGATACTTTCGGAACTGGCCTCGCTCCCGCAGGCCAAGCGCTAGGAGGCAACATCATGAACTTCATCGTGCCGCGTCGTACCCTGATGCTCGGCAGCGCCGCTGCTGCCTTGATGCCCGCCGCCGCTTTCGCGGCCAGCCCCGATATCGGCAAGCCCGCACCGCTATTCACCGCCGTCGACAGCAATGGCAAGAGCTGGGCGCTGGCCGACCTCAAGGGCAAGATCGTCGTGATAGAGACGACGAACCACGACTGCCCTTATGTGCGTAAGCACTACAACTCCAAGAACATGCAGACGCAGCAGCAGGAAGCCGCCGCCAAGGGCGTGGTTTGGCTGACCTCGGCGTCGTCAGCGACCGGCGAGCAGGGCTACGTGACCGCCCAGCAGGCGAACGACCTTACCAAGAGCCGCGGCGCAGCGCCGGCCGCTGTTCTGCTAGACCCGCAGAGCAAGATCGCCAGGGCCTATGGCGCGACTGTGACCCCCCACATGTACATCATCGATAGCAACGGGGTGCTGGTCTACAAGGGCGGCATCGATTCGATCCCGTCGGCCGATGCGAACGACATTCCCAAGGCCAAGCAGTACGTCCGCATCGGCCTGGAGGAGCTGCAGGCCGGCAAGCCGATCACTGATTCGGCGACCCGGGCCTATGGCTGCAATCTGAAGTACCCGAAGACCTCGAGCTGACGCAGCGATCGGAGGGCGCCATGCCGCATGACGGCTGGCATCCCCACGATCACGCCGAAGGGCACGATCATGGGCCCGACCATCTTCATCGGCACGAGGCGCCGACCCGGCGGCTCGTGCTGGCGGCAGCGACGTTCCTGCCGTTTGGCGGCGCATCCTTCGACGGGGCCAGTGCGCAAGGCAGGGATGCGGCCCAGCGCATCGCCGAACAGGCCAACCGGCTCCTGGCAACGCTCGACGATGGTCAGCGCCGCAAGGCTCTGATCGCCTATGACGCGGTCAACCGGCTGGACTGGCACTACATTCCCCGCAACCGTGCCGGCCTCAACCTGGGCGAGATGCGTGCGGCGCAGGCTGAGGCGGCCCGGCTGCTGTTCGCGTCGGTGCTGAACGACCGCGGCCTGCGTCTGCTCGATGGCGTGCGACTGCTGGAAGGCGTGTTGCGCGAGCAGCAGGGAAGCTGGCGCGATCCAGGACGCTACTTCGTGTCGATCTTCGGCACGCCGGGCCGCTTGCCGTGGGGCTGGCGCCTCGAAGGTCATCACCTGTCGCTCAATGTCGCGTTGCCCGCGCCGGGTCTCGTCTCCGTGACGCCCTTCTTCGTGGGTGCGCATCCCGCCACCGTGCGTGACGGTCCCAATCGCGGCTTCCGGCTGCTCGGATCGTCGGAAGACCTCGCCCGACGGATCATGGCCGCCCTGTCCGACCAGCAGCGACGAATGGCCCTTATTGCCGCCCGTTCCCTGGGCGACATCGTCGCCAGCCCGCAACGCGAGCAGGACATCGGCCAGCCGCGCGGGTTAGAGATCGGGGCCCTGGACGGGCCGGTCCGACAGCAGGTCGAGGCACTGATGGACAGTTTCCTCGGCACACTGACCCCCGACCTCGTGGCCGCCCAGAAGCAGCGCGTCCTTCAACAGGGGCTCGACCGCTTACGGTTTGCCTGGGCGGGCTCGCTGCAGCCGGGCGAAGCCTATTACTTCCGCATACACGGGCCTGCGACGCTGATCGAGCATGACAACACCCAGAACGGCGCCAACCACATCCATTCGGTATGGCGCGATCTTGGTGCCGATTTCGGCCATGACGCGCTGGCAGAGCACTATCGACGTCAGCCGCATCGCTGACATGACAGGACCCCCCGTTCGAGTCCGTTGATCAGGCGTCCGCCAGCCGCCGGCCCGTCTGCGCGTCGAACAGGTGCAGATGAGCCGGATCGACCTTGAAATGTCTCTTGTCGCCAAGGGCTGCAAGCACATGACCGCCCTGGCGAACCGTCACGACTTCGCGGTTGGCGCCGAAGCGGCCATGCAGCAGCGTGTCCGCCCCCAGGGGCTCGGCGAGTTCGACCTCGAACTGCAACGGCCCATCGTCCGCCGGGTGAAGGTGTTCCGGCCGCACGCCAAGCGACACCGCCGTGCCCGGAACCGCCGTGGTCACCTGCGAAAGCGGCAACACGATCGGGCGCACATCGCCCGTCCCCGTAAGCTCGACCGATTTGCGATCCGCTCCGATCCTGGCGGCGAGGAAGTTCATGGCCGGCGAACCGATGAAGCCGGCAACGAAAACCGAGGCCGGGCGATCATAGACATTCATCGGAGTTCCGATCTGATCGGCGACGCCGGCATTCATCACGATCAAACGGTCGGCCAGCGTCATGGCCTCGACCTGGTCATGCGTGACGTAGATCGACGTCACGCCCAGCTCCCGTTGCAGCCGCTTGATCTCCAAGCGCATCTGTACGCGCAGCTTGGCGTCCAGATTGCTGAGCGGCTCGTCGAACAAGAAGACCGCCGGCTCGCGCACGATGGCGCGCCCCATGGCGACACGCTGGCGCTGGCCACCGGACAGCTGGCGCGGCCGGCGCTGTAGCAGAGCCGACAGCTCCAGTGTCTTGGCCGCCTTCTGCACCCGCTGCTCGATCTCGGCCTTGCTCATGCCCCGTATCTTCAGCCCGTAGGCCATGTTCTCGTACACGCTCATGTGCGGGTAGAGCGCATAGTTCTGGAACACCATCGCGATGTCGCGGTCCTTGGGTTCGAGCTCGTTGACCACCCGGTCACCGATCGCGATCTCGCCGCCGGTGATGCGCTCCAGCCCGGCCACCATGCGCAGCAGTGTGGACTTGCCGCAACCCGACGGCCCTACGATGACGATGAGCTCGCCGTCGGCGATCTCCATGTCGATGCCGTGGATCACCTCGAGCTTCTCGTAGCTCTTCTTCACACCGCGCAGATGGACTTGCGCCATACTCTACTTCTCCGTCTCGACCAGGCCGCGCACGAACTGGCGCTGCATGAAAATCACCACCAGCACCGGCGGCAGCATGGCGAGCATCGCCATGGCCATCAGCAGGTTCCAGCTCGGCACGGCATCCACGACATTGGCCTGGCGCGAAACGCCCATGACGACCGTGTAGAAGCTCTCCTTGGTCGTGATCAGCAACGGCCAGAGATACTGGTTCCAGCCATAGATGAACTGGATCACGAACAACGCCGCGATCGAGGTCCGACTCATCGGAAGCAAAATGTCCCAGAAGAAGCGCAAGGGCGACGCACCGTCGACGCGGGCGGCCTCGGTGAGCTCGTCCGGCACGCTGAGGAAGAACTGCCGGAACAGGAAGGTCGCGGTGGCGGAGGCAATCAGCGGAATGATCAGCCCGGAGTAGGAATCGAGCATGCCGAGGCCGGCCACGACGCCGTAGGTCGGCACGATGCGCACCTCGACCGGCAGCATCAAGGTGACGAAGATCGCCCAGAAGAACGCCATGCGCAGCGGGAAGCGGAAATAGACGATGGCGAAGGCGGCGATGATGGAGATCAGAATCTTCCCGACCGCTATGCCCAGCGCCATGATCATGCTGTTGGTCAGCGTGATGTAGAGCGGAACGGTGCCGGGCCGATTCTCGTAGCCTTGCGTGAGAACGGTCCAATAGTTCTCCAGCAGGTGTGTTCCCGGCCAGATCGGCACGGGGGGCCGCAGCATCGTTTCCTGGTCGTGCGTCGACGCGACGAACGTCATCCACACCGGAAACGCGATGACGAGCAGGCCGAACACGACGATGACGTGGCTCAGCACCGTGAGGAAGGGACGGTTCTCGACCATCAGTAGTGCACCCGCCGCTCGATGAACCGGAACTGCACGAAGGTGAGCGCGATCACCACGACCATCAGGATCACCGATTGGGCCGACGAACCGCCGAGGTCCTGGCCGCGGAAGCCGTCATTGTAGACCTTCCACACCAGGATGTTGGTCGCCTGGCCGGGCCCCCCCTGCGTCAACGAACCGACGATGCCGAAGGTCCCGAAGAAGGCATAGATGATGTTGATCACCAGGAGGAAGAAACCGGTCGGCGAGAGTAGCGGGAAGACGATGTCCCAGAAGCGCTTCCCTGGCCCGGCACCGTCGATCGCGGCCGCCTCGATCAGCGATTTCGGAATCGACTGCAGGCCAGCCAGGAAGAACAGGAAATTATAGCTGATCTGGTTCCAGACCGCGGCGAACACGATCAGCAGGAGCGCCTGGTTGCCATTGATGACGTAGTTGAATTCGATGCCGATCGCCGCCAGGCCCCAGGCGACGACGCCGACCGAGGGATTGAACAGGAAGCCGAACAGCACGCCGACCACGGCCGGCGCGACGGCATAGGGCCAGACCAGCACGGTCTTGTAGACCGAGGCGCCGCGGATGATGCGGTCGGCCATCACCGCCAGCAGCAGCGAGACGGCCAGCCCCAGCGACGCGACCAGGAAGCTGAACACCAGCGTCAGCCTTGCCGCGGCGAAGTAGTTCGGATCGTTGAAGAGATGCGTGAAATTGTCGAACCAGACGAACCTGGAATTGCCGCCGAAGGCATCCTCGAGCAGCACCGACTGCCAGACCGCCTGGCCAGAGGGCCAGAAGAAGAAGACCAGCGTGATGACGATCTGCGGCGCCACCAGCAGATAGGGCAGCCACCGCTCATTGAAAGTGACCCGCTTTTCCATCCTCGATCGATTTCCCCCGTCGCCCTCAGGCACCTCTCCCCGAGTGGGGAGAGGCGGAGAGCGGGCGACTACTTGTTCGCCGCCACGAAGCGCTTGACCAGCTCGTTGCCGCGCTTGACCGCTTCGTCGAGCGCTGCCTTGGCGTCCTTCTTGCCGGACCACACCGCCTCGAGTTCCTCGTCGACGACGTCACGGATCTGCACGAAATTGCCGATACGCAGGCCTTTCGAGTTCGCGGTCGGGGGATTGAGGGTCAGCTCCTTGACCGCGACGTCGCGCCCCGGATTCTTCTTGTAGAAGCCTTCCTTCTCGGTCAGCTCGGCCGCCGCCATAGTGATCGGCACGTAGCCCGTTTCCTGATGCCACTTGGCCTGGACCGGCGCAGTGGACAGGTAGCTCAGGAACTTGGCGACGCCCTTGTACTCGTCCTTCGGGCGGCCCTGCAGCACCCAAAGGGTGGCGCCGCCGATGATCGAGTTCTGCGGCTTCGGCGCGACGTCCGGCGAATAGGGCATCATGCCGATCCCGACCTTGTCTGCGCCGACTGCCTTCTGGATGCCCGCCGCGCTGCCCGACGAGGCGATGTGGAAGACGCAGTCGCCGGCATTGAACAGGGCGGTCGACTTGCCCTCGCGGCCACCGTAGACGAACGTCTTGTCCTTGCTCCAGTCGGCCAGCATCTGGATGAACTTCACGTGGGCCGGGTCGTTGAACTTCAGCTCGACATCGATGCCGGCAAATCCGTTCTCCAGCGTCGAGTACGGCAGGTTGTGCCAGGCGCCGTAGTTCTCGATCATCGTCCAGGTCTGCCATTGCGGGGTGAAGCCGCACTTGGCGCCTGCCGCAATCGCCTTCTTCGCCATCTCGCCCAGTTCCGGCCAGGTTGTCGGGGGCTTGTTGGGGTCGAGACCCGCCTTGGAGAGCAGCTCCTTGTTCCAGTAGAGCACCGGCGTCGAAGAATTAAACGGCATCGACAGCAGCTTGCCGTCGGTCGTCGAGTAATAGCCGTAGACCGGCCCGATATAGGCCTTGGGATCGAACGGCTCCTTGGCGTCGGCCATGAGCTGGTAGACCGGATAGACAGCGCCCTTGGCGGCCATCATGTTGGCCGTGCCGACCTCGAAGACCTGCACGATGTGCGGCGCCTGCTTGGCGCGGAAAGCCGCGATCGCCGCCGTCAGCGTCTCCGTGTACGAGCCCTTGTAGACGGGATTGACCTTGTATTCGCTCTGCGACTTGTTGAACCCTTCGGCCAGGGCGTTGACCGTCTCGCCCAGATTGCCGCCCATGGCGTGCCAGAACTGGATTTCGGTCTGGGCCAGCGCGCCATGAGCGCTGACGAGGACCGCCGCGGTCGCGACGGAAGATAGAAGTATCCGTGTCATGAGAAGCCTCCCAATGAACCCGCCGGATGTATCGGCGGCACGCAAGTCTGCGATGTGACTTTTTTATTAC
>QFCS01000971.1_pt1 | contig 30905 bp, 15 predicted proteins | sample 3576561 | NCBI WGS metagenome assembly QFCS01 | reverse complement strand
GCGACGGGTGCGTTCAACAACCTGTCGACGCTGGCCGATCGCCTCGACCAGTCGCGGATCGAGATCGTGACCGGCGGCGACGTGGTGTTTGCGGGCGGCGCCGATGGCTCGATCACGCTGGCGCAGGGCGGCCAGGTGGCGGTGTCGGCGGGCCGGCGCGTGTTCACGGCGGACGGCGCGGTGATCGACGTGTCCGGCGTACGCGACGTGCAGCTGGCGATGAGCGCGAACAACCTCAAGATCAACATCCAGGGCAACGAGCTGCGCGACAGTCCGCAGAACCGCGACAACACCTACCTGAAGAACGCCGACGTCTGGGTCGACCTGCGCGACCTGATCTACGTGCCGGCGGGCACCGGCGGCTACGACACCGACCGCTACTACACGCCGGGCGGGCTCTTGGAGGTCGGCGGTTATCTCGCCAACACCAAGCACACGATCGGCGAGTGGGCTTCGGTCGGCGGCACCATCACCTTGTCGGCGCCGGAGGTGGTCGCGCAGGTGGGGTCGATCTTCGACATCTCCGGCGGTTCGCTCGCCTACGCGGGCGGCACCATCCAGACGACGAACTTCCTCGGCAAGGACGGCCGGCTCTACAACGTCAACGACGCCCGCGGCGACATGACGTTCTACGGGGTGGGCGAAGGCTTCGTGCGGTCGAGCGACCGCTGGGGGGTGACGCAGGTCTGGAGCAACCCGTTCGGCAAGGGCCGGGTGTCGACGCGGTGGGAGGACGGCTACACCGTCGGCCGCGATGCCGGCCAGCTGATCCTGTCGACGCCGACGGCGGTGTTCGAGGGCGACATCGTCGCTGACGTCGTGCAGGGCGAGCGGCAGACGAGCGCGCGTCCCGCGAACGTTACCGATGGGTATAAGCTCGGCCAGACCAACGCGCCGCTCAATGGCCAGTTGCTGCTCGGGGCCTACGGCCTCACGACGGGCGAGGGGCTGTTTGGTTCCGACGTCAGGTTCGGTGATGTGGCTGCAATCACCGCGGGCCTTTCCGCTGACGATGCGCTGCCTTCGGCGCGCGCTGGCACCGTCTGGTTCGATGCCGATCATCTGAACAAACAAGGTCTCGGCGGGCTCGACATCGGCACCAAAGATACCATCACCATCGAACGTCCGCTGACCCTGGCCGATGGCGGCCGGATCAACTTCAATGCCGCCGTCGTCGATATCAAGGCCGACATCACCGCGCGCAGCGGCTCGCTCACCGTGAACAACTACTTCAAGGGGAGTGTGAACCGCGGCAATTCCATGGTGCTGCTCAAGAACGGCGTGTCGTCGATCAACCTGCATGACGGCGTGACGCTCGATCTGCGCGGCCTGTGGGTCAACGCGCTGCTAAACGAGGCTGACAGCAACAAGCTGGCTTATCTGGATGGCGGTTCGGTTACCCTGCGATCGACCCATGACGTGACGCTGAAGGCCGGCAGTGTGATCGACGTCTCGTCGGGCGGCGCCATCCTCGCCAATGGCAAGACCAAAGGCGGCAAGGGTGGCGACGTCACCCTGATCGCGGACCAGGAGAACTCGCAGGTCCAGGCCAATGGCCTCCTGACCCTCGACGGCAATATCCGCGGCTATGGCGTGAGCGGCGGCGGCACGCTCCGGATCGAATCCGGAACGGCGATTGCCATCGGTGGTAAGGTACTTGCCAATGACGGCGTGCTCGGCGCGGGCGAGAAAACATCCGTCGATGTGGTGTTGACGGAAGACTATCTCGTCAAGACGGGGAGCATCTTGCCCGTCAGCTACACTTATTCGGTTAGTCTCGTTAAGCCGGGCGAAAGACTCGGTGGTACGCCTATACTTCAGGGGCTAACGCTTGCGGCCGACTGGACGCCGCCACGTCCAAGTTTGGGATATTACACCCTCTACATCAACGGTGCATGGATATACATTTTCTCAGATCAGCCCATCCCAACGATTCCTGCCGGAACGGTCATCAGTAACTTCGGAGTGGCGTCGAGTTTTCCCGCGAGTTATGTCGTGGAGGGGAACGTGTTTCCCAACGGGCTTCTTCTTCAAAGCCCGAAGTCCGTGACGTTGAATCCGGGCGCGATCTCTCCAGTGGATTTCACAGTGCCCAAAGGTACCGTGATTCAAGCCGGCATCACTCTGACCCGGGACGTCACGGTCGCACCCAACGCGACGATCCAGTCGTCGCTATTCCAATCCGGTTTCTCCAACTATGACCTGAACGGTCGCCATGGCCTGGTTATTGCTGACGGTGCCAAGCTTGATGTAACGATGCCGGTTTACCGCTTCACGCAGGCGGCCTTCGCTACTGCCACCGGCGCGGATCTTTCGCGCGCCTTGAGCGTCTGGACGCCGCCAGAGTGGATGGAAGATGCGACTAACAATCGTTTGATCCAGCGCGGTGGCGCAAGCCTGGCCTTGCGCTCTGCGGTCGGTGAAGCCGGATCGATCTCGGCAAACGGGCCGATAGACATTCGCGCAGGCGCCGCGATCAGCGTCGATACCGGCCAGTCGATCAGCCTGCAAGGTACTAATTTTACGATTGACGGTACGCTGACCGCTCCGAGCGGCACCATCACCTTGGCGGGGCGCAGCGCTGCGACGAACACGGCCGGCCTGATCTGGATCGGTGATCACGCCGTGCTCGATGTTGCGGCGCGTGCCGTGACGGCGACGAACGCGCGTGGCCAGACCTATGGCGTTGTTGGCAAGGGCGGCTCGATCCTGATCGGTGGCGCGATGGACTGGGAGGAGAAGGGCGAAGCCGACGCGCCGCACGCCTTCGTCGCCATTCGCCCGGGCGCGGTACTCGATGCGTCGGGTACAAGCGCGGTGCTCGATATTCCCGTCCCCGGCTTTGGGAACAACAGCACACCACTCAACGTCGCCAGCGACGGCGGTACGATCGTGGTTAAGTCCAGCGTCGGGCTGTATCTCGATGGCACGCTGCGGGCGGCAGCGGGCGGCGCGAACGCGGCCGGCGGAACTCTGGCGCTGGCGCTGGAAACGCCGGCCTATCCAACGCTGACGACATCCGGGGATGTTCTGCGGCACCGCGAGTTCATCATCGCCAATGTCCAGGGCGATAGCGCAGTCGCTGGCGCGGCATCGATGGCGGAGGCCAAAGCCGGTCTTGTGGTCGGTACCGCACGGCTCGGGGTCGATCGCATTCAGCAAGGTGGTTTCGGGAATCTCTCGCTGCTAGCCGACGGGCCGCTGTCCTTCGATGGCAACGTCACGCTTGCGATGAACCAGAGTCTGCGCCTTTATGCCGGCACATTTGCGCTCAATGAGAGCGCAGCGGTGAGCTCGCAAGTGTCGCTATCCGCACCCTATGTGCGGCTCGCTGGCACCACCCGCCTCGGCGGCGACGGGGCCATCTTTCCCGCGGTGACTTGGAGGGACGGTCCGTCGCAGCAGGAAAGCGACGGCGTATTCTCCGTCACCGCCGATCTGATCGACCTCCGCGATCGCGTTGGCTTCGGCGCGCGCAAGGACATCGACACCAAGACGTCGTTTTACACCATCGATCGTCGTGGCTTCGCGCTAGTCGATCTCACCAGCCGCGGCGATGTCCGCCTGCTCGCCGGCACGCCGGCGCGCGGCTTGTCAGGCGCTGTCACCACCGAACTCGCTACAACCAGCAATATCACGCTGACCGCCGCACAAATCTATCCGGCAACCGGGGTCAGCGCGCAGATCGTCGCCGGACACACCGATGGCGGCAATTTCCTGTCCGGCAGTGTGCTCACGATCCGAGGATATGGCGACGCGATCCCCGACATGCCGTATTCGGCCTTTGGATTGCTTTATCTCGGCGCGGAAACGGTCAATCAGGGCGGTGTGGTGCGCGCGCCGTTTGGCGCGCTGCAACTCGGCACGATGGATCGTGGCGGTCAGGCGCAGGCCGATGCGGTCAATCTTCTGCCGGGCAGCATTACCTCGGTGAGCGGCGCCGGACTGGTGATGCCCTATGGCGGCACCGTCGATGGTCTTGTTTATCGCTACAACGGGGCCGCCATCGTGCTCGACGGGGCCGGCGGTATGGCCGGCAGTGAAGTCAAGCGCGGGATTCGGCTTTCGACCACCCACCTGAACGCCGAGGCCGGCGCGGTTCTCGATCTGTCGGGGGGCGGTGAACTCGCCGGTGCGGGCTTCGTGTCGGGCCGCGGCGGTTCGGTCGATATCCTGACCACGCCGCTGGTCAATGCCAATCCGGGCTACAGCTACAGCAATAAGGGCAACGCGGTCTATGCGATCGTGCCGAACCGCGCGGGGGCCTATGCACCGGTGGTGCAGGAAACGGGCTTTGGTACGCCGCCGATCGGTCAGCAGATCACCATTCCCGATGGTGTGCCGGGCCTGCCGGCCGGCACCTATATGCTGATGCCGTCGAGCTACGCGCTGCTGCCCGGTGCGTTCCGTATCGAGATCGGCGCAGGCAACCAGACGACCCTCGCGGGCGCCACGTCCCTGACAAACGCAGTGGCCATCGGCAACGGCTCCTATGTGGCGACCGGCACGCTCGGCATCGCCAACACCTCCATTCGTGCGTCGCTGCCCAATCGGGTGACGATCACGCCCGCCGCGACGGTGCGCACGCACTCCTCCTACAACGAGATGGGCTACAACGCCTTCGTCTTGGCGGATGCGGCGCGCATCGGCGTCCCGCGCGCGATGCTGACGGTCGATGCGCAGACATTGGATATTCTGATGGCGAAACCCGCCATTGCCGACGGCCGCTCGCAATTGCGCTTCAACGGCGATCTGCGCATGGATCCTGTTTCCGGCAGCGATGGCTTCGGCGGCACCGTCATTGTCCGTGGCCTCGGTGAAATCCTGGCTTCAGGCCAGAGTGCCGATCCGGGTCTTTTCGGCGCGTCCGTTTATGCCGACGAGCTCAGCAAGTTCAATGCCCCGCGTCTGGCGCTGAACAGCGTTGTCTACACGCAGTACGGACAGTCGGGCCGCTTCGCCATCATTCAGGGTGGTGGTGCTCTCATCGTCCGCAGTGGCGCCAGCGTTGCGGCGGCTGAAGTAATTCTCGGCAGTGTTACGATCGAGGAAGGCGCATCGATCAGTACGGTCGGCCGCGGCCGCGCCAGCTACGATTCCAGCGATGGCTTCGTCTTCGTCGCGGAAGGTGGTGTCCTGGCGCTGTCCAACGGCTGGATCAATCTGCTGCAATCATCCACGGCCGGTTCGGGAACTGAGGGCAACATAACCGTCGGTGGCTGCGTCACCGTAAACTGCAACCGCACCACGACGCTGGTCTCCGAAGGCACCCTCGCGGTCTCGACGCCCGGGGCGTTCAGCATCGCGAGCAACGTCTCCTACGGCACGCGCAATCTCGTGCTCGGCATGTCGGCGATCAATCTCGGCGAGGAGGCCAGTCTCGCAGCCGCCGCGGCCGCGGGCCATCTGCCCACCGGTCTGGCTCTCAATCAGGGCCTGCTGGCGCAATTGCTCGCGGGCAATACGGCGACGGGTGCTCCGGCGCTCGAGACGCTGGCGCTCAACGCGCGCGACGCCGTAAACATCTTCGGTGCCGTGACCCTCGATGCGTCGAAGGTCGGACGTCTCGTGCTCGGCACGCCCGCGATCTACGGTTATGGAGTATCCGGCGACGTCGCGACGATCCGCGCGGGCGAGTTCATCTGGACCGGTTCGGAGTCCGCGCCCGGAGCGGCGATGGTCGACATTCTCGGTGACGGCCAGCTCAACATTGCAGCGCAGAGCGTCGTGTTCGGCTACGCGCCGAACTCCCGGTCGGGCAGCACCGTCGTCGATAACCGCCTCGCGCTCGGCTTCGCCGATGTCGGCATCGCGGCCAGCGAGCGCATCACGTCGAACGGCAAGGGCACGCTCGGCGTCTATCACACGCAGGGTGCCTACGCTCCCGCGACCGGCTATCAATACACAGGCGGCAATCTGACGGTCACGACGCCGCTGTTTACGGGCGAAGCAGGTTCGGTCAACACGATTACGGCGGGTGGTGATGTCCTCGTTGCCGGAGCGGGCAGCGCCGCCGTGCCGAAAGTTGATGCGCTTGGCGCCCAGCTCAAGCTGACGGGCGCCAACGTCACTGTCGATACCAGTGTTGTCCTGCCCTCGGGCAAGCTGGTTCTGACGGCAACGGGCGACATCGCGCTCGGTGACAGCTCGCGTATCGATCTGTCCGGGCGCGCGGTGCAGATGTTCGACGTCACCAAGTACAGCTGGGGCGGCGATCTGGCGCTGACCAGCAGCGCCGGGAATATCAGCCAAGCAAGCGGATCGGTGATTGACCTGTCGGCGCGGTACAACCGCGGCGGCACCATGACGGCGACGGCGCTTGGCGCCGGTGCCGGTCACGTCGATCTCGGCGGCACCATTCTCGGTTCGGCAAGCGGTCAGTACGATGCCGGCGGCACGATGGTGCCTTACGATGCGGCCGAACTCACCGTGCGCGCGCAAACGCTCGCCGACTTCGCAGGATTGAACACGCGGCTCAACACCGGCGAGGTGTTTGGTGCGCGCAAATTCCAGATCAAGCAGGGTGATCTGGTCGTCGGCGACGAAGTCAGAGCCCGCAATGTCGAGATCACGCTGGATGGCGGCAATCTGACCGTCAACGGCACCATCGATGCCAGCGGCTTCCAGGTCGGATCGATCCGCCTTGCGGCGATGGGTGATCTCACCATCAACGGCACGCTCGATGCGCACGGCACCGGCATGCGCTTCGACAGCTATGGCAAGATCATCGATAGCCCCAATCGCGCTGTCATCGATGTAACGTCACGCAAGGGCACCCTGACGATCGGCAGCAACGCCGCGTTCGACCTGCGTGCCGGCACAAGTGTCGCGATGGGCACCGGCCGTGGACAGAACGACGGCGTCGCGCGCGGCACACTCGATCTCAATGCGCGGCGTCTTGGCGGCAGCGGCGGACAGGGCGGTGTCGATAGCGCCGGCAACGGCGCCAACGATGTCGCCGTGAACGTGCTCGGCACACCCGGAATCCGCGGCGCGAAGACCGTCGCGGTCAATGCCATCCGCATCTATGACGACGCGCCCGAGGCGAATGCACCGGATGTCACCGGCCACAAGCCGCAGGAGATCACGCAGGCCTATCTCGACGGGATTAAGGATTCCAACGGCACAATTATCAGAGGCGGCATCGATCCTCACAACGATGCCTTTATCAACGCAGCACTCGCCAACACGTCCTTGAGCAACAGGCTGGCTGGACTCGGCAGCTATCGTCTGCGTCCCGGCGTCGAGATCATCAGCAAGACGAGCGCCGACAATCCAAACGGCGATCTCACGGTCGCCGGCGACCTCGACCTGTCGGGCTATCGCTATGGACCCGATGCGAACCGGTTCAATCCGGCATTGCGCGGCTATGGCGAGCCGGGTGTGCTCGCAATCCGTGCCGCCGGCGATCTCAACATTCGTGGCAGCATCAACGATGGTTTTGCGCCGCCGGCGGCCACGCCCGACGATAATGGCTGGCTGCTCACCAACGGCGTGGTGCTCTACGGCGGCGATCTTGTGCTGCCGATCGCCGTGACGCTCGATGCCGGGACAGGATTCAAGAAGGGCGCAACGCTCAACTACGATCTGCCGGCGACGTTCAACCCGCTTGCGGGAGATCTATTCAACAACAACGTCTCTGCCGGCACGGTGCTGCCGGTGCGGGCGACCTTGGCAGGCCCTCTCACTCTGTCTGCCGGCACAGTGATTGGCGCGACGATCTACAATGCCGATGGCAGCGTGGCCTATGCGGCCGGCTCGGTCCTGCCGAATGCGGTGACGCTCACCGCGGGCATGCAGCTCGGTGCCGGCACGGTGCTGCGCAGCGCCGCCAATATCGCGGCGCTGGTCTGGCCGAAGGGCATCCCGTTGCCGTCGGACATGACATCGACCGGATCGCTGGCGCTGGCGGCCGGGTCGCTGATCCCGTCGATGACCGACGTGAAGTTGCCTGGTGGCCAATCGGTCGATCTGCGGCCGGTCGTGAATGGCATGCAGGGGCGTAACTGGGCGGTGGCACCGATGCTGGGGGCAGGCGCGACATCGTGGTCGATGCGGCTCGTCGCCGGCGCTGATCTTGGTTCGGCGGACCGCCGTGCGCTCAATCCCGCTTCCACCGGGGCGGTTAGGCTCGGTGATACTCATTACGTGTCGGCGCTTGGCCCAGCTCAAAAACTCTGGGCTCCCGGTAACTGGCTGGGCATGCCAGAAAACGAGCCAGTCAGTCCCGAAGACTTGTTCTGGTGCGATTTCGATCTATGCATCGACGGCGCCCCGGGCAAGCGCGTGCCGTTTGCGTCGTCCTTTAGCGTCATCCGCACCGGCACCGGCGATCTCGATCTTGTCGCCGCCGGCAACATCCGGATGGATTCGCTCTACGGTATCTACACCGCGGGCACGGCGACAGCGGTTGATTCGACCTACAACCGCGCACGTGTTTTCTCGGCCGATGGCTATGACGACGCGCTTTCAACCTATCGAGCGTGGTACCCCGACCAGGGCGGCAACGTGCTGATCGCAGCGGGCGGCGATCTCGTTGGCGACATCACGCATGGCATGGGGCCGTCGAGCGTCATCACCGGCAACTGGCTGTGGCGGCAGGGCACGGGCAGCACGGCGGTCGACGCAACGATCCCGACCTCCTGGTGGATCAATTTCGGAACCTATACGGCCAATACAGCCACTAGCCGTCCCGATCTGCTCGGCTTCACCGGCATCGGTGCGCTGGGCGGTGGCAATGTCGCGATCCGCGTCGGCGGCGAAGCCGGTACGATCAACCTTCGTGGTCAACAAGGATTGTTGGGTGGGCACAGAAGTCAGGGCCTGGTGGTCGCTGTCGGCAGCACCGGCCGCGTCGGTTCCGGCGGCTCGCTGACGCTGACCGGCGGCGGCGATATCGACATGCGGATAGCCGGCGCGCTCAACCCAAATCTGGCGCTCACCAACAGCACCGAAATCCACGCACTTCCCGGTGCTCTCGTGAATCTTCGCGGTGGCTTGCATGTGGCCGCGGAGTCGATCGGTGGAATCAAGCTCATCTATCGATCGGGGGGCGGCTTGAACGATGCGTTCGATCCGCGCGGTATCGATCCGTTTACCGCCACATCTTCGGACGCACGATCCGGTATCACGCTGGTGCCCGGCGACTCCGCGGTCTATCTCGAAACGCTGGGCGATCTCGTGCTCGGCGGTGCCGGCGATCCCGGCCGCTCGCCGTCGCCGAACCGGTCTGCGTTCTCTGCCGGTGGAGCGAACGATCGCGGACAGAGCTGGTTCACGCTCTGGACCGATCACACCGCGATCAATCTGATCTCGGCCGCCGGCAACCTCACACCGACGACGTCGTCATCTGAAAATCCGTTACAAAACAGCGATCAGAACGCGGCGGACGGATCGTTCACTTATCCGTCCATTTTGAGGGCGGCAACGTTTGGTGGCAGCATCTATTACGGAGTGAACGCTCTGTCGTATATGCGGGGCAATCCTCCCGATCCGCTGATCTTCGTCACCCTCGCGCCATTCGCTCACGGTTCACTGGAGATGCTGGCTCGGGACTCGATCTATGGCGGGCAGTATTCGTTCAGCCTGTCCGGCTCCGGTGTCCCTCTGCCCACGCCCTTCAATCCCGCCTTCATGGGAGAGAATGTGGATGGCTTGGGGCGCGTCAAGGTCACTAACGGCTCATCCAACGGTGTCATTGACCTTAGCGACAACAACGCCGCGCTATCGCTGTTTTTCTTCGGTCCGAACAGCGCCGCGTTCGATTTAACCCGTGCGCTGGACGCCGACCCGATCCGTTTCTACGCCCGCGATGGCGATGTTGTCGGGCTGCGCACGGGTGAAACGCTGATGGGTTTTGGATCGACGTGGTACAATGCTGCAGCTCCCGTTATGGTGCGTGCGGGCCGTGACATTGTAGGCGCCGGCCTCGCGCCCGGCGTAACGACACCGAGTGCCATGCCGGGATGGAGTTCACGCGGCAATCTGATCGTGCACAGCAATCCGGACGATGTATCGATCATCTCCGCAGGCCGCGATATCGTCTACGCCAATTTCGATGTCGCAGGCCCCGGCGTGCTGGAAGTCTCCGCCGGGCGCAATCTCTATCAGGCCGACAAAGGTTCGATTACCAGCATCGGGCCGATCGCCATCGGCGACACGCGTCCCGGCGCAAGCATCCTGATGCAAGCCGGCGTCGGCGCGAACGGGCCGGACTACGCCAAGCTCGCGTCGCTCTATCTCGATCCCGCGAAGCTCGCAGTGACGGGCACGCCCCTCGCCGATCAGCCGGGCAAAGTCGCCAAGACCTATGAAAAGGAACTGGCGGCGTGGCTGAAGGAGCGTGACGGCTTCGAAGGCACGGTCGAAGAAGCGCGAGCGTATTTCGCCGCGCTCGCACCGGAACAGCAGCGCATCTTCCTCCGGCAAGTGTATTTTGCCGAACTGCGCGAAGGCGGGCGCGAGTACAACAACCCGGATAGCTCGCGTCGCGGTTCCTACCTGCGCGGTCGCAACGTGATCGCGGCGCTGTTCCCGGACAAGGATGCCGACGGCAACCTCATCGTGCGCACCGGCGACATCACGATGTTCGGCGGCTCCAGCGTGCGCACGCTGTTCGGCGGCGATATCCAGATGCTGACGCCGGGTGGGCGCACCATCATCGGCGTCGAAGGGCAGGTGCCGCCGGCATCGTCGGGACTGGTGACGCAAGGCTCCGGCAATATCCAGCTCTACAGCAAGGGCAGCATCCTCCTCGGTCTGTCGCGCATCATGACGACGTTCGGCGGCAGCATCCTGGCCTGGTCGGCGGAGGGCGACATCAACGCCGGCCGCGGCTCGAAGACGAGTGTGCTCTACACGCCGCCGAAGCGCGTCACCGACAACAACGGCAATGTCACGTTGTCGCCGCAGGTGCCGTCGTCGGGGGCTGGCATCGCAACGCTGAATCCGATCCCGGGCATTTCCCCGGGCGATATCGACCTGATCGCGCCGCTCGGCACCATCGACGCGGGCGAGGCGGGCATCCGGTTCTCCGGCAACGTCAATCTCGCGGCGCTGCACGTCGTCAACGCCGCCAACATCACCGGACAAGGTACCGTGACCGGCGTGCCGCAGATCCAGGCGCCGAACATCGGCGGCCTGACGGAGGCCTCGAACGCGTCGGGGGCGGCGTCCAAGCAAGCGGCCAACCCGGCCCAGTCCGGCGCTTCGGAGCAACCGTCGGTGATCATCGTCGAGGTCATCGGCTTCGGTGGCGGCGATGAAGGTGATCAGGAGAAGAAGAGCAAAAAGGAGCAGCGCAGCAGCTTCGAGGAACGCTCTTATGATCCCGTCAGCAAGTTCCGAGTGATAGGTAACGGAGAGCTGACTGACCAGCAGAAGGCTAATCTAACCGAGGAGGAAAAGAGCCGGCTTTAGGATGGTTGCGCGCAATTGCCGTGGCGGACGATCAGGTCCGGAGCGCTGAGCGTCTCATCAGGTTTAAGAAGAAGACCTGCGCATAAGATACATTTCTGGCGGTCTTCGAGGTTCTGACCCTGCAGGTTCTCTAGTTGCAGCGAAGGCGTCATCGCCACAGCAGCTATCGGACAGGCCAGAGTTCGTTGGCGCACTTCTGATCTTCACCCAAGAACAGACCTTCTGCGTTCTTCTGCTGAGGGTCAAAAGCGCTAGTCGGCGTGGCCAGCATCGCTTCCGCTTTGTCGTCGACAGCAGACGTCTCTAGTAACGCGGATACCGACCTCGCCCAAGGTCAGGCCAATGTCTGCTTCTGGGATTGAGCGGCCCTTCTGAACGATCAGCCCAAATTGTCTACGATGGCCGCTATTGGCCCTTAGTGCCATTAGGCTGACGGGGCGGCTTTCAGACCATCGCGACAGAACGCGAACTGCTGAAGGTCGATCGACGGTAGATCCCATAAGCGGACATCGGCCGTCGATGCAGAGCAGGTGACTTAGCCAAAAGTGGCTAGGACCGCTTTTGAAGCGTAAGCCGACGTCCACCTCGGCAAGAGGTCACCGCGGAAGATAATCTGCAGTGACCGCTTTGCGGACAGCTTTGGCCAAGCTGGGTCACTCCCAGGTTAACGCGCCACCGTTCTGATATTCGATCACACGTGTTTCGAAGAAGTTCTTCTCTTTCTTCAGATCCATCGCTTCCGACATCCACGGGAACGGGTTCTCCCGGTCCTTGAACACGGGCATAAGGCCAAGCTGCGCGCAACGGCGATTGGCGATGAACTCCATATACTGTTCCGTTAGCGCAGCGTTGAGACCGAGAAGCCCGCTCGGCATCGTATCCCGGCCATAAGCGGCTTCGAGACCGGCCGCATCGCGAAGCATTTGGCGAACTTCATCCTGAAACGCTTTCGACCACAGCTCGGGATTTTCAGCCTTGATCTGGTTGATGACGTCGATGCCGAAGTTGAGATGAATGCTCTCGTCGCGCAGGATGTACTGATACTGCTCGGCGATGCCGACCATCTTGTTGCGCCGCCCAAGCGACAGGATTTGCGCAAAGCCCGTGTAGAACCACATCCCCTCGAATACGACATAGAACGCGACGAGATCCCGAAGAAACGCCTGATCCGTTTCCTTCGTGCCGGTCTTGAAGGCTGGATCATCCAGATGCTTGGTGTACGCCAGCGCCCAGGCCGCCTTGTCGGTGATCGACGGTATTTCCCGGTACATGTTGAAGAGTTCGCCCTCATCGAGACCGAGGCTCTCAACGATGTACTGGAACGTGTGGGTATGCACCGCTTCCTCGAACGACTGCCGCAACAGATACTGCCGGCATTCCGGATTGGTGAGGTGGCGATAGATTGCCAACACGATGTTGTTGGCGACGAGCGATTCCGAAGCCGCGAAGAAGCCGAGGTTGCGCTTCACCATACGCCGCTCGTCCTCCGTCAAGCCATCCTTGGCTTTCCAGAGAGCAATGTCTGCCTGCATCGAGACTTCAGTCGGCATCCAATGATTGTTGCAGGCCGCAAGATATTTCTCCCAGGCCCAACGGTATTTGAGGGGCAGGAGCTGATTGACGTCGGCGCGGGCGTTGATCATCGCCTTGTCATCGACGCGCACGCGGCCGCCATGACGATCGATATTGCCGAGGCCGGTGGCGGCTTCCGGATTGATGATCGGCGCGGGCTTGCGCGCAGACGGGGAAGGAGCGGTTGGCTCTGACCAGTCGAGCATGAGATGTCTCCGTTTCTAGAATTGCTTACTGGCAGGCTTCGCAGGTCGGATCGTCGATCGAGCAGGCCTTACCCTCGGCCGGCGACGCAAGCAAAACAGGGTTCGCGACGGCGTTGAGCTTGCCGTCCGTACGCTTGAGAGTCGACTTCTCGACGTGCGTCGCGGCTTGAGCCCGAAGGTAGTACGTCGTTTTGAGCCCGCGCTCCCACGCGAGCCGATAAAGCGCATCGAGCTTTCGGCCATTCGGAGCCGCGATGTAAAGATTGAGCGACTGCCCCTGATCGATCCATTTCTGCCGGCGCGCGGCCGCGTCGACGAGCCAATGGGCATCGATCTCGAAGGCGGTCCCATAAAGCTCTTTGAGATCGTCCGGCACGCGATCGATGGCGCCGAGCGAGCCATCGAAGTATTTGAGGTCCGATACCATCACCTCGTCCCACAGACCGCGCGCCTTGAGATCGCGAACGAGGAATGCGTTCACGACAGTAAAGTCGCCTGACATGTTGGATTTGACGTAGAGGTTGCGGAACGTCGGTTCGATCGACTGCGCCACGCCGCAGATGTTCGAGATCGTCGCGGTTGGCGCGATGGCCATGACGTTGGAATTGCGCATTCCGGTCGTCTTCACCCGGTCCCGAAGAGCAGTCCAGTCCAGCGTAGCGGACGTGTCGAGACGTAGGTCTGCGCCCCGCGCGTCACTGAGAATGCCAATGGAATCGATCGGTAGAATGGCCTTGCTCCAAAGAGAGCCTTCGAATGAAGGATACCGGCCACGTTCCGCGGCGAGATCAACCGACGCCGAAATGGCATGATAGCTGATCGCCTCCATGCTGCTATCGGCGAAGGCGACGGCGTCGTCCGAGCCATAGGGGATGCGAAGCGAATGCAGGGCATCCTGGAATCCCATGAGCCCGAGCCCGACAGGACGATGACGAAGGTTCGAACGCCGCGCTTCCGGGATTGTGTAGAAATTGATGTCGATCACATTGTCGAGCATTCGCATCGCCGTCTTGACGGTGCGGGCAAGCTTCTCATGATCGAGGCCATCCGGCGTGACATGAGCGGCGAGATTGATCGAACCCAAGTTGCAGACCGCGACCTCGTCATTCGAGGTGTTGAGCGTGATCTCCGTGCAAAGGTTCGATGAGTGCACCACACCGCAATGCTGTTGCGGCGAGCGCAGATTGCATGGGTCCTTGAACGTGATCCACGGATGACCCGTCTCGAAGAGCATGGTCAGCATCCGCCGCCAGAGATCGACCGCGCGAACACGGCGGGCGATCTTCATCTCCATGCGTTCGGCTTTCCTCTCATACTCTTCGTAACGCGCCGCGAACGCGGTGCCGTAGAGATCGTGGAGGTCGGGAACCTCGTCGGGTGAGAACAGCGTCCAGGGTCCGTCTTCGGCGACGCGCTTCATGAACAGATCGGGGATCCAGTGCGCCGTGTTCATGTCGTGCGTGCGCCGCCGGTCGTCGCCGGTATTCTTTCGGAGATCTAGAAATTCCTCGACGTCGATGTGCCACGTTTCGAGATAGGCACAGACCGCACCCTTGCGCTTGCCGCCCTGATTGACCGCGATGGCGGTATCGTTGGCGACTTTCAGAAACGGAACGACGCCCTGGCTTTCCCCGTTCGTGCCTTTGATGTGGGCTCCGAGGCCGCGAACGCGCGTCCAGTCGTTGCCGAGACCGCCTGAATATTTGGCCAGAAGCGCGTTGTCCTTGATTGACTTGAAGATACCGTCGAGGTCATCCGGTACCGTCGTCAGGAAGCACGACGACAATTGCGGACGCGGAGTTCCGGAATTGAAAAGCGTCGGCGTCGAGCACATGAAATCGAAGGACGAGATGAGGTCATAGAAGGCGATTGCCTTTTCCTCACGGTCGATCTCGCGCAGCGCGAGGCCCATGGCCACGCGCATGAAGAATGCTTGCGGCAACTCGAAGCGAATGCCGTGCGTCTGCAGGAAATAGCGATCATAAAGCGTCTGAAGGCCAAGATACTGGAAGATGCCGTCGCGCTCCGGTCTGAGCGCGTTCCCGAGACGCGCCAAATCGAAGCGCGAGAGTTCCGGATCGAGCAGCTCGGTTGCAATCCCCTTCGCGATGAAATTGGCGAAATAGTCTGGGTAACGCTCTGCCATTTCGGATTGGCGCGCGGACTCGGCGCGACCGGCAACGAACGTCAGTGCTTCGCTGCGCAAGCGATCCATCAACAATCGCGCCGCAACAAACGTGTAATTCGGCTCTGTCTCGATGAGTGTCCGTGCCGCAAGCACCGGGGCCTCAGCCAACTCGTCAACGGTGATACCATCGTAGAGATTGCGTTGCGTTTCGGAGAGAACGGTATCTGCCGAAACATCCGAAAGGCCTTCGCACGCTTCCGCAATCAGGAGGCGTAGGCGGTTTTGGTCCAGCGGCGTGAGGGCGCCGTCCCTAGCCTTGACGTTGATCGACGGAACGACGGGAACGTTCGAGACTTCGGCAGTCGCCGCACGTTCGCGTGCGCGCTCTTCGCGATAAAGAACGTAGGCGCGCGCAACCTTGTGGTTTTCGCTGCGCATCAGCGCAAGCTCGACCTGATCCTGGATCTCTTCGATATGGAACGTGCGGCCCTGGGCGCCGCGGCGTGTCAGTGCCGTTACGATCTGCTCTGTCAGTTCCTCGACGGTTTCGTGAACGCGCCGGGACGCGGCCGCGCGCCCCCCCTCTACAGCAAGAAACGCCTTGGTGAGCGCCACGGTGATCTTGCGGGCGTCGAATGGCGTCACGCTGCCGTTGCGCCGGATGACCTGGAACAGCTGTTCCGTTGCGGCCTTCGGTGCGCCGATACCTGAAACGTGGTTGGATTGAGAGCTTCGTGCTTCGATTACGATAGACATCGGCAAACCCCTGAATTTAGGGGGCTTGGGCCGCATGGTACGCGCATTCATCCGCGCGCAATGGCGGGATGAACCAATCCATCAGGACACCCCGCCCGAGGACGTGAAAACACCATCACAGGCAGGTCTCCTGACTCGCGGGTCGTTGCTCTCTGTCTGGCCTTCCCGATGCACGAAGCACCAGTGACCTTGTCCGACAGGAACTCACCGCTCACAGTTGCGGGGGCAGTCCCGGGATTGCACCACTCGAAAAGCGATGCGCACCGGATTCCCTCTTAGCGCTGAATGTTGAAGTCCAGCGACCTATGATGTCGTCATAAAGACAGATTCGACTGAAGCTCCGCAATATGTGGTGGCGGGGATTTTAAAGTTACCCCAGACCTTGTGGAGCTTCTCCAAGGGCAAGACGTCGCGCACTCACGCGGCCCGCCAGCGGGACGGCATTCCACGTTCGGCAAGCGAGACGAAGGTCCGGCTATCCGGACCGACGTAGCTGGCGGTCGGACGTATGATCTTGTTGTCCTCGCGCTGCTCGATGATGTGCGCGCTCCAACCGGCAATGCGGGCCATTGCGAAAATCGGCGTGAACATCGATGCCGGGATGCCAAGAAGATCGTAGAGCACCGCGCTATACCAATCGACGTTGGCGAACATGTTCTTGGAGTCCGCCATGACAACCTCTATCCGTTCGGCGATGGACATCACCTTGTGATCGTTCGAGCGATCAGCCAGCTCATTCGCCAACGTACGGAGAACCTCGGTGCGCGGGTCCGAAACCCGGTACACCGGATGGCCGAATCCCATGACGACCTGCTTATTTGCCACGCGGTTGCGCACGTCGGACTCGGCTTCGTCCGCCGTCCGATAGCGCACGATGACCTCGTAAGCCGCCTGATTGGCGCCGCCGTGCTTGGTGCCCCGCAGCGCACCGATGGCGCCGGTGATGGCGGAATAGAAATCCGAGCCAGTTGCCGAAATCGAGCGCGCTGTGAAGGTCGACGCGTTGAACTCGTGCTCGCCATAAAGCACGAGAGAAGCCTGTAGCGCACGGACCTGATGGTGGTGCGCCTCCCGTCCGTGCAAGAGCGTCAGGAAATGCCCGGCAACGGTGTCATCGTCCGTCTCGACCTCGATGCTGCAGCCGCTGCCCGCAAAATGATACCAATAGAGCAGCATCGAAGGCGCAGATGCGATCAGGCGATCGGCGATCGCGCGTGCGTTTTCGGCCTTTTGATCCGGCGATTCCGGAAAAACGCATCCGAGTGCGGATATGCCGGTGCGCAAGACATCCATCGGGTGCGCCGCAGCGGGCAGAGCTTCAAGTGCGCGCCGCACGGCGAGTGGAAGATTGCGCTGAGCGCGCAACTTCCTCTGGTAGGTCGCGAGTTCTTCCGCAGAAGGCAACGTGCCGTGAATGAGAAGATGCGCAACTTCTTCGAACGAGCATCCCGTCGCCAGGTCACGAACGTCGTAACCGCGATACCTGAGGTGATCGCCCCCGGGGATAACCGAGGATACGGCGGTCGAGCCGGCAACGACCCCCGAGAGCGCAACCGACTTCTTCTGAGCCGGTCGTTCAAGGTTCGCGAGATCAGAAGCCATCGATGTTCTCCATGAGCTGTCGTGACGTTCGGCAAAATTGCCAGCCGCAAGCGCCGGGCGGCGTATGCGTTTCACGAAGTATCAAGGGACAGCGGCGATTTACGAAAGCGCTGAAAATGCGAAGATTTGCGAAGCCAGCCCGGTGAATCGGCAAAAAGGAGAAAAGCGAGCGCTCACTTCGCCGATAGTTCTTTGCCTTGCTCGGGCGACAGAATGACGACACCATCCTCGTCGCCGATGACGATGTCGCCAGCGTTTACCGGAATGCCCGCAAAGGTTATTGCAATATCGCGTGTGCCTTCACCACGCCGGGTCGAGCGGCGCGGCGTCGCGCCGAGCGCCTTGATGGCGATGTCCAGCGTTTTCAGCACGGCGATATCGCGCACGCACGCGCTGATGACGATGCCTTCCCACCCGTTGGCGACCGCATCCCTCGCAATCATGTCGCCGAGCAGCGCACACCGTTTGCTCGCACCGCCGTCGACGACGAGAACCTTGCCGTGACCGGGAGAAGCGAGCGCTTCCTTGATGCGCGAGTTGTCCTCGAAGCATTTGATCGTGACGGCGGAACCGCGAAAGCGCGTTTTACCGCCGAAATCGAGGAGATCTGGCCCCAAGACGCGTGCCTCGTCGCCGAAGCGGTCGCTGATATCGGTCGTCGCTGAAAGCATCGCGGTCTCTCGATGGGCTGCAGTTAGATAACGGGATAGGGTGTGAACCGCCGCTCGTTCTCATCAACGGCAGTTCGGCGACCGATTGGAGGGAACGCGCGCTGCGGACAATTCGGCCGCTCACACACCTTGCAGCCAGCGCCGATCGGAACGGCGGCCTCTGCATCAGAAAGGTCGAGGCCTTTCGCATAAACAAGTCGGCCCGCGTGGCTCAAGTCGCAACCAAGGCCGATCGCAAAGGTTTTGACGGGAGCCCCATACCCGCCGTGCCCACGCGAAACGGTGCGGGCAATCCAAAGATAGGTCCGCCCATCGGGCATCCGCGCCAGCTGGGTCAGAATGCGGCCCGGTGTCGAGAAGGCCTCATAGACGTTCCACAGCGGACAAGACCCGCCGACGCGCGAGAAGTGGAAATCGGTCGCCGACTGACGTTTTGAAATGTTTCCGGCGCGATCGACGCGAACGAAGAAAAAAGGGACGCCGCGTGCTTCCGGACGCTGCAAAGTGCTCAGACGATGGCAGACCGTTTCAAAGCCGACGCCGAACCGCTGGCCGAGAAGATCGATATCGTATCGCAAGGTTTCCGCTGCTTCGAGAAATGGCTTGTAAGGCATCAAAAGCGCGCCGGCAAAGTGGTTGGCCAGGCCGATACGCGCTAGGCGTAAAGTCTCTTCACTTCCCGATGCCGCATCCTCGGCGAGTGCATCGAGAACCTCTCCCATCTCGATGAAGGCGAGCTGTGTCGCCATCTCAAACGCCTGTTGTCCGGGCGTGAGGTTGGCCGCGAGTTCGAGCGTTCGCCGCGCGCGATGGAACCGGCGTTGCGGCGAAAGCGCATCCGTTGCGGGTGCGACGATGACATCGACACTGTGCTTGGCGCGAAGATACTCCTTGAGGCCAGACGCCACGTCACCGATGACGAGTTTCGCCCGTCCGAACAGCTTCTCGGCGGCCTCGTCCAATTCGGCGATGTAGTTGTGATGCGCGTAAAAATAGTCACGCACCTGTTCGTAGGGCATCAAAGGTGCAGGCTCGACGTCGCTCGCCTCGAGGCCAAAACGTGAAGCGAGCGCATCGGCACGTTCGGATGCCTGCTGGCCGCGTGCGTGCAGAGCGACCAGCGCCCGCCCAACGGCGGGCATGTTCGATGCGATCTCACGAATTTCGGTCAGGGCGATCTGCTCGCCAAGACCCGGATCGGCGAGCACCTCTTTCAGATCGGCGATCAATCGCGCCTCTTCGTCTTCCGAGAAGAGCTGCACGTCGACGCCGAACACGGCGTTGATCTTGAGCAGGATCGGAACCGTCAACGGCCGCTGATTTTTCTCGAGCTGATTGAGATAGCTCGGAGAGAGTTCCAGCGCCCGGGCCAACGCGACCTGCGTCAGGCCACGCTCCTCGCGCAGCCGTTTCAGGCGCACGCCCATGAAGGCTTTTCTCATGCCGGCCTCCGCATTCGCAAAATTCGCAAATTCGCAGTCATGCCCTCGCAAATCTCCGCAAATTCAGGCGTTTCGCGCGCCTCTGGAATGCGGATATTGCGAATATCGGATCATTTGGCAAGCGAGGATCAAGCCATGAAGACGTCGGAAATGATTCAACTCGGGATCGACGCCGCCCCCGACCGGTTCAATGGCATCGAGCGCCCATACTCAGTTGACGACGTCAAAAAGCTCCGTGGCTCCGTCCCGATCCGCCACACGCTCGCGGACCTCGCAGCCAAGCGCCTATGGCATCTTCTGAATGCCGAGCCTTTCGTCCACGCGCTTGGTGCCGTCACCGGCAATCAGGCGATGCAGATGGTGCGGGCCGGACTGAAGGCGATCTACCTTTCCGGATGGCAGGTCGCGGCCGACGCCAACACCGCGAGCGCCATGTATCCCGATCAAAGCCTTTACCCGGCGAACGCCGGACCCGAGCTGGCGCGCCGCATCAATCGCACCCTTCAGCGCGCTGATCAAATCGAGCATATGGAAGGCAAAGCAAGTGTCCCCACGTGGTTTGCCCCCATCGTCGCCGATGCGGAAGCAGGTTTCGGTGGACCGCTAAACGCCTTTGAAATCATGAAGGCCTACATCGAGGCCGGTGTCGCCGGCGTTCACTACGAGGATCAGCTTGCGTCGGAGAAAAAGTGCGGCCACCTCGGCGGCAAAGTCTTGATCCCGACGGCCGCGCATATTCGCAATCTCGTTGCCGCCCGGCTTGCCGCCGATGTCATGGGCGTCGCGACTCTGATCATCGCTCGAACCGATGCGGAATCGGCGAAACTCATCACCTCCGACATCGACGAGCGCGACCGCGAGTTCATCGTCAAGGGCGAGCGAACGCCGGAAGGCTTCTTCACATTGCGCAATGGCGTCGATGCCTGCATCGCGCGTGGCCTCGCATATGCGCCCTATGCTGATCTGTTGTGGTGGGAAACATCGACGCCGAACCTCGCCGATGCGCGCCGTTTTGCTGAAGCGATCCATGCGAAGTTCCCCGGCAAGAAACTCGCCTACAATTGCTCACCATCCTTCAACTGGCAGAAGAAACTCGATCCCGCGACCATCGCCAAGTTCCAGAACGAGCTTGGCGCCATGGGCTACAAGTTCCAGTTCGTCACGCTCGCCGGCTTCCATCAATTGAACCACGGCATGTTCGAATTGGCGCGCGGCTATCGCGACCGCGGCATGGCTGCCTATTCGGAACTGCAGCAGGCGGAGTTTGCGAGCGAAGTCGACGGCTACACGGCAACGCGTCACCAGCGCGAGGTCGGCACAGGCTATTTCGATGCCGTGGCGCTCGCCATAACCGGTGGCAAATCTTCAACAACCGCGATGTCGGAGTCCACCGAGACTGATCAGTTTCACGCTCAAGAGCTGGTCCCCGCGGCGGAATAAAGCGACAGGAGCAAATTCCTTGAAATCAGCGGACATTATTCAAATGGTCGAGCCATTCAACGGACCCAAGACCCACGATGTCGACGCCGCCATTCGCAAGGTCGCCGACACGCTGCACAGGCTCAATCTACAGATCCATCAAGCCGTGGAAGCTGGTGCTTCGATCGAGTTGATGCGGGCGCATCGTGTTCACAATGGGCGCGGCCAGTGGGGCGACCAGATGGTCCCGATCGTCAGGGTTCCGGATTCGCCTGGAAAGGATTGAGCATGTCTCTCGATCCAGCCGAAACGCGCTTTGCCGAAATCGTGTTTCCCGAACAGGCCAATCATTACGGCACGCTGTTCGGGGGCACGGCTTTGAATCTGATGAGCAAGGCCGCGGCCATCGCCGCCGCGCGCCGGGCCGGCGGTAGCGTCGTCATGGCGCGATCAGATCGTGTCGATTTTCACATCCCCGTCGCAGTCGGCCAGCTCGTCGAGCTCGTCGCGCGTATCGAACGTGTTGGGCGCAGCTCGATGACCGTCAGTGTCGAGGTCGTCGCCGAAACGCTCGGCAAGAAAGATCGAAAGGTCGCGATGCGCGGCAGCTTCGAAATGGTCGCGATCGATGAAAACGGACGGCCAGTAGCCATAGCAAAAGCGAACGCCGCCTAATTCTCCTCAAATCTTCCGAAAGGCAAACACCTATGGTTCAATCCGCAAACCTTGGATTTCCCCGCATTGGCCTCAAGCGCGAGCTGAAAAAGGCAACGGAATCCTATTGGAAAGGCGAGATCGATTACGTCACGCTCCGCAAGACCGGAGCGGAGCTACGTGAGCGCCATTGGCGCTTGCAAAAGGATGCCGGCATCGAGATCATCCCGTCCAACGATTTCTCATTCTACGACCAAATCCTCGACACCACGGCGATGGTGGGTGCAATTCCGCCCCGATATCGGACCAGCGGCGCTGCGAGTGGCGGGCGGGTTGCCTCGTCGGCGCGCACCGCGAATGCTTACGCGATGATGGCCGATGTTGCCGAAACTGCCGAAGTTCTTGGCTCCGTCGATCTCGATACCTATTTTGCCATGGCGAGGGGATCCGCCGCCGCTCCTGCAATGGAAATGACGAAATGGTTCGATACGAACTATCATTACATTGTTCCCGAGTTCTATGAAGGTCAGGAATTCCGTCTCGCTTCGCGCAAGCCAATCGATGAATTCAAGGAAGCCAAAGCGCTCGGTATTCACACGCGTCCCGTACTGGTCGGCCCCGTAACCTATCTTTCTCTTGGGAAGGCCAAGAGTCCTAACCTTGAGCCGCTGACGCTTCTTGATCGTCTGCTTCCAGTTTACCGCGACGTTCTCGCTGCACTCGCCGATGCGGGTGCGGACTGGGTGCAAATCGACGAGCCGATCCTCGCGCTCGATTTGTCCGACGCACAGCGTGAGGCGCTCGCTGCGGCATATCAGGCCCTCGCCGGCGGTCGCGTGAAGATTCTCCTCGCAACATACTTCGAAAAGCTCGACGATAATTTGCCGCTCGCGGCCTCACTTCCTGTGCAAGGGCTTCATATCGATCTCGTACGCGCGCCCGAACAGCTGGAGGACGTACTGTCCGTCTGGCCGCGTACGCGTGTCCTTTCGCTTGGCGTCGTCGATGGCCGAAATATCTGGCGCACCGATCTCAGTGAGGCATTTAAACTCGCCGAAAAGGCAATCGCCTCACGCGGCCGCGATAATCTCCAGATTGCGCCGTCGTGCTCCCTTCTGCACGCGCCCGTCGATCTCGCCAGCGAGACCAAACTCGATGCCGAACTGAAATCCTGGCTAGCTTTCGCAAAGCAAAAGCTCATCGAGATTGAGGCGCTGACGCGTGCCGCTAACCAGTGCAAGTCGGCCGCCGCCGAGACCTTCGATGCGAGCGATGCAGCCGTGCAATCTCGCTCACGTTCACCCCGCGTTCACGATGCCAACGTTGCGGCTCGTCTAGCCGCCGTCACGCCCCGAGATGCAGAACGCGCAAGCCCATATGCCGCGCGGCAAGATAAGCAGCGGAACCGATTTTCACTGCCAAAGTTCCCAACGACGACGATCGGGTCGTTTCCTCAAACCGAGGACGTTCGCAAGGCCCGCGCGGCTCATCGGCGGAATGAACTTGGTGATACCGCCTACGACGCGTTCTTGCGCGAGGCCACCGAGAATGCCATCCGCATCCAGGAAGAACTCGACATTGACGTGCTCGTTCACGGCGAGTTCGAGCGCAACGATATGGTCGAATATTTCGGCGAGCAACTTTCCGGATTTGCATTCACCCAGAACGCATGGGTGCAGTCCTACGGCTCGCGCTATGTAAAGCCGCCGGTCATTTTTGGCGACGTCTCCCGCCCGAAGCCAATGACCGTCGGCTGGTCGGCTTATGCCCAGTCGCTGACGAATAGGCCTGTCAAGGGCATGCTGACAGGTCCCGTGACAATCCTTCAATGGTCGTTCGTACGCGACGATCAACCTCGCTCGGTGACGTGCAAGCAAATTGCACTCGCGATCCGCGACGAGGTTGCCGATCTCGAAAAAGTCGGGATCGGAATTATCCAGATCGATGAGCCTGCGCTCCGCGAAGGCCTGCCGCTCAGGCGCGCACATTGGGATGTCTATCTCCGCTGGGCGGTCGAGTGCTTTCGACTCGCAGCAGGCGGCGCGGCCGACCAGACGCAAATTCACACCCATATGTGCTACTGCGAGTTCAATGACATCATGCCATCTATCGCAGCGCTCGACGCCGACGTCATCTCGATCGAAACCTCACGCTCGCAAATGGAATTGCTCGAAGCGTTCTCGGATTTCCGGTATCCGAACGAGATCGGTCCGGGCGTCTACGACATCCATTCGCCCCGCTGTCCTCATGTCCACGATATGACGGATCTAATCGGCAAAGCGCGCACCCATCTCGTACCCGAGCAGCTCTGGATCAATCCGGATTGCGGCCTCAAAACCCGAAAGTGGGAGGAAGTGCTGCCCGCGCTCAAGAATATGGTTGAAGCAGCCAAGAAGATGCGCGAAAGCGCGTAAACAGAAAGCCTTGCCGTGCGCATCGAGTCCTACGCTTTTGTCTCGGTCCGCACGGCTTCCATTTGACGGACGCAATGACTGCTTCCCGAAGCACCTGCCTTCTTGTGACTTGTCACCCCGACCCGAAGAGCCTTTGCGGGCAAATTGCGGAACGCGCAATCGCGGCGCTTCACGGCCGGAACACGAAGGCCGTCGTCAATGATCTCTATAGCTTGAACTTCAATCCCGTGACCTCGGGACAAGAGTTCGCGTCATATTCGTCCGGCGCTATTCCAGAAGATGTCCGCGGGCTCGTCGCGGATCTCAAGTCGGCGAACGAGTTGATTTTCATTCTTCCCGTTTGGATGTTCGCGATGCCGGCTATCCTGAAGGGCTATTTCGACCGCGTCTGGCGCCCGAATGTGGCGTTCACCTTCGACGGCCGAAACCTTCAGCCGCTGCTAAAAAATATTACACGCATGACGGTGATCGTCACTCATGGGCGAAGCGAAGCCGAAACGAATGCTACAGGCGATGGCAGCCGTGTGTTTTTTGAAAGTTCGCTGCCAACGCTATTGCCAAATTTGGAGAGGAACGAGCGCTTCGATTTTTACGCGCTCGACGACGGGAATGCTGCCGCTGTAGCTCGACAACTCACCCGCCTCATCGATTTTATATCAGATGGCTCCGTGTAATCAGACGTACCATCAGAAATATTTAACGGCGAGAACGGCTCTTGTCGCAATAAAATCCGGCGCGGTCGAAACCGCGCCGGGTAAAGCTACTCACCTAAGTTTCGGCTGACGTTAGGCGTGCGCCGCGACTTCCTTCGGGTGGCTCCAACGGCGCGCTTCAGCAACGCGGTAGAGGGCGAGCACAGCACCAAATGCAACAGCATTGATGATGAAAATGCGCGACACGATCTCAAAAGAGAAGGCCCCGGATTCTCCACCGATCACAAAGCCGGCGGCATAAAGCGCGATCTCATAGACAGCGAAGGCGGCGATCAAGCTTGCGACCGTGGCAATCGAGTTTCTCATTGCAATCGCGTCGATTGAGCGGGCGGTAAAGAATCCCGCAACGGCAGCAACGCCGATGGCGCCCCCCCAGGCGAACGAACTGGCGGTCTGCGGATAATCCAGCAGTCCATATCCGACGATCTGATTTGCGAGCCATGCCAACATAACAAGCGTCAAGCCTGTGCCGCGATCCATCTTACGCGCCGCCAACGCTCCGATAGCAGCAAACGGCGTTGCGCAAGCATAGACGTAACTGCCGACGACGCTCAGAGCTGCAATCAACACCACCCAAAGCATCGGCGTTACAATCGCCTTGCCATTCATCGGGTTCGAACGGGAAAATCCGGTCATCTCTTTCTCCTTTTGTGCGTCTCGATCATTTTGGCTGCTCTTCTACTTTTCTGCTACTGCTTTAACGACGTGTGGTGCGCTCATTTGAAATAAAACGGCATGGCAAAATTCAAATTGGCACCGGCTGGCGGTGGCGGGAAAGGACCGGCGTTGCGCACAGCTGCCACAACCCTCCCGTCAAGGCTCGAATTACCCGAGGAGCGCGCAATACGTGCCGAACGCAACGCTCCGGATCCTGAAACGCTGAATGCCACGACGGCGGTACCGTGATCGCCGCCGCCAGAAGGTTTGTGCGCCGCGACCCGCGCCCGCACCAGTGCCGCGTAGTTGACGGCCGAGCCGGCGCTCGCCGAAATGCGGCCCGCGCTTTGCTTAGATCCCCTGCTGGCCCTAACGCTGGCCGCGCCTTTTTGCTTCGTATCGCTCGGAGGCCTTCTGTCGGCGTGCGGCTCCGGGCGTTTGAGTGGTTTCTCCACCGCTTTATCCGTCGGTGGTTGTTGAGCGGTCTTGCGCGCACTTTCGGCAATCGGAGCCGTTTCCGTCACCTCGCCGCCGGTGCCGATTTCGCTGTCGAGCGAGCCGTGCACCACATCCAAGCCCTCTGGCTCGGACGCGCTCGGTTCAACTTCGGTCACCTGCACCTCGACATCGCGCGCTGGCTGGTCGTCTTGCGATTCCTTCACTTCAACGGGTCGAGCGGCCGCGCTGCTTTCCGCAACTTCTCCACTCGTGGTCTCCACTGATTGCATCGAGACAGCCGCGACCGATGGTGATGCCTTCACAGTCTCCAAAACTTCGCTCTTGAAAGATTCAAGACTGATAGCCTCGGTCGGCTGCTCGATAGCGCCTGGCTTCTGCTCTGCCCAATAGATGAAGGAAGCCAACACTGAGCCGTGCAGAGTGAGGGATAACAATGCACCCGCACCCATTGCCACCGCCCGTCGCCCATGCCCTGTTCCGCCGTCAGACATTTCTGTATGGACCGTCATCACGACCTTCACGGCTTCAATGGCTGGCACCCGCCCGGAACCCCTTACCCTCACTGTCGAGCGTTTCCGCCTCCCGCCGTAGCCACGTTTTCGAAATGGTCCGCCACGTCTCGAGCCGCGACCACTGGGGCGTCTCTGCAAGACTGTCGTCTTCATTGATAAATGGGTTCGGGAAAAAGATTGAAATCATCGGCTCGTCCTTGCCGTTCGCCATTTCGAAACCCCAGGTCACCGGCTTGCCATCGGCGCCGAAACCACGAAAGACGCGCGCCTTCGACGGCCGCCGGTGTGCTCGCAATTCAGCGCTAACAGGAAACCGCTCGGATCCTTTGTTCTCCCCGATGCACAGATGGAAGTGGCCACCCCGCTCGAACATCACAGTCAGATATCCATCAAGGAGCGAGATCTTTGTCGGAGGTCCCGGGCAGCGAAGCTCATAAGCCGCTCCTTGAATGAGCGGTCCGAAGCAGAGTCCTTGCCAATGGTTCTCGAACACATCGCGAAGGAAGACGTACAGGAACGCTTCATCAAGCGGCAGCTCCCAGTACTCGCGGCTCGGTGAGCCGTCGGCTTTTCGGTCAACTGAAGATGGATCGGGGCCAATCCTCAATTTTTGTTGCGTGCTGTCCTGCACATTTTTCGACACGACCACCTCATCACCGCAGTGCAATTTCTAAAATCGGGATGGAAGGCTCATGTGCGGGACTGCACATGAGCCTTCCGCGCGTCAGTTGCTCGGCAGTGACATCGTCAAACCGCCATAGACCGACGCGCCTGGGGTGCCGTAATCCAGCACTGTCTGATATTTTTGATCGAGCAGATTCTCGCCGCGCACGTATACTTTCCATCCGGGAGAGAACTCGTAGGAGGCTTTCGCATTGATGAGGACGTAATCGCTCAACGCCACAATGCCTCGCGCGTCGTAGGAATTGTCGAGCACGTCGGCGACATACTGCGCCGTCACGTTGAGTGCCACCTTGTCCATCGGCATAATATCGACACCAGCCGAAAACATATGACGTGGAACCCGTATGAGCCGCGCGTCTTTAGCGTCCGTCGCGTCGGTATAGGTATAGCCCGCAGTCAACGTCAGGCCGGACGATATGACTGCCGCGCCAGTCACTTCGACACCATTTCGGTGTGTCAGACCCGGAACGTTATAGTATCCGGATTTGCCCGGAGCGACCGTTCCGAAGTCGATCAAGTTGTCGGTATCGAGCACGAAATAGGTCGCCCCGATCTTATAGCGTCCTTTGGCAAATCCTTGCTCGACGCCCGCGTCCCAGCTGAAGCTTGTCTCCGGCGTCAAGTTTCGACTGCCGTAAGTCGGATCATAAAGCTCGAACAGGCTAGGTGCACGGAAGCCCGTGCCGACGCTGGAATGGAATTTGGTTTCGGTGCCGGGCACCAAATAGGCGCCGGTAATGCGATAAGTATCGAAATCCCCAAACGTGCTGTGGTCGTCGATACGGCCGCCGCCCGTTAAATAGAGACCTTGAAGGGGCTCCATCATCAACTGCGCGTAGTAGCCGTCCAAGTCAGCCGTAATCCGATTTGAATTGCTGCTCGTTGAAGCTCCCGTGCGCTCCCAATCCGCGCCAACGAGCAGCGATAGCTTTTCGTTGAACGTCAGAACGCCCTTGTACTCGCCTTTGAGGCGATCGCCGTCATACCAGCCAGTTCGCGTCTTATCGTTAAAGGTCTCGCGGCGAACCTCCATGCCTTGAATGGCTATGGTGTTTTGGAATGCCCCGTTGAACAAGGAAAATTCGGTGCCGACACGACCCACTTGTTGCGTCGTCGTGCCGTTATCGAGCGTATCGCCGAATGCATAGGTCGGGGGCGCATAGCCATCGTAGTTATATTTGGCATCGACTGCGCGTGCGGCGAAAAACACTTTCCACGACGGCGTCAGAAAATATTCGCCACGGCCGGAGAAGGTCAGGTTGCGAGAGCCGTCATCCTCTCGGCCATAAGCATATGCAGAAAAGCCGTCAGTGCCGACGCCCTGCACGGACAATGCAATGTTGCTGCCGTTGGCAGCAAGATAACCAGCCGTGTAAGCGCCATTGACGGTATTGTAACTTCCGCCCTCGATATTGCCCTGCTGTGAAAATCCTGGTTTTTGCGCCGCCTTCGTTTCGATGCTGATTAAGCCGCCGACAGCATCGCCGCCATACAGCGTGCTTTGCGAACCTTTGACCACCTCGATGCGCGATACGTCACCGACGAGAAGGTGCTCGAACGACACCGCCGTCTGGGGTGCCGACGGATCGCTGATGTCCATGCCGTCGACGAGAACTTTGACGTACTTGCTCGCAGCGCCGCGGATAAAAATGCCCGCCTGCGTTCCGGGCGGACCGTTTTGATAGAAGCTCACACCGGGCAACGTCGCGAGATAATCCTTCACATACGTTTGGCCGCGGCTTTCAATTTCCTTTTGTGTAATGACCTCGACCGTGGAGCCAACTTTCGCGGCATCTGTCGGCGTTTGGTTTGCCGAATAGATCGTCACGCCCTCGAGATCGGTCACCTCTTGCGCGCGAACCGGTGATAGTCCCGCACTGGCGCCTAACACGGCGCCCGCAGAGAGAAGGGCTATTTTGAGCGTCTTACTTACCGCCGTTTCCGGCGCTTTTACTGACATAGATCCCCCGTCATCAAACTTAATGACGGGAACTTCGGCAGATATGGCGAAAAACAGCACGACGCTAGCGCTCGCGCCCTCGCCGGTGGCGAAAACGCGATGATGCTTGACCAATCAAGGTCTGCTCAAACGTCTGTTTGCTATCTAAATTTTCATGTCCCGCGCCAGCCCTGACGTTGCTCCCGATCGGTTGCACATCAGTCGCCACTCCGGGGTTACCGTTCCTAAGTGCGGCCCGCACCGAGGATGGACGACTTGTGCCGGCAGGTCTCCTGGCTCGCGGCTCGAACGTCCATCTCCTGCCTTCCCAAATTCCCGACGTTGGGGAATGTCAGTGGCTCTGTGGAGAGGACTTGCCGCTTACAGTTGCGGGCGCAGCCACGGCATCGATGTTTCCATCTCACCGTGTTCCCTCTTAGCTCACGTCGGCATAGGCCGATGAGAGCACCGTCACACTTGTAGTCCGCATATTGCTTACACTTCAGTCAAAAGAAATCGTCACGAAAGTGAACCAATTGAATTTCAGCGATACGAAATGGCCACACCCAATCCTAGCAAGATCCCATTAGCCGGAATTTCTAATCGCCCAATCAGCTGGCCAAAAATAATTGCCGCTAGAGTTCACGTTTCAAAGGTCTCGCCGAAAGATTTCTTTGACGGGCTGATCTGATTTGTTCTCCGCCGGATGATGAGCCAAACCTCATGCTATCTTACAGCCGCCGGCTTTCAGCCTTCGAGAGTGATCGTCTCCGCACTGCGCGCGACTACCCTCGGAATCAAGCGACCGTCGGCGTTCGTTGCAAGCGATCGGCATAATCGAAGAGTTCTCCATTGTCCTGGAATGCGGCAATTCCTTCATGACGGAGCAACCAGCGCTTTCGCCACAGGCCGCAACCGTAACCGGTCAGCGAGCCGTCCGCGCCGATCACACGGTGACAGGGGACGATCAGCGCGATTGGGTTGCTGCCATTGGCGAGACCAACCGCGCGCACCGCGTTCGGGCGCCCGATCTTCGCGGCCTGAGAGCCGTAGGTCATCGTTTCGCCGGCCCGGATCGCACAGAGCGCGTTCCAGCATTGAAGTTGAAAGTCCGATCCAGGCGTACGCCAGGGGATCGTCCCGAGCGCCTGCAGGTCGCCGTGAAAATAGGCGATGACCGCTTGGCGCGTGGCGGCGGGAGCTGCTCCGGGAGTCAGATTTACCTCACCGCCGTAGCGGCGAAGGAGTTTGACCTGGCGATCGGCATAATCCACCCAGTCAAACGCCCGCAGATAACCATCGCCATCGGTCACGAGCAAGGCGGTGCCGATAGGTGTTTCGAGGCGGTCAACAGTCAGTTGATCAAACTGCTTCGCGAGCATGGTGGTCCTCCGAAGTGGAATATTGGGCAAGGGGATCGGGGATCAATTCGCCCGACCATAGATGAAGCGCCGCATAGGCACGCCATGGCCTCCAGGCCTCGGCTCGTGCTTTGAGGGCGGCTGGTGTTGGTCTCGCACCGGTGGCATCGACCATCGCCCGAAGAAGCCCGATGTCAGAGGCCGGAAAGCCATCGGGAGAGCGAAGCTGACGCATGGCGATATATTCAGCCGTCCACTCGCCGATGCCGCGCAGCCGTCGAAGCTCGGTGACAGCTTC
>QFCS01000551.1_pt1 | contig 30914 bp, 29 predicted proteins | sample 3576561 | NCBI WGS metagenome assembly QFCS01 | reverse complement strand
GCCGTGATGGGGTAGAAGTTCAGCACGTTCTTCTGGAACTGCACCGGCATCGCGGCCATGTTCTGCGCCGTGCCGATGTGGCCCACCATGGCGAAGATCTTGTCCTGGTTGACCAGTTTCTGCGCGGCCAGCACGGCGTTGCGCGGGTCGTACTTGGAGTCTTCCACCAACAGCTTGATCTTGCGGCCGTTGATGCCGCCCTGCTCGTTGATCTCGTCCACGCGCAGCAGCATGCCCATGCGCACCTGCTTGCCGAAGCCGGCGATGGGACCCGACAGATCCTGGATCGAGCCGATCACGATCTCGTCCTTGGTCACGCCTTGCGTCTGCGCCATGACGGCGCCCGTGGTCAGCGCGATCGCCGCGCCCATCAGACTCAGTGTCGTTTTCATCGTTGCTGTCTCCTGAAGAAGGGTGGTTCGATGTTCACTGGTTCACGTAGTCCGAGATGACCTTCCAGCGGCCATCCTGGATCTGCGACAGGCGCATGGCCATGCTGCCGTAGCGCCGCTGCGGGCTGAAGCGCAGTTCCGGCGAGCCGAAGATGTCGGTCGGCACGGTCAGGCTGTCCATGGTCTTGACGAAGCTGTCGGTCGTGAGGTTGGCACCGGTACGGCCGGCCGCGCGCGCGAAGATGTCGATGGCGTTGTAGCCGTAGACCGAGAACACGTTCGGGTCTTCGTTGAACTTGGTCTTGAACTTGTTGGCCCAGAAACGGATGGGCTGCGAGGACTCGTCCAGGTACGGATGCTGGGTGGTCATGGTGGCGTACAGGCCGTTCATGGCCGGGCCGCCGAGCTTGTGGATGAGGTCGGTGTAGGCCGCCTGCGAACCGAAGAAGGTGGGGTTGTAGTCCAGCTTGCGCGCGGTGCCGATGGTGCCGATGGTCTCGCGGATGATGGTGCCGAGCACCACGAAGTCGCAGTTGGAGGCCTTCATGCGCGCCACCTGCGAAGAGAAGTCGGTCGCACCGCGCTTGAACGAGGTCTTCTCGACCATCGTCATGTTCACCGCCTTGAGGCCTTCCTCGGCACCACGCAGCACCTCCAGGCCGAACTCATCGTCCTGGTAGATCGCGCACACGGCCTTGGGCTTCTTCTCCTGCACCATGCGCGGCAGGAAGGTGCGCATCTGCTCGTAGTACGGGCCGATGTTGGCGAACTTGAGCTTGTGGAAGGGCTCGTACATTTCGCGCGCCGCCGTCACGGGCAGGAAGTTCACCACGTTCTTCTGGAACTGCACCGGCATGGCGGCCATGTTCTGCGCCGTGCCCAGGTGGGCGATCATGGCGAAGATCTTTTCCTGGTTGACGAGCTTCTGCGCGGCCAGCACGGCGTTGCGCGGGTCGTACTTGCTGTCTTCCACCAGCAGCCGGATCTTGCGGCCGTTGATGCCGCCCTGTTCATTGATCTCGTCGACGCGCAGCACCATGCCCTGCCGCACGGACTTGCCGAAACCCGCCAGCGGGCCGGAGAGGTCCTGGATCGAACCGAGGACGATCTCTTCCTTGGTCACGCCCTGGGTCTGGGCAAGGGCGGCGCAGGCGGACAGGCTCAGCGCGAGGGCGATCAGGGTGGGGCGGGCGGTCGTCACGGGTCTTGTCTCCTGGTGTTCTGGAAAGGCGGTCAGGCGGTTTCGCGGTACATGGCCTCGATCTGCTCGGCGTATTTCTGCTGCACCAGCTTGCGCTTGAGCTTCATGGTGGGGGTGAGCTCTTCGTCTTCGGCGCTGAGCTGGGTGTCGAGCAGGAAGAACTTCTTGATCTGTTCGACACGAGCGAATTTCCTGTTCACGCGGTCAAGCTCGGCCTGGATGAGCGCCTGCACCTCGGGCGAACGCGTGAGGCTGGCGTAGTTGGAAAACGGCACATCGTTGTCCTGCGCATATTTCTCCACGTTCTCCTGGTCGATCATGATGATGACGGTGAGGTAGCGGCGCTTGTCACCGATCACCACGGCATCGGTCACGTACGGCGAGAACTTCAGCTCGTTCTCCAGCTCGCTGGGGGTGATGTTCTTGCCCCCTGCGGTGATGATGATGTCTTTCATGCGGTCGGTGATGCGGAAAAACCCTTCCTCATCGACCACGCCCACGTCACCAGTGTGCAGCCAGCCATCGGGGTCGATGGTCTCGGCGGTTTTCTCGGGCAGGTTCAGGTAGCCCATGAACACGTTGGGTCCGCGCACCAGGATCTCGCCGGTCTGCGCGTCCAGCTTCACCTCGTTGTAGGTCGCGGCCGGCCCGATGCTGCCGGGTTTGATGCGATCGGCCGGAATGCCGGTGGAGGCGCCGCAGGTCTCCGTCATGCCCCACACCTCGAGCATGGGCACGCCCAGCGCGCGGTACCAGCGCACCAGGTCGGGCGAGATGGGCGCGGCGCCGGTGACGAGGAAGCGCGCGCAGTGGATGCCGATGAGCTTGCGCACGTTGTCCAGCACCAGAACGCGCGCCAGCTTGAAGCGCATGCGCAGTCCGCCGGGCACGGGCTTGCCGGCCATCACCAGATCGGCCACCTGCTGGCCCACGCCGATGGCCCAGGCGTAGGCGGCCTGCTGCAGGCCACCGGCTTCCTTGAGCGCGATCATCACGCCGGAGTAGAACTTCTCCCACACGCGGGGCACGGCGGTGAACACCGTGGGCGCGATCTCACGCACGTTCTCGGGCACGGTCTCGGGGTTCTCCACGAAGTTCAGCTTCGCCCCCGTGTACATCGAAAAATACTCACCGCCCATGCGCTCGGCGATGTGGCACAGCGGCAGGAAGCACATGCATTCGTCGTTCTGGTCGCGCGCGATCAGCGTGTTGTAGCCGCGCACGGTGTAGACCAGACCCTGGTGGCTGTGCATCGCGCCCTTGGGCCGTCCGGTGGTGCCCGAGGTGTAGACCAGGATGGCGAGGTCTTCGGGCTTCACGGCGGCCACGCGCGCCTCCACCATGCCGGGGTGTTGCGCGAGGTGCGCGCGGCCGATCTCGCGCAGCGCGGCCAGGCTGATCACCTGCGGGTCGTTCAGGTCGCGCAGGCCTTCCATGTCGACGACGACGATCTTTTTGAGTCGCGGCAGGCGATCGCGCACCTCCAGCGCCTTGTCGAGTTGCTCGTCGTCTTCCACGAACAGCACGGTGGTGGTGGAGTCTTCACACAGGTACTGCACCTGCTCAGCCGCGTCGGTGGGGTAGATGCCGTTGGACACGCCGCCGGCGCTCAGCACCGCCAGGTCGCACAGCACCCATTCGATGGTGGTGTTGGAAAGGATGGAGGCGGTCTCGCGCGCCTCGAAGCCCAGGGCCATCAGCCCATGGGCAATCTCGCGCACGGCGGTGCCGGTCTGGTCCCAGGTCCAGCTGCGCCAGATGCCGAGGTCCTTCTGCCGCATCCAGACCGACGGACCGCGTTCCTTCACGCCGTTCCAGAACTGCGCCGGGATGGTGTCACCTGCCAGCACGATGTCGGGCTGCGGTTGAATGTGAGAGAGGTCCCAGAGGTAAGCCATCGTGTTATCTCCAGTTCTTCTTCTTTTTCCAGCGGCGGTCTGCGCGCACACCCGCTTCCTTCATGCCGAGGTAGAACTCCTTGATGTCGTCCTTCTCGCGCAGGTGGGCACAGGTGTCTTCCATCACGATGCGGCCGTTCTCCAGCACGTAGCCGTAGTCGGATGCGTTGAGCGCCATGTTGGCGTTCTGCTCGACCAGCAGGATGGTGGTGCCGCGCTCGCGGTTGATGCGCACCACGATCTCGAAGATCTCCTTGGTGAGCTTGGGCGAGAGGCCCAGGCTGGGTTCGTCGAGCAGGATGAGATCGGGGTTGGCCATGAGCGCGCGGCTGATGGCCAGCATCTGCTGCTGGCCACCGGAGAGCAGGCCGGCGTCCTGCGCGGCGCGCTCGCGCAGGATGGGGAAGTAGTTGAACACCGCCTCCATGTCGCGCGCCACGCCGTCGCGGTCCTTGCGCGTGTAGGCGCCCATGAGCAGGTTGTCGCGCACCGAGAGCAACGGGAACACCTCGCGGCCTTCCGGCACGTGCGAGAGGCCCTGCTGCACGATCAGCGCCGGGTCCTGCGCGGTGATGTTCTCGCCCTTGAACTCAATGGAACCCTTGCGCGGGTCGATGATGCCGCTGATGGTCTTGAGGATGGTGGTCTTGCCTGCGCCATTGGAGCCGAGCACGGTGGCGATCTCGCTGCGGCGCACCTGCAGGCTCACGCCCCGGATGGCCTTGATCGGGCCGTAGGCGCTCTCCACGTTGAGCAGCTTGAGGACGGGGGCGTCGGACGTCGCAACGCTCATGGAATAACCCCCACGCTTGTCACTTCGTGTACTGCGCTGCCCCCCGAGGGGGCTTTCGCCACTTGGGGCGGCCCGGCGTGTCTCATGTCGTCACCCTCTGGTTCTCACGGCGCAGGCTGGACACATCGTCCACGCTGCCCAGGTAGGCCTCGATCACGCCGGGGTCGGCCTGCACCTCGGCCGGTGTGCCGGTGGCAAGTTCGGTGCCCATGCTCATGGCCAGCACGCGGTCGGACACCTTGGAGACCAGGCTCATGTCGTGCTCGACCATCAGCACCGTGATGCCCAGCTCCTCCTTGATGTCGGTGATCCAGAACGCCATGTCCTCGGTCTCCTCCACGTTCAGGCCGGAAGAGGGTTCGTCCAGCAGCAGCAACCGGGGCTCGGTGCACAGCGCTCGGGCGAGCTCGACCACCTTGCGCACCCCGTAGGGCAGGCCGGCGACCATGGACTCGCGGTGGTGCTGCAGGTCGAGCAGGTCGATCACCTGTTCCACCTTCTCGCGCGCCTCGATCTCGGCCGCGCGGGTCTTGCCGGTGAAGAAGATCTCGCTCCACAACCCGGTCTTGCGGTGCGTGTGGCGCCCGATCAGCAGGTTCTGCAGCACTGTGGCGTGTTCGAACAGCTCGATGTTCTGGAAGGTGCGTGCGATGCCCAGCCGGGCGATCTGGTGCGGTGCCTGGTCGGTCAGGCGCAGCATCCCGTGCGGGCCGGCGTAGTCGATGGTGCCGGTGGTGGGCGTGTAGATGCGGCTGATCAGGTTGAACACCGTGGTCTTGCCGGCGCCGTTGGGCCCGATGAGCGTGAACACCTCGCCGCGCCGTACGTTGAAGCTCACGTTGTTGACCGCCAGCACGCCGCCGAAGCGCACGCTCAGGTTCTGGGCCGAAAGAAGAATGTCGTTCATGGCGTTCACTTCAGGCGGTCGGACTTCTGGAACGATTTCTGCCGCTTGAACATGCCCTTGCGGTAGAACGGGAACAACTGGAACCAGGTGCGGATCTTCAGCCAGCGGCCATACAGGCCCATGGGCTCGAACAGCACGAACGCGATCAGCACGATGCCGTACACCGCGCCCTGCAGGCCGGCGGCCTGGCCGATGGCGTCGGGCAGGAAGTCCTTGCCCAGCGCGATGAGTTGCGGCATCACGATGAGGAAGATCGCGCCGAGGAAGGCGCCGTGGATCGAGCCGAGGCCGCCGATCACCACCATGAGCAACAGGTCGATCGACTGGATGATGCTGAACTGCTCGGGCGAGAGGAACTGGATCTTGTGCGCGTACAGCGCGCCGCCGATGCCGGCCAGCGCGGCCGAGAGCGCGAAGCTCAGTGTCTTGTAGCGCGCGAGCTGGATGCCCATGCTCTGGGCGGAAATCTCCGAATCGCGGATGGCCACGAAAGCGCGGCCGGTGGACGAGCGCATGAGGTTCACGATGCCCAGCGTGGCCAGCACGGTGATGATCAGGCACAGGAAGTAGAACTCGTTGGTGGAGTCCAGCTCCCAGCCGAAGAGGGCGGGGTACTGCACCATCAGACCGGCGTTGCCGCCGGTCACATGTTCCCAGCGTGCGATGACCTCCTCGACGATGAAGCCGAACGCCAGCGTGGCCATGCCGAGGTAGATGCCCTTCACGCGAAGCGCCGGCAGGCCCACCACCATGCCCACCGCCGCGGACAGCAGGCCGGCGCAGGCCAGCGCGAGCGGAAACGGCAGGCCCGCGTTGACCATGATGGCCTGCGTGTACGCGCCCACCCCGAGGAAGGCGGCATGGCCGAGCGAGAACAGCCCCGTGAAACCGGCGAGCAGCATCAGCCCGAGGCCGACGATGGAGTAGATGAACACGAAGGTGAGCTGCGCCAGCCAGTACTCGGGAATGACCCAGGGTGCGGTCACCAGGAACAGACCCAGCAGGCTGTACCAGAACCGGTGGCCGCCGTGCTTGGCGAGCTGGATGTCCTGGTTGTAGTCGGTCTTGAAAAGAAAGCGCATGGGTCAGACCTTCTTCCTGAGCTTTTCGCCGAAGAGGCCGTTGGGCTTGAGCACCAGCATGATCAGCACGACGATGTAGGGCGCCACGTCCTTGAAACCCTCGGGGAGGTAGAAGCCCGAGAGCGCTTCGACGATGCCGATGATCAGGCCGCCCACGATGGCGCCAGGCAGGCTGCCGAAGCCGCCGACCACGGCCGCGGGAAACGCCTTCAGCCCGATGAAGCCCATGTTGGCGTGCACGAAGGTGATGGGCGCGAGCAGCAGGCCGGCCACCGCCGCCACGGCCGCCGCCAGCCCCCACACCAGGCCGTTGAGCCGCTTGACCGGAATGCCCATGTAGTAGGCGGCGAGCTGGTTCTGCGAAGAGGCCTGCATGGCGATGCCAAGCTTGCTGTAGCGGAACATCGCGAACAGGCCGCCGCACAGCACGGCGGTGACGCCGATCACCACGATCTGTTCGGCCGAGACCACAAGGGCGCCCAGGCGCAGCACCTCGTTGGCGTAAGGCACCGGCAGCGTGTGGGTTTCGGTGCCGATGTTGGGCAGCATGGTGATGAGGCCGCGCAACGTGTAGCCCACGCCGATGGTGAGCATCACGATCGAGAAGGCCGGCTGCCCCAGGATGGGGCGGATCACCACGCGTTCGAGGACCACGCCGAACAGGCCCATGCCGACAATGGCGGCGGGCACCGAGAGCCAGAAGGGAAAGCCCAGCATGGTCATGGCCGCGAGACCGCCGAAGGCGCCCACCATCATGAGGTCACCCTGGGCAAAGCTCACCGTTTCGGTGGCCTTGTAGATCAGCACGAACCCCAGCGCGATCAGCCCATAGATGCAGCCCTGGGCCACACCGCTGATGAGCAGTTGCAGCAATTGCACGCAATGTCTCCTCTGTTGTTCCTTCAACGCCTCGGCGCGGGGTGGCGCTGCAATCTTTGTGGCAGTCTGCCCAGCAGGTGAGCGCAATTTATAGCTGTCCTGCCCGTGACTGGCGCTAGGGGTTCTCCCCCATCCTGAGTCGCTCAGGTGCCAGGAAGATCGATCACATGAAATCCATACGCATCGGCGCCGGCCTCGGTTTCTATGGCGACAACTGGGAGCCCGTGGCCGCGAGCATCGAACGCGGTGGCGTGCAGTTCATCGCGAGCGATCACCTGGCCGAGCTGACGCTGGCCATCCTGCAGAAAGACCGGCAGCGCGACCCGTCGCTGGGTTACGCGCGCGACGTGGTGCCCATGCTGATGAAGCTGTGGCCACTGATGCGCGAGCGGGGTGTGCGCTTCGTGTGCAACGCCGGGGGCCTGAACCCGGCGGGCGCCGCGCAGGCGGTGCTGGCCGCTTTCAAGGCCAAGGGCTGGCGCGCCCGCGTGGCGGTGGTCAGTGGCGACGACGTGCTGCCGCAGCTGCTCGACACCGCTGCGCCCGCTGGCGCTTTTGCCCATCTCTTCACGCGGGCGCCGGTGGAGGAAGTGCGTGAACGGCTGGTGTTCGGCAATGCCTACCTGGGTGCGGCGCCCATCGTGGCGGCGCTGGACGCGGGGGCGGACATCGTCATCACCGGCCGTGTGGCCGACGCGGCGCTGTTTCTCGGACCGCTGGTGCACAGCCTGGGCTGGAAGCTCACCGGCGCCAGCGCGCAGCGCGATCTCGACCGCCTGGCACAAGGCCTCACCGTGGGCCACCTGCTCGAATGTTCGGGGCAGGGCAGCGGGGGCAATTTCGGCAGCCAGGGTGCCTGGCAGGCCATTCCCGATCTGGCCCACATCGGCTATCCCATTGCCGAGGTGTGGGAGGATGGCGGCGCGCTCATCACCAAGGCGCCGGGCTCGGGTGGGCGCGTCAACTTCGACACCGTGCGCCAGCAACTGCTGTACGAGGTGCACAACCCGCACGCCTATCACTCGCCCGACGTGGTGCTCGACATGGGGGGCATCTACCTGGACGACGAAGGCGGTGACCGCGTGCGGCTCAGCGGCGCGCGCGGCGCCGCGCCCACCGACACGCTCAAGGTCGTGGCGGGTTTTCGCGATGGCTACAAGGCGGAGGTAACCTGGGGCTTTTCCTGGCCCGACGCCTGGGACAAGGCGCAGGCCGCGCAGGCCACCATCCGAACCCTGCTGCACGAGAAGCGCATCCCGCACGACGAGCTGTATGTGGAGTACCCGGGCTTGAACTCGGCGCACGGCGCACTGGCGCCCTGTCCCAAACCCGATGCGCTGAACCAGTCCAACGAAATCTGGACGCGCATGGTGCTGCGCACGCAGGAGAAGGCGGCGGCCGACGGTTTCGGCCGGCTGTTCCCCTGGATGGGCCTGAGTGGCCCGGCCTACACCTGCGGCTTCACCGGCCTGCACAACACGAGCGAGCTGCTGGGCATCTGGCCCACGTTGATACCGCGAGGTGGTGTCGAGACCGGTGTTCGTGTCGAGCTGCTCGGGGAGGCCGCATGAGCGACACCCTCCGCATTCCCCTGGTGCGCATCGCCCACGCGCGCAGTGGCGACAAGGCCGACTGGGTCGACTTCGGCGTGTTCGCCTGGAACGAGGCGGGCTACCGCGTGCTGGAACGCGAGGTGACGGCCGCGCGCGTGCAGGCGCACTTCGCGCCCTGGCTGCCCGGTGAGGTGGACGCCTGGCCGTTGCCCAACATCCTCGCGCTCAAGTTCGTGCTGCGTGGCGCCCTGCAAGGAGGCGGCGCACGCAACCTGCGGCTGGACAACCTTGGCAAGGCCATGGCCGGTGCCTTGCTCCGGATGGAGATCGACGTGACGCCCGAAGAACTGAATGCGGCCCTGGACGCGCCGCGCGTGGGGTGGTGGCCATGAACGCCGCGGTGCGGACGGAACAGCTCGGCGAGGTGTGGGTCGTCACGCTCGACCGTCCCGAGGTGCGCAACGCCGTCGACAGCCCGACCGCGCAGGCCTTGCACGCCGCCTTTCTGGCCTTCGAGGACGACGCCGAAGCCCGGGTGGCGGTGTTCCATGGGGCGCACGGTCATTTCTGCGCGGGCTGGGACTTGCAGTACGGCGCCCGCCTCGCAGCCAGTGGCGAAACGGGCGGCCTCGATCTTGACTTCGCGGCCGATGACACACGGGCGCTCGGTCCCATGGGGCCGTCGCGCCTGCAGCTCTCCAAGCCCGTGGTCGCGGCCGTCAGCGGCGCTGCCGTGGCCGGCGGCATGGAACTCGCGCTGTGGTGCGACATGCGCGTGATGGAGGAGGACGCCTACTTCGGCGTGTACTGCCGCCGCTTCGGCGTGCCGTTGATCGACGGCGGGACCGTGCGCCTGCCGCGCCTGATCGGGATGGGGCATGCGATGGACCTGATCCTCACCGGCCGCAAGGTCGAGGCGCCGGAGGCCTTGCAGATGGGTCTGGCCAACCGCGTGGTGCCACCCGGGCAGGCGCGAGATGCGGCGGTGGAACTGGCGCGACAACTGGCGGCGTTCCCGCAGGCCACGATGCGCGCCGACCGCGAGAGCGCGTTGCGCCAATGGGATCTGCCGATGGGCGACGCCCTGAAGCAGGAGTGGGAAGGCGGGCGCGAACGCATACCCGATGCCCTGGCCGGCGCACAGCGCTTCGCGGCCGGGCAGGGCCGGCACGGCAAGTTCTGAAAGCCCTTCAGCGGACCGGCACCTCGACCGATTCGCCCAGCCTGGGCACGCCGCCGACGATCACGGCCTTCGTCATCGCCAGCAGCTGCACCAGCTTGTTTTCCTTGATGTCCCAGTAGTGCGCGTGCCCGATGTCCACCGCCACGAGGGCGACGTCGGGGTCATCCGGGCCCTTCGGAAACCAGGCTTCGACTGCCTTGTTCCACAGCGCGCGGACCTTCGCTGGATCGTTGACCACTCGTGCGGTGCCTGAAACGGAAACGTAAGTGTCCTTGTCCGGATCGGCATAGTTCACGTTGACGACGGGATCGGCGGCGATGTCGGCCACCGGATCGCCTTTGCGCGACATGAAGAACCAGAGAGTGCCTTCATCGACGCCAACCTTCTGGGTCGTCATGGGTCGGGAGTGCAGGTGGCCCGCATGGTGAGCCCGGTGGCTGCGGGTGGTGAACATCGCGAAGCGAATGTCCTTGATCATGTCCCGCAGGGATTCGAGGGATGCGTCCTTGTCGCTCATTTTTTGCCCTTTTTGTGGATGGAGGCCCATCGACGGGCAAATGGCGTTCCCGAAACCAACGCCCCTGGGTCCGCTTCGGGAATGCATGGCCGGGCGATGTTGTCGGCAAGATTTGCCTCATCATTGCCCGATGCCCGCTACCGCTACCCCCTTTGCCGACGCACTGATCCTGCAGCATCTTTTCGAGGACGGACCCGGCTATCTGGGTGAATGGCTCGACATGCAGGGCGCTACGTGGCATTTGCGCTGTGCGGAGGCGGGCGATCCATATCCCGACTCGGTGCGAGGCTACCGAGGCCTGGTGGTGCTGGGAGGCGCGTGGAGCGCCAACGACGAGCGCCCCACGCTGCGCCAGGCCGAAGCGCTCATCCGCGAGGCCGACGCACTGGGCATTCCCGTCATCGGGCACTGCCTGGGCGGCCAGCTGATGGCGCGGGCGTTCGGGGGGCGGGTGGAGCAGCTGAGCCAACCGGAAATCGGCTGGTGGCCGATCGAGCACAACGGCGGCGCGACCGCGCGCCAGTGGTTTGGCGACGGACGCACCCCCACTGTGTATCAGTGGCACCAGGACGGTTTCGTGGATCTCCCGCCCGGTGCCGAATGGCTGGCCACGTCAGCGGCATGTGCGCACCAGGCTTTTGCCATCGGCCCTCATCTGGCCATGCAGTTCCACATCGAGATCACGCCGGCCAAGATCAAGGACTGGCTGGAAACCCCCGGCGAGGCCTACCCCGTGAAGGTGCTGCTGCACCGCGACAGCGTGCAGGACCCGGCCGGCATGCTGGCCGCCACCGACCGGCACCTGCCAGGCAGCCAGGCCCTCGCCGACCGCATCTACCGCACCTGGCGTTCGCGCTGGCCGGGCTGAGCTGGCTCAGGCCAGGTGGCCGGGCAGCTCCAGGCCGTCGCGCGGAATAGGCCGGGGCCGGCCTTCGAGGTCGATGGCCACGTAGGTCAGGCTCGCCTCGGTCACCTTCACGTACTGGCCCTGCGTCGAGAAGCGTTCGGCGAACACCTCCACCTGCACCGTGACCGAGGTGCGCCCGACGCGCGTGATGTGGGCGAAGAAGCTCAGGATGTCGCCCACGCGCACCGGTTGCTTGAAGACGAACTGGTTCACCGCGACCGTGGCCATGCGGCCGCGCACGTAGCGCGCGGGCAGGACCGCACCGGCCAGGTCGACCTGTGCCATCACCCAGCCGCCGAAGATGTCGCCGTTGGCGTTGCAGTCGCCGGGCATGGGAATGACCTTGAGCACCAGCTCGCGGTCGGTGGGCAGGGCGGTTTGCGGGGGCAGGCTTGAATCGCGGGACATGGGCACAATCTCCAGACATTAGCCGCCCATTTTCCTGCATGCGACCCGATTCTTCCGCCCGTTCCGCGTTCGTCGCGCCCGCCAGTGCCGGTGCGTCCGGGGCGGCGGGTGCCAGCCCTGCCCCCCGTTCCGACTGGGCCACCCTCCAGCGCCTGCTGCCCTACCTCTGGCAGTACAAAGGGCGCGTGGTGCTGGCGCTGGCCTTCATGGTGGCCGCCAAGATGGCCAACGTGGGGGTGCCACTGCTCCTCAAGGAACTGGTCGACGCCATGACGATCGCGCCCGGCAGCGCCGCGGCGCTGCTGGTCGTGCCGGTGGGCCTGCTGCTGGCGTATGGCTTGCTGCGCCTGTCCACCAGCGTCTTCACGGAACTGCGGGAGCTGGTGTTCGCCAAGGCCACCGAGGGCGCCACGCGCAGCATCGCGCTGCAGGTGTTCGGGCACCTGCACGCGCTGAGCCTGCGCTTTCACCTGGAGCGCCAGACCGGCGGCATGACGCGCGACATCGAGCGGGGCACGCGTGGGGTGCAATCGCTCATCTCGTACTCGCTCTACAGCATCTTTCCCACGCTGATCGAAGTGATCATGGTGCTCGCGCTGCTGGGCACCAGGTTCGACATGGGTTATGTGTGGATCACGCTGATCGCACTGGTGCTGTACGTGACTTTCACCGTGGTGGTGACCGAGTGGCGGACCCAGTTCCGCCGCAAGATGAACGAACTGGAGTCCACCAGCCAGACCCGGGCGATCGACTCGCTGCTGAACTACGAGACGGTCAAGTACTTCAACAACGAGGCGTTCGAAGGCCGTCGCTACGACGAGGCGCTGGAAAAACTGCGCCGGGCGCGCATCAAGAGCCAGACCACCCTGTCCATGCTCAACGCCGGGCAGCAGCTGGTGATTGCCGTGGCGCTGGTGCTCATGCTGTGGCGTGCCACCCAGGGGGTGACCACCGGCGAGCTCACGCTGGGCGATCTGGTGATGGTCAACGCCTTCATGATCCAGCTCTATATTCCGCTGGGTTTCCTGGGCGTGCTCTACCGCGAGATCAAGCAGAGCCTGACCGATCTCGAGAAGATGTTCGCGCTGCTCGAGAAGGAGCGCGAGATCGCTGACGAGCCCGGGGCCGGGCCGCTGCATCTGGCGGGCCCACCTGCGGTGCGGTTCGAGAACGTGCGCTTCTCGTACGAGCCGGCGCGGGAGATCCTGCATGGCATCAGTTTCGAGATTCCGCCCGGCAAGACGGTGGCGGTGGTGGGCCCTTCCGGGTCGGGCAAGAGCACCCTGGCGCGCCTGCTGTACCGGTTCTATGACGTCAGCAACCCGGAAGAGGGTGGCCGCATCACACTGAATGGCCAGGACATCCGGGATGTCACCCAGGCCAGCGTGCGCCAGGCCATCGGCATCGTGCCGCAGGACACCGTGCTGTTCAACGACACCATCGAATACAACATCCTCTATGGCCGCCCCGATGCGGGGCACGACGCGGCCGTGGAGGCGGCGAAGGCCGCCCACATCCACGCCTTCATCGACCGCCTGCCCTTGGGTTACGCCACCATGGTGGGCGAACGCGGCCTCAAGCTCTCGGGCGGCGAGAAGCAGCGCGTCGCCATCGCCCGTACCCTGCTGAAGAACCCGCCGATCGTGATCTTCGACGAGGCCACCTCGGCGCTCGACTCCGCGAACGAGCGCGCGATCCAGGCCGAATTGCGGAGTGCCGCGCGCGACAAGACCACGCTCGTGATCGCACACCGGTTGTCCACCGTGGTCGATGCGCACGAGATTCTGGTGCTGGTCAACGGCGAGATCGTGGAGCGGGGCACGCACGCGGATCTGGTGGCCCGGGACGGGACGTACGCCGGCATGTGGGCACTGCAGCAGTCGGCCAGCGACTGATTCCCGTTTACCCGCAGGTCGTGCCGGTCTGGTGCCCGGGCGTCGGGAGCCGCTCCATAATCGCCCCCCATGGAAACCAAATGGCTCGAGGACTTCGTCAGCCTCGCCGAGACCCGCAGCTTCAGCCGTTCGGCGCAGCTGCGCCACGTGACGCAGCCCGCCTTCTCCCGGCGCATCCAGTCGCTGGAAGCCTGGGCGGGCACCGATCTGGTGGATCGATCTTCGTATCCCACCCGCCTCACCCCCGCCGGCCAGACGCTGTACGACCAGGCCCTGGAGATGCTGCAGGCCCTCCAGAGCACCCGCGCCACGCTCCGCGCCCACACCGCCGCCGCCCAGGACGTGATCGAGTTCGCGGTGCCGCACACGCTGGCGTTCACCTTTTTCCCATCCTGGCTGTCCGGCCTGCGCGCGACCTGCGGCCCCATCAAGAGCCGGCTCATCGCCTTGAACGTGCACGATGCGGTGCTGCGGCTGGTGGAGGGCAGTTGCGACCTCCTCATCGCCTACCAGCACGCGTCCCAGCCCATCCAGCTCGATGCCAGCCGCTACGAGATGCTGCACCTGGGCACGGAACTGCTGTCTCCCTATGTGCGCCCCGATGACCAGGGCGCACCGTTGTACGCACTACCGGGCACGCTCCAGCAGCCACAACCCTATCTGGCTTATGCGCCAGGTGCCTACCTGGGCCGCGCGGTGGACCAGATGCTCAAGCAGAGCACCACACCAGTCCACCTGGACCGCATCTACGAAACCGACATGGCCGAGGGTCTGAAGGCCATGGCGCTCGAAGGCCATGGCATCGCTTTCCTGCCGGCCAGCGCGGTGCGCAAGGAAGTGCGTGCTCGCAAGCTGGTGTCTGCCGGCGGGGCGCTGGAGACGGCGCTGGACATCCGCATCTACCGTGAACGGTCCAGCACCCGCAAGGCCAAGGGCCAGGTCGAGAGCTTCTGGCACGATCTCCGCCAGCGGCTGGGAACCCCGCCGTAACGATGCGTCAAAAGCTGCTTACCGCACCATTCCGGGTTTCGCCATTGGGGTAAATTCGGACATGAACGGTTTGCATGACCGGCGCTGCAATCGGCATTGGCTTGCGCACCGGCCGCTGGCTACAGTCGCCGGTTCCGCTCGACACGGGTGGGAATTCCCGGGTGGAACGGAGCTTGCGTAGGTAGCATCATCGTGATGCCATCTGCGTCTCTGGGGCGTAGAGCATCCCGGTCCGTTCGTTGAATCAATACCTTTATCCACAAGCAAGGAGATCCCTATGAAAAAACACCTGCTCGCGTTGGCCGTGACCGCACTGGCCGCCAGCAGCGCCTTTGCACAGGCTGGCGACACGCTGGCCAAGATCAAGGCGTCCGGCAGTGTGTCCCTGGGCGTGCGTGAGTCGTCCGGCCTCGGTTACACCCTGGGCAACGGCAAGTACGTCGGCTTCCACACCGAAATGGGCGAGATCATCCTCGCCGACATCCAGAAGCAGCTCGGCCTGCCGAAGCTGGACATCAAGTACCAGCCCGTGACCTCGCAGAACCGCATCCCTCTGGTGCAGAACGGCACCGTGGACCTGGAGTGCGGCTCGACCACCAACAACGCCGCCCGCCAGAAGGACGTGTCCTTCGCCGTGACGACCTATGTGGAAGAAGTGCGCATCCTGACAAAGGCCAATTCCGGCATCAACGGCATTGAAGACCTCAAGGGCAAGACCGTGGCCACCACCACGGGCACCACTTCGGTGCAGACCCTGCGTCGCAACAAGCGCGCCGAAAACATCGACTTCAAGGAGGTCATGGGCAAGGACCACGCCGACAGCTTCCTGCTGCTCGAGTCCGGCCGTGCCGACGCCTTCGTGATGGACGGCTCCATCCTGGCCGCCAACGCGTCGAAGTCCAAGAACCCCAACGACTACAAGATGGTCGGCGAAGTGCTGTCGGTGGAGCCCATCGCCTGCATGCTGCGCAAGGACGATCCCGCTTTCAAGAAGGCCGTGGATGACAGCATCAAGCGCCAGATCGCCGACGGCTCGCTCGCCAAGCTGTACGACAAGTGGTTCATGCAACCCATCCCGCCCGCGAACGTGAAGATCGGTTTGCCCATGTCCGCTGCCACCAAGGCTGCCTGGGCCAACCCGAACGACAAGCCGATGGAAGACTACGCCACCAAGTAAGCTCCAACACGCTTCAGGCACGCCCCTTCAAGTGGATCATTTGAAGGGGCGTTTTCGTAGAGGTCCGCGCACCAGAGGGTGCCCGCCGGACTGGTAACAAAACGAGAAGGGGCTCTTATGGCCTGGGATTGGCAGGTGTTCTGCGAGGACACCATCGAGCGGCAGCCGGTGGCAAGCTGCTTTGGCAAGGGGGGAGATATCACCTATCTGGACTGGATGCTCTCCGCCTGGGGGTGGACGGTGTCCGTGTCGCTGCTGGCCTTGCTGCTGGCGCTGGTGATCGGGATGGTGATCGGCACGTTGCGCACGCTGCCGGACCGACCCATGGTGGTGCGCCTGGGCAATGCCTGGGTGGAACTGTTTCGCAACATCCCCCTGCTGGTGCAGATCTTTCTCTGGTACCACGTGGTGCCTGCCGTGTTCCCGGCAATGAGGGATGTGCCCGGCTTCGTGCTGGTGGTGTTCGCGCTGGGCTTTTTCACGTCGGCACGGATCGCCGAACAGGTGCGTTCGGGCATCCAGGCGTTGCCGCGCGGCCAGCGCTACGCCGGCATGGCCATGGGTTTCACCACATTCCAGTACTACCGCTACGTGCTGTTGCCGATGGCGTTCCGCATCATCATCCCGCCACTGACCAGCGAGACGATGAACATCTTCAAGAACTCCTCGGTGGCGTTCGCGGTGTCGGTTTCCGAACTCACCATGTTCGCGATGCAGGCGCAGGAAGAAACCTCGCGCGGCGTCGAGGTGTACCTCGCGGTGACCGGCCTCTACATCATCTCGGCTTTCGCCATCAACCGCATCATGGCGGTGATCGAGAAACGCGTGCGCATCCCGGGCTTCGTGGTCGCCGGCGGAGCAGGGGGCCACTGACATGAACCTCAATCTCGACTTCTCTTTCTACAACTGGGACCTCATCAGCAACTTCGTGCTGAAGGGTCTCTATTTCAGCGTCATGCTGACCATCGTCGCCACGCTGGGTGGCATCTTCTTTGGCACGATCCTCGCGCTCATGCGCCTGTCGGGCAAGAAGTGGCTGGACACGCCGGCAGCGATCTACGTGAACGGCATGCGCAGCATCCCGCTGGTGATGGTGATCCTCTGGTTCTTCCTGCTGGTGCCGTTGCTCATCGGGCGTCCCATCGGTGCCGAGGTGTCGGCGGTGATCACCTTCATCGCCTTCGAGGCCGCCTATTTCAGCGAGATCATGCGCGCTGGCATCCAGTCGATTCCGCGTGGCCAGGTGTTCGCGGGGCAGGCGCTGGGCATGACCTATGGTCAGAACATGAAGCTGGTGGTGCTGCCCCAGGCGTTTCGCAACATGCTGCCGGTGCTGCTCACGCAGACCATCATCCTGTTCCAGGACACCTCGCTCGTTTACGCCATCGGCGCCTACGACATGCTCAAGGGCTTCGAGGTGGCCGGCAAGAACTACGGCCGGCCGATCGAGGCCTACCTCGCCGCCGCCGTGATCTATTTCGTCATGTGCTTTGCCCTGTCCTGGCTGGTCAAGCGGCTGCACAAGAAGATCGCCATCATCCGTTGAAGCTGAAGTACCCGACAAACAGGAATAGCCATGATTGAACTCAAGAACGTCTCCAAGTGGTACGGCAGTGTCCAGGTGCTGACCGATTGCTCCACCAACATCCAGAAGGGCGAAGTGGTGGTGGTGTGCGGTCCATCGGGCTCGGGCAAGTCCACCCTCATCAAGACCATCAACGCGCTGGAGCCCTTCCAGAAGGGCGAGATCACCGTTGACGGCATCAAGGTGCACGATCCCAAGACCGACCTGCCCAAACTGCGCAGCCGCGTGGGCATGGTGTTCCAGCACTTCGAACTGTTTCCCCATCTGTCGGTGACGGAGAACCTCACGATCGCGCAGATCAAGGTGCTGGGCCGCAACCCGGACGAGGCCAAGAAGCGCGGCCTGAAGATGCTCGAACGCGTGGGCCTGATCGCCCACAAGGACAAGTTCCCGGGCCAGCTCTCGGGCGGCCAGCAGCAGCGTGTGGCCATTGCGCGCGCATTGTCGATGGACCCCATCGTGATGCTGTTCGACGAACCCACCTCCGCGCTGGACCCGGAAATGGTCGGCGAGGTGCTGGACGTGATGATCGGCCTGGCCCACGAGGGCATGACCATGATGTGCGTGACGCACGAAATGGGCTTTGCTCGCAAGGTCAGCAACCGTGTGATCTTCATGGACGTGGGTGGCAAGATCCTCGAAGACTGCTCGAAGGACGAGTTCTTCGGCAACCCCGAAGCCCGCCAGCCGCGCACCAAGGACTTCCTCAACAAGATCCTGGCGCACTGAGCCTGCCGAGGGTTCATGCCAGCAGAAAGGGGCGCGATGCGCCCCTTTCTCTTTTTGTGCGGCTGTTCAGCGGATGGTGACCTGCACGCGCCGGTTGCGCGGTTCGGCCACCCCGTCCCTGGTGGGGACAAGGGGGTTCTTCTCGCCATGGGACTCCAGCGTCAGCGCGCCCACCCTGATGCCTGCATCGCGCAACCTCTCCGCGATCGACCGGGCGCGTTGCATGGCGAGCGCGGTGTTGCTTTCGTCGCTGCCCACGGTATCGGTGTGTCCGATCACCACCAGCTCGCTCACCGTGTTCTGCGGCCGGGCTTTCCAGCGGGCGAGGATGTCCGCGAACTTCATCTCCGATTCCATGGTCAGGCGGGTGCCCCCCGTCAGGAAATAGAGCATGAAGTGCTCCGGCGCCACGGGTTGAGCGGCCCTGGCCTCTCCGAATTCCGCGGCGATCTGTGCCTGGCTCAACGCGATGTGGACCGCGCCCCCATCCAGCGCGGCCATCTGCCCGGACTGTGTCAACACTTGACGGCCCTTGCCGCCGCTCACGATGACCTGTCCCACGTTGCCATCCGCGTCCGGCAGGAGAACCACATAGGAACGCGGTGTGGAAGTGCCGCAAGCCGCCAACACCAGTACCATCGGCAGAGCCGCGGCGCTCAGCAGCCAGCGGCGCAAATGCAGGGATGTTTGCATGTCTGGAAAATCCGACCCATGAAAAAAGGCGGGCCGTCCGGGGCCACGTAAAGCGTCGAATGTCTCACATATCCCGCGATTGAAAAAATGCCCCTGCGTTCGATCGCCATCCTGCTCAGTCTCGTCACGGCCTCGCTGGGGTTGGCGCTCGTGCTGTTTGACCCCATGGCGCTGCAGACGCTGCGGCACCAGGGGTTCGATCAGTACCAGCGCTGGCAACCCCGCGGGTACACGCCCGTGCCCGTGAGGGTCGTCGACATCGACGAGGAGAGCCTGCAGCGTTTGGGCCAGTGGCCCTGGCCGCGCACCCGGCTGGCGCAGCTGGTCGAACAGCTGGATCGGCGTGGTGCCGCCGCCATCGGATTTGACGTGGTGTTTGCCGAGCCCGATCGCACCTCACCGCGAAGAGCCTCTGCCGAGTGGCCTTTGTCCCCATCCGCGCGCGCGGCGCTGGAGGGCTTGCCCGACCACGACACGGTGTTCGCGCAAGCCATCCAGAGGCACAACGTGGTGCTGGGCTTCGCTGCGCTCGGCGAGGCGCCATCGAAAGGCCAGGGTGCGGTGCCCCATGCGCCCTACCGCTATGTGTGGATGGGCGAGCCGAGTCCTCAGGCCCTGTACGCCTTCGCAGCCGCCGTGCCTTCACTGCCCGGGCTGGATGCTGCTGCGCGGGGCAATGGATCGCTCACCTTCGTGTCTGACGGGGATGGCGTGGTGCGCCGGGTGCCGCTGGTGGTGAGCCTCGCGGGGAACCCGGTGCCCAGCCTCGGCGCCGAGATGCTGCGGGTGGCACAGGGTCTGGAGAACCACATTCTCAAGCGCGCGGATGGCGCGGCGCCCGCACTGGAATCGGTTCGCATCGGCTCCCTGGATCTGCCGACCAATGAACGGGGGGAGATGTGGATTCACTACACCCGGCACGAGGCGCAGCGTTATGTGCCGGCGTGGCAGGTGCTGGAAGGCGCCGTGGACCCGGCCCTGCTTGAAGGGCACATCGTGCTGGTGGGCAGTTCGGCGCAGGGCCTGCTGGATCTGCGCTTCAACCCGCTGGGCGCCGTCATGCCCGGTGTCGAGGCTCACGCTCAGGCATTGGAGCAGGCGCTGTCGGGCCACTTTCTCAACCGGCCTGGATGGGCCCAGGCCGCCGAAGCCATCGTGGTGGTGGTCGGTTGTGTGTTGCTGGTCTGGATCGGTGCGTTCCTGCCGTCGCTGTGGGCGGCAGGCGGGGCGCTGGTGCTGGTGGGCGCGGTGCTGTGGGGTGGCTGGTGGGCGTTCGCCAGCCAGCGCCTGTTGCTGGACAGCTTCACGCCGGCGCTCGTGATGACGGTGGCATTCGCCCTGTCCAGCCTCTGGAGGCACTTCTGGAGCGAACGCCAGCAGCGGTGGATCAAGGAAGCGTTCTCGCGCTATGTGTCGCCCAACCGGGTCGAACACCTGATGAACAACCCGGGCCAGCTGGAACTCGGCGGTAAACGCCAGCATTGCAGCTTTGTGTTCACCGATCTGACGGGCTTCACGGCGCTCATGGAATCCATTGACCCGGCGGAAGCGGTGTCCCTGCTCAACCGCTACCTGGAGGAAATGATTTCCATCGCCTTCCGGCACCAGGGCACTCTGGATCGCATCGTGGGCGACGCCCTGGCGATCATGTTCTCCGCGCCGGTGGCACAGCCCGACCATGCACAACGTGCCCTGGACTGCGCGCTGGAGATGCACGCCTTTGCCTCCGCCTACGCGAGGGACTTGCAGGCCCAGGGCATCGCTTTCGGGAGCACGCGGTTCGGTGTGCACTCGGGCGAAGTCATCGTGGGCAACTTCGGCGGCAAGGCCATCTTCGACTACCGCGCGCTGGGTGATCCCGTCAACACGGCGGCCCGTCTCGAGAGCGTGAACAAGCAACTGGGCACGCTGATCTGTGTGTCACAGGCCACGCTGTCGGCTTGCGCGCCCTGCGAGGCCCGACCCGTGGGGCGGCTGGTGCTCAAGGGCAAGCGGTCGGCACTGCAGGTGTACGAGCCACTGCCCAGGCCCTTGCCGCCCGGGTACGCGCCCACTGCGCTGTATCTGGCAGCCTATGAAGCCGTGCGCGATGGCGGTGCGGATGCACAGGAACAATTTGCACGCCTGCGCGCAACCCACCCGGACGATCCCCTGGTGGCCCTGTATTGCGCCCGGTTGGCGCAAGGAGAGCGGGGCGATGAGATCGTGCTCAGCGCCAAATGACGTTCACTCTTCCTCGACCTTGAGCAGGAATTGCGTACCGCGCACGCCGATCATGCCGGCGGGTGTCTTGACCGTGACGGCCTCGGGTTGCAGCTTGGCGATCACGCCGGAAACATAGTTCAGCGTCCCTTTGCCCATGCGCGCGCCGAGCTTGAGCTTGCCCTCGGCGGGCTCGTACAGGTATTCCTCGACCGTGAGCAGTGTGTCCGGTCCGAAAGACATCAGGGTGTTGTCCTTGAACGTCACGCCCATGCTCGATTGCGCCCCGGTCCTGAGCACGCTGCCCGGGTGCAGCGGCGTTCCGGGCTGGGCCTCGATGGCCTGGCCGTTTGTCGTGACCGTGGCCGTGCCCTTCACGTTCTTCACGTAGCCGACCGGACTGCCTTCGGTGGCCATCGCCGCACCCGCCCACAGGACCAGGCCTGCGCAGGCGGCCGCCTGGAGGGCGGTGCCTGAAAGTCGGAGGGAGAGGATGGACATGTCGCAGACCCAGACACGGAAAAGATGGAATGACGCTGTCTGCAACTGCTACACGACCAGCTACAGAGACGGGGCGGGTGTCCCGACGAAAGGGATCATAAAGCGTCTGAGCGGATGAGGCCAGCGCCCGCGCGTCTGGCCGCCCTTTGGCCGGCCGCGAGCCGGCTTTGCGAGAATCGCGGCATGAGCACCTCTTCCCACCCCGCTGAAATCACGATCACCCGCCCCGACGACTGGCACCTGCACGTGCGCGATGGCGCTGCGCTGCACACCGTCGTGCCCCACTCCGCCGCACAGTTCGGCCGCGCGATCATCATGCCCAACCTCAAGCCGCCGGTCACCACCGCGGCGCAGGCCGTGGCCTACCGGGAGCGTATCCGCGCCGCCGTGCCCGCGGGCATGAGCTTCGAGCCGCTGATGACGCTGTACCTAACCGACAACTTGCCGCCCGACGAGATCGCTCGCGCTAAGGACGCGGGGGTGGTGGCCCTCAAGCTCTATCCGGCCGGTGCCACCACCAACAGCGACGCTGGCGTGACCAATATCCGCAAGACCTACAAGACGCTGGAGGCCATGCAGCGCGCCGGCGTGCTGCTGCTGGTGCATGGCGAGGTGACCTCCTCCGACATTGACCTGTTCGACCGCGAGGCGGTCTTCATCGACCAGCAGCTCATTCCGCTGCGGCACGACTTTCCCGAGCTGAAGATCGTGATGGAGCACATCACCACCCGGGAAGCCGCGCAATACGTGGGCGAGGCCGGCCCCTTCACCGCCGCCACGCTCACGGCACACCACCTGCTCTACAACCGCAACGCGATCTTCACCGGTGGCATCCGCCCGCACTACTACTGCCTGCCGGTGCTCAAGCGCGAAACCCATCGACAGGCGCTGGTAGCCGCTGCCACCAGCGGCAGCGACCGGTTCTTCCTCGGCACGGACAGCGCGCCGCACCCCGCTCACCTGAAGGAGCATGCATTGGGATGCGCTGGCTGCTACACCGCGCATGCCGCCATCGAGATGTACGCCGAGGCCTTCGACTCGGTGGGTGCGCTCGACAGGCTCGAGGGCTTTGCCAGCTTCCACGGTCCGGCCTTTTATGGCCTGCCGCGCAACAGCGGTACGCTCACGCTCAAGCGCGAAAGCTGGACCACGCCCGAGAGCTTCCGGTTCGGCGAAGCCGACCTCAAGCCCTTGCGCGGTGGCGAGGCGTTGCCCTGGCGCGTGCAAGCCTGAATCCCTTGGAGCTGGCGCTCGACTGGTCCGCACCGTGGTTCGCAACCGTGGAGGGCGAGGGGCGGGCGGTGCAGGCGGCGCTGGCACGGGGCCGGTCGCTGCCGCAAGCGCTCGATGCGCCCGGCGCCTGCCCGGTGCACTTCGTGCCGCAGGACCGTCTGCCGACGGGGGTGGCCTATGAACAGTTCATCTTCGATACCGGCCATGTGCCCACGCGCGACAACCTGCACGACTTCTTCAACGGCCTGTGCTGGCGGCGGTTCCCGGCCACCAAGCAGCGCCTGAACCGCTTGCAGGCGGCCGAGATCGCCTGCGCCGGGGTGGGGGCGGTGCGCGGGCCGGTGCGCGACGCACTCACCTTGTTCGACGAGAACGCCGCACTGCTCCAGGCACCCCCACCGCTGTGGGACGCCCTGCAGGCACGCGAGTGGCATCACCTGTTCGTGACCCTGCGTCCCCTCTGGCCACAGGCCCGGCTGGTGTTGTTTGGCCATGCCTTGCTGGAGAAGCTGGTCACGCCGTACAAGTCGATCACCGCCCATGTGTTCCGTGAGCCCGTGCCGCTGGCGCTGGGCGAGGACCTCGCAGCGTGGGACGGCTGGCTGGCCGACACACTCACCGCGCCGGTGCTGGCGGCCAAACCATTCACGCCGTTGCCAGTGCTCGGCGTGCCGGGCTGGTGGCCCGCCAACAGCGATCCCGCTTACTATGCCGACGCCGGGGTATTCCGCCCCAGGCGTTCCGACCCTTTCACATCATGACCCAGCCTGCCCTGCTTTCGTGGTCCCACCTGAACCTGACGCAAGACGCCGACCGTGCCGAGCTTGCGGCCCACTTTCGCGCCACCGGCGTGCGCGACGTGGAGTGCCTGTTCGCCGACGTCACCGGCTACCCGCGCGGCAAGCTCATGCCGGCCGCCAGCTTCGCCGCAGGCGGCGAACTGCGCATCTGCCAGGCCATTCCCATGCAGTGTGTGACGGGCGAGTACTCGTACGACAAGGTTTTTCCAGACAGCGACCCGGACGTGCGCCTCGTGCCCGACCTGGCCACGCTGCGCCGTGCCCCGTGGGCGAGCGTGCCACGCTACCTCGCGGTGCACGACTGCGTCGAGCTCGACGGCAGCCTGTGCGAATTCGCACCGCGTTCCGTGCTCAGGAACGTGGTGGCGCGCTACCAGGCCATGGGGCTCACGCCCGTGGTGGCACCCGAGATCGAGTTCTACCTCACTGCGGCCATGACCGACCCGGCCCAGCCGCTGACCGCGCCGGTGGGTCGTGGCGGCCGACCCGAGGTCGGGCAATCGGCCTTCAGCCTGAATGCGCTCAACGAGCTGGCGCCTTTCTGGGACGCGTTTCATGGCGCCATCGATGCGCTGGGCATCCGGGCGGACACCTGGCTGCACGAGGTCGGGCCCTGCCAGTATGAGATCAACCTGCTGCATGGCGACCCGGTGGCGGTGGCTGACCAGGCATTCCTGTTCAAGACAGCGGCGCGCGAGATCGCGCTGCAGCACGGGCTGAACGCCGTGTTCATGGCCAAGCCGCTGGCCGGCGAAGCCGGCAGCTCCATGCACCTGCACCAGAGCGTGGTCGACGCGAACGGCCACAACATCTTCAGCCTGCCCGACGGCTCCGAGAGCGAGGCTTTCCTGCACTACATCGGCGGCCTTCAGGCCTTCACGCCCGACCTCACGCTCATCTACGCACCCACGGTGAACTCCTACCGGCGCTATGTCACAGGCAGTCAGGCACCGATCAATGTGGAATGGGGGCGCGACAACCGCACCGCCGGCCTGCGCGTGCCGGTGAGCGCGCCTGTTGCCCGCCGGGTCGAAAACCGCCTGGCCGGCGCGGATGCCAACCCGTACCTGGCGATCGCTGCCACGCTGGCTGCGGGTCTGGAAGGCTTGCAGACGCGCCGCATGCCCGGTGAGCCCGTGCTCGACAACGGCTACGAGCTGCCCCGTGGCCTGCCGCGAACTTTTTCCACCGCCCACGAACAAATGGCCCAGAGCGCGCACGCGTCCCGGCTGCTCGGCGAACGCTTCGTGCGGGCCTATCTGGCGGTCAAGGAGCTGGAACACGACAGCTTCCTCCATGAGATCAGCGCCTGGGAACGCCGCTTTCTGCTGCCTCAGGTGTGATTTCTGCTTGAACAATCGCCTGGCCGGCCCCATTTATCATCCCGCTGCCTTTCGATACCCATAAAACCGGAGTCCCCATGAAACGCATCCTGTTGTTTGTCCTGACCAACTTCGCCGTGATGGCGGTGTTGCTGATCACCACCCGCATCCTGGGTGTGGACCGTTTCCTCACCGCCAACGGGCTGAACATGACGGCACTGGCCGGGTTCTCGCTCGTGATCGGTTTTGGTGGTGCGATCATCTCGCTGCTCATGAGCAAGCCGATGGCCAAGTTCAGCGCCGGCGTGCGGGTGATCAACCAGCCTCAGAACGCGGATGAGGCCTGGATCGTCGAGACCGTCCGCCGCTTCGCGGACAAGGCCAACATCGGCATGCCCGAGGTCGGCATCTTCGAAGGCGCGCCCAACGCATTCGCCACGGGTGCTTTCAAGAACTCGGCGCTGGTGGCCGTCTCCACCGGTCTGCTGCAGAACATGACCAAGGAAGAGGTCGAGGCCGTGATCGGCCACGAGGTGGCGCACGTGGCCAACGGTGACATGGTGACGATGACGCTGATCCAGGGCGTCATGAACACCTTCGTGGTGTTCCTCAGCCGCGTGATCGGCTACGCGGTCGACTCCTTTCTGCGCCGTGGCAGCGACAACAACTCCGGCCCCGGCATCGGCTACATGGTCACCACCATCGTGATGGACATCGTCCTGGGCTTCCTGGCCGCCATCATCGTGGCCTGGTTCAGCCGTCAGCGCGAGTTTCGTGCCGATGCCGGTGCCGCCAGCCTGATGGGCCGCAAGCAGCCCATGATCAACGCCCTGGCCCGCCTGGGCGGCCTGACTCCTGGCGAGTTGCCCAAGACCATGCAGGCGCTGGGCATCACCGGCGGCCTGGGCAAACTGTTCTCGACCCACCCACCCATCGAGGAACGCATCGCGGCGCTGCAGCAACAGCAGCAGCTCTGATTCTCAGAGTGGCATGAAAAAAGCGACCCGCGGGTCGCTTTTTTGTTGGGGCCACTGGCTGATTTTCAGCGGTTGCGTTCCCGCTCCCAGCGGCCATTGTCGGGCCGGTTGTCCGGGGCGCGCCGGTCGTAGTCACCGTAGCCCGGGCCCCAGCGGTGGCCATGGCCGGGCACGATCACGGGAGCGGGGCGATAAGCCGGGTAGTAGGTCGTGCCGATCGTGATGCGCGTGGTCGGCGGCTCGACGTACTGGACCTGCGGCCGGTAGGACGGATAGGTGACGGCCGGCGGGGGCGGGGGCATCGCGTCGGCCGGGGAGACGTTCAGGCGCACGTAACGGCCCGGGTCTTGCGGCATCTGCGTGCGGTACTGGCGGCCGGCGTATTCGTAGACGACGTCGTACGCGACCGTGCGGTTTTCGTAGAACGTCTGGGCGCCGCACTGGCGGTAGGTTTCGGTGTAGGGCTGGCCGGGGCCTTCGATGCGGTTGCCCAGCATCGCACCGCCGATCAGGCCGATCACCGTGGCCGCCGCGCGGCCGCTGCCGTCGCCGATGGCATTGCCCACCGCGCCACCGGCAATGCCGCCGATCAGCGCGCCGGCACCGGACTTCTGGCCCTGGTAGGTGACCTGCTGGTCACTGCAGACCTCGCGCGGCACAGCCACCTGCTGGATGATGGGGGTGCTGCTGATCACGCGGCCTTGCTCATCCTGAGCGTGCGCCACGCCACCGCCGGCGAGGGCGAGCAGGCCGGTCATCACGGGAATCAGAACGGGGGTTTTCATGGAAGACTCCTTGTAGGGATAGCCTGAAGCATGCGCGTCTTCTGTCAAGCGAACATGCCCACGGTGTAAAGATTCGTGTTTTCCTGCGCGGTTCCCGGCCCGGCGTGACCGCCGAACAGGTCGCGTGCCAGCGCTTCGGCCACTTTCAACCCATCCACGCCGGCGGAAAGGATGCCGCCAGCGTAGCCGGCGCCTTCGCCAGCCGGGTACAGGCCGCGCGTGTTCACGCTCTGGCAGTTCTCGCCGCGCGTCAGTCGCAGTGGCGAGGACGTGCGGGTTTCCACGCCGGTGAGCACGGCATCGGCCATGTCGTAGCCGCGGATCTTGCGGCCGAACACCGGAACCGCCTCGCGCATGGCTTCGATGGCGTAGGCGGGCAGGGCGTGGGCCAGGTCGCCCAGTTTCACGCCCGGGCGGTACGACGGTTCCACACCACCCAGCGCGCTGGAGGGCTTCTTCTGCAGGAAATCGCCCACCAGCTGGCCTGGTGCGTCGTAGTTGCCGCCGCCGAGTTCGTAGGCCCGCGCTTCAAGCTGGCGTTGCAGCACCACGCCCGCCAGCGGATGGACGCCGCCTTCACTGGACAGGGCACGTGCCTGTTCAGCGTAGCGCGCGCCGTCGGCTTCGCCAAAGGCGGCAGACCACAGGGGCATGTCCTGGGGAAACGACTGGGGGAAGTCGGTCGGTTCGATGCCGACGACGAGCCCGGCATTGGCATTGCGTTCGTTGCGCGAGTACTGGCTCATGCCGTTGGTGACCACGCGGCCTGGTTCGGACGTGGCGGCCACCACTGTTCCACCCGGGCACATGCAGAAGCTGTACACGGCTCGGCCGTTCTTCGCGTGGTGGACCAGCTTGTAGTCGGCCGCGCCGAGCAGGGGATGACCCGCATGGCGGCCCCAGCGCGCGCGGTCGATCACGCCCTGCGGGTGCTCGATGCGAAAGCCGATGGAGAACGGCTTGGCTTCCATGAACACGCCCGCGTCCCACAGCAGGGCGAAGGTGTCGCGCGAGCTGTGACCCAGGGCGAGCACGACGCGGCTGACGGGCATGGTGACGGTGTCGCCAGTGTCGAGTCGTCGCACCTGCAGGGTGTCGATGCGCTGCTGATTGCCTTCGCCGGCCAGGCTCATGCCGCAGACCTGGTGCTGGAAACGGATCTCGCCGCCGAGCGCGACGATCTTCTCGCGCATGGCCTCGACCACGCGCACGAGCTTGAAGGTGCCGATGTGCGGATGTGCGGCGTAGAGGATCTCGGGCGGCGCGCCGGCCTCGACGAACTCGCTCATGACCTTGCGGCCGAGGAAGCGCGGATCCTTGATCTGGCTGTAGAGCTTGCCATCGGAAAACAGGCCCGCGCCACCTTCGCCATACTGCACGTTGCTCTGGGGGTTGAGCTCGGCACGGCGCCACAGGCCCCAGGTGTCCTTGGTGCGCTCGCGCACCGGCTTGCCGCGCTCGAGCACGATGGGTTTCAGGCCCATCTGCGCCAGCGCCAACGCGGCGAACAGGCCGCAGGGCCCCAACCCCACCACCACGGGACGCTCGCGCTCGTCCGCCGGCCAGTGCGCCGGCGCGCGGCCCGGGGCACGCCAGGCCATGTCGGGGGTGGGCTGCACATGGGGTTTGCCGGCATGCGCGGCGAGCAGGGCCTGGGCCTGGGCGGGGTCCGACAGCGTCACGTCGACGATGTAGACCGCGAGCAGATCGGCCTTGCGCGCGTCGAAGCTGCGCTTGAAGACATCGACGCGGGCGATGCCAGCAGGGTCGATGCCCAGAGCCGTGGCGGCCAGCGCCGTCAGGGCCTCGACGGGATGCGGGGCGGGCTGACGGTCGTCGTCGGTTTCGGTCGGGGCGTCGGCGGCGCGACGGGGTTCGGCCGGCAGGGCGGCCAGGGGCAGCTTGAGTTCGGAGAGACGGATCATGTGTCGTGGGGCTTGTGTTGATCAAGCAGGAGACGTATGCCCGCTATTGTCACCAAATGCGGTCCCCCCCGATGGGATGTTCTTTGGAATCATCCGGGTTAAATTATTTGACCCGGGTATAATTTGCTGCATGTCTGGCACCCCTTCCTCAAGTTGCACCGCTTTTCTAGGCGTCCGGCGCGTTGCTTTCGGGTCCTACGACGAGGTGGCCAGGTCCCTCGCCGCACTCGACCTGTCCGCCGGCGGACTGCTGGTGTTCGACGACGCCACGGGCGCGCAGGTGGACCACCCCTGGCCGCCCGGCCTTCACACCACGCCTGCCGAAGCGGGTACCAGTCCGGGCACAGTGGCTGCCGCGCCACAGGTCGGGCGTCCCCGCATGGGGGTGGTGGCCCGTGAGGTGACGCTGCTGCCCCGCCATTGGGAATGGCTGTCGCAGCAACCCGGCGGCGCGTCGGCGGCCTTGCGGCGCCTGGTCGAAGAGGCGCGCCGAACCCACGCGACTCGCGACGGAGAGCGGCAGGCCAGGGAACGGGCCTACCGGTTCATGAGCGCCATCGCGGGCGGCTTCGAGGGCTTCGAGGAGGCATCGCGTGCCCTGTTTGCTCACGATGCCGAGGCCTTCGCGCTCCGCATCGCCGCCTGGCCCCCGGACGTGCAGGCCCACCTGGCCTGGCTCGCCCGCGACGCTGTCGCGCCGGAAACCCCTGACAATCCGACCCCCTGACTTTCACCTTCACCCCGGATCTCACATGCCGCCCACACCCCAAGGCCCGCTCTGGCGGGTTTATCTCGTCTTCCTCGTGCCCATGGTGTTGTCCAACATCCTCCAGGGGCTGTCCGGCACGCTCAACGGCATCTTCATCGGCCAGATGCTGGGTACCCACGCGCTGGCGGCGGTGTCGGGGATGTTCCCGATCGTCTTTTTCTTCATTTCGCTGGTGATCGGTATCGGCGCCGGGGCGTCGGTGCTGATCGGCCAGGCCTGGGGTGCGAAGGAACCGCACATGGTCAAGGCCATCGCAGGCACGGCGCTGGTGCTGGGTGCATTGATCGGACTGGTGGCTGCGGTGGTGGGCATTGCGTTCGCGCGCCCGGCGATGCAGGCGCTGGGCACACCGATCGACGTGCTCGACGACGCGGTGGCCTACGCCCGGGTGATGCTGCTCATCATGCCTTTGCTGCTGGTGTTCATCCTGTTCACGCAACTGCTGCGCGGGGTGAGCGACACCATCTCGCCCCTGATCGCCCTGTTGCTCTCCACCGCGCTGGGCCTGGCGCTCACCCCGGCGCTCATCCAGGGCTGGCTCGGCCTGCCGAAGCTGGGCATCCAGAGCGCGGCGTACGCGGGGCTTGTGTCTTACGCCGCGGCGCTGGCGTTCCTGGTGTGGCGGCTGCGCAGCAGGCACCACGTGCTGGCATTCGACCGCGAACTGCTGGGCGCGTTGCGGCTGGATCGCGCCATCCTGGCCAAGGTGATGCGCATTGGTCTGCCCACCGGTCTGCAGATGGTGGTGATCTCGATGTCCGAACTGGTCATCCTTGCGCTCGTGAACGGCCATGGTTCGCAGGCCACGGCGGCCTACGGCGCGGTGACGCAGGTCGTGAACTACGTGCAGTTCCCGGCGCTGTCCATCGCGATCACGGCTTCCATCCTCGCGGCGCAATCCATCGGCGCGGGCCGGGTCGACCGGCTGGGTGCGATCCTGCGCACGGGGCTGTGGCTCAATGCCGCCCTGACGGGCGCGCTGGTGCTGCTGGGTTACGCGCTCTCGCACACGCTGATGGGCCTGTTCCTGACCCAGCCCGAGGTGCGCGCGCAGGCCGAACACCTGTTGCACATCATGCTGTGGAGCATTCTGGTGTTCGGCTTCCAGGCCGTGGTGGGCGGGCTGATGCGCGCCAGCGGCGTGGTGCTGGTGCCGATGGCGATCTCGGTCTTCTGCATCCTGGGCGTGCAACTGCCCGCCGCCTATCTGCTGGACATGCACTTCGGCTTTCCCGGCGTCTGGATCGCCTTCCCGGTGGCCTATGTCGCCATGCTGGTCCTGCAGACCGCTTACTACCGGGGCGTGTGGCGCCACCGCAAGATCGAGCGGCTCGTGTGAGAGGCGATAATCCGCACCGTGAAGCGCACCAGACCGCCGCTGGCACGACAGCCCGAAAGGGTGTGCTGGAGGAACGTCCGGACTGCACAGGACAGCGTAGGAGGTAACACCTCTCCACCGACAAGCCGCAAGGCCCTAAGGTGAGGATCAGAGCAACAGAGACGAGCCGATTCAGTTCGGGTGAAACGGGCAATCTCTACGCGCAGCAACACCAAATAGGCCAGCGTTGACGTGGTTCCGCGGAGCTGGCGGGTAGGTGGCACCGAGCCGGG
>QFCS01000721.1_pt1 | contig 30977 bp, 35 predicted proteins | sample 3576561 | NCBI WGS metagenome assembly QFCS01 | reverse complement strand
GGAGTTCGAGGGCAAAAGCTACCGTCTGAAGGAGGCTGCCTCACGCATTGCAATCACACCCGCATAGTCATAATCCGACCGTCCTGCCTGGAGCAGTTTGACCGGCCATAAGTGGAGCAGTTTGGGGTGGCCATCGGGGAAGTGGGAAGATGCGCTTCGTAAAAAACCCAACTGAACAGCCATGGATCTTGCACTTCTCACGCTCGATGACATCGCCGCCATCTACAAGACGAACCGCTCGAAGGCGCGCAACATTGTCAAAACGCCGGGGTTTCCCGACTTCGCCCCAGGCACAACGTGGCGTCAGCCGCGATGGATCGAAAGCGAGGTGTGGACTTTCATCCGCCGAGGGCGGCCACCACAGGACGACGAAGATGCCGAATGAGGGATTCCTAGCCGACGAGGACGTTCGGCGCCTTACAGGGTTCGCCCGGGCATCAGGTCAAGAGTCCTGGCTGAAGACAGCGGGCATACCGTTCAAACGCCGTGGACCCGTTGTCCTGGTGCTGTGGACCCACGTCGAACAGTGGATAGAGGGCAAGCCCCTGAGGGTGAGCACCGGTCCGAACTTCTCCGCGATCAACAGCAGGGTCTCTAAGGCTCCGCAGACCGGGTCTTCTAGGTGATCCGCTTGGATGCATTGCTCCTGAGGAATGCCGAATGAGCGAGCTAGTCCTCACCGATGAAGATATCGAGGCGCTGACCGGCTATGCGACGGCCACGAAGCAGTTGCAGGTGCTGCAAAACCGGGGCTTCCATCGGGCATATATCAACCGGCGGGGCCAAGTGGTACTGGAGCGCGCACACTTCGAAGCGGTCAGCCGCGGTGAATCTCATGCCACAGCCCTCGGCAGCAAAGCCGCGAACCTAGCGTTCCTTCGCCAGAAGCGGGCAGCATGATCCGCGCGCGCGAGAACCCTGACGGACTGCCCTACCGCGTCTACGAGCGCTACGGCAAGCGTCGGTACAGCATCGGCTACAAGATGACCAGCGGCCGCTGGGCGTTCCGCTTCGACTGCGCCGTGGACGACATCGCCCAGATCAAGGCGCTGCGACGCAAGGCCATCGAGGAATCCGCCCGCGTGATCGAAGACCGACCCCAGGGCGGATTCAAGGGCCTGGTGACGGCCTGGTTCGAATGGCAAGAAGCCTTGCCGGCGAGCGACGCCCGCAAGCGCGCCGACAGCACCATCGCCGAGAACAAGCGTGAGGCCGAGAACCTGAAGAAGGCCTGGGGCCACTTCGACCTGCACGAAATCACGAAGCCGATGGGCTACGACTATCTGGAGGCCTGCCTGCTCGCCGGCCGACCTGAGAAGGGGAACAAGGAAATGTCGCTGGCGCGCGTGATGCTCGAACATGCGATTCGCAAGGGCGCACTCGACGCGAATCCACTGGACGGCCTGGAGAAGCTGCGCGTGGAGAAGGTGAAGCGCTACGTCACCGACAGCGAGCTGGCCCTGGCGGTGGAGGTCGGCCGGCGCTGCGGGGGCGCGCGTCACATCGTCGCGCTGGCGCTTCGCACCGCCTGGCTGTGTGTGCGTCGCTCGGTCGAGGTGCGCGCCCTCACCCGCGATGCCATCAAGGAAACCGGCATTCTGTGGAAGGATGGGAAGAGCAAGACCAAGCCGGCGGTGCTGATCGAGTGGAGCCCTGAGCTAAAGGCCACGATCGACGAGGCGTTGGCCGTGAAGCGCTTTGCCGTCGCCGGCACGATGTTCGTGTTCGGCAACATGCGTGGCCAGCGCTACACGAAGGGTGGCTGGAAGGCCATGCTCGATGACCTCATGCGGGAGTGCGAGAAGGAGGCGAAGGCCCGAAAGATCGCCTTCACGAAGTTCAGCCTGCAGGACTGCCGGCCGAAGGGCGTCAGCGACAAGCTGGAAGCTGGGCATGCCGACACACAGGACGCCACGCTGCACACCGACGGGAAGATGATCGCGAAGGTCTACGACCGTCGCCAAGCACGTCGCGCAAAGCCGGCCGCTTGACGCATTAGCCGACGGGGTAGATCCGATGGCTACGATCCCACCAGACGCCGAAGAAATGCGCGCCCAGGCGAAAACCCCAAAAGCGCTTCTGGCCACCCAAGCGAAAGCGAAATAGTGTGTCGAACTCTTCTAAGCCCAACTCCAGCCAACGAGCTTGCGCCTCGGCGTTCACTTCATGGAGTTCGTGTGTGTGATGCATCGCATGCCCGGACTCCGAGCTCTGCGCATGGACCTCATGCCAAAGCAGTTTCTCGAATTCACCGAACTTGGGCACGATGTCATCGCACCACTCTTCATCGGTCCACTGCCGCGCGTCTCCCCAAGACCACGCACCATGCACATCGCTGCGCCGGATGCACCAAGTGACCATTGAGTGAAGAATGCTCTCTCCAGACTTTGCCGCCTTCGGCTGCATTGGTCTCGACAACGAAAACGGATCGACCCCGATGCTGATCCGGAATCGATCAGCATCTGGCAACTGGCTCACCCGAGGCCCACAGTCATCTTGGACTCGAGCGAGCAACCGGTGCTTTTCCCGCTCGAAGCGAGCCAGACCCTCTTGCTTTCGCGCCTCCCGCGCGTCCGCCTTCTTACCCACCTTCAAAGGGCGGAGTAGTAGGCGTGCATGGAGCCCTTCTCAATAACGTTCTCGCAACGCTCACCGTCTGCGAGTTGGCCGCGGGCTTCTCGCCACGGAGCTTCTTGATGAGTGAGGTTGCTGAGCCATTGAGCGGTCTGACCACCGTAGAAGCCCAACACTCTATCGATGGCGTCACGCTGCTCAGGAGAGAGATTGCCCACGTTGCCATACGCGAACGTGTTCGAACTCACCAAGAACTGTTTGCGGTGGTGATGGTAGAGCGACGTCGCCACTGGGCCGTTTGCCCACGCCTGAAAGTCTTCAGGAAACAACTCTCGCTCAAACCAAACCATGTGCCAAGCCTGCGCGTAGTACACCAGCTTTTGCAGCTTCATCGCGCTCATTTCACCGAGCTTGTCAGTGATGTATCGCGCCACATCCAACGCGCTTGCCATCGCCATCTCCTTCGTTATGCCGGCCGCTTCCCCACCTCGACCCTTGTCAAATTCTGCAGTTCAGCCTGTGGAGAAACAAGTGGAGTACCTGGGGATAACTCAAAATTGTTGACGTATGACGCGCTGCAGCAACGATAGTTCCATTCCAAAATGTGAAGGCCAAATTCCAAAAAGGACAACGGGCTGCAACCTCTCGGCTGCAGCCCGTTGATTTACTTCAAAAAACTGGCGGAGTGGACGGGGCTCGAACCCGCGACCCCCGGCGTGACAGGCCGGTATTCTAACCAACTGAACTACCACTCCTGGCAGGCGGCTTTCGTTCTTTCGAACCAAGTGCCACGACTTGTGCCTACTTGCCTTGCGGCTTGTTTGGCGACCCTACGGGGATTCGAACCCCGGTACTCACCGTGAAAGGGTGATGTCCTAGGCCTCTAGACGATAGGGTCATAACCTGGACGGAAGCCTCGCATTGTATCAGCGGCAGTGTCTGCTTTTCCTGCCGTCGCTACCATGCGCGACTTCGAATCTGTGGTGGAGGTAAGCGGGATCGAACCGCTGACCTCTTGCATGCCATGCAAGCGCTCTCCCAGCTGAGCTATACCCCCACAGGGTTCGCTGTTCCGTTTCGCTGATCACTCAGCGTTGCGTCCTAGCGAGCCTCGCATTATATGCCAGAAATTCAGGCTTTCTGAAGTCGCTCGATCACAAGTTCTCGCGACTGCAGTTCGAGCACCGCATCGAGCGACGGCGTCTGGGCCGTGCCCATCACCAGCACACGCACCGGCATGGCCAGTTGCGGCATCTTCAAGCCGTGTGCAGCGAGCACCTGCTTGAGCGCGCCCGAGATCGCGGGCTTGTCCCACGCGGGCAGTGCGGCCAGGGCCGAAGCCAGCGCGGCCACGGCAGGCTTCACGGCCTCGGTGACGTGCTGCGCGGCTTCTTGCGCGCTCGGGTTCACGTCGGCGTAGAAGGCCGCGGCCCAGTCGGCCAGCGCCACGGTGGTGTCGCAGCGGTCCTTGAACAGCGCGCAGATGCGCGGCAGGCGCTCGTCGGCCACCAGGCCGCGTTTCTTCAACTGCTCGGCAACCAGTGGTGCGAGCGCTTCGTCGGCCATGGCCTTGAGGTGCTGGGCGTTGACCCAGCGCAGCTTGGCCTCGTCGAACTGCGCGGCGCTGCGGCCGAGGTGGTCGAGGTCGAACCACTCGAGGAACTGCGCGCGGCTGAAGATTTCGTCGTCGCCGTGGCTCCAGCCCAGGCGCGCCAGGTAGTTCACCATTGCGTCGGGCAGGTAGCCCTCGTCGCGGTACTGGGTGACGGGCTTGGCGCCGTTGCGCTTGCTCATCTTCTCGCCCTGCTCGTTGAGCACGGTGGGCAGGTGCGCGTACACCGGGGGTTCCTGGCCGAGGGCGCGGAAGATGTTGATCTGGCGCGGCGTGTTGTTCACGTGGTCGTCGCCGCGGATCACGTGGGTGATGGCCATGTCGATGTCGTCCACCACGACGCAGAAGTTGTAGGTGGGCGTGCCATCGGGGCGTGCGATCACGAGGTCGTCGAGTTCGTCGTTGCGGATCTCGATGCGGCCCTTGACCTTGTCGTCCCAGGCCACCACGCCGCCCTGCGGGTTCTTGAAGCGCAGCACGGGCTTCACGCCCTCGGGCACCGGCGGCAGGGTCTTGCCAGGCTCGGGGCGCCAGGTGCCGTCGTAGCGCGGCTTTTCCTTGGCGGCCATCTGGCGCTCGCGCAGGGCGTCGAGCTCCGCCACGCTCATGTAGCAGGGGTAGACCAGCCCCTGGGCCTGCATCTGCGCCAGCACCTGCTTGTAGCGGTCCATGCGCTGCATTTGGTAGAAGGGCCCCTCGTCGGGGTCGAGGCCCAGCCAGGCCATGCCTTCCAGGATCACGTCGACCGCGGCCTGCGAGGAGCGCTCCAGGTCGGTGTCCTCGATTCGCAGGATGAAGTCGCCCTGCTGCGAGCGCGCGAAAGCCCAGGGGTACAGGGCCGAGCGGATGTTGCCGAGGTGGATGAAGCCGGTCGGCGACGGCGCGAAACGGGTGCGGACTTTCACGGGAGGGTGTCGAGGCCGCGCGAGAGGTCGGCCTGCATGTCGTTGATGTGTTCGAGGCCTACGGCCACGCGGATCAGGCCCTGGCCGATGCCGGCCGCCTGGCGCTGCGCTTCGGTGAGGCGGCCGTGCGAGGTGCTCGCGGGGTGCGCGCACAGGGTCTTGGTGTCGCCCAGGTTGGTGGACAGCGAGAGCACGCGCAGCGAATCGAGCACGTGGAAGGCGCGCTGGCGGGCCTGCTCGGGGTTGGAGGCCTTCACGTCGAAGGACAGCACCGCGCCACCGATGCCGCTCTGCTGCTTCATGGCCAGCGCGTGCTGCGGGTGGCTGGGCAGGCCGGGGTTGTGCACGCGCGCCACCGCGGGGTGCGCCTCCAGCCAGCGGCCCAGCGCGAGCGCGTTGGCGCTTTGCGCGCGCAGGCGAATGTCCAGCGTCTCCAGGCCCTTGAGCATGACCCAGGCATTGAAGGGCGCGAGCGTCATGCCCGCGCTCTTCATGATGGGCAGGAACTTCTCGGTGACCAGGGCCTGGCTGGCGCACAGCGCGCCGGCCATGACGCGGCCCTGCCCGTCGAGGTACTTGGTGCCCGAGTGCATGACGATGTCGGCGCCGAAATCCATGGGGCGCTGCAGCGCGGGCGTGGCGAAGCAGTTGTCCACGCACAGCAACGCGCCGGCGTTGTGCGCCAGATCGGCCAGGGCCTGGATGTCGCAGACCTCGGTGAGCGGGTTGGTGGGCGTCTCGGCGAACAGCAGCCTGGTGGTCGGGCGCAGCGCGGCCTTCCAGGCGCCCACGTCGGTCTGCGGGACGAAGCTCGACTCGACGCCGAACTTCGCCAGGTCGCTGCCGATGAGCTTGATGGTCGAGCCGAACATGGACTGCGAACACACCACGTGGTCGCCCGCCTTGAGCAGGCCCAGGCACATGAGCAGGATGGCCGACATGCCCGAGGCCGTGCCCATGGCGGCCTCGCTGCCTTCCAGCGCGGCGAGGCGGCGCTCGAAGCTGGTGACCGTGGGGTTGCCGTAGCGGCCGTAGGTGAAGCCCTCCTCATCGCCCGCGAAACGGCGAGCCGAAGATTCGGCCGAGGACTGCACGTAGCCGCTCGTGAGGTACAGCGCCTCGGAGTTCTCGCCATAGGGGCTTCGATCGACGGCCTCGCGCACCGCCAGGGTGTCGCGGTGCAGGGTTTTTCTCAGCGCGTCGTCCAACTCAGGCCTCCTGGGCGTTCGGCAGTGCCAGGCGGGAGGTGTCTTCTTCGCCCTCCTCGCTTTGCGGGCGGCCCTGGTTGAGCCGTTCGATGTCTTGCGGCGTGATGTCGCCGGTGACGTAGACGCCGTCGAAGCAGGAGGCGTCGAAGCCGTCGAGCTGGGCGTTGAGCGAGCCCACGGCCTGTTTCATGCCGTCCACGTCCTGGTAGATCAGCGCGTCGCAGCCGATGATCTCGCGCACCTCCTCCACCGACCGGCCGTGCGCCACGAGTTCGCCGGGCGTGGGCATGTCGATGCCATAGACGTTGGGGAAGCGCACCGGCGGCGCGGCGCTGGCCAGGTAGACCTTGCGCGCGCCGGCGTCGCGCGCCATCTGCACGATCTCGCGGCTGGTGGTGCCGCGCACGATGGAGTCGTCCACCAGCAGCACGTTGCGGCCCTTGAACTCGCTGCCGATGACATTGAGTTTCTGGCGCACCGACTTCTTGCGCACGGCCTGGCCCGGCATGATGAAGGTGCGGCCCACGTAGCGGTTCTTCACGAAGCCTTCGCGGTAAGGCAGGCCCAGCAGGCGCGCCAGCTCCATCGCGCTCGGGCGCGAGGACTCGGGGATGGGGATCACCACGTCGATCTCGTTCGGCGGCACGGTGGAGATGACTCGCTTGGCCAGCGTGGTCCCCAGGTTCAGGCGCGCCTGGTAGACCGAGATGCCGTTCATGACGGAGTCGGGCCGCGCCAGGTAGACGTACTCGAAGATGCAGGGTTTGAGCACGGCGTCGGGCGCGCAGCGCTCGGCGTGCATCTCACCGTCGAGGCTGACGTAGACCGCCTCGCCCGGCAGCACGTCGCGCTCGAAGTGGAAGCCCGTGCCTTCGAGGGTCACCGATTCGCTGGCCACCATCACGCTGCCGTCCTGGCGACCGATGCACAGCGGGCGGATGCCGTAGGGGTCGCGGAAGGCCAGCAGGCCGTGACCCGCGATCAGGGCCACCACCGCGTAGGAGCCTTTCACGCGCGCGTGCACGCCGCGCACGGCGGCGAACACGTCGGCCGGCTTGAGCGGTTCACCGCGCGTGCACTTCTCCAGCTCGTGCGCCAGCACGTTGAGCAGCACCTCGGAGTCGCTCTCGGTGTTGATGTGGCGGTGGTCGGTCTGGAACAGCTCCTGCTTGAGCGCCTGGGCGTTCGTTAGGTTGCCGTTGTGCACCAGCACCAGGCCGAAGGGCGCGTTCACGTAGAAGGGCTGGGCCTCTTCCTCGCTGTAGGCGTTGCCGGCCGTGGGGTAGCGCGCCTGACCCAGGCCGCAATTGCCCGGCAGGGCACGCATGTTGCGGGTGCGGAAGATGTCGCGCACCATGCCCTTGGCCTTGTGCATGAAGAACTTGCGGCCCTGCTGGGTGACGATGCCCGCGGCGTCCTGACCGCGGTGCTGCAGGAGCAGCAGCGCGTCGTAGATGAGCTGGTTCACCGGGGTCTGGCTGACGACGCCGACGATTCCACACATGATGGTGTCCTTGGGTTCAGAAGTTCAGGGGATGTAGCGCGCGAGCGGGTCGGGCAGCAGGGGTTTGGCCTGGCGCAGCGCGCCGCTCAGTGCGTTGGCGGTGGGCGAGTCCTGCCACCAGGCGGCCGATTGCATCTGCGTCATGGCAATGACCAACGCGACGGCGAGCAGGATGACCAGGCCCCGCAGCAGGCCGAAGGCGCCGCCCAGGACGCGGTCGACCGGGCGCAGGCCCACGGTGTTGACGAATTTCTGCACCAGCCAGGCCAGCACGCCGCCGAGAAAAGCGACGGCGATGAAGACCAGCGCGAAGCCGATGGCCAGTTGCAGCGGCGGCGCGACCTTGTCGATCGGCAGCCAGGGCACGACGTCGTCAGCGAAGGCCTGGGCGAACAGGAAGGCGGCCACCCAGCCCAGCACCGACAGCACCTCGAACATGAGCCCGCGCCACAGGCCCAGCAGCACCGACAGCAGCAGCAAGGTGAGCAGCACCCAGTCGGTCAGCAGCATGGCGGCCCTCCTTTCAGAGGGTCAGGATGGCGGCCGGCAGGCCCAGGGACTTGACGCGCGCGGCGGCCTTCTCGGCCTCGGCGCGGCTGTCGAAGGGGCCCACCCGCACGCGCACGCGCTTGCCCTCCGCCGTCTGGGCCACGTTCACGTAGGTCTTGAGGCCGGCGCGCTCGAGCTTCTGGCGCGTCTCGCGGGCGCGGGCCTCGTCGGCGAAGGCGCCCACCTGCACCACCACGCGCTCGTTCGCGGTGGAGGCGGCGGCGGGCGGCGCCTGGCCGCGCAAGATGGCCTGGGCGCGCGCGGCCTCGGCGGGGTCGCGCTTGGGCGGCTCGGGCGCGGGTGCGGGTGCTGGAGTGGGCGCTGGCGCCGGTGCCGGGCTCGGCGCGGGGGCCGGACTGGGGGCCGGCGTGGGCACCGGTGCTGGCGAGGGAGCAGGCGCCGGCGAGGGGGCCGGGGCCGGCGAAGGGCTGGGCGCCGGGGCGGGCCGGGCCGTGCTGGCCAGGGGCGGCGCGGCGTCGCGGCCCGGAATGTCGATCGGGATATCCACCGCGATCGGGCGCGGCTGGCTGTCGAACAGCAGCGGAAAACCGATGACGCCAGCGGCCACCAGGATGCTGGCGCCGATGAGCCGGTGGCGCGCCCGGCGACGCACCGCTTCGATGGTGGGAGGCGATGCGTTGGCGCCGCCCTGGGAGCCGGAGCGTGAGCTGATCATGGGGTCGCGAGGGCCTTGGTCGGCACGGTTCAGGCGGCGAGATGCGGTGCCGCGAGCTTCGGCAATCCGTCCTGCAGCACACCACCGACGGTGTAGAACGAGCCAAAGACAAGGATTCTATCAGCGGGGTCCGCCGCGCTCAGGGCTGCGGTCAATGCCTCGCGCGGGTCGCGGTGCAGGCTGGCGTCGCGCCCCCCGGGTCCCTTCAGTCCCTCCACCAGGGGCTTGAGGTCGGCGGCCCGGCTGGCGCGCGGCAGCGGCAGGTCGGTCAGGTACCAGCGGTCGATCAGCGGCGCGATGCGCGCCAGCATGGTGCCGAGGTCCTTGTCGGCCATGGCGCCGAACACGGCGTGCGTGCGCGGGTAGAAGCCCATGGCGTCGAGGTTGGCGGCCAGCGCGGCCACCGAATGCGGGTTGTGCGCCACGTCCAGCACCAGCGCGGGCCGGCCGGGCACGATCTGGAAGCGCCCCGGCAGCTCGACCAGCACGAAGCCGGTGCGCACGGCCTGGGCCGTGACCGGCAGGCGCCCGCGAAGGGCCTCGATGGCGGCCAGCGCGCCGGCCGCGTTGAGCAGCTGGTTGGCGCCGCGCAGCGCCGGGTAGGCCAGGCCGCTGTAGCGGCGCCCGCCGTGTGAGGGGTGCATGGCCCAGCCCCACTGCTGCTGGTCGCCCGCGACGTGGAAGTCGACGCCCACGCGCCAGAGCTCGGCGTCGATCTCACGCGCGTGGTCGATCAGGCTCTGCGGCGGCGCCGGGTCGCTCACCACCACGGGGCGGCCGGTGCGCATGATGCCGGCCTTCTCGCGGCCGATGCTCTCGCGGTCGGGGCCCAGCAGGGCCATGTGGTCCAGGTCGATGCTGGTGATGACCGCGCAGTCGGCGTCGAGGATGTTGACCGCGTCGAGCCGGCCGCCCAGGCCGACCTCCAGGATGGCCACGTCCACCGCCTCGCGCGCGATGGTGCGCAGGATGGCCAGGGTGGTGAACTCGAAATAGGTCAGGCTCACCTCGGGCTCGCCGCCCTGCCCGCGCCGCGCCACCTCCACCTCGGCCATGGCGGGCACCAGCGTGTCGGCCGACACCACCTCGCCCGCGATGCGGCAGCGCTCCTCGAAATGCACCAGATGCGGCGAGCTGTAGACGCCCGTGCGGTAGCCCGACTGGGTGTAGATGGACTCCAGCATGGCGCAGGTGCTGCCCTTGCCGTTGGTGCCGGCCACGGTGATCACCGGGCAGCTCAGTTGCAGGCCCATGCGCCGCGCCACGGTCATCACGCGCTCCAGGCCCATGTCTATGGCCTGCGGGTGCAGGCGCTCGGCGTGGGCCAGCCAGTCGGCCAGCGTCACGGGGTGATCGGGAACGGGGATCTCAAGCATCCCGCGATTGTCCCACCCGCCCCCTGGCCCGACGCGGCTGGCGGACAATCCCGCCCATGATCACGCTGCATGGCATCCCGAACTGCGACACGGTGAAAAAGGCGCGCGCCTGGCTGGACGCCAACGGCCGCGAACACCATTTCCACGATTTCAAGAAGCTCGGCGTGCCCGAGGCCGGGCTGGACGCCTGGCTGGCCAGCGCGGGCTGGCAGACCCTGGTGAACCGCAAGGGCACCACCTGGCGCCAGCTCGACGAGGCCAGCCGCGCCGCCGTGGTGGACAGCGCCAGCGCGCGCCGCCTGCTGCTCGAGCGGCCCAGCCTGATCAAGCGGCCCGTGGTGCGGTGGAGCGATGGCGCCATCACCGTGGGCTTCGATGCGGCCGACTGGGCCGCCCGGCGCTGAGCCGCAGCCCGCCCCCCGACCGCCCTCCCAGGGCCGCGACCTAAAATCGCGGCTTTGCCTTCTCCACGCCCTCCAGCACCATGACCACCACCCAGATCAGCGGCGTCACCGTCGCCACCCAGGCCAACGTCTACTTCGACGGCAAATGCGTGAGCCACAGCCTCACCCTGGCCGACGGCACGAAACAATCGGTGGGCGTGATCCTGCCCGCCACGCTGACCTTCAACACCGGCGCGCCCGAGGTCATGGAATGCGTGGCCGGTGGCTGCGAATACCTGCTGGCCGGCAGCAGCACCTGGGTGAAAAACGGCCCGGGCGACCAGTTCAGCGTGCCCGGCAACAGCAGCTTCCAGATCCGCGTGAGCGAGGCCTACCACTACATCTGCCGTTTCGGCTGAGCCACCACAGGACACCGACATGGCCACCATCCTGCAACACCTGCCCACGCAACAGAAAGTCGGCATCGCCTTCTCCGGCGGCCTGGACACCAGCGCCGCCCTGCTGTGGATGAAGAAGAAGGGCGCCCTGCCCTACGCCTACACGGCCAACCTGGGCCAGCCCGACGAAGACGACTACGAGGCCATCCCGCGCAAGGCCATGGCCTATGGCGCCGAGAAGGCCCGCCTGATCGACTGCCGCCTGCAGCTGGCGCACGAGGGCATCGCCGCGCTGCAGTGCGGCGCCTTCCACATCAGCACCGCCGGCATCACCTACTTCAACACCACGCCGCTGGGCCGCGCCGTCACCGGCACCATGCTCGTGGCCGCCATGAAGGAAGACGACGTCCACATCTGGGGCGACGGCTCCACCTTCAAGGGCAACGACATCGAGCGCTTCTACCGCTACGGCCTGCTCACCAACCCCAGCCTCAAGATCTACAAGCCCTGGCTGGACCAGCGCTTCATCGACGAACTCGGCGGCCGCAAGGAGATGAGCGAGTTCCTCATCGCCAACGGTTTCGACTACAAGATGAGCGTGGAGAAGGCCTACAGCACCGACAGCAACATGCTCGGTGCCACGCACGAGGCCAAGGACCTGGAGCACCTGAACTCGGGCATCCGCATCGTCAACCCCATCATGGGCGTGCCCTTCTGGCGCGAAGACACCGTGGTCAAGCCCGAAGAGGTGACGGTGCGTTTCGAGGACGGCCAACCGGTCGCCCTCAACGGCCAGAGCTTCGCCAGCCCGGTCGATCTCATCATGAAGGCCAATGAGATCGGCGGACGCCACGGCCTGGGCATGAGCGACCAGATCGAGAACCGCATCATCGAGGCCAAGAGCCGCGGCATCTACGAGGCCCCCGGCCTGGCGCTGCTGTTCATCGCCTACGAGCGCCTGGTCACCGGCATCCACAACGAAGACACCATCGAGCAGTACCGCATCAACGGCCTCAAGCTGGGCCGCCTGCTCTACCAGGGCCGCTGGTTCGATCCGCAGGCCATCATGCTGCGCGAATCGGCCCAGCGCTGGGTGGCGCGCGCGGTCACGGGCGAGGTGACGGTCGAGCTGCGCCGCGGCAACGACTACTCCATCCTCAACACCGAGAGCCCCAACCTCACCTACGCGCCCGAGCGGCTGTCGATGGAGAAGGTGGAGGACGCGCCCTTCACGCCGCTGGACCGCATTGGCCAGCTGACCATGCGCAACCTCGACATCACCGACACGCGCGGCAAACTGGGCGTCTACAGCCGCACCGGCCTGCTGACGAGCGGCGACGGCACCGACATGCTCAAGCTCGGCAAGGACTGAAGCAGGTCCACCGCTTGCGCTCGAAGGGCTCGCCATCTGGCGGGCCCTTTTTTTTGATCACCGTCGGCCTTCGCCGCGATCAGACCCGCAGCAGCCCCCGAAAGCCGCGCGACGCGTAGTAGGACTGCACGCCGTTGTGGTACGTGAACACCTGGCCATAGCGGCGGTCGCAGAACAGGGCCCCGCCGAGCGCGCGCACGGCTTTCGGGGTGGCGATCCAGCTGGAGGTCTTCAGGTCGAACTCGCCCAACTCCTGCAGCCGGCGGTACATCGCCTCGTCGAGCATCTCGATGCCCATCTCGGCGGCCATCTCCATGGCGCTGCCTTGCGGCTTGTTCTCCTTGCGCGCGTCCAGCGCCTCGCGGTCGAAGCACAGGCTGCGCCGGCCCGTGGGCGTCTCGGCCGCGCAATCGCAGAAAAGGATCACGCCCGAGGCCTTGTCGCGCCCGATCACGTCGGGCTCGCCGCCCGAGGCCTCCATCCGGTGCAGGGACGACAGGGCGCCGGGGTTCGACCCCAGCCGCGCCAGCACCTCGTCCCAGGCCATGCCCTTGTGGCGCTTGGGGTGCTTCTCGAACCGGGTCTTCAGTGTTTGCAGCAGCTGTTCACGTTCGGTGGATTTCATGGCTTCCGTGGGACCTCCGGGTTGGGAAATGGCCAAGTGTTCGGGGCCCGGGCCCGCTCACTGCCTCAGGATCTTGTCCATCGCCTTGCCTTTGGCCAGTTCGTCGACCAATTTGTCCAGCTGGCGGATCTTGCGCATCAGCGGGTCGTCCACCTCTTCGACGCGCACACCGCACACCAGGCCCGTGATCCGTGCGCTGTTCGGGTGAAACGCGGGCGCCTGGGCAAAGAAGGTCTCGACGTCGCTGCCCTGCTCGATCTGGCGGCGCAGTCCCGCCGCGTCGTAGCCCGTCAGCCAGCCGATGACCCGGTCCACCTCCTCGCGGGTGCGCTGCTTGCGCTCGGCCTTCTGCACGTACAGCGGGTACAGCTGGGCGAACTTCATCGAGAAAACGGGGTGGCCAGCCATGGCATGCCTCCTGGGTTCAGATCACCACCGGCTCCGGCTCCAGCCGGATGCCGAAGCGCTCATAGACGCTGGTCTGGATCGCCTTCGCCAGCGTGACCACCTCGCCCCCGGTGGCCCCGCCCCGGTTCACCAGCACCAGGGCCTGCTTGTCGTACACGCCCGCGTTGCCCACGCCGCGCCCCTTCCAGCCGCAGGCGTCGATCAGCCAGCCCGCGGCCAGCTTCACCGTGCCATCGGGCATGGGGTAGTGCACCACCTTGGGCTCGCGCGCGATGATGTCGGCGCACTGGTCCAGCGTGACCGTGGGGTTCTTGAAGAAGCTGCCCGCGTTGCCGATCACCGCCGGGTCCGGCAGCTTGGCGCGCCGGATGGCGCAGATCCAGTCGAAGATCGTCCGCGCGTCAGGCGTGGTGTTGCCGGTTTCGGCGATCTTGCGCTCCAGGTCGGCATAGCCCAGCACCGGCTTCCAGGCCTTGGGCAGCCAGAAACGCACCCGAGCGATGAGCGCGCGGCCCGCCAGGCCGAAGTCGCGCGCATCCGTGGGTGGGTGCTTGAACACCGAGTCGCGGTAGCCGAAGCCGCACTGCGCGGCGTCCAGCGTGAACCCCTCACCCGAACGCAGGTCGATGGCGTCCAGCGAATGGAAGCGGTCTTGCAGTTCCACGCCATAGGCGCCGATGTTCTGCACCGGCGAGGCGCCCACGGTGCCGGGGATGAGCGCCAGGTTCTCCAGCCCGGGCCAGCCCCGCTCCAGCGTCCACTGCACGAAGGCGTGCCAGTTCTCGCCCGCGCCGGCCTCCACCAGCCAGCCCTTGGGCGTTTCCTCCACCAGGCGCCGGCCCGCGATCTCCACCTTGAGCACCAAAGGCCTCACATCGCCCGTGATCACCAGGTTGCTGCCCCCGCCCAGCACGAAAGGCGGGGCCTCGCGGGTGAGTTCCGGCCAGTCGTCCGAGGCCCGCAGCGCGGCCAGGTCGGCCTCGGCGCGAATGCGCGCGAGGCGGTGCGCCTTGGCCACGATGCCAAAGCTGTTGTAGGCCTGTAGAGGCACCTGCTTCTCGACTATCATGGCCGCGATTTTCTCACCCACCGCCGCCTCGCCATGCCCTCGTTCGACACCGTCCTAGAAGCCGATCTCGTTGAAGTCAAGAATGCCGTCGATCAGGTCGCGCGCGAGATCGGCACGCGCTTCGACTTCAAGGGCACGAGCGCCGCCATCGAGCTGAAGGACAAGGAGATCACCCTCACCGGTGACGCCGACTTCCAGCTCCAGCAGATCGAGGACGTGCTGCGCAACAAGCTCGCCAAGCGCAACGTGGACGTGCGCTTCCTCGACATGGGCAAGGTCGAAAAAATGGGCGGCGACAAGGTCAAGCAGGTGGCCAAGGTGCGCAACGGCATCGCCACCGAAGACGGCAAGAAGATCCAGCAGGCCATCAAGGCCAGCAAGCTCAAGGTGCAGGCCGCCATCCAGGGCGACGCCGTGCGCGTGACCGGCGCCAAGCGCGACGACCTGCAGGCCACCATGGCCATCATCAAGAACGAGATGAAGGACCTGCCGCTCTCGTTCAACAACTTCAGAGACTAGTGGACCACCCCCGCCGCGCTTCGCGCGCCCCCCTCAAGGAGGCGGCGCCTGCGGCCCGGCACAGCCGGTTCCGCGGCGCCTCTGGGTGGCGGTGGTCACGAGCGCTGCTGGTTGGCCTCTGGGCGGGCTCCACCGGCTTTTCTTATGCCCAGTCGGTGTCGCTGTCGGGCATCTCCGGCAGCAAGGCCCTGGTCGTCATCGACGGCGCCGCGCCGCGTTTTCTGGCGGCTGGCCAGGCGCACCAGGGCGTTCGCCTGGTGTCGGTGCAAGGCGAATCGGCCGTCGTCGAGATCGGCGGCCAGCGCCAGACCCTGCGACTGGGCGAAGCCCCGGTGAGCCTGGGCGGCGGCGGGGCCGAGGCGGGCGGCGCCCAGCGCGTGGTGCTCACGGCCGACGGCAGCGGCCACTTCATGCCCCAAGGCCAGATCAACGGCCGCGCGGTGCAGTTCATGGTGGACACCGGCGCCACACAAATCATCATGGGCGAGTCCGAGGCCAAGCGCATCAACCTGGACTACCAGCGCGGCCAGCGCGTGACGGTGCAGACGGCCAACGGCACCGCGCCGGGCTACCGCGTCACGCTCGACTCGGTGCGCGTGGGCGACGCCCAGGTGCATGCCGTGGCCGCCATCGTGCTGCCACAGCCCATGCCCTTCGTGCTGCTGGGCAACAGCTTCCTCACGCGCTTCCAGATGCAGCGCAACAACGACCAGCTGACGCTGGAGCGGCGCTACTGACTCAGGCCTGCGCGGCCGTCACCACGATCTCGATGCGGTACGCCGGGTTGGCCAGCGCGGCCTGCACGGTGGCGCGCGGCGGCGCGGCGCCGGGCACCACCCAGGCGTCCCAGACCTCGTTCATGGCCGCGATGTCGCGGATGTCGGTGAGGAAGATCTCGGTGCGCAGGATGCGCGACTTGTCGCTGCCGCATTCCTTCAGGCGCTGCTCCACCTGTTGCAGCACGTCCGCGGTCTGGCCGCGGATGTCGGTGTCGCCGCGCTCGGGCACCATGCCCGCCAGGAACACGATGCCGTTGAACACGGCGGCTTCGCTGTAGCGCGCGGCCATGCCCACGCGCTGGATGCCTTGCTGGTTCATTTTTTCTTGGCTCCGAGCTGGCTTTCCTTGCCGGCCAGCAAGCGGTTGATGTTCTCGGCGTGGCGCCACACAAGCAGCACCGCCATCACCGCCAGGCTCAGCACCATCACGCCCGGCGCCTCCCAGGCCACCCCGCCGCCCAGCAGGTAGTAGGCCGGCGCGAACACCGCCGTGACGATGGACGCCAGCGAGGAATAGCGGAAGAAGATGGCGATGATCAGCCAGGTGAGCAGCGAGGCCAGGCCCAGCCAGGGGTTGAAGCCCAGGATGACGCCGGCCGCCGTGGCCACGCCCTTGCCACCCTGGAACCTGAAGAACACGGGGAACAGGTGGCCCAGGAAGGCCGCCAGGCCCACCAGCGCCACCGTGCCCGCGCCCAGGCCGAAAGGCTCGCCCCAGTGCGCCACCACGAACACCGGCAGCCAGCCCTTCACCGCGTCGAGCAGCAGGGTGACGATGGCCGCCGCCTTGCTGCCCGAACGCAGCACGTTGGTGGCGCCGGGGTTCTTGCTGCCGTAGGTGCGCGGGTCGGACAGACCCATCAGGCGGCTGACGATCACCGCGAAGGACAGGGACCCGATCAGGTAGGCGGCCAGGGTGGCCAGCGCGGGATAGAGCGCTTGCAAGGGCATCTCCTCGGTCAAGGGTTCTTATGGTCGGAATGGAGCGCGCGTCATTCTGCCAGCGCGCACCGCACCGCCTGCGCGCCCAGCGGACCGCTCAGCACGGCCGGCTCGATGCCGACCAGGAAGCCGCGCCGCCCGCCATTGATCCAGAGGCGCGGCAGTTCCAGCACGGTAGCTTCCACGAACACCGGCATGGCGCGCTTGAGCCCGAAGGGCGAGGTACCGCCCACCAGGTAGCCGCTGTGGCGGTTCGCCACTTCGGGCTTGCAGGGCTCCACCGACTTCGCGCCGATCTGGCGCGCCAGGTTCTTGGTGGACACCGTGCGGTTGCCATGCATGAGCACGGCCAGCGGCTTGGCGGCCTCGTCCTGCATGATCAGCGTCTTCACCACCGCGAACGGGTCCAGGCCCAGCACCTGGGCGCTGTGCTGCGCCCCGCCGTGCTCCAGGTATTCGTAGGAATGCTCGGTGTACGCCACGCCGTTCGCCTTGAGCCAGGCCGTGGCGGGTGTCTCGGAAACATGTCGGGGCTTGGGCATACCAGGGCTTTGTCCAGAGATGCCGCGGAACCGGCTCTGCCGGGCCGCAGGCATCGCCCCCATGAGGGGGTCGCGCGAAGCGCGGCAGGGGTGTTGCTTTTTACTGCGCGGGGTCGCGGCTGTCCCAGCGGATCTTGTCCACCGCCGCCTGCAGCTCGGGCGTGAACGGCGTGCCCCAGGCGTCCAGGCACTCATCCAGCTGGGCCACGGTGGTCACGCCGATGATGGTGGAAGCCACGCGCCAGTTGTTGTAGCAAAAGGCCAGCGCCAGCTGCGCGGGCGTGAGACCGTGCTCGCGGGCCAGCGCGTTGTAGCGCTGGGCCGTGGCCAGGGCCTCGGGCCGGCCCCAGCGCTGCTTGCGCATGCTCTCGAAGATGGCCAGGCGGCCGTGCCCGCCCACCAGGCCGGTGCCGTCGTACTTGCCGGTGAGCAGGCCAAAGCCCAGCGGCGAGTAGGCCAGCAGCGACACGCCCAGGCGGTGGCTGGTCTCGTCCAGGCCGTTCTCATAACTGCGGTTGATCAGGCAGTAGGGGTTCTGCACCGTGGCCACGCGCGGCAGGCCGTGCTGCTCGGCCAGGCGCACGAACTCGTGCACGCCATAGGGCGTTTCGTTGGACAGGCCGATGGCGCGCACCTTGCCCGCTTTCACCAGCTCGGCCATGGCCTCGAGCTGTTCGAGCATCGAGGCGCAGGGTTTGTCCTTGGTGGGGTCGAAGCTGAGCGCGCCGAAGGCCGGCAGGTTGCGCGCCGGCCAGTGAATTTGATAGAGGTCAATCACCTCGGTCTGGAGGCGGCGCAGACTGCCTTCGCAGGCTTTCACGATTTCGGCCTTGCTCAGGCCCGCGTTGTCGCCGCGGATCCAGGGCATGCCGCGCGACGGCCCGGCCACCTTGGTAGCGAGCACCAGCTTCTGGCGCTGGCCGGGGTGGCGGGCGAACCAGTTGCCGATGATGGTCTCGGTGGCGCTGAAGGTTTCGGCGCGCGCGGGCACGGAGTACATCTCGGCCGTGTCGATGAAGTCCACGCCGCGCTCGACGGCGCGGTCCAGGATGCGGTACGCGGTCGGCTCATCGACCTGCTCGCCGAAGGTCATGGTGCCGAGGCAGATCGGGGTGACTTGAAGGGGGCTCTGGCCAAGTGCGACGGGGTTCATGCAAGGATTTGTAACGTCAGAGAATTCCTACCGGGTCAATATCCCCGTAGGGGTATAAGTTTAGGCGCTGAGTTGTCCACCGCCGGCTGCGCCAGGCGGGGTCTGTTTTCCCCATCAACAACGAGGAGTTCCACCATGTCCCACACCGTTTCCCACACCACGCGTGGCCTGACCGTTCTCACCGTGGCGGCGGCTCTGGCCATCAGCGGCTGCGCGAACATGAGCGAGACGCAGAGCGACAGCGCCAAGGGCGCTGGCATCGGCGCGGCGGCGGGCCTTGTGTTGGGCGGCCTCACCGGTGGCTCCAAGGGCGCGGCCCAGGGCGCCGTGCTCGGCGCTGGCGCGGGCGCGCTGGGGGGCTACATCTGGTCCACGCGCATGCAAGAGCAGAAGAAACAGATGGAAGCGGCCACCGCGGGCACCGGCATCGGCGTGAGCCAGACGGCCGACAACCGGCTGAAGCTGGACGTGCCGGCCGATGCGGGCTTCGCGTCGGGCCGCTCCACGCTGAGCCCGACGCTGGTGCGCGTGCTGGGCCAGTTCGCCACCACGCTGCAGCAGAACCAGGCCACGCATGTGACCATCATCGGCCACACCGACAGCTCGGGCAGCGACGCCATCAACAACCCGCTGTCCTTCGACCGCGCCAATGCCACGCGCGACTACCTGGTGGGCCGGGGCGTCGCGGCGACGCGCATCAGCACCGACGGCCGCGGCTCGCGCGAGCCCATCGCCGACAACGGCACGGCCCAGGGCCGCGCCATGAACCGCCGCGTGGAAATCTATGTGGCCGAGCCGGCCAGTACCGCGCAGCGCTGACCCATCACTGCTGTCACCGCTCTCTCAAGCCCGGCAACCGCCGGGCTTTTTTTGCGCCCGGCGCGTCAGGCGAGGCGCGCGCGCTCCTCTTCCTGCACGCGCAGCACGCGGCGCTGCACCTTCCCCGTGGTGGTCATGGGCAGCGCGTCGATGAACTCGATCTCCTTCGGGTACTCATAGGGCGCCAGCCGCCCTTTCACGTGCGACTGCAGCTCGGCGACCAGCGAGGCATTGCCGACATGTCCCGGCGACAGCACCACGTAGGCCTTCACCACCGCCCCCCGCTCCCGGTCCGGCTTGGGCACCACCGCCGCGTTCGCCACCGCCGGGTGCTTGACCAGGCAGTTTTCGATCTCGCTCGGCCCGATGCGGTAACCCGCGGCTTTGAACACGTCGTCGGCGCGGCCCTGGTACCAGAGGTAGCCGTCTGTGTCGCGCACGGCCAGGTCGCCCGTGCGGCACCAGCTGCTGGCGGGATCGCCGGTGAACTTGCCGCGCGTGGCCGCCTCGTTTTTCCAGTAGCCCAAAAAGAAGATCGGGTCGGGCTCGCCGTGCACGTCCAGCCGGTGCACGGCCACGTCGCCGGGCACACCCACGGGACATTCCTTGCCGTCGTCGTCGATCACCGCCACCCGGTGGCCTGGGTAGCCCTTGCCCATGCTGCCGGGCCGCGCCGGCCACAGGCGCGCGCAGTTGCCCACGATGTAGTTGATCTCGGTCTGGCCGAACATTTCATTCACCGTGATGCCCAGCTCGTCCCGGCACCAGCTGAACACGGCGTCGCCCACGGCCTCGCCGGCGCTCATCAGCCCCTGCAGCACGAAGCGAAACTGCCGCTTGGGGCGCGGGTACGCCTTCATCATGGCTTTGAGCGCGGTGGGAAACAGGAAGCTGTGCGTCACGCCGTGGCGCTCGATGAGTTCAAAGGCGGTCTGCGGGCTGAAGCGGCCGTTGTGCGCCACGATGGGCCGGCCGAAGTAGAGCGTGGGCAGCAGCGCATCCATCAGGCCGCCGGTCCAGGCCCAGTCGGCGGGGGACCAGAACACCGCCTCGCTGGGGCGGCTGGTGTCGAAGGGGTCGAAGCCGAACCAGTTCTGGCTGCACACGAAGCCCGTGAGGTTGCCGATGAGCGCGCGGTGCGGAATGAGCGCGCCCTTGGGGTTGCCGGTGGTGCCGCTGGTGTAGATCAGCACCGCGGCTTCGTCGGCGCGCGTGTGCGCGGGTTCGAAGGCTTCCTCTTCCTGCGCCAGCAGTTGCGCCCAGTCGAGCGCGCCGCCACGCGCGGGCCCTTCGGGCGCGTCGACGGCGATCAGTTCGTTCAACAGCGGGCTGGCGGCGCCCACGCCCTGCACCGCGGCCAGGGTGCTGGCGTCGCAGATGGCGAGCACGGCCTCGCTGTCGCGCAGGCGAAACTCCAGCGCCTCTGGACCGAAGAGCTGCGACAGCGGCATGGCCACCGCGCCCATCTGCAGCACGGCCATGTAGGCCACGGCGGTTTCGAAGCGCTGCGGCAGCACGATGGCGACGCGGTCGCCGCGCTGAACGCCCAGGGCGTCGAGCGCGTTGGACAGGCGATTGGCCTGGGCGAAGAGCTCGGCGTAGCTGTGCTCGCGGTCGGCCTGGCCGGGAGCGGTGGCGATCACCGCCGTGCGGCGGCCGCTGGCCGCGCCCGTGGCCCAGCGGCGCATGCAGACCTCGGCCATGTTGAACTCGGCCGGCACCTGCCAGCGGAAGTCCGCGTGCAGCGCGGGATAGTGGTCGATCGCGGTGTCACGGCCTGGGCGGCGGGCGGCGTGGGGCATGCCTTTGTCTCCAAGCCCCGCGACCGGGGGCTCTCTATGATCGGGCGAATGTACCAAGCACGACGCCCCTCACGCAGCGAGTTTCTCCCCATCCGCGGCTGGCGCTACCACCTGCGCCACTGGGGCACGCCCGAGGCCGGCCGCCCGCCGCTGGTGCTGGTGCACGGCTGGATGGACGTGGCCGCGTCGTGGCAGTTCGTGGTGGACGCGATGCGCGAGGACCGCCACATCGTCGCCCCCGACTGGCGCGGCTACGGCGACACCACATGGAACGGCGCCGCCCCCGACAGCTATTGGTTCCCCGACTACCTGGGCGACCTCGACGCCCTGCTCGACGCCCTGGCCGGTGAACAGCCCGTGGACCTGGTGGGCCACAGCATGGGCGGCCACGTCGCCACGCTGTACGCGGGCGCGCGGCCACAGCGCATCCGCCGTCTGGTCAACCTGGAAGGCTTCGGCATGCCGGCCTCCCCGCCCGAGCAGGCGCCCAAGCGCTACGCCCAATGGCTGGACGAGATCCGCGCCCTGCGCCGGGGCGACATGGACCTGAGCGACTACGCCGACGCCGAGGGCGTGGCGCGCCGCCTGATGAAAACCAATCCGCGCCTGCCGCCGGACAAGGCCGACTGGCTGGCGCGACAGTGGGCGCGGCCGAATGCCGAGGGCCGTTGGGCCATCCTGGGCGACCCGGCGCACAAGGTCACCAACGCCGTGCTGTTCCGGCCCGAGGAAGCCATCGAGGTCTACCGCCGCATCGCCGCGCCCACGCTGTGCGTGGTGGCCAACGACGACAGCCTGGGCTTGTGGTGGAAGGGCCGCTACACGCTGGACGAATTCCGCGAGCGCATCGCGCACGTGCCGAACCTGCGCCACGCCCTGATCGAAGACGCGGGACACATGATGCACCACGACCGGCCCGAGGCCCTGGCGGCACTGATCGAGGACTTCCTGCGCGGCGGCTGAGTCACGTTTTCTTGCATACCCCGACCTTCCCGAAACAGGCAGGAAGGCATACTTGGCCGATGCGACCGCTCCATTCTTTTGCCGCCACGGCCGCCCTGCTCTGCGCCCCCGCCTTCGCCTTCAACGCCTGCCCCGGCTGGGACAACCCCTTGCCCGAAGGCCAGTCGCGCTACGAGCTCTTCGCCTCGCCCTACACCCACCACTGGTCCAACGACCCGGAACACCGCCCGGTGTTCGCCCTGGCGCTGAACCGCCAACTGCCCGACGACCGCTTCTGCGGCCTGTCCTTGTTCCGCAACTCCTTCGGCCAGCCCTCGGCCTACCTCTACGCGGGCAAGCGCTGGAACGACCTCATCGACGGCTGGCCCCAGGTCTACGCGCAGGTGAGCGCCGGCGTCCTCTACGGCTACGTGGGCCAGTACAAGAACAAGGTGCCCGGCAACGTCGGCGGCTTCTCGCCCGCCATCGTCCCGGCCATCGGCTACCGCCTCAACGACAAGGCCGGCCTGGAAGTGCAGATTCTGGGCACCGCGGCCCTGATGTTCGGCTTCACCTGGCGCTATTGACGCACCAGCGGGGCCATGGGCGGCACGGCCATCGCCAGAGCCGCCCCTGCATGAGAAAATCAAGGTTTTTGCCGAACACACGCAGGAACCGCCATGGACGCCGAACAGATCAACGCCATCCGCACGCAACTCGATGACCTGACCACCCGTGTGGTCGAGTTGCGGAGGTATCTTTGACTACGATGCCAAGGCATCGAAGCTGAAAGAAGTCGAATCCGCGCTGGAAGACCCCACCGTCTGGGACAACCCCAAGCGCGCCCAGGACCTGGGCAAGGAAAAGAAGGCCCTGGAAGACGTGGTGCTGGTGCTCGACCGGCTCAGCGTCGAGCTCGCCGACAACACCGAGCTGCATGAGATGTCGGCCGCCGATGACGACCACGCCGGCCTGCAGACCATCGCCAACGAGGCCGCCAAGATCCAGGCCGAGGTGGAGAAGCTCGAATTCCGCCGCATGTTCAACAAGCCGGCGGACCCGCTGAACTGCTTCCTCGACATCCAGGCCGGCGCCGGCGGCACCGAGGCCTGCGACTGGGCCAGCATGCTGCTGCGCCAGTACCTGCGCTACGCCGAACGCAAGGGCTTCAGCACCACTGTGGAAGACGAGACCCCGGGCGACACCGCCGGCATCAAGAGCGCCACCATCAAGATCGAGGGCGAATACGCCTTCGGCCTGCTGCGCACCGAAACCGGCGTGCACCGGCTGGTGCGCAAGAGCCCCTTCGACAGCTCGGGCGGGCGCCACACCTCGTTCGCCTCGGTGTTCGTCTACCCCGAGATCGATGACTCGATCCAGATCGACATCAACCCCGCCGACGTGCGCGTGGACACCTACCGCGCCAGCGGCGCGGGCGGCCAGCACATCAACAAGACCGATTCGGCCGTGCGCCTGACGCACATGCCCACGGGCATCGTGGTGCAGTGCCAGGACAGCCGCAGCCAGCACAGCAACCGCGACCTGGCCTGGCAGCGGCTGCGCTCGCGCCTGTACGACCACGAGATGCGCAAGCGCATGGAAGAGCAGCAGAAGCTGGAGGACACCAAGACCGACGTCGGCTGGGGCCACCAGATCCGCAGCTACGTGCTGGACAACAGCCGCATCAAGGACCTGCGCACCAACGTCGAGATCTCCGCCACCCAGAAGGTGCTGGACGGCGACCTCGATCCTTTCATCGAAGCCTCGCTCAAACAAGGGGTGTGATCCATGAGTTCCCTGCGTGAAGGCCCCACCACGGTGGTGCGCCGCGAAGACTACGCCCCGCCCGCCTACTGGATCGACACGGTCGAGCTCACCTTCGACCTCGACCCGGCCAAGACCCGCGTGCTCAACCGCTTGGTGCTGCGCCGCAATCCGGCCGTGCCCGCGCAGCCGCTGCGCCTGGACGGCGAGGAGCTCAACCTCGCGCGCGTGCTGGTCAACGGCGCCGGCTGCTCGTTCAAGATGGACGGCGGCCAGCTGGTGCTGGACAACCTGCCAAGCCTGGAGGAACACGGCGACGCGCCCTTCACGCTGGAGATCTTCACCACCTGCGCGCCCGAGAAGAACAGCCAGCTCATGGGCCTGTACGTGAGCCAGGGCACCTTCTTCACGCAGTGCGAGGCCGAGGGGTTCCGCCGCATCACCTACTTCCTCGACCGGCCCGACGTGATGGCCAGCTACACCGTCACGCTGCGCGCCGACAAGCAGCGCTACCCGGTGCTGCTGTCCAACGGCAACCTGGTCGAGTCGGGTGAACTGGCCGATGGCCGCCACTTCGCCAAGTGGGTCGACCCCCACCGCAAGCCCTGCTACCTGTTCGCCCTGGTGGCGGGCCAGCTCGTGGCGCGCGAGCAGCGCATCGTCTCGCGCGGCGGCCAGGAGCACCTGCTGCAGGTCTACGTGCGCCCCGGCGACATGGACAAGACCGAGCACGCCATGAACTCGCTCATGGCCAGCGTGGCCTGGGACGAGGCCCGCTTCGGCCTGCCGCTGGACCTCGAGCGCTTCATGATCGTGGCCACCAGCGACTTCAACATGGGGGCGATGGAGAACAAGGGCCTCAACATCTTCAACACCAAGTACGTGCTGGCCAACAGCGCCACCGCCACCGACACCGACTTTGCCAACATCGAATCGGTGGTGGGCCACGAGTACTTCCACAACTGGACCGGCAACCGCGTCACCTGCCGCGACTGGTTCCAGCTCTCGCTCAAGGAAGGCCTCACGGTCTTTCGCGACCAGGAGTTCAGCATGGACCTGTGCGCCGAAGCCTCGGCGCGCGCGGTCAAGCGCATCGAGGACGTGCGCGTGCTGCGCACCGCCCAGTTCCCCGAGGACGCGGGCCCCATGGCCCACCCGGTGCGCCCCGACAGCTACGTCGAGATCAACAACTTCTACACCGTCACGGTGTACGAAAAGGGCGCCGAGGTCGTGCGCATGATGCAGACCCTGGTCGGCCGCGAGGGATTTGCGCGTGGCATGAAGCTCTATTTCGAGCGCCACGACGGCCAGGCCGTCACCTGCGACCACTTCGCCCAGGCCCTCGCCGACGCCAACCCCGACAGCGCGCTGGCGCGCCTGCTGGAACCCTTCAAGCGCTGGTACAGCCAAGCCGGCACGCCGCGCGTGCGCGCCGAGGGCCACTACGACGCCGCCGCCCGCCGCTACACGCTGTCGCTCACGCAGCGCTGCGCGCCCACGCCGGGCCAGGCGCACAAGCAGCCCTTCGTGATCCCGGTGGCGCTGGGTCTGCTGGACGCCGAGGGCCGTGAACTGCCGCTGGCGCCCGAGCAGCGCCTCTTCGTGCTCACCGAGGTCAGCCAGTCGCTGGTATTCGACGGCGTGGACAGCGAGCCCGTGCCCTCGCTGCTGCGCGGCTTCTCGGCGCCCGTGGTGCTGGAATGCGACTACAGCGACGAGCAGTTGCTGATCCTGCTCGCCAACGACAGCGACCCCTTCAACCGCTGGGAAGCCGGCCAGCGCCTGGCGCTGCGCCGCGCGCTCGCGGCCATTGCCGCCCCCGGCGCGGTGGACGCCCCGCTGGACGCCGCCTTCATCGAGGCCATGCGCGCCGTGCTGCGCCACGAACGCCTGGACGCGGCCTTCAAGGAACTGGCCCTCACCCTGCCCAGCGAGACCTACATCGCCGAGCAGCTCGAGGTGGTGGACCCGCAGCGCGTGCACGCGGTGCGCGAGGCCATGCGCGAACAGCTCGCCACGGCCCTGCAGGTCGACTGGGTCTGGGCCTACGAAGCGCACAAGGACAACGGCGCCTACCGGCCCGACCCGCTGAGCGCGGGCCGCCGCGCCCTGGCCGGCCTGGCGCTCGCCATGCTGTGCCTGCACGCGCGCCGTTCGGGCGACGCCGTCTGGCCCGGCAAGGCCTACCAGCGCTTCAAGGACGCCGGCAACATGACCGACCGCTTCAACGCGCTGTCGGCCCTGGTGGTGGCCGACCACCCGCTGGCGCGCGAAGCGCTCACCCGCTTCCACGCCATGTTCCGCGACGAGGCCCTGGTGCTGGACAAGTGGTTCGCCCTGCAGGCCGGCGCGCCCGACCGCGGCGGCAACGTGCTGCCGGCGGTGAAGCAGCTCATGGCGCACCGCGACTTCAACCCGCGCAACCCCAACCGCGCGCGCAGCGTGATCTTCAGCTACTGCAACGCCAACCCGGGCGCCTTCCACCGCGCCGACGCGGCCGGCTACGTGTTCTGGAGCGAGCGCGTCATCGAGATCGATCGCTTCAACCCGCAGGTGGCCGCGCGCCTGGCGCGCGCGCTGGACCGCTGGAGGAAACTCGCCGAACCCTACCGCGGCGCCGCGCGCGAGGCCATCGCCCGCGTGGCCGCGCAGACCGAGCTGAGCAACGACGTGCGCGAGGTCGTGACCCGCGCCCTGTCCGACGACTGAGAAACCCCCGACCATGAGCCAACGCATCTCCCTCACCCGCTACCTCGTCGAAAAGCAGCGCGTCGACGGCCACATCCCCTCGCAGCTGCGCCTGCTCATCGAGATCGTCGCGCGCGCCTGCAAAAGCATCAGCCATGCGGTGAACAAGGGCGCGCTGGGCGGCGTGCTGGGCACCGCCGGCAGCGAGAACGTGCAGGGCGAGGTCCAGAAGAAGCTGGACATCATCGCCAACGAGGTCCTGATCGAGGCCAACGAATGGGGCGGCCACCTCGCGGCCATGGCCAGCGAGGAAATGGACAGCATCTACGTGGTGCCCAACCGCTACCCGCAGGGCGAGTACCTGCTGCTGTTCGACCCGCTCGACGGCTCGTCGAACATCGACGTCAACGTCAGCATCGGCACCATCTTCAGCGTGCTGAAGATGCCCGAGGACGACCGCGGCGTCGACGAGGGGGACTTCCTGCAGCCCGGCCACCGGCAGGTGGCGGCGGGCTACTGCGTCTATGGCCCGCAGACCACGCTGGTGCTGACCGTGGGCGACGGCGTGGCCATGTTCACGCTGGACCGCGAGCAGGGCTCCTTCGTGCTCACGCAGGAAGACGTGCGCATCCCGGCCGACACCAAGGAGTTCGCCATCAACATGAGCAACATGCGCCACTGGGACGCCCCGGTGAAGCGCTATGTGGACGAATGCCTGCAAGGCAAGGAAGGCCCACGCGGCAAGGACTTCAACATGCGCTGGATCGCCAGCATGGTGGCCGACGTGCACCGCATCCTCACGCGCGGCGGCATCTTCATGTACCCCTGGGACAAGCGCGAGCCCGACAAGCCCGGCAAGCTGCGCCTGATGTACGAGGCCAACCCCATGAGCTGGCTGGTGGAACAGGCCGGCGGCGCCGCCACCAACGGGCGCGAGCGCATCCTGGACATCCAGCCCTCCAAGCTGCACGAGCGCGTCAGCGTGATCCTGGGCAGCAAGAACGAGGTCGAGCGCGTCACCCAATACCACCGCGAGGCCTGAGCCGCCGGCCACGGCCCAGGCCCCGCCCGCTTGGCTATAATGCCGGGCTTCGCCGGTGTAGCTCAGTTGGTAGAGCAGCTCATTCGTAATGAGAAGGTCGGGGGTTCGACTCCTCTCTCCGGCACCACCTTCCCAACCCCCGCGGTCCGTCCGGCCCGCGGGGGTTTTTCATTGGGGCGCGCTGGGCGCCGCAGGCTCAATGCCCGGCGCGCGCCTCGCCACGGGGCTCGCCCTCGCGCGCCAGGCCGGACCTGAGGGTGCCGGCCAGCGCCGCCAGTTCGTCGGCCAGCACGCCCAGCACGTCGTCCATCGACAGCACCCCCACCACCGCCTGGCCGTCGTCGCCGATCACCAGCAAGCGCCGCACGCCGTGCCGGCGCATCGCTTCCACGGCTTCGTGCACCGAGGCCTGGGCCGACACGCCATGCAGGTCGGACGAGCACACGCCGGCCACCACCTGACCGTCGACGGGCCGCTCGCCCGCCAGCACCTGCAGCACCAGGTCGCGGTCGGTGACGACGCCGACGATGCGCCCGGGCTCGAACGGGTCGGTCAGGCCGAGCGCGCCCACGCGCTCGGCCTGCATGGCCCGGGCCGCCTCGCGCACCGAGGCGTTGGCGGGAATGGTGACCGGCGCGCGCCGGCAGATATGGGCAATCTTCATGGTGGCTCCAAGGGGTCGGGGACCCATGTCGACCAATGTGGCCCAGGCAGGGGGCGCGCATGTTGACGGCCATCAAGCTGACCACGCGGTGCCCCGCGCGACGTTCCAGCCCGCGGACATGACCTGCGTCAAGCACAGGCGCCGCGCCCCGCGTCATGGTGTGTCCATCCCTGCACCCCATGGAACGAAGACCATGTCCACCGTCCAGCTCAATCTCGACACCGATGATGCCGTCCTGCCGCCCCCGCGCACGGAAGGTGGCGCCACGCTGGCCAGCGCACTGCGGCTGCGCCGCAGCACGCGCGAGTTCCTGCCCGACGCCCTGAGCCTGCAGGAGGTGTCCGACCTGTTGTGGGCCGCGTTCGGCGTGAACCGCCCGCCACGGCAGGGGCGCACCGCGCCCTCGGCCCACGATTGGCAGGAAATCGCGGTGTTCGCCGTGCTGCCGGAAGGGGCCTTCCGCTACGACCCGCAGGCGCATCGGCTGAGCCTGGTCAAGGCCGAGGACCTGCGCGGCTTCACCGGCCTTCAGGCCTTCGCCGCCTCGGCCCCGCTGGACCTGGTCTACGTGGCCGACTTCGCGGCCATGCACGACGTGCGCGCGGACGAACGCCCTTTCCTTGCCGGCGCCGACGCGGGCTGCATCGCGCAGAACGTGTACCTGCACTGCGCGGCCCATGGCCTGGGCACGGTGGTGCGGGCCCTGATCGACCGACGCCGGCTGGCCCAGGCGCTGGGCCTCCAGCCCACCGAGCGCATCGCGCTGGCGCAATCGGTGGGCCGCTGCGCGACGCCCGCGGACACTTGAGCGCGGGCGTCGCGCAGCGCGCGGCTCAGCGCGCGGGACAGGCGGCGCGCGGGGGCGTGCGCAAGGGCGTGCCGCGATCGGCCGCGCGGCGTTCCATGAGGCGGTGGTGTTCCTCCATCAGCTGGCGGCACTCCTCGGGCGTTTTGGCTGCCCGCATTTGCGACCGGTGCTGCGCCCGCTCTTCCTTGCTCATCATCGACCAGCCCGGCGTGTAGCGCGGCCCTACGCGGGCGCCGCTGGGCGGAACACCCGGCCTGGCCGCATTGGGTGCGCCGGGCGGGTAGTTGTCCTCGCCGGGCCGGCTTGTGGTTTGAGCAAAGGCCGCCACAGCGGCGCAGGCCAGCACGGCCGACAGGGTGATCGATCGAAGGGTGGATGTCCGCATGGCAATGGTCCTTGAAGTAAAGAGATGCCCAGCGTAGGAGCGCGCCGCCCGCCGCGGCTTGATGGCCATCAAGTTGCGCGCGACGCGCTCAGGCGCCCCGCACGCATTTGTCGAACAGGTGCGGCGCCCGGCCTTGCGGGTCGTAGCGCGCCTTCAGGCGCTCGTAGCTGTCCATGCCGTACGCGCGGTCGAACACCTCGCGCGTGAAGAAGGTGTCGGAGTACAGGGACTTGATGCCCCCCAGGCGCAGCACCGCGTCTTCGACGCGGCGATTGACGTGGTCGGGCGATTGCCCCGCGCGCACCGGTACCACGTCCCAGAAACCAAAGTTGACGCACAGCCCGTCCGGCAAGGGGTACAGCGGAAAGCGCGGGGGAGCGCTGCCGCGCACCGGGCAGACCCACACCGGCCAGATGCCGACCTCGCTGCGCAGGAACTCCGCGAAGGCCACCGCCCCGGCCAGGGGAATGTCCACGTCCTGCACCACGCTCTCGTGCCGCTGGCCGAGCAGGCGGTCCAGGCGCTGCGCGGCGCGCCAGCGCGCGTTCCAGCGCATCCAGCGCGTGTAGGTGCGCGAATTCAGGTACCGCCGCCCCAGCAGATGGCGCAGCCAGCGGTGCTGCAGGCCGAAGCGGCGCGAGCACCAGAACCAGTCGGTGTCCCAGCGCCACAGGTAGCCGGCGGTGGTCAGCGTGTCTTCCTCGCGCCGCCGCAGCGACTCGTGGTAGATGTCGAGCCAGGTGTAGTCGCTGGCGCGCGCGGCCTCGGGCACGAAGCGCGCCAGGCTGAGCACCTGCTCGCGCGGACCGAACAGCACGCCATCGACGAAGTCGGGGCCCACACCCGCCGGCATGGGCGCGCAGGCCGCGGCCAGGGCGTCGAAGAAGGCCCGCGGGTCGTCGAAGCGCTGGTGGCGCACGTGCACGAAGGGCTGCGTGGGCTGGGTGCGCAGCCGGGCGCTCAGCGCATAGCCCAGGGTGCCATAGGCGTTCGGAAAGCCGTGGAAGAGATCGGCGTGCTCGTTGTCGGCCGTGCAGCGCACCACCTCGCCACCGGGCAGCAGCACCTCCAGCGCGCTCATGGTCTCGTGCACGAGGCCGTGGCGGAACGAGGTGGCCTCGATGCCCACGCCCGCGAGCGCCCCACCCACGGTGATGGTCTTGAGCTGCGGCACCACCGCGGGCATGGCCCCGCGCGGCAGGGTCCAGGCCACCAGGTCCTCATAGGTGAGCATGCCCTCGACGTCCACCCAGCCCGCCTGCGTGTCGGCACCCAGCACCTGGTTCAGGCCACTCAGGTCCAGCCGCTGGCGCGCCGCGCGCTGGCGATGTCAACGCCGGTTGAATTTTCCTCAGATTGGCCGGAGTAAATTTCCCCACCTGGTGTGTGCGGGTGATCAGCCCGTGATGGGGTCTCGTGGCTCCTTGGGTGGTCTGCCGGGTCGGCGTTTGATGGGTTGCTGTGCCTGG
>QFCS01000550.1_pt1 | contig 30980 bp, 30 predicted proteins | sample 3576561 | NCBI WGS metagenome assembly QFCS01 | reverse complement strand
GATCACGACACGGTCGAGATGCGGCAGGCGATGGGCGAGCCGGAAACTGAAATCGTTGCGGACCGAGCCGTCCGAGAGCTGGACGAAGGGCTGGCCGCGCTGCGGCTCGACATCGAGCAGCACGCTTTCCATCCGCGTGATGCCGACCGCCATCGAGCCGAAAGCCAGCAGGCACAGCACCGCATAGAGCAAGGTCTTGGGCCTGACGATCTGCACCTTCGCCTGCTTGAAGGAGCCGGCGCGGTCGGAGCCCTCGACGTCGAAGCGAATGAGCCCGGTGGGACGGTCGATCCTGGTCATCACCTCATCGCAGGCGTCGACGCAGAGGCCGCAGCCGATGCAGCCCATCTGCAGGCCGTCGCGAATGTCGACGCCCGTCGGGCAGACATTGACGCAGCGCAGGCAGTCGATGCAGTCGCCGCGCCCCGTATCGAAGGCGCTGGCCTCCCGGATCAGAGCGGTGAGGTCGCTGAGCTCCGGGCGCAGCGGCGCACGCTTCTTGCCGCGCGGTTCGCCGCGCCAGCGCTGATAGGTGACGACGAGGCTCTCCTTGTCGAGCAGCGCCGCCTGGAAGCGCGGCCAAGGGCACATGTGCAGGCAGATGCGCTCCTTGGCATAGGCGGCGAACAGCCAGGTGGTGAGCGACAGGATGCCGATCGCGAGGTAGGCGCCGAGCGGCGCCGTGCCGGTCACCAGCGCCAGCGGAAAGCTCGGCGCGTCGTTGAAGAATGCGGCGAAGCCGAACGCCGTCAGCACCGCCAGGGCGATCTGTGCAACCGGCTTGGCGATATTCGACAGCAGCGTGCCCTTGCCAACGAGCCGCTCGCAGAAGCGCTCGACCGTGAAAAACAGGTCGGTCCAGACCGTCTGCGGGCAGGTGAAGCCACACCAGACGCGGCCCGCGATGGCCGTGGCGCCGAACAGGCCGAAGGCGCCGAGCACGAGAGCCCCGACCGCTATCGGCAGGTCCTGTGGCCAGAATTCGAGCCCGAAGACGAAGAGCCGCCTGCCGGGCAGATCGAACAATACGGCCTGATCCGGCAGCGACGGGCCGCGATCCCAGCGGATCCACGGCGTGATGAAGTAGAAGGCCAGCAGCGCCCAGGCGATCGCCGTCTTGATCGTGCGGTAGCGACCACGCACCGTCTGCGGGATCGGCAGCCGCGCGGGCCGGCGCTGGGATACCGTGTCGATGACGGTCGTGGTCGCCATCACTTTTCCCCGCCGCCGAGGGTGTGGACATAGACGGTGAGCATCCGGATGGTCGCCTCGTCGAGGCGGCTCTGCCAGGCCGGCATCTGCCCCATCTTCGGATTGGCGATCTGGCGGATGACCGCCTCGCGGCTGCTGCCGTAGAGCCAGATCGCATCGTCGAGACGGGGAGCGCCGGCATCGCGGCTCCCCTCGCCCTTCGCGCCGTGGCAGGCGGCGCAATTGGTCTCGTAGAGCGCGGCGCCGGGCAGGCTCGCCCGGCTGGCGTCGCGCGAACGATCCGACAGGCTCAGCACGAAATCGGCGGTCGCCGCGATCTCCTGCGGCTTCAGGATCTCGCCGAAGGCCGGCATCGCGCTGAGGCGCGTCTCGTCGCCCCCGTCACGAATGCCGTGGCGGATCGTGGCGTGGATATCGGTGATCTTGCCGCCCCAGAGCCAGTCATCGTCGATCAGCGACGGGAACTGGCCGATCTGCCCGCCCGCGCCGACGCCGTGGCAGCCGGCGCAGTTCTCGTTGAAGGCCGCCTGCCCGCCGGCGACCGCGAAGCGGCGGAGTTCCTCGTTGGCCTCGATCTTCTCGAGCGGGGTGGCGAGGATCTGCGTGCGCCAGCTGGATTGCTGGTCGCGCGCACGGTCGGTCGCCTGGCTGAGTTCCTTCGCGCTCGACCAGCCGAGAAGCCCGCGCGCATAGTCCTTCGTCGTCGCGAAGGATGGGTAGAGCACGAGGTAGCCGATCGAGAAGACCCAGGTGACCACGAAGGTGATCAGCCACCAGTTCGGGATCGGGGTCCGGAGTGCCTTGATGCCGTCCCATTCATGGCCGGTGGTGAGCTGGCCGGTCAGCGGGTCGCGTTCCTGCTTGCTCATTGCTCGCCCCCCTTTCCTTCAAACGGAATCCGGGCATGGCGCTCCATGCGGGCCCGGGCGGATGGGCGGTACGAGAGCCAGACGATCGCGACGAAGAAGAGCGTGGCGACGACGAGCCAGGCATTGAGCAGCAGGCTGATCAGGGACTGGGACATGGGCTATTCCTTCTTCCCGTCGACGCGGACCTTCGAGAAGTCGACCATCGTGCCGAGCACCTGCAGGTAGGCGATCAGCGCGTCCATCTCGGTGATGCGCCCGGGCTGGCCGTCGAAATCGCCGATCCTTGCGCCGGGGTAGCGGGCGAGCAGCGCCTCGGTCTTCTCGCCCGCGGCCTGCGCGCGGACATCGTCGGCGGCGCTCAGGATCGCGACGCCGTCATAGGGCACGCCGACCTTGCTCAGCGCCTGCAGATGCTCGCCGATATCGTCGAACTTGAGCTCGCGCTGCTGCAGGAACGGGTAGGCCGGCATGATCGACACCGGCACGACGTCGCGCGGGTTGATCATGTGCGCGACATGCCAGGCATTCGAATACTTGCCGCCGAGACGCGCGAGGTCCGGACCGGTGCGCTTCGACCCCCAGAGGAAGGGGTGGTCGTACATGCTCTCGGCCGCGATCGAGTAATGCCCGTAGCGCTCGACCTCGTCGCGGAACGGCCGCACCTGCTGGCTGTGGCAGGTGTAGCAGCCCTCCCTGGTGTAGATGTTCCGGCCGATCTGCTCGAGCGGCGTATAGGGGCGCACGCCCTCGACCGGCTTGATCGTCTCGTCGAGACGGAACAGCGGCACGACCTCGACCAGGCCGCCGATCGCGACGACCAGGAAGCTCAGGACGAACAGCAGTAGCGTCGAGCGTTCGATCGTCCCGTGATTGACGCGTTCTTCGGATGATTTCGCCATGGCGATGCAAGGCCTCTCGGCTCGAATTCGTTGAGGGGACTAGCCCTTGGAAGCAAAGGCGGCTTGGAGCATGGGATCAGTCCCGCTCCGCTCCGGCGGCGCGGGCTCCTTTCGCCCTGCCCTGGAGGAGCGGATGGTCATGAAGACGTTGAGCGTCATCAGCACCGCGCCGATCAGGTACAGCAGCCCGCCCAGCGCGCGCACGAGATAGTAGGGGTGCAGCATCGCGACGCTGTCGGCGAAGGAGTACTGGAGGAAGCCGAACTGGTCGTAGGCCCGCCACATCAGGCCCTGGGCGATGCCCGCCACCCACATTGCGGTGATGTAGAGAACGATGGCGACCGTCGCGATCCAGAAGTGCCATTCGACGAGGCGATGCGACCAGAGCGGCGCGCGCCAGAGCCGCGGCACCAGATAGTAGATCGCGCCGAAGACCATGAAGGCGACCCAGCCGAGCGCACCCGAATGCACGTGCCCGATGGTCCAGTCGGTGTAGTGGCTGAGCGCGTTGACCGCCTTGATCGACATCAGCGGCCCCTCGAAGGTCGCCATGCCGTAGAAGGCGACGGCGACGACGAGGAAGCGCAGGATCGGGTCGGTGCGCAGTTTCCCCCAGGCGCCCGACAGGGTCATGATCCCGTTGATCATGCCGCCCCAGGACGGGATCCAGAGCATGATCGAGAAGGCGGCGCCGAGGGTCTGCGCCCAGTCCGGCAGCGCGCTGTAATGGAGATGGTGCGGGCCGGCCCAGATATAGAGGAAGATCAGCGCCCAGAAATGGACGATGGAGAGCCGGTATGAATAGATCGGGCGCTCGGCCTGCTTGGGGATGAAGTAATACATCATCCCGAGGAAGCCGGCGGTGAGGAAGAAGCCCACGGCGTTGTGGCCGTACCACCACTGCACCATCGCGTCCTGCACACCGGCATAGGCCGAGTAGCTCTTGAAGAGATCGACCGGCACCGCTGCGCTGTTGACGAGGTGCAGCACCGCCACCGCGAGGATGAAGGCACCGAAGAACCAGTTGGCCACATAGATGTGGCGCACCTTGCGCATGCCGATGGTGCCGAAGAACACGATGGCGTAAGCCACCCACACCAGCGTGATCAGGATGTCGATCGGCCACTCCAGTTCGGCGTATTCCTTGCCGGAGGTCATGCCCATCGGCAGCGAGACCACCGCCAGCAGGATCACGGCCTGCCAGCCCCAGAAGGTGAAGGCGGCGAGCTTGCCGGCGAACAGGCGGACCTGGCAGGTGCGCTGCACCACGTAGTAGCTGGCGGCGAACAGGCCGCAACCGCCGAATGCGAAGATCACCGCGTTGGTGTGCAGCGGTCGAAGGCGGCCGTAGGACAGCCACTCGATGCCCAGGTTGAGGGCGGGCCAGGTGAGCTGGGCCGCGATGATCACGCCCACGAGCATCCCTACCACGCCCCAGATCACCGTCATGATGGCGAACTGCCGAACCACGGTGTCGTTGTAGACCGCCGACGGGCTGGTCTTGTTGGTCACGGACATACAGAAACTCCTTGCCAATGTCACTGCATGCAGTGTGCGCAGGGAGTTCCTTTTCTGCCTTGACCTACGTCAAGCGCAACCTCAATCACCCTTGAGGATGCGCTCGCCTTCGCGTTCGATGTTGTCGAACTGCCCGGCCTGCAAGGCCCACCAGAACACGCCGATGATGCCGAACACGAGCAGAACCGAGAGCGGGATGAGGAGGTAGAGGATGTCCATCGCAGACCTTCACTGGCGCGCCAGGCGCAAGGCGTTGCCGATCACCAGCAGCGAACTGGCGGCCATGCCCGCACCCGCGAGCCAGGGTGGCATGAGGCCGACCAGCGCCAGCGGCACGCTCACCACGTTGTAGGCCGCGGCCCAGGCGAGGTTCTGCCGCACGGTGCGCAACGTGGCGCGCGCCTGCTGCAGCGTGCGCACGACGTCCATGACCTTGCCGCCCTGCACGATGAAGTCCGACTGCGACTGGGCCAGCGGCGCCGCATGCCCGAGTGCGAAGGACGTGTCGGCACGGGCGAGCACCGGGCCATCGTTCAGGCCGTCGCCCACCATCGCCACTTTCAGGCCCCGGGCCTGCAGCGCCTGGATCTCGGCCAGCTTCTGCTCCGGGGAGGCATGGGCAATGACATGGTCCACACCCACCACCCGCGCCACCTCTCGTGCCGCGGCCTCGCGGTCGCCCGACAGCAGCCAGGTGCGCACGCCCATGGAACGCAGCGCCGCCACCGTGGCCACGGCGTCGGTGCGCAGCCCCTCCTGCAGTTCGAAGGTGGCAAGCCAGCCCTGGGCATCGCTCAGGTGCACCACCGGAGCGCCCTCTCGCGCTGCCTGCACGGTGTCGATGCCGCAGAACTCCGCCGACCCCAGACGCACCCAGCCACCGTCCGGACGCAGCGCCTGCATGCCCTGCCCCGCCTGCTCGGTGTGCCCGGCCAACGGCGCGAGGTCCACGGTACAGGCATTCGCCTCGCGCGCAATGGCCCGCGACACGGGATGCAGCGAGCCTTCGGCCAGCGCACCCGCCAAGGCCAGCGCCGCGCCACGGCTCAGGCCGTCCCGCAGCCTGACGTCGCGCAGGGTGAGCCGGTCGTGGGTGAGTGTGCCGGTCTTGTCGAACACCACGGCGTCAATCCCGGCCAGCACCTCGAAGGCCTGCAGCCGGCGCACCAGCACACCCCGGCGCGCGAGTGCGCCCGCCGAAGCCAGCATGGCGGCTGGCGTGGCCAGCGACAGCGCACAGGGACAGGTGACGATCAGCACCGCCACCGCCACCGCGAGGGCCTGCGTGTGGTCGATCTGCCACCAGTAGATACCCGACGCAGCGGCCGCGAGCAGCACGAGCACGAGGAACGGCGCGGCCACGCGATCGGCCAGGATCGCCAGCCGGGGCTTCTCGGTCGAGGCGCGCTCCATCAGCTGCACGATCTGCGCGAAGCGGGTGTCCGCGCCCACGCGGTCGATGCGCACACGCACCGGCCCGCCCAGGTTGTAGCTGCCGGCCACCACGCCCTGCCCGGCCTCAATCGACACCGGGTGCGACTCGCCCGTGAGCAGGGCTTCGTCCACCGAGGCGCGCCCTTCGAGCAGCGTGCCATCGGCGGGAAAAGCCTGACCGGCCTGCACGCGCACCGTGTCGCCCGCCTTCAGACGGCGCAGCGAAACCGATTCGTAACCGCCTTCGGGCTTCTGCCGGTCGCACACCTCGGGCAGGCGGTTCATCAGCCCATCGAGCGCGCCGGCTGTTCGGTCGCGCGCCTTGTGCTCGAGGTAGCGCCCGCCCAGCAGGAAGAACACGAACATGGTGAGCGAGTCGAACCAGACCTCGGCGCCCCAGGGACCGCTGGGGTCGAAGGTGGCGGCCGAGCTGGCGAGGAAGGTCACGAGGATGCCGATGGACACGGGTGTGTCCATGCCCACGCGCCCGCGTTTCAGGTCGCGCCAGGCGCTGGCAAAGAAGGGACCACTGGCAAAGAACACCACGGGCAGGCTGATCACCCAGCTCGCCCAGCGCAGCAACTGCTCGATATCGGCCGGGATGTCGCCCGGCTGGGTGACGTACGCGGGCCACGCATACATCATCACCTGCATCATGCAGAAACCGGCCACGAAGAGGTGCCACAAGGCCTGCCGGGTTTCGCGCAGGCGCTCGCTGATCGACAGGGCCTGTTGCAGCGGCAGCACGCGGTAGCCGGCTTCGCCGAGCGCGCGGGCCAGATCAGACAGGCGGGCCTGGTTGCGGTCCCAGCGCAGGGTGAGCCGCCGTGTCGCGGCGTGCACCTGGGCGCGTGCCACGCCGGGGCGCCCCTGCAGCACGGACTCCACCGTGTCGGCACAGGCGGCGCAATACATGCCCTGCACCATCAGCACCGATTCGACTTCGCCGGATTCACCGCCCTGGGCCAGGCGGTGCGTGAAGACCTCCTGCTCCACCGGGTCATCGAGCACGGTGAAGTCGTCGGTGACGGTGAGCAGTCCACGGTGCTGGCCGATCCAGTCGGCGCGCGCATCCACCCCGCCCGCCACGGGTGACGGAGCAGGCGCCAGGGGGGCAGGCACGCCATGTGCCGGGAGCGCAGTGGCGGCCGGGTTCATGGCATTGAGCGTATTCCAGGCGGTGTTCGCTGCCCTTGACATAGGTCAAGCACGAATGCCTCTGCTTTGTTACCCTGAGGCTTCCGGGTTCAACCAACAAGGAGATGCAGATGTACAAGCGAATTCTGGTGGCCACCGATGGCTCGAAACTGTCGCAACAGGCGGTGGAACACGGCATCAATCTGGCGGACCTGACGGGCGCCGAGGTGGTGGCATTGAAGGTGATTCCCCGCTACCCGCAAACCTATTTCGAGGGGGGCGTGGCGCTGGCGGCGGCCGAGGTGGCGCGCATCGAGAAGAGTTGGCAGGAGGAGGCGCTGGTCGCGGTGAACGCGGTCAAATCGGCGGGCCAGTTGCGCGAGGTGAAGGTGAAGCCGGTGACGGTGAAGTCCGATCTGGTGGCCGAGGCGATCATCGCGGCGGCCAAGCGCAACAAGTGCGATCTGATCGTGATGGCGTCGCACGGGCGCCGGGGCATCAAGCGGTTGTTGCTGGGCAGCGAGACGCAGCAGGTGCTGACGCATTCGCACATTCCTGTGCTGGTGTTGAGGTGATGGCTTAGGGATTTCGCGCTGAGACCTCGCGGGAGGACGGGACGGCGGGGCTCTGCTCCGCGACTGTCCCCCGGGCCGGCTGCGCCAGCCCTCCTCCTTTTATGTCGCTGCGCAGAGCCCCGCCGCCCCGTCCTCCAAAGAAATGCAGGTGCCCCAACAGTCCAGGTGCCCATAGGCTGGCGGTGACCGGGGTGGCCGGCGCAGCGGCATAAAAGGAGGAGAACCGGCGCAGCCGGTTCGGGGGACAGCCGCGGAGCCGGCCACCCCGGTCACCGCGAGCCGCTCCCTCAGAAACTCAATGAATCAAGACGCAAACAAGCCCTTGTACCGATCCCGCAAGAGGTTCTTCTGCACCTTGCCCATGGTGTTGCGCGGCAACTCGTCCACCACGAAACACCGCTTCGGAATCTTGAAGTTTGCCAGCCGCGCCTTCAACCCCGACACGATCTCATCCGCATTCACGGAAGCGCCCGGCTTCGCGATCACCACCGCCACTCCCACCTCGCCGAAGTCCGGGTGCGGCACGCCCACCAGCGCACTTTCCGCCACGCCTGCCATCTCGTTGATGTACCCCTCCACCTCCGCCGGGTACACGTTGTAGCCACCCGAAATGATCAGGTCCTTGCTGCGGCCGACGATGCTCACATAGCCGCGGTCGTCGACGCGGCCCACATCGCCGGTCTTGAAGAAGCCGTCGGCCGTGAACGCCTCGGCCGTCTTCTCGGGCATGCGCCAGTAGCCCTTGAACACGTTCGGCCCCCGCACCTGGATTGCACCGATCTCGCCCACTGGCACCGGCTGGTTGGCATCGTCCACCACCCGCAACTCGTTGCCCGGCAAGGGAAACCCCACCGTGCCGCCGCGCCGCTCGCTCGCGCCGCCGAAACGTGCGTCCGCCGCGTAGGGGTTGGAGGTGATCATCACCGTCTCGCTCATGCCGTAGCGCTCGAGGATGGTGTGCCCCGTGCGTTGCTTCCATTCATCGAACGTCTCGATGAGCAAGGGTGCCGAGCCCGACACGAACAGGCGCATGCGTGCCACCTGCTGCTTCGTGAGACCGGGTTCGGCGAGCAGGCGCGTGTACAGCGTGGGCACGCCCATGAACACCGTGGCGCGGGGAAACAGTTCCACCACCGCGCGCGGTTCGAACTTGTTGAGCCACAGCATCGGGCTGCCGTTGATCAGCGCGCCGTGGATGGCCACGAACAGCCCATGCACGTGGAAGATGGGCAGCGCGTGGATCAATACGTCATTTGGCTGCCAGCCCCAGTACTCGCGCAGCACACGGGCGTTGCTCAGCATGTTGCCGTGCGAGAGCATCGCGCCCTTGCTGCGGCCGGTGGTGCCGCTGGTGTAGATGATCACGCCCAGATCGCCCGCCATGCTCTGCACCGGCGTGTGCACGTCGCTGTGGTGCGCGGCCCGCTCCAGCAGGCTGCCGGTGCGGTCGTCGCCCAGGGTGAACACATGGCGTGTGCCGGCCTTGAAGGCGATCTTGGACACCCAGCCGAAATTGGCCGGGCTGCAGACCACCACGGCGGGTTCGGCGTTGCCGATGAAGTACTCGATCTCGCCCGCCTGGTAGGCCGTGTTGAGCGGCAGGAACACATGGCCGGCGCGCAAGGTGGCGAGGTACAGCACCAGCGCTTCGACCGACTTCTCCACCTGCACCGCGATGCGCGAGCCCTCGGGCAGCTTCATCGAGTCGAGCAGGTTGGCCATCATGGCGCTGGCGCGTTCGAGGTCGCGCCAGCTGTAGCGCAGGCCGGCCGTCGCGCCGCCGACGGTTTCCACGGCAGTGCTGTCCAGGTCGGCGGGAAAGGCCGCGCGCAAGGCGGCATACAGGTTGTGGTTGTTCATGGTGCTGGAACGGAACGAAGGAAATCAGAAAGCGGGCGGGCGCTTGGCGAGAAAAGCGGCGATGCCCTCACGGTGTTCGGCACTGTCCGCGTAATGGTAGGCCTGGTCCAACAGCGGCTCCACCGCATGGCCGTCGGCCAGTGCGCGCAGGGTCTGCTTGTTCATGCGCGCGGCCTGCGGCGCCAGGCGGGTGATGCGCTGCGCGCGCGCCAGCACGTCGGTGGCCACCTCGGCATCGGGCAACACCGAGTGCAGGAAACCGCGCGCCTTCATGTCGGCGGCATCGAACACGGCGGCTTCGAGCAGCATGGCACGCGCCGTGGCCAGGCCCAGCTCGCGCGCCACCAGCCGGGCCTCGCGCGGGGCCATGGGAAAACCGAGGCGGGCGATGGGGGCCCCCAGGCGCGCGCTGTCACCGGCCACGCGGATGTCGCAGCAGGCCGCGATCTCCACGCCCGCGCCCATGCAGTTGCCGTCGATCTGCGCAACCACCGGCAGGTCGCACGCGAGCATGGCGTTCAGGCCACCCCACACCTCGTCCTCGTGGAACGCGCGCAGTTGAGCGGCATCGAAACGGAAGCCCGGGTACTCGGCAATGTCACCTCCGGCGCAGAAGTGACCGCCCTCGCCCGCCACGATCACACAGCGCAGGTCCGGGCGGGCCTGCAGCCCGTCGAACACGGTCTTGAGCTCGCGCCACATCGCATGCGACATGGCGTTGAACTTGCCCGGATGGGACAGCGTCACCCGCGCCAGCGTGTGATCGATGGCCAGGTGCACACGTCCTGTCATTCGAGTTTGGCCCCCGAAGCCTTGACCACCTGCGCCCACTTCTGGATCTCGCCCTTGACGAAGGCCTCGAACTGAGGACCACTGATGTTGGCGAACTCGGCCCCCTGCGCGGCCCACACGGCCTTGGCCTCGTCCGAGGTCACGGCCTTGCGGATCTCCTCGATGGCGCGTGCCTGGTCGCCGGCGGGCGTGCCCCTGGGCGCCCACACACCGTACCAGGTGGTGACGTTGTAGTCCGGCAGACCCATCTCGGCGGCGCAGGGCACGTCGGGCAAGGCGGGGCTGCGCTTGTTGCCCGAGACCAGCAGCGGCTTGATGCGGCCACCCTTGATATGGCCAGCGGAAGAGCCCAGGCCATCGAACATCACGTCCACCTGGCCTGCGATGAGGTCGTTCAGCGCCGGGCCGGCACCCCGATAGGGAATGTGGGTGATGAAGGTCTTTGTCTGCTGCTTGAACAGCTCGCCCGCCAGGTGGTGCGAGGTACCGCTGCCGGCCGATGCGTAATTGAGCTTGCCCGGGTTGGCCCTGGCCATGGCCAGGAATTCCTGGAAGTTGGCGGAGGTCACCCGCTTGGGGTTCACCACCACCACTTGCGGCACACTGGCCACCAGGATCAGCGGGACCATGTCCTTCTCCAGGTCGTAGTCGAGCTTGGGGTACATGCTGGGCGCAATGGCGTGGTGCACGGCGCCCATGAACAGGGTGTAACCATCGGGGGCGGCCTTGGCCGCGATGCCCGCGCCCAGCGTACCGCCCGCGCCGCCCCGGTTGTCGATCACCAGGCTCTTGCCTGACAGACGGGCGAACTGCGCCGCCATGGGCCGTGCAAAGGCGTCCGTGCCACCACCCGCCGGGAAGGGCACGATCATCGTCACGGGCTTGGTGGGCCAGGTCGACTGGGCGTACCCCGCCGTGGTGTAGAGGGCGGTGCCGGCCATCGCCGCGCGCAGGATGTCTCGTCTGTTCAGGCTCTCAGTCATGCTGTTGTCTCCTTGTGGTTGAAATGGCGGCCTCAAAGGTAGTGGTCCTTGATGGCCGCTGCTATCGGGATTTTTCCCTGCGCGAGCGAGGCGCGGTGCTTGTCCAGGCGCTTGAGATCGTAGAGGTAATTCACCATCAGGCCGTAGGACTGCTTCTGTCCCTTGGCCGATGGATCGGCCGCCCAGTTGAGCCGTTCGACCCGCGCACCGTTGCCGAGGTGGAAACGTGCCACCGGATCCAGTGGCTTGCCGTCGTGCAGTTCGTCGCCCAGATAGCGCGCTGCCCAGCCCATGAGGGCGCGCCGGCCTTCCGATTCCTCGTCGAGCTCGTTCACCTGTTCCCACACCTTGAGCATGTCGGCAGGCGCGTTCTTCGAGAGCCAGGCGCGCAGCCCTGGAATGGGCGACAGCGTGGCAAAGGTCTTGAGGCGCGGGAACTCCTGCTTGAGCGTCTCCACCACGCGCTTGATCAGCGAGTCCCCGAAACTCACGCCCTTCAGGCCGGTCTGCGTGTTGCTGATGGAATAGAAGATGGCGGTGGTCGCCGAGCCCAGGTCGGCCGGGGCGGCCGACTCGTCCAGCAGCGGTGTGATGCTGTCGGCGATCTCATTCATCAGCGCCACCTCCACGAAGATCAATGGTTCCTCCGGCAGGCGCGGGTGGAAGAAGCCGTAGCAGCGCCGGTCGCTGTCGAGGCGGTTCTTCACGTCGGCCCAGCTGCGGATGTCGTGCACCGCCTCGTACTTGATGAGCTTCTCCACCAGCGAAGCCGGCGAGTCCCAGGTGATGCGGCGCAGGTCGAGAAAGCCCACGTCGAACCAGGTGGAGAACATGTATTCCATCTCCACGTCGAGCGCGAGCAGGCGCTTGTCGGACTTGAGCTGCGGCTGCAGTTCGGCCCGCATGTCCACCAGGAAGCGCACGCCATCGAGGTTGGCGCTGAAGCGTTGCAGCAGGCGCCGCCGGGGCGAGACGGTGGCACGGCGGTACAGCACCTCGGCCGCGGCTTCATCGGGTGTGCCCACGGCCGCGGCGAACTGGGCCTGGGCTTTCTTCACGTGCTGAGGGTCGGCCACGAAACGCTCGCTCATGAGCAGCCACAGGTCGCGGCGGTGCGGCATCGAGGCCGTGGCGTACCAGTCCATCATGGCCTGCGCACGGCGCCCGCCTTCCACCTCACTCACCATCGGGTCGACGATGGCCTGCAGGTCTTTCAGGGTCTGCCGCAGCATGCGCGGCGACATGGCCTCCTCGTCCAGCCGCAGCGTGGCCTTGAGCCGCTCCTGCGTGGAACGCGGGCCGGTGCTTCTGGCTGCCGGCCGCAGCATCGAAACACCTTGTGCAAGCCAATCCGGGGGGGTCATCGCAAAACCTCCATGCCGCACAGCGCGGCGCAAGACGGTGGGGAGCGGCCCGCGTTCATGCGGACAGCCTCGATTTCTGATTGCGCGCGAGTTCTCGCAAGGCCACGCGCTGCCGCGTGAGATGGGTGCGCATGGCGGCTTCGGCGCCCTCGGCATCGCGCGCCTTGAGCGCGGCGAAAACCGCCATGTGTTCGGACAGGCTCTGGTCCAGCCGGCCTGGCGCATGCAGCTGCTGCAGGCGCGCAAGCTTGACGATCTTGCGCAGGTCGCCGATCACCTGCGCCAGCCAGCGGTTGTTGGCCAGCGTGATGATGGCTTCGTGGATGGCGAAGTTGGCTTCGTAGTACTCGTTGATGCGGCTCGCGCGGGCGCTGCGGTTGAGCCGGTCGTGCAGTTGCTCGAGGGCGACGAGGTCGGCATCCGTCACGTTGTTGGCGGCCTCGAAGGCGCAGCGCCCTTCCAGCAGGGCGATGACGGGAAAGATGTCGTCCAGATCGCGCTCCGTGACCTCGCTGACGAAACAGCCCCGCCGTGGCTCGTGGCGCAGCAGACCTTCGGCCGTGAGCACCTTCAGCGCTTCGCGCAGGGGAGTGCGCGAGATGGCCAGCTCGGCGCACAGCGCGGGTTCGTCGACGAAGCTGCCCGGCGCGAGATCGCCCGAGAAGATGCGGTCACGAAGCTTCGCAGCCACTTCGTCATGCAGAGAGTTGAGCACCAGTCGCATCCTGTAATCACCGGTAATTACGTGTAATTCTAGAGCTCTGACGCGCGTCGCCCCCCCGGGTTAACCCGATGACCGCTTCACCCCCTGCTCCGGCCCTACCCAGGACAACAGCTTCGGTCCCCGGCAAATACAAATAAGTGCATTAGATGGCCGGGTGTGATTACCAACTGCTGCAGGAAAAATTCAGACCGGACGGTCAATTTTCAGAGTCACGCATCGAAAGGCGAATTCGACGCGACAAATCTCACACCATGAAACGCCAAAGCCAATTACTGGACGGTCCAAATAGCCCTCTTTCCTTCATTATCAGGACGCCATGCCGATAGCCTTCATACCCAGGGAACGCCACCATAAAGTCCTTTCAAAACAAGCACATACACAAGACTTGTGAAGATGGTTGGAAGATGTAATGAATTCTCGGAAAACGGTGTAGGGAAAGCTGGATCGGCCATCCAGAACGTAATACCTTGGCACACAGTCAATAGGAGGTTGAATTATCGAAAAGACGCATTGGTCATCGCTGATTTACCGGCCGACGATGAGGTCCAAGGGACTAATTGATTTCAACAACGGTAATACGCTGGCACCCAGGGCGCCAGAAAAGTGAATACATCGGGGCCTATATGACCCCGATGACAGTCCATCCAAAGTTCTCGTTTTTTTGTCAGGTTTTCTCAAGGAGCTCTCCATGAACGCACGCATCACCCGCTTCCTCCGCGACGAAGAAGGCGCCACCGCCATCGAGTACGGGATCATTGCCGGCCTGATGGCCGTCATCCTGCTGGCCGTCTTCAACAGCGACGCAGGCGTCCGCGGCACGCTGATCGAAATCTTCGATCACGTGAAGACCGTCGCGACCACCGGCGCGACCACGCCCTGAGCCCGCCTCCCGGCTACCGCCATGAAGCTGGCCCTGCTCATCTGGTTGCTCGCGGCCATCGTCCAGGACGGCCGTGAGCGCCGGGTACGCAACGGCTTTGTGCTGACCGGTGCCGCACTGGCGCTGCTGGCCGTGGCGCTCGATCTGCAACCGTTCGGACTGCGCGGGCCCGAGGTTTTGCTGGGGGGTGCTGTCGCTTTCGGCGGCCTGCTCTGTTTCTATGCCTTCGGGCTCATGGGCGCGGGCGACGTGAAGTTCGCGGGCGCCCTCGGCCTGTGGGTGGGCATGCAACCGCTGCTGCCCATCTGGGTGGTTGCCAGCCTGCTGGCCGGGCTGCATGGCCTGCTCTGGCTCGTGCTGCAACGCTGGCACGTCGCACCCCGCCTGGCCCTGGCGTTGTCCGGCCGGCCAGGAGACCATGGCCGACGGCCCCGCCCGATCCCCCTGGCCGCCTACCTCGCCGTCGCGACGATCGCCTTCATGGCGTCTGGCCTGGGCACCTGAGCCATTGCGACACCGATCCACCCTTCACATCCCACAACGCCATGATCCGCTTCTCCAAAATCATCGCTGCCGTCCTGGTGTTGCTGGCCCTTCTGCTGATCGGCTACGCCTGGCTGCTCAGCCGCCAGCCTCCCCCACCGGTGGCCACACCGCAGCCGCACGCCCAGCCTGCGGCCGCCGAAGCCACCTTTCCCGTGGTCGTGGCCACCAGGCCCCTGCCCGCCGGACAGGCCATTGACGCCAGTGCCCTGCGGGTGGCGCAACTCACCATCAACCCCGGCGGCGCCTTCATGGCGGTGTCCGAAGTGGTGGGCCGTGTGCCGGTCTTCGATCTGGGCGTCGGTGCTCCGCTGCTCGAGAACCAGCTCGTTTCGGGTCTGTCCATGCGGCTCGAGGTCGGCGAGCGCGCTGTCGCGGTGAAGGCCGACGAAGTCATGGGCGTGGGCAACAACGTGCGCCCGGGCGATTTCGTGGACGTTTTCTTTGCCCTCAAGGCCGACGGCAAGGATGTGGAACGCAGCCAGTCCCGCCTGCTGCTCTCGCGCATGCGCGTGCTGGCGTTCGGCAGCGCGTCGGTGGACGGCATGCCCGCCAGCGCCGAAGGCCGGGGCAGCCAGCGAGCCCAACCCAACAGCAACCAGCCGGCGCGCACCGCGGTGCTGGCGGTGCGCGTGGAAGACGTGAACCGCCTGGCGCTGGGCGAAGCCCATGGCCGCCTGCTGCTGGCCCTGCGCCATCCGAACGACACCACCGAGCCGGATCCTTCGCTGTTCAGCGAACTGCAGACCGCCCTGCAGCCGCGCGGCGCGCCCGTGGCCCCCATCGATCGCGCGCAAGCCGGCCTGACCACGCAGGACCTGGCGGCCGGTGGCAGCGCGTCCAGCCACCGCCGGCCACCCCCCATCAGCGTGGCGGCCCGCCCGGTGCTGGCCGCCGCCCTCCCCGCCGGCCATGAGGTCGAGATCATCCGCGGCGACCGCCGCGACACCGTGCGCTACTGAGCCCACGCGCCACAACCACCAGGTGCCCCGCCATGTCCAAGCCCACTTCGCACCCCGCACGGACCCCTGCACAAACGCCGTCGCGCTGGCCTCGTCTGGTGCTGCTGGCGGGCTTGTTGATGACGGCATCTTCCGGGGGCCTGTTCGCGCAACCCGCTGGCACCCTCACGGCCCCATCCCGTGCCGCGCAGCAGCTCAGCCTGGCGGCGGGCACGCAGCACGAACTGGTGATCGACAAGGGCGTGGACCGCATTGCCATCGCCAACGAGCAGGTGGCCTCGGTCATGGTCACGCGCAAGTCGCGCGGTGCCTCGGGGGCACCGGCGGCCCGGCTCATCGTCACGGCCAAGGCGCCAGGCACCACGTCGATGCTGGTATGGGAACGCGGCAGCGACACCGCCACCACCTACAACATCGACGTGCAGCGTGGCGGCGCGGTACTGCAGGGCAGTTTTCCCTCGGTCACGGAACACCAGCTGGCGCGCGAGTCTGCGCTGGCCACGCAGCCCGACAAGGCCCCGCTGGCCGACCGCTCCACCATCGACGTGAAGAGCCACAGCGTGCAGGTGGAAGTGCGGATCGTGGAGTTCAACAAGCGCGTGCTCAAGCAAGCCGGCCTGAACATCTTCAGCACCGCGCCCAACCGGCATGGCTTCAGCTTCGGCGTGTTCTCGCCCAGCTCGCTGAATTCGTCGACCTTCGAGCCCAACGGGGTCATCAAGGGTGAGGCCACCTCGCCACTTGCGCAGGCCTTCGGTCTGCTGATGAGCTTCGGCAAGGCCAACATCGGCATCAATCTCGGGCTGCTCGAAGGCAATGGCCTGGCTCGCGTGCTGGCCGAGCCCACGCTGGTCGCCCTCTCGGGGCAGAGTGCCAACTTCCTCGCCGGCGGAGAGATTCCGGTACCGATCGCGCAGGGGCTGGGCACCACCAGCATCGAATACAAGCCGTTCGGCATCGGGCTGACGGTGTCGCCCACCGTGCTGTCCAACCAGCGCATCGTGCTCAAGGTGGCGCCCGAGGCCAGCGACCTGGACTACACCAACGCCGTGACGCTCAACGGCGTGGCCGTGCCCGCGCTCACCACCCGCCGCGCGGACACCACGGTGGAACTCGGCGATGGCGAAAGCTTCGTGATCGGTGGCCTGGTGAGTCGCACCACCACCTCCAGCGTGGACAAGGTGCCCATGCTGGGCGACCTGCCGGTGCTGGGCACGGTGTTCAAGCGTCAGGATTTCCAGCAGAACGAGCGGGAACTGGTGATCGTGGTGACTCCCCATCTCGTGAAGCCGCTGGCCCAGGGCACACAGGTGAACGCCGCGCTGCCAGGCGCGGGCGAGCAGCGCGACCCCGCGTTCTGGCGCAGCTTCCTGGTCGGCAACGGCGCCGATGACGCCCTGCCCGGCTTCTCCCGATGAACATCGACCCAACGCCATGACCAAGATGCCCCCACCACTTCAAGCCAGCGCCCAGGGCCACAACGTCTACCTCTACGCGTCGGACAACGGCGAGCACGCGGGCTGGCTGAATGCGGCGCTGGGCGACCTTGGCCATGTGACCACCGTGGCGCTCGACGAGGGTGCGCTGGGCGAACGCATCGCGTCCGCGCACCCGCGCTCCGTATTCCTCGACTTCTCCGGCGCACAGGCGATGCGCAGCACACGCCTGGCCGCCGCCTTGCGGCGCGACTGGCCCGAACTGCTGCTGATCGGCACCGGCCACGCCACCGAAACCAACACCACGCTCACCGCGCTTCGCGCAGGCGTGGACGATTTCCTCGACCTCGACGGACCGACCAGCGAGGTGCTGCCGGTGCTGCAGGACCTGATGGCGCGCCGCCAGGGGCTGCGCTCGCCGCAGGCCAAGGGCCGCACGCTGGCGCTGCTGGGCGCGCGCGCCGGGTTGGGCGTGAGCACACTGGCCTGCAACCTGGCCGCCCTGCTGCAGGCACAACGTACCATCACCCTGAGCCGGGTGCCGGGCCGCGCGCCGCAGCGCCAGGGCGTTGCCCTGCTCGACCTGGGCCTGCCCGCGCGCGACGACCTGCTCTACCTCGGCCTCAAGAGCGAGTTCAGCTTCGTCGATGGCGTGCACAGCATGCACCGTCTGGACGCCACCCTGTTGCAGACCGCGCTGGCGCAACAGGCTGGCGGACCGGCCGTGCTGCCGCTGCCGTCGAGTCTGGCGCAGATCCGCGAGATCTCGCATGCCGAGTCCGTCTCGCTCATCCAGCGCCTGAAAGACTTCTTCGATGTGCAGATCGCCGATCTGGGCGGTTTCACCACCGTCGACTTCGTGGCACAGCTGGCCAGCAACGCCGACCAAGCCTGGGTGGTGTGCGACCAGAGCATCGGCGGCATCGTGTCCACCGCCGCGTTGCTGCGCGAGCTGCGCGAACGTGACGTCAACATGCAGCACCTCTCGCTGGTGGTCAACAAGTTCGAGCCGTTCGTGAACCTGCCGGCGCTGGACATCGCCAACCAACTCGGCCTGCCACTGGCCCACGTGCTGCCCGCGCGGGCCAGCGCGCTGCTGGCGGCGTCCTGTCAGGGCCGGCTGCTGGCACACACGGGTCGCAACGACCCTTACGTGCAGGCGGTGGGCCAGATGGTGCGCGGGCTGGTGCCGTGGATCGATGGCAGCGCATCGTCGGACCGGGAGGAGCCGCTGCGCACACCGCGCATCGCCCAGATGCTGAACAAGTGGATTCACCGGGGGTAAACGGTCATGACCACCAACGTCGAATTCTCGGACACGCAGCACGTCTTCCTGAACTCTGCCGAGTTCCAGACCGTCAAGACCTTCATCCACGAACACCTACTCAACCGCATCGAGGAACTCGGTGCCGAATTCGGGCGGTGGTCGCGCAGCTCGGTGCAGCAGTTCGTGAACCTCGAATGCGAGAGCCAGGTCCGCCTGCACCGGGTGCCGATCAACGCCCGCGAAACGCAATTGCTGGCCGACGCGCTGACCAAGGAGTTCGCCGGCTTCGGGCCACTCGAGGACCTGCTCAACGACCCTGCCGTGGAGGACATCCTGATCAACGGCAGCAAGCAGGTGTACGTGTCGCGGCACGGCCTGCTGCAGAGAGAGCACCTGCACTTCACCGACAACGAGCACCTGATGCGCATCATCCGGCGCATCCTCGCGCCCATCGGCCGCCGACTGGATGAGTCCAACCCCATGGTGGACGCACGGCTGAGCGACGGTGGACGCATCAACGTGGTCATCGAACCCCTGGTCATCAACGGGCCGGCGGTGTCCATCCGCAAGTTCCGCAAGGACCCGCTCAGCCCCGAAGACCTGTTCCGTCTGGGCACGTTCGACCAGGCCATGGGCCACCTGCTCGAGATGGCGGTGCGCTCGCGCTGCAACATCCTGGTCAGTGGCGGCACCAGCTCGGGCAAGACCTCGCTGCTCAATGCGCTCGCCAATTTCGTGCCCGACACGGAACGCGTGGTCACCATCGAGGACACCGCCGAACTTGCGCTCAACCATTCGCATGTGGTGCGGCTGGAAAGCCGGCCCGGAGGCTACGACGGTTCGGGCAACGTGGCGATCCGCGACCTGCTGCGCAACAGCCTGCGCATGCGCCCCGACCGCATCATCGTGGGTGAGGTGCGCGGCGGCGAGGTCATCGAGATGCTGCAGGCCATGAACACCGGGCACGACGGCTCGATGGGCACGATCCACGCCAGCTCGCCGCGCGAGTGCCTGTACCGGCTGGAAATGCTCGCGGGTTTCGCCGGCTACCAGGGCAGCGAGCTCAGCCTGCGCCGCCAGATCGCCAACGCGGTCGACTTCATCGTGCAGATCGGCCGCCTGCCCAACGGTTCGCGCCGCATCCTTTCCATCAGCGAGGTGACCGGCCTGAACGACAGTGTGGTCGCCATGCAGGAGCTGTTCCGCCACGAGCCACAGGTGCTGCCCGACGGCGAAGAACGCGACCGCTGGATTGCCATGGGCGTGGCACCGCACTCGCCCAAGATCGCCCGCCTGCGGCAGAACCTGCAGGCCCAGGCGAAGGGGCATCTCGATGTCTGAAGGCAGCTTCATCTCCCTCGCCGTGGCGCTGCTGCTTGCCGCTGCCGGCCTCCTGCTGTGGGATGCCTCGGTGCGCCGCCAGCGGCGCCTGGAGGCCCAGCGCCAGCTGGCCGAAAAGATCGACCCGCAGCCGTCCAACCCCATGCCGCACGGCTCGCTGCGTTTCGGAGCACCACCGCCCCTGGTGCCCGCCGGCGCCGTCGCCCGCAAGCCGGCCATCCGCCTGCCGGGCTGGCTGCTGGGCGCCGTGTCGCCGGGCGCGTTGATCGGTGGCTGCGCGGCCATCGCCATCGCGGGGGGGGCCGCCGCGCTGTTGTCGGGCGCGGTCAGTGCGCTCGGGCTGCTGCTGATGCTGCTGATCGGAGGCGCGTTCGCGGTGTGGTTGCGCGTGCAGTCGATGCGGCGGCAGATCATCCGCCAGTTGCCCGGCTTTCTGGACGTGATCGTGCGCCTCATCGTCATGGGCAACTCCACCCAGGCCGCCTTCCAGACCGCCGTGGCGGGCACCAAGGCACCGCTGCGCGCGCACATGGACAACGCCTCAAGCCTGGTGAGCGCGGGCATGGACATCGACCAGGCGCTGCTGCAGGTGGCGCGCAAGGTGCGCATCGAAGAGCTGTTCCTGCTGGCCTCCATCCTCGGTCTGGGCGTGCGCTATGGCGGCCGGTCCGACCTGCTGCTTGAACGCGTGGCCCACTTCATGCGGGACCGCGAGGAAGCCGACCAGGAACTGGTCGCCATGTCGTCCGAGACGCGCCTTTCGGCCTGGATCCTCGGGCTGCTGCCCATCGTGGTCGGCGGCGCGATCGTCACCACCAATGGCGACTACTTCGCCCGCATGTGGACCGACCCGACGGGCCAGGTCATGGTGGTGGGCGCGCTCGCGCTGCAGGCATTCGGCGGCCTGCTGCTGTACCGGCTGGCACGGCTGTCCTGACAAGGGAGTACCGGCATGAACACCTTGCAGCTCTCCATCCTGGCCCTGCTTCTGCTGGCATTGGCACTGGCCACCGTGGCCGGCCTGCTGCTGCACCGCCATGCGCAGCGCAACGCCGCCACCCAGGTGATCCAGCGCGCGCTGGGTGAGAACGGCACGCCGGTCCATGTCCTGCCCGACGAACTGGCCTTCGTGCGCGACAACGAACGCGCCAGCCATTGGCTGGAGAGCCGCGTGGGACGCCTGCTGGTGGCCGACGAAGACCGGAAGCTCATCCAGCAGTGCGGCCTGCCCAGCGTCCGCACCCAGCTCGGCCTGCTGATCTCGCGCGCCGTGCTGGCGCTTGGCCTGCCGGTGCTGATCCACCTGGCCTGGGGCCACACAGCGAATGGTCTCCTCTGGTCGGCCGCCGGTTTTGCCCTGGGATTCATGGCCCCCAAGTGGTGGCTCAGGCACCGCGCCAGTCGCCAGTGCGAGCGGGTGGGCCATGAACTGCCGCTGTTCGTCGACATGGTGGGCCTGCTGCAAAGTGTGGGCTTGAGCCTGGACCAGAGCCTGAAGGTGATCGCCAACGACTTCCAGCATGTGATGCCGGTGATCGGCGCCGAGGTGGCCCGGGCCAACCGCCAGTACAGCCAGGGCCGCACGCGCGAGCACGCCTACCAGCGGATGGCGAGCCTGCATGGCAACCAGCACCTCATGGACTTCGTCACCCTGATCAACCAGGTGGACAAGCACGGTGGCGCCGTGCAGGAACCCATCCGCCAGTTCAGCGAGCGGCTGCGTGTGCACCGCAAGGCGGGCATGAAAGCCCTCATCGGAAAGATCACCGTGAAGATGACCGTCGTGATGGTCACCACCCTCCTGCCCGCGCTGATGATCGTCACCGCGGGCCCCGGCTTCCTCGCCATCATCCGCTCCGTCGGGAGCATGACCGCACGATGAACACCACCGCCCAACTTCTGTCCCTGCGCCGCACCTGCGGCCGACTCCTTGTCGCCGCCAGCGCCCTGGCGCTCGGCGCCTGTGCCTCGTTGCCCGATGCGGCCCAGGCCGAGGCCGCGCAGGCCGCCTCGCGCGAACCCAGTCTGGACAACCAGCCCACCTACCTCGCGCTGATCCGGCAGATGCAGGGCAGCGGCATGTGGTTCGCCTCGCTGGCGCACATCGACGCGCTCGAGCAACGCTGGGGGGTGACCCACGAGACGCGCCTGCTGCGGGCCGATGCCCTGCGGCAGACGGGGCACCAGGCGGCCAGCGCAGCGCTCTACCAGAAGCTGCTCGACACACCCGAGCGCGCTTCGGCCTACCGCGGGCTGGGCCTGCTCGCCGGCGCCAGCGACGACTACGCGCGCGCCGCCGAGATGTTCGAGAAGGCGCGTCAGGTGCTGCCGGCCGATGGCCTTCTGCTCAGCGACCTCGGCTATGCCCTGCTGCGCGCGCGCCGCTTCGACGCGGCCCGCCTGCCCGTGCTGCAGGCTGCCCAGCTGCAGCCCGCCAACCCCAAGGTGCGCAGCAACCTCGCGCTGTACCTGCTCACGCAGGGCCAGACCGATCAGGCGCGCCAGGTGATGGACGAAGCCCGATTCAATGGCGCCACGCGCCAGGCCATCGAACAACTGGCGCTGGAACTGGCCCCGCCGGTCCAGGCCTCCAGCGGCCCTGCGATCCACACCGGCCTGCGGATGAGCTCCATGCTCACCAGCCCCCCGGCACTGGCCACACCCTGATCTGTCACACCTGAGCTGTCACACCCGCAAGGAGGCCCCATGAAAACGCGACACAAGCGCCTGTTCCACTGCCTGCCTCTCCTGGCCGCGCTCACCGCCGCTCCGGCGCTGTGGGCCCAGGCCACGGCCGCGCCGCAAACACCCCAGGCCCCGGCGGCTGAACCAGAGGTGCGCGTGGGCGATGCCACCCACAGCCTGCTGCAGCGCCAGCGCGAAGGCCGCGAGGCATCTCCCTACGCCCGGCCGATCGATGGGCGCGTGGCCGACCTCAGCCACCAGCGCTATCTGAAGAGCTTCGAACAACCGGTGCCACCCTGGTTCAACTCGGGGCTGGGCCAGAAGAAGTAAGGCCCACGGCCATGTCCCCGTACCACCGGTGCCGCCGCCGTCGCTCGCAGCGCGGCGTCTATGCCATCGAGTACGCCATGGCTTTCCTGCTCTTCTTCGGCCTGGTCTACTCGATCATCTGCTACAGCATCGTGTTCACTTTCCGCTTCGGGTTGCAGAACGCCGCCGAAGACGGTGCGCGCGCGGCGTTGCGTCATCAGACCAGCCTGGCCGCGCGGCAGCTCAAGGCGCAGGAAGTGGCCGAGCAGCGCTCGCTGGGCTGGAAGCCCGCCGACGCGGTGCTCACCATTCCGTTGCCTTCGATCTGCCAGACCGGTTCGGGCAACTGCCTGCAACCCGCCGGCACGCTGGCCTGCGACACCAGCTGGGCGCAGCGCTGCCATGTCAGCGTCACCGTGCGGCTGAGCGACCTGCACCGCGTGTTGCCGCCCTTCCCGGCGTTTGCGCTGCCGGACGAGCTGGTGGGCGAGGCGCATGTGCTCCTCGATGGGAGCCGGCTGTGAATCGCACCCTGAAGGGCGTCCAGCGCGGCGTGGCCGCCATCGAGTTCGCCTTCGTGATGCTGGGCCTGCTGCTGGCGTTCTACGGCATCGCCACCTTCGGCCTGGTGCTCTACACCCAGCAGGCGCTGGCGCGCGCGGCCGCCGATGGCGCACGCGCGGTGCAGATGTTCCCGCAGTTGCGCACCGCCACCGGCCCCGAGCTCGCCACCGCGCGCAGCCACATCGAAACCGTGGTGTGGGACTCGCTGGCCGGTTCGATCATCGTGCCGCTGGCCCACAGCGACACACCGGCCAACCGGCGTGCCTGGCTGGCGCAGACCATGAACATCGACGTCACCACGCCCACGACCACCCTCACCGTCACGGTGACCTACCCGTACGCGGCGGGCCGCCTGCTGCCCTGGGTGCCGATGTTCGACACGAGCCAGTGGATGCCCGCCACGCTCACCAGCCGCGCCACCGCCGCGCTCTAGGAGCAGACCCATGTCCGCCCTGCGCCAACGACAGTCCGGCTCCATCGTCATCAACACGGCCATCGCCCTGAGCCTGATCATCATCGCACTCATCGGCACGGAGCTGGGTTACCTGTTTGTCGTGAAGCGCGAGCTCCAGAAAACCGCCGACCTCGCGGCCGTCGCGGGGGCCTCGGCGGTGCAGCCGGCCGATTGCACGGCGGCCCGTGCCGCCACGCTCGCCAACGCCGCGCAGAACCTCGCGGGGTTCACGACGGTGGCCACCTGCGGCCGCTGGGATCCGGCCCAGGGCACCGAACGCAACTTCGCGGCCGACCAGACCGCCTACAACGCGGTGCACGTCGTCATCTCGGGCACACCGCCTCCGCTGCTCGCGTTCTTTCCCGGCCAGCGCAGCCTGCAGGCCGAGGCCGTGGCCGCCGCCACCGACCCGCTGGCCTCCTTCTCCGTGGGCAGCACCCTGCTGCGCACGGGCAGTTCGCTGCTGGGCGACATGCTCAAAGGCATCGGTCTCGATCTCACCGGCACATCGCTGGTGGGCTACGACGGCCTGGCCCAATTGCAGATCACACCGGCGGGGCTGCTGCAGGCGCTGAACATTCCTGTGGCCACCGACATCGGCGTGGGCGAACTCAACACCCTGCTCGCAGCACAGAACGTGCAACTGGGCACGCTGCTCGACGCCATCGTGACGCTCGCCGGTCAGGACAGCCTGCTGGTGTCCAACGTGTCCCTGCTCAACGCCGTGGTGACACGGGTGGGCGCACCGAACCTGCAGGTGCAGCTCGGCAGCCTCGCCAGCGGCCCATCGGGTCTGTTCGCCGAAATCGTCGCACCGGGCGCCAGTGCCTCCTCCGCACTCAACGTGGGCGTGAACGCACTCGATCTGCTGCATTCGTCCATTGGTGTGGCCACGCAACGCCATGCCGTGAACGTCTCCGGCCTGAGCCTGTCCAGTCTGGTGAGTGCGAGAACGGTGCTGATCGAGCCCCCCTCGATCGCCATCGGCGGTGTGGGGGCCACGGCCTACACGGCGCAGCTGCGCACCTGGGCCGAGATCGACACCGGCAACCTGCCGGTGATCGGGCACATCGCGCGTGTCAGGCTGCCCATCATGATGGACGTGGTGAACGGCCGTGGCACGCTCACCCAGATGTGCACCCCCGCGCTGCGCGCCCCGAACGGCACCGAGCGCGCAGCGATCGCCGTGGACGCGTCCATCGTCAAGGTCTGCGTGGGCCGACCGGGCGCGAACCCGGCGCAGGAGAACGAGATCTTCTCCACCAGCGCGAGCTGCGACCAGAACCTGGCCGACGAAGACCTGCTGCGCATCGGACTGCTCGGTGTGAACCTCGTGAGCCTGCGCACCCATCTCGACCTGGATGCCCTGCCCCAGCAGAGCAGCGTGACACTGGCGGCCGGCGAAACCGCCACGGTGGGCAACGACCTGCTGCTGGGCACCACGGTCAGCAACATCACCAACGCCTTGCTGGCCACCCTCCTGGTGGAAACGCTGGACCGGGGGCCGACCCTCTCGCTGTCGCAACGCCAGGCCATGGCCCAGAACCTGTGGAACGCCGAAGGCGCTGCCTGCACGACACGGACCTGCCGTGTCAACCGGCTGACCGCCATACAAACCGCGATGCAGAACAGCACCTCGGGCCTGGGCGACTTCCTCGGTGGCCTGACCAGCGAGGTGCTCGCACTGCTCAACAACACCCTGGCGCTGAACGTGCAGGGCCTGTTGGCGGGCGTGGGCAATCTGGTGGGCGGGCTGCTCACGAGCCTGGGCGATGTCCTGGGCGCGGTGCTCGGCGGGCTGATCGGCGGTTGCACCGCCCTCATCGGCTCCAACGACGCGGCCTGCGTCAGCGGCATCGCCAGCAGCCTTGATGGCAACTCGTCGGCCGGTGGCGAGACCGTGCCCAACGCCATCACCTCACTCACCAGCTACCTGCTGCAGGTGCTGCGCCCGGTGCTCGATGCGGTGGGCACCAATGTGCTCACCCCCCTGCTGCGCGACGTGCTCGGACTGCGGCTGGGTGAAATCGACGTGAACCTGAGAACCCTCAACTGCCAGGCCCGGGCCCACCTGGTGTATTGACCGCAGAGACACGCCTCCCGGTCGCGCCGGAGCGCAATCCGCCACATGCGAAGGAACCTCCCCCAGGGGCACCGAGGGTCCGGCTCCGCCGGCCCCGGGGTGCCGTCCCCCTCCCTGCCGAAGGCGCCAGAGAGGGTGAAGCCGCGAAGCGGCGCAGGGGGTGGCTTTACGGCTTTTTCCCGAACCACCACCACATGAAGGCGCCACCCAGGATCATGGGCACACAGAGCCACTGGCCCATGCTCATGCCCAGCGACAGCAGGCCCAGGTGGGCATCGGGCTCGCGGAAGAATTCGGCGATGAAGCGGAACACGCCATAGCCGAAGAGGAACACCGCCGATACCTGGCCGCGCGCGTGCTCCTTGCGCGCATAGAACCACAGCAGCACGAACAGCAGCAGGCCCTCCATCAGGAACTGGTAGACCTGCGAGGGGTGGCGCGGCAGGTCACCCGCTCCACGGAACACCATGCCCCAGGGCAGTGACGGGTCGGCCACGCGGCCCCACAGCTCCCCGTTGATGAAGTTGCCCAGGCGCCCGGCGGCCAGACCGGTGGGCACGCAGGGCGCCACGAAGTCCATCACCTGCATGAAGGGGCGCTGGCGGCTGCGTGCGTACCAGACCATGGCCAGCATGACGCCCAGCAGGCCACCGTGGAAACTCATGCCGCCCTGCCACACCGCGAAGATCTCCAGCGGATTGGCCAGGTAGTAGGCGGGCTTGTAGAACAGGCAATAACCGATGCGGCCACCGGCCACCACCCCCAGCACACCGAGAAAGAGGATGTCCTCCACGTCGCGGCGCGTCCAGGGGGGTTGGGTGATGTTCGCGAAGGGCGGGTGCCGCAGGCGCGCGTTCGCCAGCAGCAGGAACAGCCCGAAAGCCAGGAGATAGGTCAGCCCATACCAGTGAATGGCCAGGGGGCCGATCTGCAGGGCAACGGGGTCGATCTGGGGATGTTGAAGCATGGGCGCATTGTGGCAGGGCCTGGTTGCAGCGCCGGGGCCCGGCCTATTCGGCCTGCCGCGCTCCTTGCGCGCGCGCGAAATCGATGAAGTGGGTCAGCGCGGGGCTGACGGCGTCCGCGTGCCAGACCAGGCTGGTCTCGCACGCCGGCACCGTGCGACCCCGTGAAGCCCGTGGGCTGCGATAGACGACCCCGGGGCGCTGGAACTGCCGCACGCTCTGCGGCACCCAGGCCAGGCCCAGGCCGGCGGACACGAGGTTCACGATGGTCTGCATCTGGATGGCCTCCTGGGCCACCAGCGGTGCCCGGCCGGCGGCGTGGTACAGCGCGAAGATCGCGTCGTGCAGCGTGGGCAGGATGCGGCGCGGAAAGATCACCAGCGGTTCATCGAGCAGCGCGACCAGTCCGGGGTGCTGCTGCGCGGCCAGCGGATGCGACTCGGGCAGGGCCGCCACCAGCGGTTCGCTCGCCACGCGCGCCTGCGCGAGCCCCGGCGCCATCAGCCCGGGCGAGTGCAGCATCATGCCGGCGTCCACCTCGCCACGCGACAGCAACTCCAGCTGCACATCGCCCGTGGCCTCGATCAGTTCCAGCGCCACCTGCGGCCAGCGCTGGCGGAACGCGCGCACCCAGCGGGGCAGCAACTCGAAGCCCACGGTGGACACGAACGCCAGTCGCAGGCGCCCCAGTTCGCCAGCGGCGGCCGCGCGTGCCAGCTCGGGCAAGGCCTGGGCGCGGGCCAGCAGGTCGCGCACCTCCGGCAACAGGGCTGCGCCGGCCGGCGTCAGTGCCACACTACGGCGGGTTCGGTCGAACAGCCGCACACCCAGGGCCTCCTCCAGCCCGGCAATCGCCTGGGTGAGCGGCGGTTGTGTCATGTGCAGCCGTGCCGCGGCGCGCCCGAAGTGCAGTTCCTCCGCCAGCACCACGAACTGGCGCCACAGACGCAATTCAATGCGCAACGATTTCATGGCCTCATTCATATGCCAGACATATTACTGAAAGCCGCCAAACCAATTGGAAACGGCACCGGGCCTGACGCATACTCGCGGCTGGCCTCCGCCCGGCAGCCGGCCTGCCGCCCTCCCCCGACCCACGAATAAAACCTCCCATGGCAGACAACAAGACCATCTCCATCAAGCCCATCAACAGCCGCAGCGCCAACATCACCGAAGGCAAGTCGCGCGCGCCCAACCGCTCCATGTTCTACGCCATGGGCTACGAGGAAGGCGACTTCAAGAAGCCCATGGTCGGCGTGGCCAACGGCCACAGCACCATCACGCCCTGCAACAGCGGCCTGCAGAAGCTGGCCGATGCGGCCATCGCCGGCATCGAGGAAGCCGGCGGCAACGCCCAGGTGTTCGGCACGCCCACCATCTCCGACGGCATGGCCATGGGCACCGAGGGCATGAAGTACTCGCTGGTCAGCCGCGAGGTGATCTCCGATTGCATCGAGACCTGCGTGGGCGGCCAATGGATGGACGGCGTGCTCGTGGTCGGCGGCTGCGACAAGAACATGCCCGGCGGCATGATGGGCATGCTGCGCGCCAACGTGCCAGCCATCTACGTCTATGGTGGCACCATCCTGCCGGGCCGCTACAAGGGCCAGGATCTGAACATCGTCAGCGTGTTCGAGGCCGTGGGCCAGAACGCCGCCGGCAACCTGAGCGACGAAGACCTGCGCGAAATCGAAATGCGCGCCATTCCCGGCTCGGGCTCGTGCGGCGGCATGTACACGGCCAACACCATGTCCAGCGCGTTCGAGGCGCTGGGCATGAGCCTGCCGTATTCGTCGACCATGGCGAACCCGCACGACGAGAAGCAGAACTCGGCCCGAGAGTCGGCCAAGGTGCTGATCGAGGCGATCAAGAAAGATCTGAAGCCCCGCGACATCGTGACCAGGAAGGCGATCGAGAACGCGGTCGCGGTGATCATGGCCACCGGCGGTTCGACCAACGCCGTGCTGCACTTCCTCGCCATCGCGCACACGGCCGGCGTGGAATGGACCATCGACGACTTCGAGCGCATGCGCAAGAAGATCCCCGTGATCTGCGACCTGAAACCCAGCGGCAAGTACCTGGCCGTGGACCTGCACCAGGCCGGCGGCATCCCTGCCGTGATGAAGGTGCTGCTGGACGCAGGCCTGCTGCACGGCGACTGCATCACGATCACCGGAAAGACCATTGCCGAAACGCTGGCCGACGTGCCGCCGCTGCGCGCCGACCAGGACGTGATCCGCCCCATCGACAAGCCCATGTACGAAGAAGGCCACCTGGCCATCCTCAAGGGCAACCTCTCGCCCGAAGGTGCGGTCGCCAAGATCACCGGTCTGAAGAACCCGGTCATCACCGGCCCGGCACGCGTGTTCGACGACGAGCAATCGGCGCTCAAGGCCATCCTGGACGGCAAGATCGTCGCCGGCGACGTGATGGTGCTGCGCTACCTCGGCCCCAAGGGCGGACCGGGCATGCCGGAAATGCTGGCACCCACCGGCGCCCTCATCGGCGCGGGCCTGGGTGAGAGCGTGGGCCTGATCACCGATGGCCGCTTCTCCGGCGGCACCTGGGGCATGGTGGTGGGCCACGTGGCACCCGAGGCAGCGGCTGGCGGCACGATCGCTTTCGTGCACGAAGGCGACTCGATCACCATCGATGCACACGAACTCAAGCTGGAACTGAACGTGCCCGAGGCCGAACTGGCCAGGCGCCGCGAAGGCTGGACTGCCCCGGCACCGCGCTACACGCGGGGTGTGCAGGCCAAGTTCGCGTTCAACGCGGCCAGTGCCAGCAAGGGCGCCGTGCTCGACAACTACTGAAGCGACAGAGCGAGACTCAGCGCGAAGGCCGTTTGGGCTTGATGCCCAGTGCCTCGCGCTGCTTGTCGATGCGGTTCTTCTTCTTCTGCTCCATCTTCTCCATCGCCTTGCGCTTGGTGTAACCGGAGTAGTCCGCCCAGGCCCACCACGCGGCCGCCATGGCGAAGGGAGACAGCACCCACCACCAGGACCATTCGGCCACCACACCGAACTCCATGGTCTTCAGCAGCGACAGGACGAGACCGGCGATCAGCAAATACATCACAAACTCCCGTAAAGGCCCCGTGAAGCGGGCAAGAAACTGTAACCGTTCGTTTCCCTGGGAATGTGGCTCGGTAGAATCCCTTGCGTGACACTCTCTTGCATTCACTCAGAAGGACACCCCATGAAACGCGCTCTCCTGATTATGGCCGCCGTGACGACGCTGGCTGCCCCGGCCATCGCCGACGAAGCACTCGCCAAGGCCAAGAATTGCATGGCCTGCCACGCCGTCGACAAGAAGCTGGTGGGCCCTTCCTACAAGGACGTGGCCAAGAAGTACGCGGGTGACGCCAAGGCGGTGGATCTGCTTGCCACCAGGATCGTCAAGGGCTCCGAAGTGGGCAAGGGCAACTGGGGCGCCGTGCCCATGCCGCCGAACCCGCAGGTCAGCGAAGCCGACGCCAAGAAGCTGGCGGCCTGGGTGTTGAGCATCAAGTAAGCGCCCCGCTTCCCCATGAAAAAACCCGCTGGCCTCCAGCGGGTTTTTTGTTGCCCGGACGCGGGGCGTGCGCCCATTGCGGTCAGTTGTTCTCCGCCAGCTGCTCCAGGATGGCCGGGTTCTCCAGCGTGGAGGTGTCCTGCGTGATGGCCTCGCCCTTGGCGATCGAGCGCAGCAGGCGGCGCATGATCTTGCCGCTGCGGGTCTTGGGCAGGTTGTCGCCGAAGCGGATGTCCTTGGGTTTGGCGATCGGGCCGATCTCCTTGCCCACCCAGTCGCGCAGTTGCTTGGCAATGGCCTTGGCCTCGTCCCCCGTGGGGCGTGCACGCTTGAGCACGACGAAGGCGACGATGGCCTCGCCGGTCACGTCGTCGGGGCGGCCCACCACCGCGGCTTCGGCCACGAGGTCGGTCTTGCCCACCAGGGCGGACTCGATTTCCATCGTGCCCATGCGGTGGCCCGATACGTTGAGCACATCGTCGATACGCCCGGTGATGCGGAAGTAACCGCGATCGGCGCTGCGCACCGCACCGTCGCCGGCGAGGTAGTAGCCCTTGAGCTCTTCAGGGAAGTAGCTCTTCTTGAAGCGCTCGGGGTCGCCCCAGATG
>QFCS01000549.1_pt1 | contig 31132 bp, 30 predicted proteins | sample 3576561 | NCBI WGS metagenome assembly QFCS01 | reverse complement strand
GGCGTCACGGTCACCTGGTGCATCGGCCATCTCGTCGAAGCGGCAGCACCCGAGGTCTATGACGCGGCGCTCAAGCGCTGGTCGCTGGAACAGTTGCCCATCATTCCCCAGCAGTGGCGGGTCGAGGTCAAGCCGAAGACCGCCACGCAATTCAAGGTCGTCAAAGCGCTTCTGGCGAAGGCGACCCAGCTTGTCATCGCCACCGACGCCGACCGCGAAGGCGAACTGATCGCCCGCGAGATCATCGACCTATGCGGCTACCGCGGCCCCATCGAACGCCTGTGGCTGTCGGCGCTCAACGATGCGTCCATCCGCACCGCGCTCGGCAAGCTGCGGCCCTCGGCCGAGACGCTGCCGATGTATTACTCGGCGCTGGCGCGCTCGCGCGCCGACTGGCTCGTGGGCATGAACCTCAGCCGGCTGTTCACCGTGCTCGGGCGGCAGGCCGGCTACGACGGCGTGCTGTCGGTCGGGCGTGTACAGACCCCGACGCTAAAGCTCGTGGTGGACCGCGACCGCGAGATCGCGGCTTTCAAGTCGGTGCCGTTTTGGGCCATCGACGTGTCTTTGTCCGCAGGCGGCCAGGCCTTCACCGCGCAGTGGGTTGCCCCCGATGCCAGCACCGACGACGCCGGCCGCTGCCTGCAGCAGCCCGTCGCACAGCAGGCCGCGCAACAGATCCGCGCCGCGGGCAGTGCCCAGGTGGTGTCGGTCGAGACCGAGCGCGTGCGCGAAGGCCCGCCGCTGCTGTTCGACCTGGGCACCTTGCAGGAAGTCTGTTCCAAGCAGCTTGGGCTGGACGTGCAGGAAACCTTGGAGATCGCCCAGGCCCTGTACGAGACGCACAAGGCCACGACGTACCCGCGCTCGGATTCGGGCCACCTGCCCGAAAGCATGTTCGCCGAGGTGCCCACGGTCCTGGACAGCCTGCTCAAGACCGATCCCACGCTGGCCCAGATCATGGGCCAGCTCGACCGCACCCAGCGCTCGCGCGCCTGGAACGACGGCAAGGTGACGGCGCACCACGGCATCATCCCGACGCTCGAACCTGCGAATCTCTCCGCCATGAGCGAGAAGGAACGGGCGGTGTACCGGCTGATCCGGGCACATTACCTGGCCCAGTTCCTCCCGCACCACGAGTTCGACCGCACCGTGGCCGAGCTGTCCTGCGGCCAGCAGAAGCTGGTGGCTACAGGCAAGCAAGTCGTCGCCAAGGGCTGGCGCCTGGTGCTGGCCGAACCGCAAGCGGACGAGGACGGCGATGGTGCCGCGCGCAGCCAGGTGCTGCCTGCGCTGCGTGACGGGATGGCATGCCAGGTTGCCGGGGCCGACATCAAGGCCCTCAAGACGATGCCGCCTAAGCCCTATACCCAGGGCGAACTGGTCAAGTCGATGAAGGGTGTTGCGCGTTTCGTGACCGACCCGCGCCTGAAGCAGAAGCTCAAGGACACGACGGGCATCGGCACCGAGGCGACGCGGGCCAACATCATCAGCGGGCTGATCGCCCGCGGCTACATCGTGAAGAAGGGACGCTCCATCCGTGCATCGGATGCGGCGTTCACGCTGATCGACGCCGTGCCCGCGGCGATTGCCGACCCCGGCACCACCGCCGTCTGGGAACAGGCGCTGGACATGATCGAGGGCGGACAACTCACCCTGGATGTGTTCATCAGCAAGCAGGCCGCCTGGATTTCGCAGTTGATCGCGCAGTACGGCAGCACGTCCCTGTCCATCAAGGTTCCCCAAGGACCGGCTTGTCCGCAGTGCGGCGCACCCACGCGCCAGCGCACCGGCAAGAGCGGCCCGTTCTGGTCGTGCAGTCGCTACCCCGACTGCAAAGGCACGCTGCCGGTGGAAACCGGCACGTCCAGGCGTGGTGCCTCGCGTCCACGCCGTACCAGTGGCGGCGGCCGCAAAGGCGTCTGACCGCCCCCGTTCCCCGTGAGCCGTGTCCGCCATCGGCGGTGTGGCCCGTGTTCCGCATGCCCTGCGGGACGCCCAGCGCGCAACGCCTTCTTGATCTGTGCGCGCGTCCCGTCCGGCCATCCCAGGCCGCGGGACCTGAAGGTGGCTTCTCCGCGAACCGCACCCCGCGCGTTCTCCTCGTCTGCATTCCTTCCGCCGCTGCGAAGGGTCCCCCGATGGCTTGCCTGCGCGAGCCACCCGGAGACCCTTCGTGGTCAGCGGTATTCGGTGCCGGTGCCCGCCGGCGCAAAAACGGGCTCCCTTTGTGCGCGGATGTGCGCCAGACGATGCCGGCCCCAGCCACGACATGGGCCGGGTGTGATTGCTTGATGAGCAGACGGTTCTAGCGACGACCGGGCCTGCCAATCAGCCCACGGGTGGTTCCTCTTTCCTCCCGAGCCGAAGGCCCCTGGGGCCTACGGCGCCTTTCTCCTGCCTTTCAACGCCCCGGCCAGGGCGATGGCCCTGCGCCATACGAACAGGAGACCGACATGCACCCGAAACTTTGCGCACCGCCGCGCAACACGCCGCTGCTCTACGGCAGCGTCTGCAGCGGCATCGAGGCCGTGAGCCTCGCCTGGCAACTGCTCGGCCTCGAAGCCGCGTGGTTCGCCGAGATCGAGCCGTTCCCGAGCGCCGTGCTCGCCCACCGTTACCCCCGCGTGCCCAACCTGGGCGACATGACCGCGATCGCCCGCCAGGTCCGCGCCGGCACCGTGCCGGCTCCCGACATCCTGGTCGGCGGCACGCCGTGCCAGTCGTTCAGCGTGGCCGGTGCGCGCCAGGGCCTGAACGACCCGCGCGGCGTCTTGACCCTTGCCTATGTGGAGCTTGCAAATGCCATCGACCAAACCCGCCATGAAGACCGCCGCCCGGCGGCAACCCTCGTCTGGGAAAACGTCCCCGGCGTCCTCAGCGACCGCAGCAATGCCTTCGGGCACTTCCTGGGAGCACTGGCCGGCGAAAGCCGTGTGCTCGAACCGCCAGGGCAAAAATGGGCGCACGCAGGCTGTGTGTCTGGACCCCAGCGCCGCATCGCCTGGCGCGTGCTCGACGCTCAATATTTCGGCGTCGCCCAACGGCGCCGTCGCGTGTTTCTTGTGGCAAGTGGTGGAGGTGGCGTCGATCCCGCCGAGGTACTTTTTGAGTGCGACGGCGTGCGCTGGGATTCTTCGCCGGGCTTCGCGTCGTGGCAAGACGCTGCCGGCGCTGCTGGATCGGGCGCTGCGGCAGCAGGCGGGTACTCGGGATATGCAGGACTGAAGCAGCCCTACGGCAAGGCCACGGTGACGTTCGGATTCGGCGGGGGCAACACCGCAGGCCCCATTGACGTCGCGGCCTGCCTGACCGCGGCACCTGGCCCGAAGAACGACTTCGAGGTCGAGACCTTCGTGGCGCAGTCCATCGCGGGCAGCATCAGCCACACGCTCAGCACCGCCAACGGCGGCAAGGGCTGCAGCGAGGACGGCACCGGCAAGGGTGTGCCGATCATCGCCTTCACCGCCCAGGGCTGCGGAGCCGATGCAACGATGGCCTGGGCACCGACGCTGCGCGCGGGCGGGCATCGCCTCAGCCACGCGAATGCCGGCGTCGTGCCGGCCATCGCGTTCGCGCAGAACTCGCGCGGCGAGCTGCGGCTGGAATCCGGCCACGGCCAGCTTGCCGGGACGCTCTCCACGGGTGGCGGCAAGCCGGGCCAGGGCCGGCCGATGGTGTTCGGCGTGGCGCTGCGCGGTCGCACCGAAGGCCTGGCCGCTGAACTGGGCGATGGCGTCTCGACCGCGCTGCGCACCAGCAGCGGCGGTGCCGACAAGCCCCATGTGCTGGCACCGGACTTCGAGGCACATTTCCGCTACGACTGGAACGACCCCGGCCCGGGCGACTGGTCGCAGTGGCGGGTACGTCGGCTGATGCCTGTGGAGTGCGAGCGGCTGCAAGGCATGCCCGACGACTACACGCTGGTGCCGTACCGCGGCAAGCCCGCCGCCGACGCGCCCCGCTACAAGGCGATCGGCAACTCCATGGCCGTGCCGTGTGTCGCGTGGCTGGGCCAGCGGCTGTTGCAGTGCCCGCACAAGACGGGATCGAGCGCTTCGGATTGATGCACGACGCGGCCGGCGGGCCGCGTGATCCTCCCTCCTGCATTGCCGACGCATCGGCAACAGCCAGCAGCCAGGGTGTCAAGGCTGCCGTGGGTTCCTCCCACGCCACCCGCCAGTTCGCCCCGGCATCTTTCCGGCGAACGCTGCCCACCGGGCATCGATGCCACCTTCCTCCAACCCACGGGATGTATGCCGCGTCCCGTCAGGGGCGTGTCGTCAACCCGGTCGATAACAGGACTTCCTATGGACACCATCACCCGACAAGACCGCATCACGCTCAAGAACCTCAAGGTCGCGGATTTCGCGAGCGAGGAAACGCTGTGCTTCACCGCCACCGTCATGTTCGACGGCAGGCCCATCGCCGAAGCCCGCAATGACGGACACGGCGGCTCGACGTTCGTGCGCCCGCTGCAAGGCCAGGCCGCGCTGCTGGCCCAGGCCGAGGAATTCGCCAAGAGCCTGCCGCCGGCATCGCTCGACGTCGAACGCGAGGACGACGAGCCGCTTCTCATCGACATGACGCTCGACTTCCTCGTGGACCAGTTGGCCGATGCCATGCATGCGGAGCGCAAGCTGCGCACCGCGTTCAACCGCGACATCGGCAACAAGGTGCTGTTCATCAAGGACGGCCGGCTGCTGTTCCTCAAGGGCATCAAGCTCAAGGCCATTGCCGACCGCGCGGCGCATTTCGCAAAGCTGCGCAGCCGACAGGACCAGCCCATCATCATCCTGGCCGAGCTGCCAGCGGACGAGGCATTCGCCATCTGGAAGCAGCATGTCCTGGGTGACAAGCCCCGCTGATCCAGCCTCACCGCACCGTCATGACCGCCCCGCACTCGTTGCGGGGCTTTTCTTTGTCCTGCGCACATCAATCGGGGCTGGACCAGATGCCGATTTCCAACTGACGTGGCGCGGCACCCTCACGAAGCTGCCCGCATGTTCGCTGATTCGTCAGCACATGCCAGCAGCCAGGGTTTCAGGCTGCCGCGGGGTTCTCTCCGCGCAACCCACCAGTCCGCATCGCATCCATTGCGCGGACGCGCGTTCCCAAGACGCTGATGCTTTTTTTCAACCGCGTGCGGGAGCTGCCATCCCGTGAGGGACAGGGCCCCGCTTTCCCAAGGAGCCCATCCATGTCCCAGCAAGCCTCTTTCGGCCGATTCGGTCAATTGGCCTTGACCTACTGCGGCAAGTTCCTGCCGCTCGAAGTCCTGCACAGCGCCGCCGGCCACTACATCGGCACGCGCGATACCGAAGGTCCCGTCTCGCGGGAATCTCGTGAGTACTTCCGCAGCCATGCCGCGGCTCAACGTGCCCTCGAAAGAGGCGGCTGGTCCCAGCTCGCCATTCCCTGATCCAACTGGAGGAATCACGTCATGAACCAGCTTCTGCCGCAGGAAGTCGTCGATCAGATCGTTCGGGAAGAACGGCATTTCAGCGCCGCGCCCCAAGCCTTTTTCGAGGCCTGGAAGCGTGGTGTCGAGATCGCCGGCCCGCAATGGTTTGGCGATGGCACCCGTGAAGGTCTGAACCAGGCCAAGAGCAAGTGGGATCTGCGTCCCGACATGCTGCGCCTCAACGATGCCCTCGGCGTCCTGAGCAGCGGGGAACGCATGTTCCTGTCCGCGATGGTCAGCTTCTACAACGCGCGCGAGGGCGGTGCCATGCTCAAGCGCTGCCACTTCAACGGGTTGTCGGACTTCGACGGCCTCGATCTGCCTCGTCGCCAGGTGATCGCCGACCTGCTGCTGAACTACAGCGGTTGGTGAGCCGGTCCCCGGCACATCTTCATCACTGCGTTCACGCGACCCCATGAGGGACATGCGCCTCGTCCGAGGCCATGTCCCTCGCGTTTTCTCCCCGCCCAGTGCCATCCGGCATCAGGCGGTTCCCCTGCGGATGCCATCGTCCGCAAGGGCTGGCTCCGTTCATTCATCGAAAGGAGCCTTCATGGCCAACAACTACTACGAAGCCACCGGCGTTCTCGTGCTCGACCGAGTGACGCCCGTCATCCAGGCGCTGTTCGGCACCTTCGCGCTGGACGAGAGCCACCCCGGCAACGGGCAGGCCTACATCGCCCAGATCGCCGAGACCACCAATCCGCAATGGCCGGACGTGCTCGATGGCCTGGAAGACTTTGCCACGCAACTCGGCATTCCGATGCCGGACGACGAAGGGTTGTCGATCCCGCCGCTGCTCGAATTGCTCGCCGTGCACTTCGGTGCTGATGAGGACGACGAGCTGGCGAACTTGATCGAGCGTCATTCGTTCGAGGGCACCGCCGATCTCGATGCGTTGTTTCTGATCGCCACCCGGTTCGATGACGGCCACCACCTGACCGCCATCCAGTTCGAGGGATGCTGGTATTGCAGCAAGCCGCGGCTATTCGAGTTCGGCGGCAACGGCTGCTACCTGAGCCGCGCGGTTCGCGTCATCACCTCCTCCTCCCAGGCCCTCCAGCTCGGCGACCAATTGCGCAAGGCCATTGTGGCCGCCGACATCGAAGAGGCTTCGGCCCTGCTCGCGCTGGAGACCATCAATCTGCTGGCGGGCGTCAGCGACGAGCCATTCCGCATGAATTTGCGCCGGCGCGTCGCCGAGCGATTGGCCCAAACGCCAACGATCAGCGCCACCTGACGCTGTTCCCTTTCTTTCCACCCACCGGGGTCAATTCCCGGTGGCGGGGATTGGCTCCATCATTATTCTGTTGGAGAAATCCCATGTCCCAGAACCCCAATCCCTTTCTACGCGGCTACTGGAATCTGAAGGTCGTCCGCACGCTGTCCATCAGCCACGAGGACGGAAGCCCGCATGTCTGGCGAAACATCCACCCGAGCCAGCAGCACCTCTCCGACGAGGCACTGGTTTCTTCCCCCTGCATCGTCACCAGCGACTTCGCGGTGGTCAGGACTGGCACCGAACCTGTCGGCGCCGCACTGATCGCCGAAAGCGACGCGGCTGAAGGGGTCAGCGGCGAAGGCGTGGTGGGTGCCGTGGTGTACGCGATCCACGGCGACGACTTCGACGACCGCCCCGTCCACATTGGCGACACCTATTCGGCCGAGGCCGCACGGGAAGTCGTGCAGCGGTTGAGCTTCGAGACCGGCTACTACAGCCGGTGCTGGGAAATCAGCAGCGCGCACATCAGCCACGGAACTGGCCAGTACCTGGCCAACCTGGCTGACCTCGCGACGCCGGAGGCCTTTTTGTTCGTTGCGTTCCGGCTTCCCTACAGCCCGGCGATCGGCGTCAAGCTGATCTCCACGCCCTGGACGGACCAGCACCTGCAGGACGTCGAGGGGATCACTGCCGAGCAGCTTCGGCAGGAGCACCGCAGCAAGGGCATGCCGGACGACCTGGCACAGATCCTTGAACTGGCCGGTCAGGCCGATCTGCGCATCCTCATCCTCGATGCCGACGCACTCGTGTTGCCGGGCCTGCCGCTGGCCGGCGAATAGCTGCCACACACATCCCCAGCCTTCCTTTTCATCACCGCATGCCGGCCCGTCTCCCACCAGGGAGCCGGGCCGGCGCACTTTCACAGGAGCGATCCCATGTTCCCCGACCTCATCACACCCGCATCCGACTTTGAGCACCAGCTTGGAGCCTGCGTCAACGCCATGAGCCAGGACGATGCCATCGGCCAGATCCTGGTATTCGAGCGCATGAGCGGCACGCTGCAGATGCGCCATATCGCCAGCGCCGACCTGGTGGCACCGACGTGGACAACTACGAAATGGTCGTCTTCGACGGTGGCAACACAAGCGGCGACACGTGGAAGCACGTGTTCTTTCCGCGTCAGCGCGAGCACTACTTCGTGTACCAAGCCTGACCCCTCCAGCCCCTTCCGAGGGGCTTTTTCTTGCCCGCAGCACAGCAATGCGGGCGTGGTGCGGTGCCGTTTCCTGCGGGCACGCCGGCCGCCCCGGGACCATGCTTGCCCCATGTTCGTCGGCGTTGCCGGCACATGCCCAGGCAGTCGAGACCTTCGAGGCTGCAAGCGCGGGAAACCGTGCTGGTCGTTTCTTCCTACGGACCTACCGCGTCCATCCACGCCACCCACAAGGGTCCTCTCCCTTGCGGGCGGGGAATCCCTTGTTTTTCCTCAAGGAGTTTCCCCATGGACCGTTCCCTCATCAAATCCATGATGCCTTCGCTGGTCGCAGGCCATGTGCCCCGCAACGTGCGATCGTTCAAGTACCGCGTGTTCGATGATCAGCCGCTGTCCTCAACGCTGGGCTTTGCCATCGACCCCCAACCCTTCGACGGCAAGGTGGTCGCCGCGACCGACGAAGCCATCGTCGTCAAGCTCAAGCCTTCCGAGTTCGCGGTGCTCGATCCCAGCCTGGTGACCACGGTTCCTGCCGAAGGCGCCAAGGTGCATGTCCAACCCTATGCCCGTCGTCGCTTCGACGGACTGCGCGCGGACACGCCGGAGGTCATCACCGAGAAGACTTCGGACGGCACGCCGTACACCATCACGAGGCACATCCTCGGCTCGGCGCCGGCCAAGCTGCCCATTCCCACGCCGCAGTGCATGGAGTTGGGCCAGCTCATCGAGCAGTTGGAGGAGATGCCGGCCCCCGATCGCTTCCGGCGCATCACCCACATGCTGGTGGATGCCGGTGCCCGCGACTTCACCTGGGTCGATCCCACGCCCTCCAAGATCATCGAGACCCCGCCGGCGATCAGCTTCACGGTCTCGACCGCGAAGTTCGAGGGCCGGGTGACGATCCTCTACGACCGCGGCGGAGACACCTACGTGGTGGAACTGCACCGTCAGAACGGTGAATCGGTCGAACTGGTCGATCGGCACGACGAGGTGTATTTCGACATGCTCGGCGAAGTGCTGGAGCGGCTCATCGACGACGGGCGCTGGCGCCAGATCGACGTGAGCATCCTCGACGCGAAGGCGGCCCGTAAGCGCCAAGCCGTCCCGGCATGACGCCCCGCAGCGAAACCGGGCGGTCCTGCGGCTGACCCGAGGCATCCGCCACGGCGTTCCAGCCGTTCCGGCCGCGTGCACTACAGGCCCTTCATCCCATCGGATGGAGGCCTTTCTCATTCTTCCACACAGGAGATTTCATCCATGTCACTGCGATTCAAAGGCGCTGACCTGCGCCCCGTGCTGAGGAAGGTCTGCACAAATCGGCTTCCGATGTGCTGATGAACGCGGGAGCGCACGGACAATCGACGCCATGAAACAAGCCGACCTGGGCCTGAACCTGACAACGAAACGCACGCGCAAGCGCGAGTTCCTGGCGGAGATGGAGCGCGTGGTGCCATGGGCCGCACTTGTCGGGCTGGTCGCGCCGTATGCCCCTGAAGGCAGGCGCGGTCGCCCGCCGTTTGCGGTGGAGACGATGCTGCGCATCCATTTCATGCAGCAATGGTTCACGCTGAGCGATCCGGCCATGGAAGAGTCGCTGCACGACGTGCCGCTGTTTCGCGAGTTCGCAGGCTTGAACTGGGACACGCCGGTGCCAGACGAAACCACCATCCTTCGCTTTCGTCGCTTGCTGGAAGAACACAAGCTGGCCCCGCAGATCCTGGCGCTGGTCAACGAACTGCTGGGCGCCAAGGGCTTGATGCTGCGTGCCGGCACGGTGGTCGATGCCACGCTGACCGCCGCGCCGAGTTCGACCAAGAACGCCTCGGGCGAACGCGACCCGCAGATGAAGCAGAGCAAGAAGGGCAACCAGTGGTATTTCGGCATGAAGGCCCACATCGGGGTGGACGCCCACTCGGGCCTGGTGCACACCGTGCGCGGCACGGCCGGCAGCGTCAACGACGTGGTGGAAGCCAACACGCTGCTGCATGGTGAAGAGAGCGAAGCCTGGGGCGATGCCGGGTACCAGGGCGCCGACAAGCGCCCCGACGCCAAAGCCGGCGTGCGCTGGAACGTCGCGATGCGCCCGGGCAAGCGACGCGAGTTGGACAAGACCAAACTCGTCGACGACCTGACCGATCAGCTCGAACGCCTGAAGGCCAGCATCCGGGCCAAGGTGGAGCACCCCTTTCGGGTCATCAAGCGCCAGTTCGGCCACGTCAAGGTGCGTTACCGCGGGCTGGCCAAAAACACCGCGCAGCTGCACACGCTGTTTGCGCTGTCCAACCTGTGGATGGCGCGGCGAACTTTGATGGGAGCGCAGGCATGAGTGCGTCTGCAGACGGCCAAATGGCCGGCAAATGGGCCGAAAACGGCCCAATGCACAGCCTTGGCGCCGCTGACACCGCCAATTGGCTTGGCCTGTCGGCATCAGCACATCTCAAAGCGCATTGCGCAGACCTTACCTGACCGAAGCCATCGCCAATCAGGGGTCGTCTCAGAAAACGGAAAAAAATCGTACGCTAAGAGCCGAAGTGGGCCCTTTAGCAGCAATGCAAAGCTGCGATCAACGGGCAGGAAACATTGCCATGGTGCGCGTTGCACTCTCTCACTAGCGTCGACAGGGCCTCTTCCATCCGCGTGAGGTCCGCCATGCGTGCGCGCACATCGGCCAGCCGGTGAGCAGCCAGTTCGGCCGCCTCGCTGCAATGGGTGCCGTCCTCCAGTTTCAGGAGCTGGCCGACTTCATCCAGGCTGAATCCCAGGCGCTGGGCTGACTTCACGAACTTCACCCGCGCCACGTCCGCCTGCCCGTAGCGGCGGATGCGACCGTAGGGCCGCTCCGGCTGGGGTAGCAAGCCCTTGAGCTGATAGAAGCGGATCGTCTCCACGTTGACCCGGGCTGCCTTGGCGAAGGCCCCGATGGTCAGATTCTCTTGAACGTTCTCCATGGCGCTTGACTCCGTAGTTGACTACGGAACTAACGTTACAGCATCAAGCGAAGTCCCGGAAGGAGAACCTTATGTCGGAACCCAAGAACGGCCGCGGCGCACTGGCGACCGGCGGCGTCGCGGCCGTCCTCGCCTCGGCCTGCTGCCTCGGCCCCCTTGTCCTGGTCGCGCTCGGCTTCTCTGGCGCGTGGATCGGCAACCTGACCGTGCTGGAGCCGTATCGGCCGATCTTCATCGGCGCAGCGCTCATCGCGCTGTTCTTCGCCTGGCGCAGCATCTTCCGACCAGCCCATGCCTGCAAGCCCGGCGACGTTTGCGCCGTGCCCCAAGTGCGGACTGCCTACAAGGTGATCTTCTGGATCGTGGCCGCCCTGGTTCTGGTTGCCCTCGCGTTTCCCTACGTCCTGCCGCTGTTCTACTGAAAGGAGATCACCATGAAGAAACTCACCACCCTCACCACCCTCATCGCCCTGGCCGCCGCTCTAAGCGCGCCCGCCTGGGCTGCCACCAAGACCGTCACCCTGTCGGTGCCCGGCATGACCTGCGCCGCGTGCCCGATCACGGTCAAGACGGCTCTGTCCAAGGTCGCCGGCGTCGAGAAGGCCGAAGTCAGCTTCGAGAAGCGGGAGGCCGTCGTCACCTTCGACGAGGCCAAGACCAATGCCGACGCCTTGACCAAGGCCACCGCAAACGCGGGTTACCCGTCCAGCGTCAAGCAGTGAGGGCGTAATCATGGCCGAGGCGATCACCCTCCACATCGAAGGCATGACCTGCACGTCGTGCGCCGAGCACGTCCAGCAGGCTTTGACGAACGTGCCCGGCGTGCGCGCGGCCTCGGTGTCCTATCCGCAGCGGCAGGCCGAAATCGAGGCGGATGCAGGCGTGAGCGTGGCCCCGCTGGTTGCCGCAGTGGCCACGCTCGGCTATCGCGCACGGCTTACCGACACGCCGAACAAGCCTGCCGGCCTGCTAGACAAGGCGCTGGGCTGGCTCGGTGGCGAAACGAAGCATGTTGGCGGTGAACAAGCGCTGCACGTGGCTGTGATAGGCAGCGGCGGCGCGGCGATGGCGGCTGCCTTGAAGGCCGTGGAGCAAGGCGCCCGCGTCACGCTGATCGAGCGCGGCACCATCGGCGGCACCTGCGTCAATGTCGGCTGCGTGCCGTCCAAGATCATGATCCGCGCCGCGCACATCGTCCACCTGCGCCGCGAAAGCCCGTTCGATGCTGGCCTGCCGGCCGCAGCGCCCGCTGTACTGCGCGAGCGGCTGCTGGCCCAGCAACAAGGCCGCGTCGAGGAGCTGCGCCATGCCAAGTACGAAGGCATCCTGGCAAGCACTCCGGCCATCACCGTGCTGCGCGGCGAGGCCCGGTTCAGGGACACGCGCACGCTGACCGTGGCGACCGCTGACGGCGGCACGCACGAGGTGAACTTCGACCGCTGCCTGATTGCCACCGGCGCGAGCCCGGCGCTTCCGCCAATCCCGGGCCTTGCGGACACACCCCACTGGACCTCCACCGAGGCGCTGGAAAGCAGCTCGCTCCCCGAGCGGCTGGCCGTGATTGGTTCCTCCGTGGTGGCGGTCGAGTTGGCGCAAGCCTTCGCCCGGCTGGGCAGCCAGGTCACGATCCTGGCGCGCAGCACGCTGTTCTTCCGAGAAGACCCGGCCATCGGGGAAGCCGTAACAGACGCCTTCCGCGCCGAGGGCATCGAGGTGCTGGACCACACCCAGGCGAGCCACGTTGCCTATGCGGGCGGGGAATTCGTGCTCACCACCGGGCAGGGGGAAGTGCGCGCCGACAAGCTGCTGGTCGCCACCGGTCGCGCGCCGAACACGCGCAGCCTGAACCTTGAAGCGGCAGGCGTCGAAGTCAATGCGCAGGGAGCCATCGTCATCGACCGCGCCATGCGCACGAGCGCACCGCACATCTTTGCTGCCGGCGACTGCACCGACCAGCCGCAGTTCGTCTATGTGGCGGCGGCGGCCGGCACGCGCGCCGCGATCAACATGACCGGCGGCGACGCGGCGCTGGACCTGACGGCGATGCCGGCGGTGGTGTTCACCGATCCGCAGGTGGCGACCGTGGGCTACAGCGAGGCGGAAGCGCACCACGACGGCATCGAGACCGACAGCCGGCTGCTGACGCTCGACAACGTGCCGAGGGCGCTCGCCAACTTCGACACGCGCGGCTTCATCAAGCTGGTGGCGGAAGCTGGCTCAGGGCGGCTGATCGGCGTACAGGCGGTCGCGCCGGAAGCGGGCGAACTGATCCAGACGGCCGCGCTGGCGATCCGCCACCGGATGACCGTGCAGGAGCTGGCCGACCAGTTGTTCCCCTACCTGACCATGGTCGAGGGACTGAAGCTCGCGGCGCAGACCTTCAACAAGGACGTGAAGCAACTGTCCTGTTGCGCCGGATGAGGAAAAGGGAGGTGTTCGATGAACGCCTACAGCCGCGCCAACCGCCGCATCTACGCGGCCTTGTCCGATCCCCTGTCGGCCACCCACCGGCACCGCCTCGACGATCTGCTCAAGCGCCACGACAACGGCAAGACGACCTGGCTGGCCTGGCTGCGCCAGTCGCCCGTCAAGCCGAACTCGCGCCACATACTCGAACACATCGAGCGCCTCAAAGCCTGGCAGGCGCTCGACCTGCCTTCCGGCATCGAGCGGTCGGTGCACCAGAACCGCCTGCTCAAGATCGCCCGCGAAGGCGGCCAGATGACGCCCGCCGATCTGGCCAAGTTCGAGGCACAGCGCCGCTACGCGACCCTGGTGCGCTCGCCATCGAGGGCATGGCCACCGTCACCGACGAAATCATCGACCTGCACGACCGCATCCTGGGCAAGCTGTTCAACGCTGCCAAGCACAAGCATCAGCAGCAGTTCCAGGCGTCCGGCAAGGCGATCAACGCCAAGGTGCGGCTGGCCACCTCGATCAAGCAGGGCACGGTGACGGCCTCGCTGATGCTCAGGAAACTCGGCAGCTACCCGCGCCAGAACGGCCTGGCCGTAGCGCTGCGCGAGCTGGGCCGCATCGAGCGAACGCTGTTCATCCTGGACTGGCTGCAAAGCGTCGAGCTGCGCCGCCGCGTGCATGCCGGACTGAACAAGGGCGAAGCCCGCAACGCGCTAGCCCGCGCCGTGTTCTTCAACCGGCTGGGCGAAATCCGCGACCGCAGTTTCGAGCAGCAGCGCTACCGGGCCAGCGGCCTCAACCTGGTGACGGCGGCCATAGTGTTGTGGAACACGGTCTATCTGGAACGGGCCTCAAACGCCTTACGCGGTCACGGCCAGACTGTCGATGACGCCCTGTTGCAGTACCTGTCGCCGCTGGGCTGGGAGCACATCAACCTGACCGGCGATTACCTCTGGCGCAGCAGCGCCAAGATCGGCGCGGGCAAGTTCAGGCCGCTACGACCGCTGCAACCGGCTTAGCGTACGATTTTTTCCGTTTTCTGAGACGTCCCCAATCAGTGCCGCATTGTCCTGGTCAAGGATCAGGGCGTGTACTTCCTCGCCGAGCGTGGGGAGCGTCGCCCGGATGGGCGCCAGGCACTGCTCGCCTACGCCGTCGGATGCAACCCGGACACCGACCCGTTCGATGACTGGTGGCACCTCGCCGGCCGCGAGCTGGGCGGCGATGACTTCGCGGAGTATTTCGACCCGAAGGACGGCCTGTTCACGCGCCTCCAGCACTCGGCGGACGATCTCGTGCTTTCCGCCACCGCCACGCACCTGTCCTTAGCAGTGGTGCCTCCCGCCTGACGCGGCAACCGCCTCGCAGCCCCCGCATCGGGGGCCTTCTTTTGTTCGCACCGCCGCCATCGCCGCGCGTGCGCGTTTGTCTCCAGCCGCCGAGGCACGCCCCGCCGGCCACAACGCCGGCATGCCACCGGAGACAACCGCATGAACACGCCATCGACCTCGCCGAGGCTGCACCTCCTACCGGTGTCGCTGCGCACGGCCAATGCATTCGTTCTGTCGCACCATCGCCACCACCGCCCGGTCCAGGGCGCGAAGTTCGCCCTGGCCGTCACGCTGAGCGACAGCGACCTGATCCACGGCGTGGCCATTGTCGGCCGCCCGGTCGCGCGGCACCTGGACGCTGGAAGTCACGCGGCTGTGCACCGACGGCACACCCAGCGCCTGCAGCAAGCTCTACGGCGCGGCCTGGCAGGCGGCAAGGGCGCTGGGCTACATACGCCTGCTCACCTACACCATGCCCGACGAAGGTGGCGCCAGCCTGCGCGCCGCCGGCTGGCGGCTGGTCGGCGCGCGCGGTGGCGGCGCCTGGAGCCGTCCCGGCCGTCCGCGCGCCGATACCCCCGAGCACCTGCGCGGCGCCAAGTGCCTGTGACAGGCGCCGGGTGGCGCGGACAAAGGGAAGCGCCCGGGTGCCGATTGATTGCTGCCGCGCGCGCGAGGCCCCGCCATGCTGGCCCCATGCCTGCTGACGTCGTCAGCGACATGCCAGGCAACCATCGGTCTTCGAGGTTGCGGCGCAGTTCCCACTGCGTGACCGAGCCAGCTCGCACCGCATCCTTCCGCGAGCGGCCACCAGCCTCTGGTGGCGGATGCTTTCGCCTTATCAACCCACCGCGGGGTCACGCACCTTCCCCGCATGCGTGGGCCGGTGTGTCTCCGCTTCATCCCAATGGAGATTCACCATGAACACCACGTCCAACGAGAAATCGTATTTCGACCTCCACACCTCGGGCATCGGCTACATCCAGCGTGTCCGTGAAGTGCCCGTCCGGGGCGGCCGCCGTGCGCAGCCTTTCCTGGCATGCACCATCGCCGCGCTGGTCGGCCCCGCCCGGGACCCCAGCTACCGCTACTTCGACGTCAAGGTCTCGGGTGCCGAGGCCAAGAAGCTCGTTCAGCGCTACATCGGCGTTGACGATCCCAAGCAGCGCCCGCTGGTGCGCTTTCGCCTCGGTGACCTGTGGGGCGATGTGTACATCCGCGACAAGGGTGAGCAGAAGGGTCAGGCCGCCGCGTCCCTCAAGGCGCGACTGCTCAAGGCCGAACTGATCGACCGGGCCGAACTGGCTTCGATCGAGCAGCACGAGCTGATCACCCGCGGCATCGGCTATCTCAATCGTGTGAAGGACGTCACCCCAAAAGCTGGCGACTCGTTCCTCTCTTGCACCGTCGCGGCACTGGCCGGGCCTGTCGATGAACCGGAGTATCGGTACTTCGACACCATCGTCGCCACCCCGGAAGCCGAGCACCTGGTTCGCCGGTGCGTTCAGGCCATCGAGGGTGACCGCAAGGTGCTGATCGCCTTCCGTCTGAACGACATGAAGATCGATCCGTACATCCGCACCAAGGGTGAGCACGCCGGGGAACCGGCCGCAAGCCTGGAATCGACGCTGGTCCACATCGGTCTCATCAAGATCGACGGTACCCAGGTCTATCCGACGAGCCAGGCGCAAGCCGAGGCGTCGCCGGCCGAAGACGCATCCGCGTCCGAAGCCGACGAAGCCATCGACACTGCTGCCGACCCCGCTGCAGACCAGCCTGCCGAGCCCGCCGAGCGCGAGCCCGAGGCGCAAGTCGAGGAGCAGGAGCCGGCATTGGCTGCTTCGTTCTGATCCGGCATGGCCCCTCACGGGGCCTTGCTTTTTCCTATTCTTCAAGGAGAACCATCATGGCAGCCACACCGGCACCCGAGAAATCGGTCGCGCCCATCGTCGTCCCCGGCCAGCTCACGCTGCGCACCATTCGCGGCAAGAACGGCCCGTTCACGGTCGGCCGCCTCGCGACGCACCTCGGTACGTTCGAGGTCAAAGACCCGGAACTGGAGCAGTACCCCGAAGGGAAATACGACGGGGAGTTTGTGATCCGCTACATCTTTCCGAAGTCCTACCCGGTCGGGGGCGGCATGCGGTTCGAGATCCGCGCCAGCCTCGACGGGATGACGCTCAATGGCATCGACAAACTGAGCCGCGACGAAGCCCGCAGCTTCGCCACCCAGGACGTCGATCCGCTCGATGAAGAGCAAGGGGCGCAGCCTGCGGCAACGCCGGCCAAGCCCGCCAAGGCATCCAGGCCTGCCAAGCCCGCACCCGTGCAGGCGTCCGCGGACCCGCTGGTCGATACCACGCCCTTCGGCGTGGATGCGCCACCGCCTGCTGCGGCCGCTGCCCCCGGCAGCACCGAAGACGGTGACGCCGCGCTGTTCGGCCTGCTGTGGCCGCTGGGCGAGTCCGTGAAACTGGATTCGACCATCGACCGCCGCACCCTGCGCGCGCAGATCGCCCGCCTGGGCGAGCTGGGCTACGCGCTGGACTTCAAGACGCAGGAGTGGAGCCGCCAGGCCGAACCACAAGCTGCGTGAGCAGACGCCGCATGCGCGGTGTTCTTCATCCACCTGCCGGGGTTCCTTCCCCATGCGGGGGAGGCCCTGGCCATTTTCTGGAGGTCTCCATCATGTCCACCATCGCTTGCGATACCCCGCGTTCAACGCTGGATGAACCCGCGTGGCGGGACCTTTGCAAAGCGGCCGCCGCACACGCCCAGCGCGGTTGCGGCTTGTCCTACGACCACTACGTGACGCTCTTCAGTTCGGCGATCGACGCACAGGCCAAGGTCGAAGGCGTGCATCGTGATCTCGCACCGGGCCAGTCCCTGCGCTACATCCGCTGCGATCTGCTTGAACGAAGCGGCGGCCAGTGGGGCTACAAGTCCTTGGACGAGTCCATGCACCCGTACTACTACACGTGACCGCTGTCCTATCTGGACCTCGCACCGGAGCAGTCCGCCGACTGGCGTGCAGGCGTTCGCGCCTACCACGCCCGGCGGCGCACACCCACGGCATCCGCGGCATCCGCCGCGGCGTCGATGGCCTGAGCCAGGAGGAACCGACATGGACCCGATCCTGGCAACGCTTCCGCCCTCGTTGCTGGCACTCGTTGAAGGGAGTTTGTCCAACGACGAAGTGTCCTCCGACGAGGAAATGCTGGCGTACTTCATCGACAACGGCCTCACCGAGGACCAGGCACGGCAGGCACTGACCTACCGCGACCAGTACCTCAACAACATCTACCTGGAAGGCTTCACGCCGATCACTTCGGCGGACGAGCCGCTTCACTTCAACCCGCACACCCGGCAGTTCGAGCCGGACTGAGCGGTTTTCTTCCACCCCCTGGGGCAGTACTTGCCCCAGCGGGCGGTGCTGTTCCCGTTCATCCGAGGACACCACCATGCCCGCAAACACTTCTTCCACGCTGTACCGCATCGACGAATGCCCGGACGTGATGGCCGACGCCTGCGTCGGCGATGACCAGGGCAACCTGATCTTCCTGTCCATCTGGGCGCGGGACACCGCCGTCCAGCAGTTCCTCGCTCGCCTGACCCTCGGGCGCGACGAGCAGGGACTGGACCAGTTCCACGTCATCACCGACCAGGGCGGCAGCGTCCCGGTATTCATCGGCAACGTCGATCGCCTGGAAAAGCGCATCACGCGCGCCTACCGGCGAACGCTGTTCGGTTCGCTGTCCAACGTGTGGCTGTTCGACCGACGCTGCGTCAAGCCCGACAAGGCCAACGCCAGCGCATTGGCACTGCTGCCACGTGACAGCGCCCACCGGCTTGACCGCCTGTGGATGCTGGTGCGGGACACCTGCCCGTTGCCGCTGCTCGACCACTGGCGCGAGACCGTGCTGGAACTGCTGCAAAGCCGCGAGATGCTGGCCCGCCTTCCGTTCGCCCTCGGGCCGCTGGAAGGCCATCGGCTCGCCATCGACGTGCCGGCGCTGAGCTTGGCGCTGGGCTCCCTGATCCGCAGTGACGCGCTCACCGCCTATCCCTATCCGGCCAAGATTTGGACGCCGGAAGCGGTAGCGGCTTGACCCACCCTCGGAGGCACGCCTTGGCGTGCTTCCGTCGTTCATCCCCGCCAACCAGGAGACTTCCATGGCTCTCATGTTCCCGCGGCTCGCCCGCAATTTCGCCAAAAATGGGTACTACCCGACCGACGAACCCACGCTCGAAAGAGCCCTCAACGCACTGATGCCCAGCGACGGGCCGATGTGCATCCTCGATCCCTGCGCCGGTGAAGGCGTGGCAATCGCCGAAGCCTCTCATGCCCTCGGGCGCGAACAGGCCAAGGCGTTCGCCGTCGAATTCGACGCCGAGCGGGCGCGCCATGCCCGCGGCCTGGTCGATCACTGCCTGCACGCGGACCTGATGGACACGATGATCTCCAAGCAGTCCTTCGGACTACTGTGGCTGAATCCACCGTATGGCGACCTGTCCAAGGACGTCAACGGCAACATCGGCTATCAGGGCCAGGGCCGTGCCCGCCTCGAAAAGCTGTTCTATCAGCGTTCGCTGTCGCTGTTGCAATACGGCGGCGTGCTGGTCTTCATCGTCCCCGGCTACGTGCTCGACGCGGAGCTGGTCGGCTGGTTGACGCGCCACTACACCGATCTGCGTATCTACCGAGCGGTGGAAACGCAGTTCAAGCAGGTGGTGATCTTCGGCCGCCGGGTCCGTCAGCGGGAGCTGGCACCCGATGGCGTCAAGGCCGTGCGCAATCTGCTGCTGCAGGTTGGGCTTGGCGAAGTCGAAGCCGAGGAACTGCCGAGCGAATGGCCGTTCCTGCCGTACATCGTCCCCGCCAGTCCGGCCGAGCCGGAGCATTTCTTCCGCGTGACGATGGAGCCCGAACAGTTCGCCGACGAGGTTGGCCGGCTGCAAGGCCTTTGGCCGTCGCTGGACACGCACTTGGGGACCGCGCAACAGTCGCTGCGTCCACCGGCGCGGGCCTTGTCCCACTGGCATCTCGCCCTGGCTCTGGCCGCGGGCGCGATCTCCGGCGTCGTGCGCTCCCAGACGGGGCGCGTGCTCGTCGTCAAAGGTGACACCCACAAGGACAAGACGCTCCAGCGGGAATTCACCGAACGCGAAGACGGCTCCATCGCCGAGACACGCATCCTCACCGACAAGTTCGTGCCTGTCATCCGCGCGTGGGACATGACGCCTGGCTCCCCGACACGGGGCGAGGTGTTGACCATCCGCTGATCCACCGGACGCGCTGCCGTCCTGCTGTACCACCTCGAAGGAGAAACACCATGTTCCCCAATCCATTCAAGCGGCCTGCGCCGCGCAAGCAACCCTTGTTCGCACCGAGTACGTTGAAGTTGAGCGAGAAGGTGCATTGGCTGGCTCGGCGAGGCCTGATCGACCCCTTAGCCTATGTCCAGCGCCATGTGCGCGGGGACTGGGGCGAGATCGATGAGGCCACCCGCCAAGCCAACGACGTCGCAATCCAACAGGACAACCTGATGATCTCGCAGTTCAGGATCACGCCGGACCTGGCGCTGATCGTCAAGACCAGCGAGGACCACCAGACCACGGTGGTCCAGCTTCCCGAAGAGCGCGACCTGATCTGAAGGCGCCGCCTCGTCATCCCATCCACTTGACGGAGCCACTTCACTCCGCCAGGGGTGTCGTGGCTCAATAGCCTTTCAAGGAGGAGCCCATGGCATCGCATCGGATCGAAACCTACTGCCAGCGGCTGGCATTCCCCATCGGCGCGCTCATCTTTAGCAGTGGCATCAACCGCCTAGTCACTGCGGGTCGCCTGGACCCGATTCCGTACTTCAGACGGCACACCCGTGGCGACTGGGGCGACGTGACCGCCCAGCAATGGGAGGCCAACAGCTCCGCGCTTCAATCAGGCGCGCCGCTGGAATCGCACTATGTGATCCACCCGGGACTCGCCATTCGCATCATCACCGATGCGGGGCGCAGCGTCACCGCCATCGTGCTGCCGTCCGAAGACTGAGCACGGTTCACCCGCAGGCCACTCAGGCCAGCATCTTCAACCACCTTCGGCCGCGCGCCGATTTACTTCCCACCACGGGGCATGCCATTGCCCCGCTGGGGTGGTGCATGCCCCATTTTTCATTGGAGCATCACCATGTCCCTCGATCTCGAAACCACTGCCGCTGACGCCGCGCCCGTACAGGGCGAACTGCTCGACGCGGAATCATCCCCTCTGACCCTGAGCCTTCAGGATTTCGTCGGCGAGTTCGGCGACGAACTGCTCGACGCCCTCAACAGCGCCAACCCGCCGGTCTATACCGGCCAACCGCAGGCGCAGCGGCAACTCGTCGTCGCCAGCCTCAAGCGCAAGCTGTTCCCGGCCCAGGCCGAAGTCGTCCACGCCGCCGCCGAGCTGCTGATCGACCGTGGCGAACGCGCCGCGATCGTCAATGGCGAAATGGGTTGCGGCAAGACGACCGTCGGCATCGCCACGGCCGCCGTGCTCAACGCCGAAGGCTACCGCCGCAACCTGGTGCTTTCGCCACCGCACCTTGTTTACAAGTGGCGGCGCGAGATCCAGGAGACGGTAGCGGGCGCCAAAGTTTGGGTGCTCAACGGGCCGGATACGCTCGTCAAGCTCATCAAGCTGCGTGAACAGTTGGGTGTCCAGCCCACGGGTCAGGAGTTCTTCGTCCTGGGCCGCGTGAGGATGCGGATGGGCTTCCACTGGAAGCCCGTCTTCACCCAGCGGCGCACCCGCCACGGCGACGTGGCAGCGTGCCCGGACTGCGGCACGGTCATCACCGACCTCGACGGCGAGCCGGTCAACCCGGTCGCGCTTGAAGCCGAGGAGTCCCGCAGGAAGTGCAGCCATTGCGCCGCGCCCCTGTGGACGCTGATCCGCCCGCGCAGCCTGTCCGGCAGCGACCAGTCCTCGGCCGTGCTCAAAGCCTTGAAGCGCATCCCGACGATCGGGGAAGTCACCGCGCAGAAGCTGATGCAGAAGTTCGGCGACGGTTTCCTGGCCTCGATGCTCGGCGACAACATCCACGAGTTCATCAACCTCATGGATGGCAACGGCGAGCTGGTGTTTTCCGACCGTCAAGCCACGCGCATGGAACGTGCGATGGCCAACATGGAGTTCGGCTTTGGCGAGGGCGGTTATCAACCCTCGGAGTTCATCAAGAGGTACTTGCCGCAAGGTACGTTCGACCTGCTCATCGCTGATGAAGCGCATGAGTACAAGAACGGGGGCAGTGCCCAGGGCCAGGCCATGGGCGTGCTGGCGGCGAAGGCTCGCAAGACCTTGCTGCTGACTGGCACGCTGATGGGCGGCTACGGTGATGATCTTTTTCACCTGCTGTTCCGAGCCCTTCCGGGGCGGATGATCGAAGACGGCTACCGCCCGACCACGAGCGGCAGCATGACCTCGGCTGCGATGGCGTTCATGCGCGATCACGGGGTGTTGAAGGACATCTACTCCGAGAGCACCGGCACGGCGCACAAGACGGCCAAGGGCACCAAGGTATCGGTGCGCACGGTCAAGGCCCCGGGCTTCGGCCCCAAGGGCGTCTTGCGCTGCATCCTGCCGTTCACGATCTTCCTCAAGCTCAAGGACATCGGCGGCAACGTCCTGCCGCCGTATGACGAGGAGTTCCGTGAAGTCGCGATGGACACGGCGCAAGCCGCGGCCTACCGCGATCTGGCGGGTCGGCTGACCGCCGAGCTGAAACAGGCTCTGGCGCGACGCGATACGACCTTGCTGGGTGTGGTCCTCAACGTGCTGCTGGCCTGGCCGGATTGCTGCTTCCGGTCGGAGACCGTGGTGCATCCGCGCACGCGCAACACCTTGGCGTTTGTCCCGGCTCAGTTCAACGAGTTCGAGATCAGCCCCAAGGAGCGTGAGCTGATCGACATCTGCAAAGAGGAGAAGGCGCAGGGCCGCAAGGTCCTGGCCTACACGGTCTATACCGGCACGCGCGACACCACGTCGCGCCTGCAGGTGTTGCTGGAGCAGGAAGGCTTCAAGGTGCCGGTGCTGCGCGCGAGCGTAGATGCCAGCCGCCGCGAAGACTGGATCGCCGAGCAACTGGACCGTGGCATCGACGTGCTCATCACCAACCCCGAGTTGGTCAAGACGGGGCTGGACCTGTTGGAGTTCCCGACGATCGTGTTCATGCAGTCGGGCTACAACGTGTACTCGCTCCAGCAGGCGGCACGCCGCTCCTGGCGCATCGGGCAGAAGCAGCCCGTGCGTGTGATCTACCTCGGCTACGCCGGTTCCTCGCAGATGACCTGCCTGGAGCTGATGGCCAAGAAGATCATGGTCTCGCAGTCCACCTCGGGCGACGTGCCCGAATCCGGGCTCGATGTCCTGAACCAGGACGGTGATTCCGTCGAGGTCGCACTGGCCCGGCAGCTTGTCGCCGCATGACACGTTCCACTTACGGCCCTTCGGGGCCGTTTTTTTTGCCGCTCCCGGTAAATCGGACGCTGCCTGGTTCGCATTGTTTGCTGCCGCTCGCGGCCTGAGCGGCGATGGTGAGGGCTCGATGTTTCAGGACGCCGAGCTATGTGCCCCTCTCCACCGTGGTTTCACTATCCCGAACGCCGCCTTCTGGCGGGATTTCTCGGCCTGCTGTGGTCGGTGCTGGCCGGTGGCTGCGCGACGACGACTGCGCCGGTCGCGCCCGACACCAGCGCGGAAGTCTTGGCCGCGCCTGAACCCGAGGCTTCCGAGTACATCCCGGTCGTGCGCTACGCCCGCTACACACTGGTCGAACTGGCACCCATGGCGGCGCAGCGCGACCTGTTGTTGCAGACCATCGACGTGTCCATGCCCGAGGATGCCCGCGCCACGGTCGGGGATGGGCTTCGGCACGTGCTCAAACGCAGCGGCTATGGCCTGTGCCAGACCGCGCATGCCGTGATCGAGCTGTACGCGCTGCCGTTGCCGGCGGCACACCTGCACCTCGGCCCCATGACCTTGCGCGATGCGCTGCTCACGCTGGCTGGCCCGGCCTGGGAACTGCACGCGGATGACCGCGCACGGCAAATCTGCTTCGAGCGGCCCGGCGATCGCGCGGTCGCCGAGTCCCCATCCGAGCCACCCGCCACCGAGGCGGTGCAGACGTTCCCGCTGGCACCCATGGTTTCGGGAGGCCAACCATGAACGCCCCGCAACCTGCCCAGCGATCGACCGCCGCCGTGGTGGTGCAGAGCCTGATGTGGCTCTGGTTGATCTTCCTCAGCGTCTTGGTGGCCCAGGGCTACCAGGCCCTCAGCGACCAGGCCGACCTGGAGCGGCTGGATTCCCGTCTGCAACGCCTGGAAGCGCAGGCAACTGGCTTGGCCGAGACGATCGAGGCCATCCAGCAGCGCCCGGCCGTCGCGACGGACGCTGACCTCAAAGACACCCGCCAGATTCTGGAAGCACGCGCGGCCCAGGTCGAGAAATCTCTCAGTGGCTACGCAGCGGCCGACGACCTCCAGGCGCTGCGCGCGGAGGTCGAGCAGATCAAGGCGCGCCAAGCCGCCGCACGTGCCACCGCACCCGCCCAGCGGCGCGCATCGCGGACGTCCGCCGCCTCCAAGACCGAGCTGCCGCCGCTGTCATTCCGCGTCGTCGGCGCCGAACTGCGCGCCGGCCAGCGCAGCGTGTCCGTCGCGCCGAGCACCGGGGACTTCACGCCCGCCCAACTTCAGGTGCTGCTGCCCGGGGATGCGGTCGGCCCGTGGCGCCTGCAGGCGATCGAGGGCAACACCGCAGTGTTCCAGGCCGGCAACCAGACCCGCCGCGTGGCGATTCCCTGACCGGAGCACCCCATGAAGCCGTCGATCCTCCTTTTCGCGGTCCTGGTGGCGTCGTCGCAATGGCCCGCCTGGGCGCAGCAGCCCGCAACGACCCCGGCGCGCAACGCACAGAGCCAGGAGCGCCCGCTGGCCGCCCGCGTGCTGGACGACCTGGTGGCAACCGAATGGGGCTTGCAGCCACAAGAATGGGCACGCTACCGCGAGCTGATGGATGGGCCGCTGGGTATCTACTCGCCCAACCTGGACCCGCTGTCCGCCCTGGGCATCGAAGCTCGCACGGACGAAGAACGGCGCCGCTATGCGGAACTGCAGGTGCAGGTGGAAGCGCGCCGCGTCGAGAAGCTGCTCGCCTACCAGCGCGCCTACGACGAGGCCTGGCAGCGCCTGAATCCGGGGATGCAGCGCGTGAACCTGCCCGACGACAAGCCGGGCGCCGGCACATCCAGCAGTCCCTTGCGCGGCAGCGGCCGCATGGCGGTGTTCGTCAAGGACGGCTGCGCAGCCTGCGGACAGCTCGTGCAGCGCCTGCAATCCTCGGGCGCGAAGTTCGACCTGTACATGGTGGGCAGCCGCCAGGATGACGCGCGCATCCGCGACTGGGCCAAGCGCGCGCAGATCGACCCGGCGCGCGTGCGCGCCGGCAGCATCACGCTCAACCACGACGGCGGCCGCTGGCTGTCGCTGGGCCTGCCCGGCGATCTGCCCGCCGCCGTGCGCGAAGTGAACGGCCAATGGCAGCGCCAGCCGTAGCCATGCCCCTGCGCGCACTGGTGCTCACTGCCGGCCTGTATGCCGTTGCCGCCCTGGCCCAGGAGGTTCCGCCACCGGCTTACCAGCTTGCCGCCCAGCGCGCAGGCATCCCCTCGACCGTGCTCTACGCCGTGGCCTTGCAGGAGAGCGGCATCCGGCGCAACGGGCGCCTGGTGCCGTGGCCGTGGTCCCTCAACGTCGCCGGCCAGTCGCGCCGCTTCGCCACGCGCGCCGACGCCTGCGCTGGCCTGCAGCAGGCGATGCGCGCCACGCCGCACACGCGCATTGATGCGGGCCTGGGCCAGATCAACCTCGGCTACCACAAGCACCGCTTTACCGGCGCGTGCGACCTGCTGGATCCGTATCGCAACCTGGCCGTTGCCGCCGAGATCCTGAAGGAGCAGCACACCCCCGGCGAGGACTGGCTGCTGGCGATCGGCCGCTACCACCGCCCCGCAGGCGGCGAGCCCGCCGCCCGCTATCGGCGCAGCGTGTCGCGCCACCTTGCCCGCGTGCAGGGCACGCGACCAGCCGCCGCGGTCCTCGCGGCGCGCCAGGAGACCTCCCCATGACGAAACCCCATCCCGCCCATCTCGCGTTCACGGGCCTACTCATGCTGCTGTCAGGCCTGCCGCTGGCCTCGCGTGCCGGCGAGCCACTGATCGTTGTCGAGGACCGTGGCGGCACGTCGGCATTGCCGTACTACGAAGCCCTGAATCTCCAGCCGCGCGCCAACGCACCGGCGCGGCCGTCCATCCCGACGCCCCAGGTTCCTGCCACACCGGCGGACGAAGCCGCGATGCTGCCGGTGCGCAGCGCCAAGCTCACGCCTGGCACCGTCGCGCGGCGTGTGATTGAAGCGCCCGGCCTGCGGCCGTTCGTGGTCATCGGCGACGACGAGGCTTCCCGGGCCTGGTTGCAGCGCCGCGTCGCCGCTTTGCGCGAACGTGGCGCGGTCGGCCTGGTGGTCAACGTCGAGACCGCGCAGGGTCTGGCGCGGCTGCGCGCCCTGGTGCCGGGCGTACCGCTCGCGCCCGTGGCCGGCGACGACCTGGCCGATCGCCTGGGCCTGCGACACTACCCGGCGCTGATCACGGCCACCGGCATCGAGCAATGACGCCATGTCAGGCAAACAGCCGGTCGAGGTTCTGCTACGCCCAGCGGTGGAGCTATACACCGTCGCGGCGTGTGCAGGCGCCGCGTTTCTGTGCCTGGTGGCCCCATGGTCGCTCGCGCTGAGCCCTTCGATGGGCGTCGGCAGCGCCTTGGCATTCGGCGCCTACGGCGCGATCCGCTACCGCGATGCCCGTGTCATCCTGCGCTACCGGCGCAACATCCGCCGCTTGCCGCGCTACGTGATGACGAGCAAGGACGTGCCGGTCAGCCAGCAGCGGCTGTTCGTGGGGCGCGGGTTCCTCTGGGAGCAGAAGCACACCCATAGGCTGATGCAGACGTACCGGCCGGAGTTCCGGCGGTACGTCGAGCCGACGCCGGCCTACCGGCTGGCCAGGCGCCTGGAGGAGCGGCTGGAGTTCGCGCCATTCCCGCTGTCCCGGCTGCCCGCGCTCACGGGCTGGGACGTGCCTTTCAACCCCGTGCGCCCGTTGCCGCCTGTCGGTGGCCTGCCGCGCCTGCACGGCATCGAACCCGACGAGGTGGATGTCAGCCTGCCGCTGGGCGAGCGCGTCGGCCACTCGCTGGTGCTGGGCACCACGCGGGTGGGCAAAACGCGCCTGGCCGAGTTGTTCGTCACGCAGGACATCCGCCGCAGGAATGCTGCCGGCGAGCATGAGGTCGTCATCGTCATCGATCCCAAGGGGGATGCCGATCTCTTGAAGCGGATGTACGTCGAAGCCCAGCGCGCTGGCCGCGAAGGCGAGTTCTACGTCTTCCACTTGGGCTGGCCGGACATTTCGGCACGCTACAACGCGGTGGGCCGCTTCGGCCGCATCAGCGAAGTGGCGACCCGGGTGGCGGGGCAGCTCTCCGGCGAAGGCAACAGCGCGGCGTTCCGCGAGTTCGCATGGCGCTTCGTGAACATCATCGCCCGCGCCCTGGTGGAACTGGGGCAGCGCCCGGACTACATGCTGATCCAGCGCCACGTCATCAACATCGACGCGCTGTTCATCGAGTACGCCCAGCACTACTTCGCCAAGACGGAGCCCAAGGCCTGGGAGGTGATCGTCCAGATCGAGGCCAAGCTCAACGAGAAGAACATCCCAAGGAACATGATCGGGCGCGAGAAGCGCGTGGTGGCGCTGGAGCAGTACCTCTCCCAGGCGCGCAACTACGACCCGGTGCTCGACGGGCTGCGCTCGGCGGTCCGCTACGACAAGACCTACTTCGACAAGATCGTTGCATCGCTTCTGCCGCTGCTGGAAAAGCTCACCAGCGGCAAGATCGCCCAGCTCCTGGCGCCGAACTACTCCGACCTGGCCGACCCACGGCCGATCTTCGACTGGATGCAGGTGATCAGGAAGCGAGCCGTCGTCTATGTGGGCCTGGATGCGCTGTCCGATGCCGAGGTCGCCGCGGCGGTCGGCAATTCGATGTTCTCCGACCTGGTTTCGGTCGCAGGCCACATCTACAAGCACGGGATCGACGATGGACTGCCGGGTGCATCGGCTGGTGCGCGCGTGCCGATCAACGTGCATGCGGACGAGTTCAATGAATTGATGGGTGACGAGTTCATTCCGCTCATCAACAAGGGCGGTGGCGCGGGCCTGCAAGTCACCGCCTACACGCAAACGCTCTCGGACATCGAGGCCCGCATCGGCAATCGCGCGAAGGCCGGCCAAGTGATCGGGAATTTCAACAACCTGTTCATGTTGCGCGTGCGCGAGACGGCCACCGCGGAACTGCTGACGAGGCAGTTGCCGAAGGTCGAGGTCTATACGACTACCATCGTCTCGGGCGCGACGGACAGCTCAGACATCCGCGGCGCGACGGATTTCACGTCGAACACCCAGGACCGCATCAGCATGTCCAGCGTGCCGATGATCGAGCCGTCACACGTCGTCGGCCTGCCCAAGGGCCAGTGCTTCGCGCTGCTGCAGGGCGGCCAGCTTTGGAAGGTACGCATGCCGCTGCCGGCGCCGGACGCGGATGAAGTGATGCCGGCGGACCTGCAGCAACTGGCCGGGTACATGCGCCAGAGCTACAGCGAGGCCACGCAGTGGTGGGAGTTCACCAGCTCGTCGGCCTTGCAGGATCCGGCCTTGCCCGACGACCTGCTTGACGATGCCGCTGCGGCCGAGCCCGGCGCGGTGGCCACCGGCGCCGACGATGGCGCGGACAACGAGGCCGTGCCATGAAGGATGCCGCCTCGACCGCGCAGCGGGAGCAGAACCAACGCCAAGGCTTGATCGTCGGCACCATCACCTTACCGTTCCGGCTGCTCGGGGTGCTCATTGGCTCGCTGCTGTTCTCGATCGCGGTGGAGTGCGTCGGCATGCACCTGTTCTGGAAGGACCAGGGCTGGCGCCACTCCCAGCAGATGCTGCAGTACGAACTCGGGCACCTGTCCGACCACTTCACGCGCAGCGTGGTCGTGCAGGAGCCGGGGCGCACGGCGCACGAGCTGGTGGATACCGGGTACGAGTGGGTGTTCGTGCGCTCGGGGTTGCTGGAGCGCATGAGCCAGACCGCCGAGCGCGTCCGCTCGGCCAGCCACGGGCAGAGCCGCAACTTCCGCTACTACATCAGCCAAGTCTATGTCTGGGCCGAAAGCTACCTGATCGCTGCGGCCTTCACGACGCTCACCTTCCTGGTGCGCCTGCTGGTCCTGGTGCTCACGCTGCCCCTGATCCTCACGGCGGCATTCGTCGGCCTGATTGACGGCCTGGTGCGACGGGATGTGCGCCGGTTCGGCGCCGGCCGCGAATCCGGCTTCATCTACCACCGCGCGAAGGCCAGCCTGATGCCGTTGGCCGTGCTGCCTTGGGTCACCTATCTCGCTCTGCCCATATCGGTGCATCCTCTGGTCATCCTGCTGCCCAGCGCGGCGTTGCTGGGGATGGCAGTCAGCCTGACCGCAGGCAGCTTCAAGAAGTACTTATGAGGTGACACGGGCGGCACTGCTCTGCAAAGCCGTGTGCCGTTCATCGGTTCTGCAGGGTATCAAGAGCAGCATCCAACGCCGTAACCGCCTCGACGACCGTTCTTACCGTCGCCCGATCGAACTCATGATCGCGCTGAGCGTCGTGCACACCGCTATTGAGGTAACCCCATTCAATACTCGTACCGCTGACATTGAGCAGCCTGACCAACGCCCCTACGGCATCCGGCGCACCCGCATGTTGCGCCGCGATACGCTCGACGGCCGACCGCAACTTGGTGCATTTATTGTTCAGCTCCCAAGGCGCGCGGGGCCCGCTCAGCTTGATGTCGATCCGGCCGTCCGCCCGCCGACCCAGCCACGTCCACAGGCGGTCCGTCAGACTCTCCAGCGCCGGCCGGGCCTGGCGCAGTGCCTCGCGTTTCTCGTCAGCCGCCAACGCCTGCTGGGCCAGAAGAACATAGTTCTTCGCTGGCGGGTCGCTGTCGACCCGCAGTTCGTGCTCTCCCTGATGCGGGAGAAACTTGTAGCGCTTGATGGCCGCGGCGCGGCGCACGCCCAACTCCTGCTGGATGCGGTGCAGGAACTCCTCTGCGTGCGAGGTGAGGATAACCTGCTTGCCGTGGAGCAAACCGTCCTCGAAGAAGGTACGCCAGATGCCATCGCGATGGTCGTCGTCTATCGCATTGACGACGTCATCGAAGATGACCACGGGGCAGCCCTGCGCGAGGTTCTTGGCAAGCAGAATCGCCAGACCCAAGCATTTGATGTGCCCTTCGCTGAAGACGATCAACGCGTCGTAGCGCACGCCCGGCTCGCCGGCGAACTCCACCTCGATCTTGCCGTTCTCGGCCACGGGCAACCACAGCGCGTGCAGCAGATCGCCGGGCGGATCGGCCCGGTTGAATGCGTTGTAGAGATGGCGGGCTTGGTCTCCCAGCCCCTGTAGCAGAACCCCCGGCAGAGCGGTCAGGTATGCCTGAATCTCGGGTAGGAAGCCGTCGTAGGCGGCCTTGACCCGCTGATGGTGCACCACCACCGGCATTTCGTCCGTGGCCGCCTGGATTAGGCCGCGGTTCGCGTCGTCGAACTGGGCCACGGTTTGGCGGGCGGCCGCCAGCTCCTGATCCGCAGTCGTGCGCATGGTCCGCAGCCGTTCGATCTCCAGCTGATGCTGTTGCAGGCGGTCCCGCTCCTGGGCCATCGCGCCGCGCTGGGCATTCACGTCGCGCGCCTGCGCGTCGAAGCCTTCGATGATCTGTGCGATCCGTAAGAGGGCTTGCCAGGCGCGCTGGTCCCCAATCACCCAGCCGCCGAGCCAATTGCCCGCCGACGTGGGAGGCAGCAGTGGCAGGCCCGCGGCCTGCGATTCGGCAGGACAAGCGACCCCAGCCGCCGCCACCACGCGGCGCATTTCGTCCCACAGCGCTCGGACCGCCTCGCTCAACTGCGTCCGATGCCCGGCCTCTTGCTGCTGCAGGACGGCCAGTTGCGCGAGCTGCTCCAGGCCCATTCGCGCCCTGGCGAACGGGTCCTGTGCCACAGCGGCCAGTCCGGTTCCACATGCCGGACACACGGTCGCCCCGTCCGCCAACGCTTGCACGGCCTCGTAGAGCTTCGCGTACGACACCTCGCCCGCGCGGGCCGCGAGTTGCGCGGAAGACGCTTGCCACAGTCCCTGGACGCGGTAGGCCTCTGCCAGCAACGCTTGCAGGCGGGCCTGAGTCACCTCGTGAATGGCAGGCGGGTTGGCGTCCAGCTGAGCCTGGACATACGGTAGCCGTCCTTGCTGCTGCGGCGTACCCAGCAGCCAGTCCACGCAGGCTTGATAGGTCGCGCCAGGTGACATGCGCTGCGCCAAAGCTTGTTCCAGGCCCTCGACCGCT
>QFCS01002043.1_pt1 | contig 31186 bp, 26 predicted proteins | sample 3576561 | NCBI WGS metagenome assembly QFCS01 | reverse complement strand
GCGCCGCTTAGCGCGCATGCGTGGCGGCCCCTGGCGGTCGACCGTGGATGCGGCGAGCCCATATCCCTGGGAGCCAGTCTGCTCACCGGCAAGAAGGTGAGGCCGGACGTCCTCGGATTGCTCACCGACGACCATCGGACGGTCCTCGGCTGGTTCGACTGGTACGAGAAGGAAGAGCTGGCGCAGCGCCGCTTCTGGATCGCCGCCAATATCGTCAAGGCGCTGGCGGCCCATATGGCCATCGAGGAAGAGATATTCTACCCGGCAGCCAGGGACGCCATCGGTCGGGACGGGCCGATCGATCATGCCATCGACGAGCATGCTGATGCAAAACAGCTGATGGAGAAGTTGGGCCAGCCTGGAACGGAGTCAGACACCGACGCGTCGATGGCAGCCCTGCGCAACGCGATCGAGGCGCATATCCGGGAGGAGGAAAGCGAGATCTTCCATCTTGTCCGGCAGAGCCCGCTGGATCTGTACGAGGTTGGCGCGCGCTGCGCCGCTCGGCGTGTCGAACTGCTGTTCGAACTGTCCGCCCCCAACATGCCACTTCTCGAGGAGATGCCGCCCATGCCGATTTCCCAGGACGAGGCCAGAGCGCTTTTCATCGTGGGTCTCCGGAACATCCACGGCACTGCCCAGCAATGCCGCACCATGGTTGGGGCCCAGGAATCTCGTGTGGAGAACTATCCCAACCTCAAAGCCAGGCTGCAATCTCACCTGCGCGAAAAGGATGCGCAGCTGGAGCGGGTCGAGTTGATTCTGGAGTCACTTGGCGAATCGACATCGACGCTCAAGGATGCGACGGGGTCCATCATGGGCGCCGCCTCGAGCATGATGGCGGCCGCGGCCGATGACGAGATCATCAAGTCGAGCTTCGCCACTTACGGCCTGGCCAATTTCGAGGCCGCCGCCTACGAGACACTGCTCACCATGGCGGAAGCGGCCGGCCTGCTCGACGCGCTTCCGCCGCTGCAGCAGTCACTCAGCGAGGAGCGCGCCATGGCGGCATTCATCGCGGAGAACCTGAGAGGGACGGGGCTCCGGTTCATGCAGCTGCGCAGCGAAGGGCGTCAGGCGGGGCGGTGATCTGCGGATTTCCCGCCTCCCGGCCGCCGGTGGCAGGAGACGTCACGCTTTCCTGACCCGATGAGCGGCGATCCCAAGGTCGGTCAGCTGCGCGCGTGGTCGTGAAAGGCGACGAGATTCGCCGTATCCGGCCTGCGTCTGGAGACCTTCAACGATCGGCCAGTATTGCCGCAACCGCGGGCGCCCCTTGAACATTGGGTTCGCGCGGACTGACACATTTACCGGATGGAGATGGCAGATGAGACGGATGGCATTCTGGACCGCCGCGGCGATTGTACCCCTCGCCGTGGCCGTAGGCGCGGCCCATGCGGCTGACCCATCACCCAAGACGGCGGCCGCGCCGCCGGCGATGGCGGCGCCGTCGAGCTCCGCTTTCCTGAGCAGCGCGACGGTGGCCAACCTGTTCGAGATCGAAAGCAGCAAGCTCGCGCTTTCCAAGTCCGGCACGGACAAGATCAAGGCCTTTGCCAACCAGATGGTGACTGACCACACGGCGGCGGCCACCAAGATGAAGCAGGCCGTGGCCGACGCCAAGCTTGCGCCTCCAGCGGAGAAGCTCGATGCGAAACACCAGGCCCTGCTGGACAGCCTGAAGAAGAAGGACGGTGCCAGCTTCGATGCCGCCTATGTCAGGGCACAGCAGGACGGCCACGTTGAGACCGTGGCGCTGTTCGAGGCCTACGCCGGGGGCGGCGACAATGCCCGCCTGCAGCAGTTCGCCCGCGAGATGCTGCCCACGTTGAAGCAGCACCTCGAGCACGCGAATGCCCTCAAGTAGTTCGTTCTCGGCCACGGAGCGACGCGCCAAGGGAGGGCGTGCATGACGGACAGAAGTACCGATCGGCGGCTCACCGACGCCGAAACGGCGAAGGAGGAGGAACGGCTGAACCCGGGCAAGATGACCGGGTCTCAGCCTCAGCCGCCCCCATCACGTCGCCACAATGGCGCGGCGCTGCCGGGAAGCCAGAACGCGGACCTCAAGGGGCCAAAGCCCGGACGTGGTCCGCGCGGCATGAGCACGTGAGCGGAAACCACCGATCCACCGCGGCGGGGTACGTTCTGGGCTTTTCCCTGGGCGGCTTCTTCGATGGCATCCTGCTCCACCAGATCCTGCAATGGCATCACCTGCTGAGCGCCATCGATTCCGCCAGCGCGCGATTCCAGGTCGCGGCGGACGGATATTTCCACGCCCTCATGTACGTCATCGCGGCAGCCGGCCTCTGGCTGCTCTGGCGCACCGCGAGACGACAGGAACTGCCCGCTCCCGGCGCATTCATAGGCGATCTCCTGGTCGGCTTCGGAGCGTGGCACATGCTCGACGGCCTGGTGTCGCATTGGGTGCTGGGAATTCACCGGATCCGATGGGAGAGCGATAACCGACTGTTCTGGGACGTGCTGTGGTTCATCGGCTTCGGCGTCCTCCCGATGGCGGCTGGCTTCCTCGTCCGTCGCCGCGGTGGCGGGGGAACGGGCCGGTCGGCCGTGGCCGCGACGCTCGTCGCTTTCCTGGTGGTCGGGGCCGGCGCACAGGCCCTGCGCCCGCCCGCCGAGATGCCTTTCACGACCGTCCTCTTCGCGCCGGGCACGCAAAGCACCGAGGTCTTCGCCGCGATCGTTGCAGTCGGCGGCCGGCTGGTCTGGTCCGACGCGAGCGGGCAATTGGTTGTCATCGCCAGGGAGTCGGACGCTTCAGCTCTGCGCCTTTTTCTCCATGGCGCCATCTTCGTCAGCAGCGCCGGGTTCCCGGCAGGATGCTTCAGCTATCTGCGAAGCGCATAGGCCCTCCTCGCCGGCGGCGTCGCCGGATTCGGATGAGGGTGGCCCGGAGCGGGCCGCGTGGCGCCGCAGTACCGCGATGGTCTGGCAGAGGCGCGCTGCTGCGGCGCGCAGATGGATCGCTTCCTCGCCGGGCCGTTCGAGGCGGAGGGTGAGGTCCTCGGCATGGACGCGCACCTCCCGGATCAGCTCTGTCGCCAGAAGATTGTCGTCCGCGTCCGGTGTGAGTTCGTCGAGCGCCCGAATCAGCATCGAGGCCTCGTGCCGGCAATCCGCAGTCAGGAGCATGACGCGCTTGCACACGCCCTCCAGGATCGGCAGCTGGCACGCCCAGCCGGTGCGTCGCGCAATGACGGCGCTTTGCATTTAGAGGTTCCTCCCGTGACGGAAGGACAGCGCATCCGACGGCATTTGGTTGCGCATCGGATGCGACACGACCCTTGACTTCGCGATGTAGGACTCTGTTCTTGAGAAGCTGGCTTTCCTGTCGATCGGTCCCATGCTTCAGCGTCGTCATCAGCCCGGCTCCCAGCTCCGCCTTTGCCTTCGGGAAACCGGTAGCGGAAATAGCGGAAATGTCCGAAATCGCCCAACTGGGCTGCGGCTCAGGCCGCCCGCACCAGCAATTCGCCCTTCCAGCGGCGCATCAGCAGGACGATCGCCGTCATGCCGAGGACGGCCACGGCGAACATTGCGAGGAACGCCTTCTGGCCGAACGCAGCGTAGAGCAGACCGGAGAGCTGGAAGACGATCGCCTGCGCGGCCCCCGTGCCGATGGCGTAGTAGACGCTCTGGCCCAGCGCCACGCCCGACGAGGGCAGGGCGCGCTGGATGAAGGCCATGGCGCCGAGATGGCAGGCCGCGAAGGTTCCGGCATGCAGCGCCTGCAGAAGGATCAGCGCCCACAGCTCGGTCGTGAAGGCCATGCCCAGCCAGCGCACCAGCGCGCAGCCCAGCCCGAAGGAGATCAGGCCGCACGGTCCCAGCCGCGCCAGCAACCACCCGCTGGCGAGCATCAGCAGGATCTCGACCGCGACGCTCTCGCTCCACAGCAGGCTGATCGTGAGGTCGGAGAGGCCGGCGGCGCGCCAGGTCAGCGTGCCGAAGCTGTAGAGCACGGCATGGCTGGCCTGGCAGCAGCCGGTGGCCACCAGGAACAGGACGAACGGCCGCGACCGCAGCAGGTCGAGGATGCCGAAGGGCGCATGCCGCCCGCCATCCGCGCGCTTTCCCTCGGCCGGCAGCGCGAAGCAGAGCGGCAGCAGCAGGAACACGCCGACCGCGCCGACATAGAGCACCCAGGCCGAGCCGAAGCGGTCGACCGCCGCGCCGCAGATCACCGTGCCGATGATGAAGGTCACCGAACTCCAGACGCGCAGGCTGCCGTAGTTGAAGCCGCGCGCCTTGGTCTCGGTCACCAGCACGCTGTCGTAGAGCGCCATGGTCGGCGCCCACACCGCGCCCCAGGCCAGGCTGACCAGCAGGATGGCGAGGAAGCCCCACGACAGCTCGTAGGCGCCCATCAGCAGGATGGCCGCGACCGCGAGCGACAGCAGCAGGCCGCGCATGTTGCCGATGCGGTGCGCTATCCAGCCGATCGCCAGCGTCGAGGCCACGCTCATGATCTGGCGGCTCATGAACAGCGTGCCGATCTCGGCGTCCTGCACGCCGCGATCGTGCAGCCATACCGGCCAGTAGCTCATGAAGGCGCCGGTGGCGAAGAAATAGGCGGCGCCATAGGAGGAAAGCCGCACCGCCATCAGGAAACGCGCCATTACGCTACTCGCTCTCCCGTCGTCCTGCCGCCGCGCGCCTTGCGCTCCGGCCGGGACGACGATGCCATCTGCGCAGCGAACGCACGCCTACGCGGCGAACTCCCGCCGCGCCTGCTCCGTGTGCTGGCCCACCGTCGGCACGTCGCCCAGCCGCTCCGGCTCGCCCGGCCAGGAGGCGGCCAGCGCCGGCATCGAGACGTCGCCGGCTGGCGTGCCGAACGCGACGCGCCGCAACTGCGGGTGATGCGCCAGGTCGTCGACCGAGCTGACGCGCGCCCAGGCGATCTGGGCGGCGTCCAGGCGGGCCGCCAGGTCCGCGAAGGTCTGGCGGCCGAAGCTCTGCTGCACGATGGCGTTGGTGTCGTCGCGCCGCGCGTTGCGCGCCTTGTTGGTGGCGTAGTCGGGGTCCTTCTCGAGGCCCGGACGGTCAAGCACGCCGTGGCACAGCCGCTCGAACTCGCGGTCGTTCTGGATCGAGATCAGCACCGGCACCTTGTCGGCTGTCGGGTAGACGCCGTAGGGCGCGATGAAGGGATGGGTGAGCCCCAGCCGCGGCCAGTCGTAGTCGGAATAGTCCTTGGCCAGCACCGGCACGGTCATCCATTCGGCCATCGCCGAGAACAGCGACACCGCGATAGCGCGGCCTTCGCCCGTCTTCTCGCGTGCCAGCAGCGCCTCCAGCACCGCGGCGTGGGCATACATGCCGGTGCCGATGTCGGTCGCCGAGATGCCGACGCGGCCCGGCCCCTCGGGCGTGCCGGTGAGCGAGGCGAGCCCGCTCTCGGCCTGCACCAGCAGGTCGTAGGCGCGGCGCGTGCGGTAGGGTCCGAAGTCGCCGTAGCCCGAGATGTCGACGGTGATCAGCCGCCTGTGCTTCGCGCGCATCGCCGCCGAACCGAAGCCGGCGCGTTCGGCCGCGCCGGGCGCCAGGTTCTGGATCAGCACGTCGGCCTTGGCGATCATGCGATGCAGCAGGGCGAGATCGTCCTTGTCCTTGAAGTCGAGCGCCACCGACTGCTTGCCGCGGTTCAGCCAGACGAAATAGCTCGACTGGCCGTGCACGTAGCCGTCGTAGGCACGGGCGAAGTCGCCCTCCGGCCGCTCGATCTTGAGCACGCGTGCCCCGGCATCCGCCAGGCGCGCCGCGCAGTAGGGGGCCGCCACGGCCTGCTCCACACTCACCACCAGCAGACCGTCCAGCGCTCCAGCCATATCGATACCTTGCCCCGCAATGTCGCCGCGCGCCGCGCGCGGCCGGTCAAGGCTTCAATCACGACGGGGAGCCGGTCGCAAGCCTCAGTCCGGCTCGCCGCGCGCCGGGTCCGGCCAGGTCCAGTCCCGGATCGCGGGCATGTCCTCGCCATGCTCGCGCACGTAGCGTCCGTGCTCGATCAGCGCGTTGCGGAAGTCCTGCTTGATGTGGGCGGCCGTGACGGCCAGGCCCGGCACCCGATCGATCACGTCCATCGCGAGATGGTAGCGGTCGAGCTTGTTCAGCACGACCATGTCGAACGGCGTGGTCGTGGTGCCTTCCTCGATGAAGCCGTGCACATGCATGCCGGCGTGGTTGGTGCGGCTGTAGGTCAGCCGGTGGATCAGGTGCGGATAGCCGTGATAGGCGAAGATCACGGGCTTCTCGCGCGTGAACAGCCCGTCGAAATCGCGGTCGCCCAGCCCGTGCGGATGCTGCTCCTCGGGCTGCAGCGTCATCAGGTCGACGACGTTGACGACGCGGATCCGCAGGTCCGGCAGCGCACCGCGCAGCAGGTCGACGGCCGCCAGCGTCTCCAGCGTCGGCACGTCGCCCGCGCAGGTCATCACCACATCGGGCTCGCCTTCGCCGATCTCCGTGCCGGCCCATTTCCAGATGCCGATCCCGGCGGCGCAATGGATTGCCGCCTCCTCCAGGGTCAGCCACTGCGGCGCGGGCTGCTTGCCGGCGACGATCACGTTGATGCGGTCATAGGTCCGCAGGCAGTGGTCGGCGACGCAGAGCAGGGTGTTGGCGTCGGGCGGCAGGTAGACGCGCACGATGTCGGCCTTCTTGTTCGTGACCAGGTCGATGAAGCCCGGATCCTGGTGGCTGAAGCCGTTGTGGTCCTGGCGCCAGACATGCGAGGTCAGCAGGTAGTTCAGCGAGGCGATCGGCCGCCGCCACGGCAGGGCCCGCGACACCTTCAGCCACTTGGCGTGCTGGTTGACCATCGAATCGACGATGTGCACGAAGGCCTCGTAGCACGAGAACAGGCCGTGCCGGCCGGTCAGCAGGTAGCCCTCCAGCCAGCCCTGGCAGAGATGCTCGCTCAGCACCTCCATCACCCGGCCGTCCGGCGCGAGGTGCGTGTCGTAGGGCTCGATCCTCTCCATCCATACGCGCTCGGTCGCCTCGAACACCGCATCGAGCCGGTTCGAGGCCGTCTCGTCCGGCCCCATGATCCGGAAGTTGCGGGCGTCGGCATTGAGCCGCATGACGTCGCGCAGGTACTTGCCGAGTTGGCGCGTCGCCTCGGCGACGGCGCCGCCTGGACGCGGGACGTCCACCGCGAAGGCGCCGCAGGCCGGCAGCCTCAGCTCGCGCTTCAGCAGGCCGCCGTTGGCATGGGGATTGGCACCCATGCGGCGCTCGCCCGCGGGTGCCAGCGCCTGCAGTTCCGTCACGAGCCGGCCGCTGTCGTCGAACAGTTCCTCGGGAGCGTAGCTCCGCATCCACGCCTCAAGTTGCCTGAGGTGGGCCGGGTTGCTGCGGGCATTGGCGATCGGCACCTGGTGTGCCCGCCAGAAGCCCTCGACCCTGAGCCCGTCGACCTCCTTCGGGCCGGTCCAGCCCTTGGGGCTGCGCAGCACGATCATCGGCCACCTGTCGTGGCCGCCGTCGTCCCGGCCGCCGTCGTCCCGGCCTTCGCGGGCGGCCCGCTGGATGGCGCGGATGCGGCCGATAGCCTTGTCGAGCGTGTCAGCCATCAGGCGGTGCATCGGCGCCGGATCGCTACCTTCGACGAACAAGGGGTCGTAGCCGTGACTGGCGAAGAAATGCCGGATCGCCTCGTCGTCGAGGCGGCCCAGCACCGTCGGATTGGCGATCTTGTAACCGTTGAGATGGAGGATCGGCAGCACGGCGCCGTCGCGTGCGGGATTGAGGAAGCGGTTCGACTGCCAGGAGGCCGCCAGGGCGCCGGTTTCGGCCTCGCCGTCGCCGACCACGCAGGTGACGAGAAGGTCGGGATTGTCGAAGGCCGCGCCGTAGGCATGCAGCAGCGCGTAGCCCAGCTCGCCGCCCTCGTGGATCGAGCCCGGCGTCTCGGGCGCGGCGTGGCTCGGGATGCCACCGGGGAAGGAGAACTGCCGGAACAGCCGGCGCAGCCCTGCGGCGTCGCGCGACACGTCGGGATAGATCTCGGAATAGGTGCCTTCGAGATAGGTATTGGCGACCATGCCGGGCCCGCCGTGGCCGGGGCCGCAAATGTAGATCACGTTCAGATCGTGGGCGCGGATCGCGCGGTTGAGATGGGCATAGATGAAGTTGAGGCCGGGCGTGGTGCCCCAATGGCCGAGCAGGCGCGGCTTGATGTGCTCGGGCCGCAGCGGTTCGCGCAGCAGCGGGTTGTCCAGCAGGTAGATCTGGCCGACCGAGAGATAGTTGGCGGCGCGCCAGTATCGATGCAGCCGCCCGAGCTCGTCGTCGCGTTGCTGGTCGTGCGCCTGGGCGGTCGCCCGCGGACGGTCGGCGGTCGTGTCTGCCATGTCGAAGCCTCCTGGCCGGTATGGTGGTGTCGTCGGGCTGTCGTCTCCTGCTTGCTGCATTCCAAAGTGGCGAAGGTGCCGCCGGTTGCGGCCGCCACCATCCCGATTTGGCCCCATGATCGGTCACGAGCAAGGCGAAGTTCTGACCAGCGGACCACATTCGGCGTTGCACGACGATGCGGCGGCGGCATTCTGCTAGAGGGCTGTCAGCAGAGCAGAGAGGACGGATATGCCGGGACCGCTTGCGGGCGTGCGTGTGATCGATCTGACGGCCGTGCTGCTGGGACCGTTCGCGACCCAGCATCTGGCCGACATGGGGGCCGACGTGATCAAGGTCGAGCCGCCCGAGGGCGACCTGCTGCGCGCGTCGGGCGGCGCGATGGGGCGGGACAAGACGATGGGGCCGATCTACATGGCGGCCAACCGCAACAAGCGCTCGATCTGCCTCGACCTCAAGAAGCCGGCCGCCTGCGCCGTGCTGAAGGACATGGTGAAGACGGCCGACCTCTTCATCCACAACAGCCGGCCGCAGGCGATCGTGCGGCTGGGACTGGGCTACGACGACCTGAAGAAGATCAACCCGTCGATCATCTACGCCTACTCGCTGGGCTATGCGCGCAAGGGACCCTACGGCCACAAGCCGGCCTTCGACGACCTGGTGCAGGGCGTCAGCGGCGCGGCCTCGCTGCAGAGCCGCGTCGACGGTGCGCCGCCGCGCTTCATGCCGAGCCTGATTGCCGACAAGACCACCGGCCTGCATCTCTGCATCGCCGTGCTGGGCGCGCTGTTCCATCGCCAGAAGACCGGCGAGGGGCAGATGATCGAGGTGCCGATGCTGGAGACGCTGGCCTCGTTCTGGCTGACCGAGCACCTGTTCGGCGCAACCTGGACGCCCGGGCGCGGCGACATGGGCTACGACCGCATCATCAACAAGTACCGTCATCCATTCCCGACCAGGGACGGCTACATCTGCGCGCTGCCCTACACCGATGCGCACTGGATCGCCTTCTTCAATCTCGCCGGCCGGCCCGACCTCGCGCAGGAGAAGCGCTTCATCGACCGCAGCGAGCGGCCCAAGCATTTCAGCGAGCTCTACCAGGTGCTCGATTCGCTGCTGAAGGACCGGCCCACGGCGGAATGGCTGGAGATGTTCGACAAGGCCGACATCCCCGCCATGCCGGTCAGCAGCCTGGAAGATCTGCTCGAGGATCCGCATCTCAGGGCGACCGGCTTCTTCACCGCGCGCGAGCATCCGACGGAGGGTCCGATCACGACCTTCGCCAGCCCGCTGGACTTCGAGAAAACCAAGGTGGAGTTCCGCCGCCACGCGCCGCGCATCGGCGCGGACGGCGAGGAGGTGTTGCGCGAGGCCGGCCTGGACGATGCCGCGATCGAGCAGCTGAAGGCCGAGAAGGCGCTGATCGTGCCGGCGCCGATGGGCTCGTGAACGCCGGCGCGATTGCGGACTGCCATGTCCCGCCTGCGTCTTCGGCCTTCTATCCTGTGCGCGCCGGCAACCGGGTACGGCCGCTGGTCGATGGCGGCGAGATCTTCACGCGCATCGGCGAAGCGATCGCCGAGGCACGAGACAGCGTCTGGCTGACCGTCGCCTTCTACTCCGACGACTTCCGCTTTCCCGACGGCAGCCCGCTGTTCGATGTGCTCGACCGCGCCGTGGCGCGCGGCCTCGACGTCCGGCTGCTGTGCTGGCGCGCCAATCCCGAGACGCGGCCGAGCTGGCGCATCTTCGGCGGCACGCCCGAGCAGCGCGATCTGCTGGCGGCCCGCAACGCCCGCTTCCGCGTCCGCTGGGACCGCGGTATCGGCGCCTACTGCCAGCACCAGAAGACCTGGCTGATCGATGCCGGCCAGCCGGGCGAGACCGCCTTCGTCGGCGGCATCAATCTCACGGCCGTTGCCCTGCAGCGGCACGACGTCTTCGTCGAGATTTCGGGACCGGCGGCCCGCGACGTGCGTCACAATTTCGTCCAGCGCTGGAACGGCGCCAGCGAGCGGCTGCTGGCCGACGGCAACTGGGCCTGCGATGGCAGCGACATGCTGCCGCTGCCACTGTCGTTGCCCTCGTCGGAGCCGGCCGGCCGGGGTGACGCGAAGGGCGCGAGCGTCGTGCAGATCCAGCGCATGATGGATCCGCGTCGCTATGCCGACGGAGAGGCCGAACAGTCGATCCTCGAGCAGTACGAGCGCGCCATCGATGCCGCCCGCCGCACGATCTACATCGAGAACCAGGCGGTGCCGATCGCTCCGCTGGCGCGGCGCCTGATGGGGGCGCTGGAGCGCGGCGTCGACGTGGTGATGCTCGTGCCGGCGGTGCCCGAGCACTATGTCTGCGAATCGCGCGCCGATCCGGCCTGCCGCGAGATGTGGGAGGCCGTGGAGGCGCTGGGCCGCCATCCGCGGTTCGCGCTCTGCGGCATCGCCGAGCGCCACGGCGCGGGCCTGCGGGCGGCCTATGTCCACGCCAAGCTGATGCTGGTCGACGGCGCCTGGGCGACGGTCGGCTCCTGCAACCTGCATGCCTTCTCGCTGGGGGGCCAGACCGAGCTGAACGCCTCGATCTGGGACGAGCGTTTCGTGCTCGGGCTGCGGCGGACGCTGTTCGCCAAGCACCTGGGCGTCGATACGTCCGGCCTCGCGGAGCCCGAGGCGCTGCGGCTGTTCGCCGAGAGGGCGGCCGCCAACCGCCGCCGGCTCGACCGTTCCGAGGGCAACTGGCAGGGGCTGGTCTTCGCCTTGCAGCCGCAAGCCTATGCAATGAACACTCCCGCCGGCCTCGCGCTGCCGGCATAGGCGGCGCCGTAAGAGAACCGTCATGTCGGACCGCTAGGGTCGTGCCAGGGAACCACGATGATAGTCGACACCTTGCCGCCGGCGCTCCGCTTCGGCGTCGTCCCGGGGCTGATATGTGGCTTCCTGGTCGACGACGAGGGAAAGGCCAGCCCGCTCGCCGTCGATCGGCCCGTCGAGATTTCCCACCAGGGCTGGCTCTGGCTGCATCTCGACCTCACCAAGGTTCCGGCTAAGCAGTGGCTGAGCGCGGCGGGGCTGCCCGAGCCGGCGGTCGCCACGATGCTGTCGCACGATCGGCACCAGCAGCTCCACGCGGCGGGTGACTGCGTCTACGGCATCCTGGCCGACCTGGTGCGGGAGATCCACGGCGCGGGCGACGAGGTGGGCTACCTGCACTTTCTCATGACCGACCGGCTGCTGCTGACCGGCCGCCATCATGCCTTGTGCGCGGTCGAAAGCGCCCGCGCCGCCCTGCAGGCCGGCAATGCCCGCCCGATCCATTGCGCTTCCCTGCTGGAGCTGCTGGTCGAGCACGTCGCCGATGGCGTCGACGACGTCGCCGACGAACAGGCCGGCACGCTGGACGAGATCGAGGACCAGCTCGCCGTGCGCTCCATCGGCGCGGCACGGAAGAACCTCGCGGGCGTGCGGCGCACCAGCGTCCGCCTGCATCGCCTGCTGTCGGGACTGCGCGCCGTGCTCGTGCGCCTCGAACGCCACGGCGCGAAACCGTCCGATCCGCGGCTGCAGTTGCGCGTCGGCCGGCTGGTGCAGCGCCTCGAGGAGCTCGATCACACCATCCTGGAGCTGCGCGAGCGCGGCTATCGCCTGCAGGACGAGGTCTCGGCCACCATCAACGAGGAGACCAACCGCCACCTTCACCTCCTGTCGGTGCTGACATCGCTGCTGCTGCCGCCGACCCTGGTCGCCGGCCTGTTCGGGATGAACACCAAGCTGCCGATCGCCGACGACGATGTGGGCTTCGTCTGGGCGATGGTGATGGTATTGGGATCGTCGCTTGCCGCCTATCTGGTGCTGCGGCTCGCCGGAATTCTCAGGCTGCGCGAATAGCCCGGGACGGGCGGCTTTACGGAACGCGGACGGTACGTCAATTCGTTCCGCTTTGCGGCGCCCCCTGCCGCAATCCGGTTCTCCCATGCTTGTCCCGCGCCGGCTCGTCGCTAAACTCCCGCGCCAATTCGAAAGCCCACCCGGGAGGGTTCCATGGATCTCGCCTTCACGCCGGAAGAGCAGAAATTTGCCGACGAGGTGCGTGCCTTCGTGCGCGCCAATCTCGCCCCTGACATCCGCGACAAGGTGAAGAACGGCAAGCACCTGATCCGCGACGACTACATGCGCTGGCAGCAGGCGCTCGGGAAGAAGGGCTGGCTGGTCTACACCTGGCCCAAGAAATATGGCGGTCCCGGCTTCACGCCGACCCAGCGCTACATCTTCGAGAATGTCTGCGCCGAGGAGTATGCGCCGGGCATCATCCCGTTCGGAACCAAGATGGTCGGGCCGGTGATCTACACCTTCGGTAGCGAGGAGCAGAAGGCCACGTACCTGCCGGGCATCCGCGAGAGCACCGTGTGGTGGTGCCAGGGCTACTCCGAGCCGGGCTCGGGCTCCGACCTCGCCAGCCTGCGCACCAAGGCCGAGAAGCAGGGCGACCACTACATCGTCAACGGCTCGAAGACCTGGAACACGATGGGCCACTGGGCCGACTGGATCTTCTGCCTCGTGCGCACCGATCCCAAGGCCAAGCCGCAGGAGGGCATCTCCTTCCTGCTGATCGACATGAAGACGCCGGGCATTACGGTGAAGCCCATCATCATGGCCGATGGCGGCCACGAGGTGAACGAGGTCTTCTTCGACAACGTCAAGGTCCCGGTCGCGAATCTCGTCGGCAAGGAGAACGAGGGCTGGACCTGCGCCAAGTTCCTGCTGGCGAACGAGCGGCTGGGCATCGCCGCCGTGCCGCAGTCCAAGCGCGGCGTCGAGGCGCTGAAGGACATCGCCCGCGTCGAGCAGGACAACGGCAGGCCGCTGATCGAGAATCAGAGCTTCGCCGAGAAGATCGCCGACCTCGAGATCCAGGTCACGGCCCTCGAATACACCGAGCTGCGCGTGCTGTCGGCGATGGCGCAGGGCGGCGCGCCCGGACCGGAGGTCTCGGGCCTCAAGATCCGCGGGTCGGAGATCCAGCAGCGCATCACCGAGCTCACCATGGAGGCGGTCGGCGAGTATGCCGCGCCTTATCTCCCGGCTCTGCTGTGGCAGGGCTCGAACGAGGAGCCGGTCGGCCCGGCCTACGCCCATCTCGCCGCGCCGCGCTACTTCAACACGCGCAAGACCACGATCTACGGCGGCAGCAACGAGATCCAGAAGGGCATCATCAGCAAGATGGTGCTGGGTCTGTGACCACCGTCGTCCCGAGCGAAGCCGACGCAGGGCGGCGCAGTCGAGGGACCTTCTCTCGACGACGGAAAGGAGAATCCCAATGAACCTCGCACTGAACCCCGAGCACAAGGCCTTCGCCGACGAGGTGCGGGCGTTCGCCCGGGAGAACCTCTCGCCGGTCACGCGCGAGAAGACCTGGTCGGGCAAGCACTACGACAAGGCCGATCATGTGGAGTGGCAGAAGGCGCTCGGCCGCAAGGGCTGGCTGCCCTACACCTGGCCGAAGAAGTACGGCGGCCCGGGCTGGGACGTCACGCGCCGCTTCCTGTTCGAGAACGTGCTGGCCGAGGAGGGCGCGCCGCGCATCATTCCGTTCGGCGTCAAGATGGTCGGGCCGGTCATCTACACCTTCGGCTCCGACGAGCAGAAGGAGCGCTTCCTGCCCGGCATCCGGTCCTCCGAGGTGGCGTGGTGCCAGGGCTATTCGGAGCCCGGCGCGGGCTCCGACCTCGCGTCGTTGCGCACGCGCGCAGTGCTGGACGGCGACCACTACGTGGTCAACGGCCAGAAGACCTGGACCTCGTTCGCCCAGTGGGCCGACTGGATCTTCTGCCTGGTGCGCACCAATCCCGACGCCAAGGCGCAGGAGGGCATTTCCTTCCTGCTGATCGACATGAAGACGCCGGGCGTGACGGTGAGGCCGATCATCATGCTCGACGGCGCCCATCACGTGAACGACGTGTTCCTCGACAATGTCCGCGTGCCGGTCGCCAACCGTATCGGCAAGGAAGGCGAAGGCTGGACCTGCGCCAAGTTCCTGCTGGCCAACGAGCGGCTCGGCATCGCCGAGGTGCCGGCCTCCAAGCGCGGCGTGCGTTCGCTCAAGGACATCGCCCGCGCCGAGCCTCAGGACGGCCGGACGCTGGCCGACGATCCGGCCTTCGCGGCCCAGATCGCCGACCTCGACCTGCAGGTGCAGGCGCTGGAGATGAGCGAGCTGCGCGCGTTGTCGACCATGGCGCTGGGCGGCGCACCGGGACCCGAGGTCTCGACGCTCAAGATCCGCGGCTCGGAGATCCAGCAGCGCATCGCCGAGCTCACCATGGAGGCGGTCGGCGAGTACGCCCAGCCCTACCAGCCCGGCATGCTGTTCCAGGACACCAACGAGACGCCGATCGGTCCCGACTATGCGCCGCCGGCGGCGCCGCGCTATTTCAACATGCGCAAGACGAGCATCTACGGCGGCAGCAACGAGATCCAGAAGAACATCGTGTCAAAGATGGTGCTGGGTCTATAAACAGAGGTCTGGAGGAGAAGATATGGACCTGTCCCTTTCCGACGAACAGAAGCAGCTTCAGGAAGCAGCCGAGCGGTTCGTTCGCGACAAGTACACTTTCGAGAACCGGCGCAAGATCGCGGCGACCGAGCGCGGCTGGCTGCCCGAGAACTGGGCGCAGTTCGCCGAGCTGGGCTGGCTGGGCATGGCCTTCTCGGAGGAGGATGGCGGCTACGGCGGCGGTCCGGTTGAGACGATGATCGTCATGGAGCAGTTCGGCAAGGGACTGGTGCTGGAGCCGTTCCTGCCGACCGTGGTGCTGGGCGGCGGCATGATCGCCGGCGTCGGCTCCAAGGCGCAGAAGGAGGCGCTGCTGGCGCCGATGATCGAGGGCAAGAAGCAGTTCGCTTTCGCCTGGCTGGAGCGCCAGTCGCGCTACAATCTGGCCGACGTGTCGCTCAAGGCCACCAAGGAAGGCAGCGGCTGGACGCTCTCCGGCCACAAGGGCGTCGTCTACAACGCCGCCTCGGCCGACGAGATCATCGTGCTGGCCCGTACCGCCGGCAGCGCTCGTGAGGACAAGGGCCTGACCCTGTTCGTCGTCGACGGCAAGGCCAAGGGCCTCTCGCGCCGCGACTACCCGACCCAGGATTCGCTGCGCGCCTCCGAACTCACCTTCGACAAGGTCTCGGTCGGCGCCGATGCCGTGCTGGGCACGGTCGACGGCGCCCTGCCGGTGGTCGAGGATGCGGTCGACCGCGCCATCGTCGCGCTGTGCGCCGAGGCGACGGGCTGCATGGACGCGATCAATGCCGCGACCCTCGAATACATCAAGACGCGCAAGCAGTTCGGCGTGCCGATCGGCAAGTTCCAGGTGCTGCAGCACCGCATGGTCGACTGCTTCACCAACGCGCAGGAAGCGCGCTCGATGACGCTCATGGCGACCCTGAAGATCGACGACAAGGACCCGGTCGTGCGCCGCAAGGCCGCTTCGGGCGCCAAGGTGCAGATCGGGAAGTCGGGCAAGTTCTGCGGCCAGAGCGCGGTGCAGATGCATGGCGGCATGGGCGTCACTGACGAGCTGTCGGTCAGCCACTACTTCAAGCGGCTGACCATGATCGACCTGATGTTCGGCAACCAGCAGCATCACCTGACCCGCTACAGCAACCTCGCCATGGCGGCGTGATCGCAGCCTCGGGCTTGACCGGACCGCGGGCAGGAGGCCTGCGGTCCGGAAGACGATGAACGCCATCCTGAACATCATCGTGCCGGTATTCGGCATGGTGGCTGTCGGCTGGGGCCTCGCCCGCGCGAGGCTGCTGACGCCGGAAGGGCTGCGCGGCCTCACCAACGTCACCTTCTACGCGCTGTTCCCGGCGCTGCTGTTCCGGTCGATGTCGAAGGTGCGCATCGAGGCGCTCGAACCGGGCATCCTGCTCGCGTTTTTCGGCAGCCTGCTGTCGCTCTTCGCGGTGGCCCACGCGCTTGCCGGGATGCTGCGACTGCGCAGCGGCGACCGGACGGTCTTCGCGCTGTCCTCGACCTTCAGCAACGGCGTCGGCATCGGCATTCCCTTCATCTCCTACGCCTTCGGCGAGGCGGGGCTGGTGCCGCTGCTGATGATCATCAGCATCCATGCCCTGATCGTGCTCACCCTGTCGTCGTTCCTGCTGGAAGTGGCGACCGGTGGCGGCGGCTCGGGCGGCCGCCTGCTGGGCAAGCTGGGCGGCGCCGCGCTGACGATGGTGAAGCACCCGGTGGTGCCGCCGATCTTCGCCGGCCTGGTCTGGTCGGAACTGATGTCCTTCGTACCCGGGCTCGCGCTGCCGCTGGTCGTCGACCGCATCCTGCAGGCGCTGGCCCTCGCGGCGCCGCCCTGCGGGCTGATCATGGTGGGGGCGTCGCTCGCCCATGTCGGCATCAAGGACCACTGGCAGCCCGCGGTCGTGACGAGCGCGCTGAAGCTCGCGGTGCTGCCCCTGATGGTCTGGCTGGCCGGCCGCTACGTCTTCGCGCTCGATCCGCTGTGGCTGACGGTCGCCACCCTGAACGCCGCGTTGCCGGCCGGCGCCAACGTCTATCTGATCGCCCAGCTCTACCGGACGGGCGTTGGGCTCGCGACCAACGCCGTCGTCATTTCCACCGCCGCCAGCATCTTCACGCTGTCGGCGGCACTGCTGCTCTTGGGCGTCCAGACGCGCTAGAATGAATCGAGGAGGAGGAAGAGGAATGCAGTACGAAACGGTCGAGGTCCGCAAGGTCACGGGCGGCTGCGGCGCCGAGGTGCTCGGCGTCGATCTCAACGCCATGAGCAATCGCCAGTGGGACGAGGTGCAGGCCGCCTTCGTCGAGCATGGCGTCGTCTTCTTCCGCGATCAGACGCTCACGCCCGAGCAACATGTCGCCTTCGCGCGGCGCTGGGCGCCGATCGACGTCAACCGCTTCTTCAAGGCCGTCGAGGGCCATCCCGAGATCGCCGAGGTGCGCAAGGAACCGGAGCAGAAGACCAACATCGGCGGCGGCTGGCACACCGATCACAGCTACGATGTCGAGCCGGCGATGGGCTCGATCCTGCTGGCGCGCGAGGTGCCCGACGACGGCGGCGATACGCTGTTCGCCAACATGTACCGGGCCTTCGAGACGCTCTCGCCGGGGCTGCAGCGCACCCTGGAGGGCCTTCGCGCCGTGCACGGATCGGCGCATATCTTCGGCGCCAGGGGCGTGCACAAGAGCAATCCCGAGGCGGCCGGACGCTATGGCAACGACCATCTGGTGGGCGAGGACGTCATCCACCCGGTGGTGATCCGTCATCCGCTGAGCGGCCGCAAGGCACTCTATGTCAACCCGGCCTTCACGCTGCACTTCGAGGGCTGGTCGGTCGAGGACAGCCGGCCGCTGCTCGACCACCTGTACCGCCACGCGGCGCGGCCGGAATTCACCTGCCGCTTCCGCTGGCGCGAGGGCTCGATCGCCTTCTGGGACAACCGCGCCACCTGGCACTACGCCGCCAACGACTATCACGGCGAGCGCCGGCTGATGCACCGGATCACGGTCTCCGGCTGCGCCCTGCAACCGGCTGCCGCGAGCTGAGGCTTTGGCAGATGCCGTAGCCGTGAGGAACTGGCCGACAGGCCATCCTCCGGTCCATGGCCTCAGCCAGCGCCGGTCGTCGGCGGATCTCTACGGCGCCCGGCGGAACACGGCGTAGGAAAAGTTCTGCGTTGTGCCCCACGGCGTCGTGTGCGCTTCCTGCGCCTGATCCGTCAGCACGAAGGGGGCGCCAAGCCGTGCCGCGAGCGTCTGCGAGCTGTACCGCTGCACCGGAAGGCCGCTGCACTGGTCTGGGCCGTCCAGCGCGAACGTCGCGATGATCACTGCAGCGCCTACTGCGGTGCCCGATCTCAGCGCCGCAATGTAGGCGTCCTGATCGTCGATCTCGGTAAGGAAGTGAAACACGGCGCGGTCGTGCCAGACGCCGTACTGACGCGGCGGATGCCAACGTGTGACATCGGCCGTCATCCAGGTCACGCGCGATGCCTTCTCGCCCAGACGGTCTTTCGCCCTGGCCAGGGCAACCTCGGAGATGTCCAGCACGGACACGTCGGCAAAGCCGCGCTCCAGCAGGCTGTCCACCAGGGTCGACGCTCCTCCGCCAATGTCGATGATGGGCGTAGCCCACCCGGCTGAGGCCGTGACGAAGGCAAGTGAACGGCTCGCGTGGCGCTGATACCAGCTCACGGCCTTGGTGGCCTTCTTCGCATAGACGTCGTTCCAGTGGTGGCGCGGGCCGCTCATGGTGCCTCCTCGATCCCGCTTCAGGCGCCGGAAGCGGATGCACCGGCGTGTTGCCGGTGAAAGCCAAGCCAGACAAGCGAGAGCGCCGTGATCGTCATCCACGGCAGCAGCAGCAGATTCAGGGTTTGCCAGCCAAAGGCCTGGTGCAGTGCGCCCGCGCTGAAGGAGCAGGCCAGGCCTACGGCAAAGATCGTCATGTCGTTCGTGGCCTGGGCACGGCCTTTCTCGGCGGCGCTGTAGGTCGTCGTCAGCAGCGTCGTGCCGCCGATATAGAGGAAGTTCCAGCCCACGCCGAGCATCACCAGCGCGCTGGCGAACGAACCGAAAGCCGTGCCGGTCAGCGTGAGCATCACGTGCCCCGCGAAGAGTGCGACACCGGCGAGCATGATCTTCAGAACGCCGAAGCGCGCGATCAGCGACCCGGTGAAGAAGGACGGCAGGAACATGCCGAGGACGTGAAGTTGGATGACCGTCGCGGTCGTCGTCAGATCGTGTCGATGGTGGACCATGGCGAGCGGCGTTGCGGTCATCGCCAGGATCATGATTCCGTAGCCGGTTGCCGCACCGAACAACGCGACGAGGTAGGCGGGCTGCGACACGATTGTCGCCCAGCGGCGCCCCTTGTCGTCATGCGGGGATGTGCCCGAGACGCGAGGCATGCGAACGCCGGTGAGCACGCCGGCCGCGATCATCGAAGTGAGCGCGAGAAGCAGGAATGAACCGACATAGGCGGGTTCGAGCAGGGGACCGCCCAGCCTTCCGAGCAATGGCCCCGCGAGTGCTGCCACGACACCGCCACCCAGAACGAATGAGATTGCCTTGGGCCTGAAGGCGTCGTCTGCGACTTCGCTTGCCGCAAATCGATAGAACTGGGCGAAAGCCTGGAAGGTCCCGACGAGGAACGTACCGAACGCCAGCAGCGCCAGCGATCCGAGCCATATTCCCAACGCGGCGCTCATCCCGCCCGCGACCCCGAATAGAGCGCCGGTAATGAATCCCGTGCGACGGCCGACGCGGGTCATCCAGATCGACGCCGGAAAGGTGGCCGTCGCGGTGCCGAGAAACATTGCCGCGATGGGCATGGTGGCCAGCTCGGCCCGACCGGCGATCTGGCTGCCCGCCAGGCCTCCGACGGTCATCACGAGCACGGATGCCGTCTGGAACAGCGCCTGAGACGTGGCCAGAAGCAGCACCTGTCGATGCATGGCGCTGCCGATCATCCGTCGTCCCCTCCATGTCGATAAAAAACGATCAAAAGATTGTTTGAATATTAGGGCGATGATAGCATCAGCGTCAAATGACGAGTGGCAAGTTTCAGATTTTCCAACAGTTCGCGGAGCTCGCGCGGACCCTCGGACATGCGTATCGCTTGGAGCTGCTGGAGCACATCGCGCAAGGCGAGCGATCGGTAGACCATCTGGCGCGCCTCACGGGTCTCTCCGTGGCGAACGCCTCGGCGCACCTGCAGCAACTCCGCCGCAGCGGCTTCGTGCAAACCCGCCGCGACGGCAAGCGTGTCCTGTACCGGCTGAGCGACGGTCCTATCATGCCTTTGCTCCTGGCCCTGCGATCATATGCCGAGCACACGAGCGCCGAGGTACGGCAACTCGTATCGGACTACTTCGGCAGTCTGGACGGGCTCGAGCCCGTATCACGGGAAGAGCTGATCGAACGGCTGGCAGACGAGAGCGTCACGCTGCTGGACGTCCGTCCTGGCGACGAGTTCGCGCTGGGCCATCTTCCCGGCGCCATCAATCTTTCCCTAGAGGATCTCAGGCGTCGGCTTACCCGCTTGCCGAGGGATCGCGAGATCGTCGCTTACTGTCGAGGGCCATACTGCATTCTGTCCTTTGAAGCCGTCGCAATACTGCGCAGGAGGGGCTTCAAGGTACGCCGTCTGCAGGACGGATTCCCGGAATGGAAGGCCGCAGGATTGACGGTCGTAGCATCGGCAGCGCCCTGAAGATGGAAGCATGCGGCTTGCCGGCTAAGACCTGCAGCCAACATGCCCCATCTAGCGGAGGCCTTACCGCTTGACCTTGATGGTCATGGCGGCGACGCCGGTCGCGAGGTTGTAGCCCGCGTCCTTCACGACGCCGGAGGCCAGCATGCCGATCTCGGCGTTGGGGCCGCCGTAGATCCAGTTGCCGCCCGCCTGGGTACCGGCGGCGACGGTGCTCTGCTCGCCGACATAGGTGCCGCTCAGATCGTACGGGCCGCGGTCCGAGCCCAGCGAATAGACGCGCCAGATCGTGTGGACGGCCTTGGTGTAGCCGATGTCGATACCGATCTTGTCGATCGTGCCGGTGTATTGCGCGCTGTGGATGCCGTCCTTCGACAGGAACACGCAGTCGAGTGACTTCTGCGAGGCCAGGACGTAGCCGGTGCTGCCGCCCACGTTGCAGCTCAGCGAACCGATGAAAATGCGGGAGTTGGCGTTGGTCGTGTTGAGCTGCTGTGGCGTCGACTGCTGCATGCAGGCGCCGAGCGACAGGACGAGGGTGGCGGCCGCCGCGGCCGACAAGAGTCTGTTCATTCGTACGTATCTCCTTACGACCGCACTATGCCACAGCGGCCGGGGAAAAACGCCGTCGAAAGGCGGAGATGGCTGCTGGCCGGTCCGCCCGGTGCCAATTGGCCAGGAGGTTGGTCGGCCATGAGGTTGGTCGGCCGGGAGGCTAGTCGGCCAGGGGATGGAGGCAGGCAATCTCGCGGTCGGCCGTCTGCGGGCGCAGCGGCGGCTCCTGCTCGCGGCAGTCCGACGTCGCCTGCCGGCAGCGACTTGCGAACCGGCAGCCCGGAGGCAGGTCGATCGGGCTGGGAATTTCGCCGGTCAATGTCTCGGCGATCGGGGCGAAGAAGCGCGGCGAGGCGTTCAGGAGTGCCCGCGTGTAGGGATGCAGCGGTCGGCGCAGTACATCCTTGGTCGGTCCGCTCTCGACGATGCGGCCGAGATACATGACCGCGATCCGCTGGCAGAGGTAGCTCGCGACGGCCAGGTCGTGGGTGATGAAGAGCAGCGTCAGCCCCATCTCGCGCTGCAGGCCGCGCAGCAGGTTGAGCAGTTGCGCCTGCGTCGACACGTCGAGGCCGGAGACGGCTTCGTCGGCGACGATCACCTTCGGTTCCGAGGCGAGGGCGCGCGCGATCGCGACGCGCCGCACCTGGCCGCCCGAAAGCTGGCTCGGATAACGTTCGACGGTGTCGGCCGGCATGCCGACCCGGGCGAGGAGGCCGACGACCCGGTCGCGCACGTCGGTGGGTGGGCAGAGTCCATGCTGGCGCATCGGCTCGGCGATCAGGTCGAGAGTCTTCAGGCGCGGATTGAGCGACGCCCGGGCATCCTGGTAGATCATCGCGACGTCGCGCTGGAAGGTGCGGCGCTTGTCGCCGGCCAGCGCATCGATTTCGTCGCCGCAATAGAGAGCCCGTCCGTCGCTGGCCGGGGTCAGGCCGAGCAGCACGCGCAGCAGCGTCGACTTGCCGGATCCGCTTTCGCCGACGAGGGCGATGCTGTCGCCAGCCTGGACCGTCAGGCGCACGCCGTCGAGGGCGGCCAGCCGGCGCGGCGGCTGGCGGCGCAACCGGCCCCAGCCGCCACGGTCGATCCGGTACACCTTCTCGACGTCGAGCAGCTGGAAGATCAGGTCGGTCTGCGTCATCGCCACTTGCATCATCCCTCCCTGCGTCATCCCCCTTGCATCATCCGGGGTGCCAGCACGCGACGTCGCGGCCCTGCATGTGACGCAGCGGCGGCACGCGGCTCGCGCACTTGGCCGTGGCCCGCGCGCAGCGCGGCGCGAAACGGCAGCCGGCCGGCATGTCGCCGAGACCCGGCAGGCCGCCGGCCGGCGGCGTCAGTGTCTCGGTGTCGAGCTCGATCACGCAGGACTTGAGCGCATTCGTGTAGGGATGAAGCGCTTGCCGCAGGACGGCCTCGGTCGGCCCCGTTTCGACAACCTGGCCGGCATAGAGCACGACGATGCGGTCGCAGACCTGCGACGCCAGGGCGAGATCGTGCAGGACGAACAGGCAGCTCGCGTCGCGTGCTCGGACCTGCTGCAGGATGAGCTGCATGATCTGGGCCTGGATGGTCACATCCAGGGCACTCGTCGGCTCGTCCGCGAGCAGCAGCTCGGGATTGCACGACAGGGCGATGGCGATCATGACGCGCTGCTGCATGCCGCCGGACAGCTCGTGCGGATAGGCGGCAAGCCGCGCCTCGGCGTCGTTGAGGCCGGCACTCTCGAGCAGCTCGATGGCGCGTTGCCGGGCGGCCTTGCGGTCGAGGCCGAGCAGCCGCCGCAGCGGATTGGTGAGCTGCGTGCCGACCGTGAAGCATGGGTTGAGCGCCGATGACGGGTCCTGGAAGATCATGGCGATGCGGCGGCCGCGCAGGGTCGCCCATCCCCGCTCCGGCAGGGTCAGCAGGTCGTCCTGGTCGGCGAAGCCGACCCTGCCGGCCAGAGAAACGGTGGGCGGGCGGAGCAGTCCCATGAGGACGAGCGCGATGGTGGACTTGCCGGCGCCGGACTCGCCGACCAGCCCCAGCGTCTCGCCGCGGGCCAGCTCGAAGCCGACGCGGTCGAGCACGGAATGGCCGGCGCGGCGCAGCGACAGCTCGGCAACCGACAGCACGATGTCGCGCCGCCGCGACAGCGGCCGGACGGTGGGGCTCGCGAAGTCGGACCGCCGTGCCGATTGCTGCATCCTGTGCCTCCCTACCGCGCGGTCCGCATCTTGGGGTCGAAGCGCTCGCGCACGTCGTCGCCGACGATGCTGAGAGCGATCAGCAGGATCGCCAGCGCCGCCCCCGGCACGCCCGAAATCCACGGGACCATGCTGATGAAAGCGCGGCCTTCGGCGATCATGAGACCCCAGTCCGGTGTCGGCGGCACGACGCCGAGGCCGAGGAACGACAGGCCCGATGACACCAGGATCGCCTCGCTGAGACGGACGGTGGCCTGGACCGCAAGCGGGAAGATGACGTTGGGCAGGATATGCCGCCAGATGATGCGCCGGCGGCTGACGCCCATCAGGCCGGCCGCCTCGACGAAGGCCTGCGCGCGCACCTGCAGGACGTCGGCCCGCACCGTGCGGGCGAACGGACCAATCAGGGCGAAGCCGACCGCATAGATGACGTTCTCGACGCCCTGTCCGAGAATGGCGATGAAGGTGATCGCCATGATGAGCGACGGCAGCGCCAGGATGGCGTCGATGAAGCGCATCAGGCCCCATTCGACGGGCCCGTCCAGCAGGCCGGCCGCCAGTCCGATCGCCAGCCCGCCGAGCGCGCCGATGGCGACGGAGCAGAAGCCGATCAGCAAGACGTAGCGCGTGCCGTAGATCACCCGCGACAGCAGGTCCTGTCCGAACGAATCCGTGCCGCACCAGTGCAGGGCGCTGGGCGGCGCCATGAGATGCTCCGGGTCCTGATACGCCGGGTCGTACGGCGCGACCCAGGGGGCGAACACCGCGGCGAACAGGAAGGCGAGGGAGACGAGGGCTGCGACGATGAAGAAGGGCCGGCCGCGCGTCAGGCCGGCCAGGACACGGAACGGCGCAGGCCGGCGGCGTGACGTCTCGCTCGGTGCGGACAGCTCGTGCGTGACCATGTTCAGCGCGGCCGCAGGCGCGGATCGAGGAAGGGGTAGGTGAGGTCGACCGCCAGGTTGGTCAGGATGACCAGGCAGCCGGTCATCATCACGCCTGCCTGAACGACCAGGTATTCGCGGCCGAGCACGGCGTCGGTGATCATGCGGCCGACGCCGGGCAGCGAGAACACCGTCTCGGTCAGCACCGCTCCGTGCAGCAGGGAGCCGAGCTGGAGGCCGACGATGGTCACCAGCGGCACCAGCACGTTGCGCATGCCGTGGACCCAGACGATCCGCCAGCCCGGCTCGCCGCGCGCCCGGGCGGCGGCGATGTAGGGCTGCTCCAGCGTCTCGACGAGATTGGCGCGGGTGATGCGCACGATGAGGGCCATGAAAGGCGTGCTGAGCGTCAAGGCCGGCATGGCGAGGTGATACATGCCGTCCCAGAAATCCTTCCAGGGCGGAACGAAGCCCATCGTCGGGAACAGGTTGAAGGCGACGCCGAAACCCCAGATCAGCAGGATGCCGAGATAGAAGCTGGGGAAGGCCGAACCCGTCAGTGAGAAGGCTGCCGCCGCCACATCCCATCCCGTGTCCTTGCGCACCGCCGAGACGACACCCAGGGGAACGCCGATCAGGATGGCCAGCGCCAGCGCCGCCGCGGCCAGCACGAGCGTGACGGGCAATGCCTCGACGAAGGCATACTGGAAGATCGGCGTGCGGCTGACGAAGGATGTTCCCCAGTCGCCGTGCATGAACCGGCCCAGCCAGTCGACGTACTGCTCGGGCAGCGGCCGATCGAGGCCGAGCTGGACCATCAGCGACTGGTGCGATTCCTTCGAGTATTCCTCGCCGAGCATCAGCTCGACGGGATCGCCCGGTGCCAGCTTGAGCACGCTGAAGCTGACGGCCGAGACGATCAGCAGGACGACGGCGGTCTGCAGGACCTTCGCCAGCGTCCAGCGCAGCATCAGAGGCTCACGGTATGCAGGTCCAGACTGTCGGCGGGAATGTATTTGAAGCCCTTCACCTTCTTGCTGAGGATCTTGAACTCCGGCATGTGCGTGAGGATCGCCATGGGTGCCTCGTCCATCAGGATGTCCTCGGCCTTCACGTAGAGGTCGCTTCGGGTCTTCACGTCGAGCACGACCTGCGCCTGCTGCACCAGCTTGTCGAAGTCAGTGTTCGACCAGCCGGAGAAGTTCCACGGCTTGCCGGAATGCCACTCCGGGAAGATGGTCTCGTCCGGATCGAGGTCGGCCGACCAGGTCATGTCCAGCATGTCGAATTCGCCGGCGTTGCGGCGGCTGACCCACGCCGCCCGTTCGACCAGCTCGAGCTTGGCCTTGATGCCCACCTTGTCCAGCATCGGCACGATCGTCTGTGCCACGCGCGTGCCGTACTGCCCCTGCTCGGAGGTCAGGATCACCACCTCGATCGGGCCCTGTTCCTTCGCCTTGGCGCGGAACGCCTTGGCCTTCTCGAGGTCGAAGAACTGGCCGCGGCCGCTCTTGGCGATGTCCTTGTCGTAGAAGCCGGTCATCGGCGGCGAGATCGGCGTGTACGCGGGGATGCCGATGCCGAAGAAGGCCTGCTTGATCAGGGCGTCACGGTCGATCGCGAAACCGACGGCGCGGCGCACGTTGACGTCAGCGAACGGCGCCTTGCGGCAGTTCATGGCCATCAGCGAATAGTTGCCTTCGATCTCGCCATAGACGACCAGGTTGGGATGGGCCTTGAGCTGCTTGATGAACTGCAGCGGGCTGTTGCTCATGCCGTCGACCTGTCCGGCGAGCATCGCCGCCACCGCGCTCGATGCCTCCTTCATGATCAGGAACGTCGCGCGGTCGAGCTTCGGCACACCCGGCTCGAAATAGTCCGGGTTCCTTTCCAGGACGATCGAATCGTTCTCCTTCCAGCTCACGAATTTGAATGGCCCGGTGCCGACCGGATTGCGTCCGAAGTCCTTGCCATATTTCTCGACGGCCTTGCGCGGCACGATCGTGCCGGCGCGGCCGGTGCTGCCGGTGAGTGCGACCGGCAGGAAGGCATAGGGCTTGTCGAAGGTGAGCTTGACCGTCAGCGGATCGACGACCTCGGCACTCTTGAGATAGTCGTATTTCCAGGCGTGCGGCGATTTCGGCTGGCCCTTCCAGACGCGCTCGACGCTCCACTTCACGGCCTCGGCGTCGCAAATCTCGCCGTCGTGGAATTTCACGCCGGGGCGCAGCTTGAAGACGTGCGTCTTGTCGTCGAGCAGTGTCCAGGATTCCGCCAGATCGGGAACGAACGACACCTTCTCGCCGTCATAGTCGACCTTCAGGAGGCCATTGTAGATGTTGTTGTGGATCTTGATGGCACCCAGGTAGGCGGTGAAGTGCGGATCCAGCGTGTCGACGAAGTCGATCCACGCGAACTTGATGTGGCCTCCATTCGCCGCTTGGGCCGCTAGCGGCAGGTTTGCGGCGGCGACGGCTGCGCCCGCGCCCTGCAGCAGGCGACGACGGCCGAAGCGTGCCGCGAGAGTGTTGGCGAGAATCTGCTTGTGGTCGACGGCCATCTGAACACCCTCGTTCCGTCATGAGCTCGCCGAAGACTCAGCAGTTCTCGTGCCACGTGGTGCGACATGTCTTTTCCGTGGGAGAATCAGGATGTCGACGAACGCTCGCCAGGGCGTCGCGCGGCAGTTGCGTTCACGAAGCGGGCAGCCGACGCCGGTCTGCCTCACGTTTGGTCAGAGAGGGCAGCCGCAGGTTGTGCACCGCGAGACAGTGAAATCACGCCAGAGCGGTCCAGAGGAGCACGAGGGCCGCGACCACCATCACGCCATCGAGCAGGTGGTGGAAAGCAACGATGCTCAACCGATCGACGATCAGCCGCGCGGTGACGTTGCCGGCCATGACGGCCGAGCCGCTGATCAGTCCCTTCACGAGGATGTCGTCGGGCAGGGCGCCGAACTGCCGGAAGGCCAGCGCCTTGCTGACGTAGAGGGCGAGCGAGCCGGCGGCCTCCGTGGCGATGAAGGCGCCCTTCACCAGCCCGTAGGCCGCGAAGGCCGGAACGCTGAGGGGACCGGTCGAGACCACGATGCCGGTGAGGAAACCGATGACGGCGCCCGCGCCCGCGAGGCCCGGCAGGCCGAGGGAGCGATGATGGGTGGCGAGCCAGCGTCGGCCGGGGACCATCGCGAGGAAGAACAGGCCGAGTCCGATCTCGACGGCCTTCTCGGGCAGCACGAGCAGCGTGTGTGCGCCGAGCGCGGCGGCCGGTGCGCCGCCCAGCGCGTAGACTCCGCAGGCGCGCCAGTCGACCTCGCGCCACCATGTGGCGATCTTGGCGGCGTTGGACATCAGGGCGACGACCGCCATGATCGGCACCGCCTCGCGCGGGCCGAAGGCGACCACCAGGATCGGCAGCAGGATGACCGTGGCGCCTGTCCCGACGACGCCGCTGACGATACCGGCGAGGTAGCCGACGGCGAGCACGAGGGCGTAGGTCACGGCCGGGGGCGCGCCCCGCCGGCGGCGCGATCACTTTCCGCTGCAGACGAAGACGCGCCGCCGGAGCGGCGCGCGCGCCGCTCTAGTATCCGAGGTTCGGACGCAGCCACTTCTCGGCCTGCTCGACCGTGACGCCGCGCCGGCTGGCATAGTCCTCGACCTGGTCGCGTCCGATGCGGGCGACGCCGAAGTACTGCGCCTCGGGATGGGCGAAGTAGTAACCCGACACCGCCGAGGTCGGCACCATGGCGAAGCTCTCGGTCAGGCTGATGCCGGCGTTCTGGCCGGCATTGAGCAGGCGGAACAGCTCGGGCTTCTGGCTGTGGTCGGGGCAGGCCGGATAGCCCGGCGCCGGCCGGATGCCGCGATACTTCTCGCGAACCAGATCCTCGTTGGCGAGCGCCTCGTCCGGCGCATAGCCCCACAGCGTCTTGCGCACGCGCTCGTGCAGGCGCTCGGCGAAGGCCTCGGCCAGCCGGTCGGCCAGGGCCTTCAGCAGGATGTCGGAATAGTCGTCATGTTCGGCCTTGAAGCGCGCGAGATGCGTCTCGATGCCGTGGCCCGCCGTGACCGCGAAGCCGCCGATCCAGTCGGCCTCGGGCGAGATGAAGTCGGCCAGGCACATGTTGGCGCGGCCCGAACGCTTCTCGATCTGCTGACGCAGGAAGAACAGGCGCGAGATCTCGCGGGTGCGGCTCTCATCCTCGTACAGCACGACGTCGTCGCCGACCCGGCGGCACGGCCAGAAGGCGACCACGCCCTTCGCCGTCAGCCATTTCTCGCGCACGATGCGCTCCAGCATCTTGCGCGCGTCGGCATGGAGCTTGCGCGCGCTGTCGCCCACCACCTTGTCCTCGAGGATGGAAGGATAGGTGCCGGCCAGCTCCCAGGCTCGGAAGAACGGCGTCCAATCGATGCGCTCGACCAGCTCGTGCAGCGGATACTCGGCGAAGACGCGCGTGGTCGTCACGGCGGGCTTGGGCGGCGTGTAGGCGGCCCAGTCGATGGGGTACGCGTTGGCGCGCGCCGCCTCGAGCGGCACCACTTTTTCCTTTGAACCGCCGCTGCGCTCGACCCGGATCGCCTCATACTCGGCTGCGACCTTGGCGGCGAAATCGCTCGCCTGCGCGCCCGACTCCGAAACCAGCGCAGTGCATACGCCGACCGCTCGCGAGGCGTCGAGCACGTGCACTGTCGTGCCGTTGTAGCGCGGCGCGATTCTGAGCGCGGTATGGACCTTGGAGGTCGTGGCGCCGCCGATCAGCAGCGGCAGCTTGAAGCCCTGCCGGGTCATCTCCTCGGCAACCGTCACCATTTCGTCGAGTGACGGCGTGATCAGGCCGGAAAGCCCGATCATGTCGGCGCGGTTGTCGTTGGCCGACTTCAGAATCTCCTGGAAGGGCACCATGACGCCGAGGTCGATGACCTCGAAGTTGTTGCACTGCAGGACCACGCCGACGATGTTCTTGCCGATATCGTGGACGTCGCCCTTGACCGTCGCCATGACGATCTTGCCCTTGGAGCGCGACGTCGCGGTCTTCTCGGCCTCGATGTAGGGCAGCAGGTGCGCCACCGCCTTCTTCATGACGCGCGCACTCTTGACCACCTGCGGCAGGAACATCTTGCCCGCACCGAACAGATCGCCGACCACGTTCATGCCGGCCATCAACGGTCCCTCGATGACCTCGATCGGCCGCGCGATCTGCTTGCGCGCCTCCTCGGTGTCCTCGACCACATACTGGTCCATGCCCTTGACGAGGGCGTGTTCCAGCCGCTTGTCGACCGGCCAGCTCCGCCATTCGGCATCCTGGGCCGCGGCGACCTCGCCGGTCCCCTTGTACTTGGGCGCCAGCTCCAGCAAGCGCTCGGTGGCGTCGGGATTGCGGTTGAGGATCACGTCCTCGCAGGCGTCGCGCAGTTCCGCCGGGATCTGGTCGTAGACCTCGAGCTGGCCGGCGTTGACGATGCCCATGTCCATGCCGGCCTGGATGGCGTGGTAGAGGAAGACCGAATGCATGGCCTTGCGCACCGGCTCGTTGCCGCGGAAGGCGAAGGACAGGTTGCTGACGCCGCCCGAGATCTTGGCGTGCGGGCAGCGCGCCTTGATCTCGCGCGTCGCCTCGATGAAATCGACACCGTAGTTGTTGTGTTCCTCGATGCCGGTCGCGACGGCGAAGATGTTGGGGTCGAAGATGATGTCCTCGGCCGGGAAGCCGACCTGGTTGACCAGGATGTCGTAGGCCTTGGCGCAGATCTCGACCTTGCGCTCCTTGGTGTCGGCCTGGCCCTTCTCGTCGAACGCCATGACCACGACGGCGGCGCCGTAGCGGCGCACCTTGCGGGCATGCTCGATGAAGGGGCCGATGCCTTCCTTCATCGAGATCGAGTTGACGATCGGCTTGCCCGCGACGCACTTCAGGCCGGCCTCGATCACGCTCCACTTGGAGCTGTCGATCATGATCGGCACGCGAGCGATGTCGGGTTCCGCCGCGATCAGCTTGAGGAACGTGTCCATCGCGAGCTCGGCGTCGAGCAGGCCTTCGTCCATGTTGACGTCGATGATCTGCGCGCCGCTCTCGACCTGCTGGCGTGCGACCTCGACGGCTGCCGCATAGTCGCCCTCGAGGATCAGCTTCTTGAAGCGGGCCGATCCGGTGACGTTGGTGCGCTCACCGATATTGATGAAGGTGGCGCGCTGCGTGTCGGTGTTCTCTACGTCGGACATCAGAAGAAACTCGCTGCTTCCATACCGGACAGGCGCAGTGCCGGCGGCAGTACGTGCCACTGCCGCGGCTTCACGCCCCTGACGGCCTCGGCGATCGCCTTGATGTGGGCAGGCGTCGTGCCGCAGCAGCCGCCCACCACGTTCAGCCAACCGTTCTCGGCCCAGCCCTTGACCAGCTTGGCCGTCATCTCCGGCGGCTCGTCGTAGGCGCCGAGCTCGTTGGGCAGGCCGGCATTGGGATAGACGCACAGCATGCCGTCGATCTGCGGGTTCAGCGCGTTCACGTAGGGATGCAGCTCGGTGGCGCCGAAGCTGCAGTTGAGTCCCATGGTGAGCGGCCTGGCATGCCGCACCGAATGCCAGAAGGCCTCGACCGTCTGACCGGAGAGGTTGCGGCCGGCAAGGTCGGTGAGGGTCATCGACACCATCACCGGCAGCTCCTCGCCGCGTGCCTCGGCAGCCTCGTCCGCGGCCACCAGGCCGGCCTTGGCGTTCAGCGTGTCGAACACCGTTTCGATCAGGATGAAGTCGACACCGCCGTCCAGCAGCCCGTCGATCTGTTCGCGATAGATGCCCTTCATCTCGTCGAAGGTGACGGCGCGGTAGCCGGGATCGTTGACGTTGGGCGATACCGACAGGGTCTTGTTGGTGGGGCCCAGCGCGCCGACGACGAAGCGCGGCTTGTCGGGCGTTCTCGCGGTTGC
>QFCS01004884.1_pt1 | contig 31318 bp, 27 predicted proteins | sample 3576561 | NCBI WGS metagenome assembly QFCS01 | reverse complement strand
GCCGAGCGCCACGCCGACCGCCGTGCCGAACTTCGACCACAGCGGCTTGACGTTGCGCACCTTCTTCAGGTCCGAGCCGATGGCGCTGTCGCGCCAGCCCTGCTCGATCTCGATCGGCTCGTCATTGGCGCGGCCGGCGGCAATCGCATCCGCCAGCTTCTCGGCGGCGAGGATGCCCGAGAGCACCGCATTGTGGCTGCCCTTGATGCGCGGCACGTTGACGAAGCCGGCAGAACAACCGATCAGCGCGCCGCCGGGGAAGGACAGCTTCGGCACCGACTGGTAGCCACCCTCGGTGATGGCGCGGGCGCCATAGGAGAGACGCTTGCCGCCCTCGAAGGTGCCCTTGATCGCCGGATGCGTCTTGAAGCGCTGGAACTCCTCGAAGGGGAAGAGATACGGGTTCTTGTAGTTGAGGTGCACCACGAAGCCGACGGCGACGAGGTTGTCTTCCAGGTGATAAAGGAACGATCCGCCGCCGGTCTTCATGCCGAGCGGCCAGCCGAAGGAGTGCTGCACGAGGCCGGGCTTGTGGTTCTCGGGCTTGACCTGCCAGAGTTCCTTGAGGCCGATGCCGAATTTCTGAGGCTCGCGGCCCTCGTCCAGCTTGAACTTAGAGATGAGCTGCTTGGCGAGCGAACCGCGCACGCCCTCGGAGATCAGGGTATATTTGCCGAGCAGCGCCATGCCGCGGGTATAGTTCGGGCCGGGCTCCCCATTGGGCTCGATGCCCATGTCGCCGGTGGCCACACCGATGACGGCGCCTTCGTCATTGTAGAGCACTTCGGAGGCGGCAAAGCCGGGATAGATCTCGACGCCGAGCTCTTCCGCCTTGGTGGCGAGCCAGCGACAGACATTGCCGAGCGAGACGATGTAGTTGCCGTGGTTGTTCATCAAGGGCGGCATGGCGAAGTTTGGCAGGCGCACGGAACCGGCCGGGCCGAGCAGCAGGAAGTGGTCGTCCTTCACCTCGGTCTTGAAGGGATGGTCGGCATCCTCGCGCCAGCCGGGCAGCAGACGGTCGATACCGATCGGATCGACGACCGCGCCGGAGAGGATATGCGCGCCGACTTCCGAGCCCTTTTCCAGCACGACGACCGTCAGCTCAGGATTGACTTGCTTCAGCCGGATCGCGGCAGACAGGCCGGCCGGTCCCGCGCCGACGATCACGACGTCGAATTCCATGCTTTCGCGTTCGGGGAGTGCTTCCATCGACGCCATGCTGCTCAAAGCGCCTTCTGGAGTTCCGGCAGGGCTTCGAAGAGATCCGCGACGAGGCCGTAGTCGGCGACCTGGAAGATCGGTGCTTCCTCGTCCTTGTTGATCGCGACGATCACCTTCGAGTCCTTCATGCCGGCAAGGTGCTGGATCGCGCCCGAGATGCCGCAGGCGATGTAGAGCTGCGGCGCGACGACCTTGCCCGTCTGGCCAACCTGCCAGTCGTTCGGCGCATAGCCCGCATCGACGGCGGCGCGGCTTGCACCGACGGCAGCACCGAGCTTGTCGGCAACCGGAAGGATGACTTCCTGGAACTTCTCCGACGAGCCCAGCGCACGACCACCCGAGATGATGATCTTGGCGGAGGTCAGTTCCGGACGATCGGACGAGGACAGCGCATCCTTGACGTGGCTGGAAAGGCCCGGGTTCGCTGCGGCCGAGATGGTTTCGATCTGTGCGCTTCCGCCTTCACCGGCAGCGGCGAAGGAGGCCGTGCGCACGGTGATCATCTTCTTGGCGTCGGTGGACTGAACCGTCTGGATGGCATTGCCCGCATAGATCGGACGCTTGAACGTGTCGGCCGAAACGACCTCGACGATTTCCGAGACCTGCGCGACGTCGAGCAGGGCGGCAACGCGCGGCAGCACGTTCTTGCCGACCGAGGTCGCGGCAGAGACGATGGCGTCGTAGGAGCCGGCAAGGGACACGATGAGTGCTGCCAGCGGTTCGGCGAGGTTGTTGCCGAGGCTTGTATCGTCGGCGAGCAGTACCTTAGAGACGCCCGAGAGCTTAGCCGCCTGCTCGGCCGCAGCCTTGGCATTGCTGCCGGCGACGAGCACATGCACGTCCGAACCGATCTTCGATGCCGCCGTCAGCGCCTTGGCGGTCTGGTCGAAAAGGGTTGCGTTGTCGTGGTCTGCCAGAAGAAGAATGGCCATTGTCGTGTTCTCCCTTTCCTGCTTACAGCACGCCGGCTTCGGTCTTGAGCTTTTCGACCAGCTCGGCGACCGACTTGACCTTGACGCCAGCCTTGCGACCCGACGGCTCCTCGGTCTTCAGCACCTTGAGGCGCGGTGCGGTATCGACGCCGAAATCAGCCGGCGACTTCTTGTCCAGCGGCTTCTTCTTCGCCTTCATGATGTTCGGCAGCGAGGCATAACGCGGCTCGTTGAGGCGCAGGTCGGTCGTCACGACGGCCGGAAGCTTCACTTCGATGGTCTGCAGACCACCGTCGACTTCGCGCGTCACCTGCGCCGAACCGGAACCGATCTCGACCTTCGAGGCGAAGGTCGCCTGCGCCCAGCCGAGCAGGGCGGAAAGCATCTGGCCGGTCTGGTTCGAGTCGTCATCGATCGCCTGCTTGCCGAGGATGACGAGGCCGGGCTGTTCAGCCTCGGCAACACCCTTCAGGATCTTTGCAACGGCCAGCGGCTCGACGGCGTCGTCCGTCTCGACCAGCACGGCGCGGTCGGCGCCCATGGCGAGTGCGGTGCGTAGCGTCTCCTCGGCCTTCGCAGGACCGATCGAAACGACGACGACTTCCTCAGCCTTGCCGGCTTCCTTGAGCCGCAGCGCTTCCTCGACCGAAATCTCGTCGAACGGGTTCATCGACATCTTGACGTTCGCAAGCTCGACACCCGAGCTGTCGGACTTCACGCGAATTTTGACGTTGTAATCAACGACCCGCTTGATCGCTACAAGCAGTTTCATGGGGGATCTCCTTGTCTTCAGCAGAGGGTTCGGAACCGATCGACCGTCACGTCGAGAACCTCACCGGGGTCGCGCTTCCACCAGTTGTTCGCAGAAAAGACTTCGACTTCGCAGGGTCCGGAGTACCCCGCACCCTCGACACTCTTGCGGATTGCCTTGAGGTCGGCGACGCCGTCACCCATCATACCGCGATCCAGCAACACGTCCTGCGTGTCGGCAAGCCAATCGCAGAGGTGATAGCCGAAAATCCGGTCCTTGCCGGCGCGTTGCAACTGGGCGTCCAAATCGCTGTCCCACCAAACATGATAGACATCGACGGCAAGGCCGAGGTTCGGCATATCGACCATCTCGCAGATATCGACGGCATCCCGCACCGTGGTGAGACAGGAGCGATTGCCGGCATAGACGGGATTGAGGGGTTCCAGCGCCAATTTCACATTCCGCTCCGCCGCGTAGGTCGCAAGGGCGGCGATACGGTCGGTCACGATCTTCAGGCTTTCGGTCGTCCCCTTGGTGCCAGGGTGCACGCCACCCACCACGATCGTCAGCACAGCCGCTCCAAGACCGGCGGCCATGTCGATGGAGGCCATCGCCCCGTCGAGAACCGCGGCCCGATCAAGGGCATCCGAACCAACGAGAAACGGCGTCCGGCAGAGCCCGGCGACGGCAAGGCCCGCCGCGCGGGCACGTTCGCCGATCTCAACGGCCCGAAGGCCAATTTCCCGGCGCCAGAAGACAATCGCGCCAAAGCCGCGGGCTGCGCAGGCATCGATCACACGTTCCGGTTCCCAACCCGCGCCATGGCCTTCAAGATTGTGACCAAGGCTGGCGGTGTTAAGCGCCAGCGCCGAATGGTCCGTTGAAAAATCGCGCATCGTCAGGCGCCGTAGACCGCGAGCAGCGTCTTCATGCGCGCAACGGCGAGCTCCGGATCACGCAACAATCCGCACTGATCGGCAAGGCGGAAGACCTCGACGAAATAGGGCAGCGGGCGCATGGCCTGCGCACCGTTCAGCATCACGAAATGGTCCTGGAAGCCGTTCAGCCAGGCGAGGAACACCACGCCCGTCTTGTAGTATTGCGTCGGCGCACGGAAGATCAGGCGGGCAAGCGGCACGGTGGGATCGAGCGTTGCGCGGAAGGCTTTTTTGTCCCCCTGCCCCAGCCGCTCCACCGCATAGGCCGCGGCAGGGGCGAGCGGGTCGAAGATACCGAGCAGAGCATGCGAAAATCCTGCGTCGTCGCCTTCGATGAGTTCGGGATAATTGAAGTCGTCCCCCGTATACATTTTCACGCCGGCCGGGAGGCGCCGGCGCATGATGATTTCCTTCTCCTTGTCGAGGAGGGAAATCTTGATGCCGTCGACCTTGGCCGCGTTGGCTTCAATGACGGCCAGCGCAGTCTCCATGGCGGCCTCGAACGAGGTCGAGCCCCAGTAGCCGGCGAGCTGCGGATCGAACATGTCGCCGAGCCAGTGCAGGATCACCGGCTGGTCGCAGGCGGCGAGCACATCGCGATAGACCTTGAGATAGTCCTCCGGCCCCTTCGCGACACGCACGAGCGCGCGCGAGGCCATGAGGATCAGACTGCCACCGAGCTTCTGGATGGCCTCTGCCTGTTCCAGATAGGCGCGGCGCACATCGTCCGCGCTTTTCACGGTCGCGGGGTCGAGATGGTCCGTGCCGCAACCATTGGCGACAGGGGCATCCGGAAGCTCCTCGCGCGTGCGGCGGATCAGCTCCAGTGCACCGGGCCAGTCGAGCCCCATGCCGCGCTGGGCCGTGTCCATCGCCTCGGCAATACCGAGGCCGAGACCGGCGAGATAGCGGCGAAACTCCATCGTCTTCGCCCAGTCCACGGTCGCGCGGCCGGATGGATCGTTCGCGGTAAAGGGGTCGGCGACCACATGGGCGGCGGAATAGACAACGCGGGCGGGTTTTTCGCCAAGCGTCGCGGAGGCGATCGGCGTTCCGGTCAGGACATAATCGGCACGGCGGCCGGCGGCATCGGGAAGAGCGATTTTCATGGTGAGAACCTCAGAAGCGCGGGACGAGCATGCCGGCATCGGCCGGGATCGACAGGCCGGTCGTGTAGGGAAGCCGCCCTGTTGCAAGCGATGCGATCAGCGTGCCGACTTCGGCTGGTTCCCCGACGCGCGGGAAGAGCGTGAGCCCCTGGGCGGCCCGCTCACGGTAAGCCCCAATGACAGGAGCCGTCATCTCGGTGGCAATCAGACCGGGCTGGACATCGTAGACGGCAATGTCTTCTCGCCCCAGCCGGACGGCGAGCGCTTTTGACACCATCGAGGCGGCGGCCTTAGAGGCGCAATATTCAGACCGCTGTTCAGCCACCGCCACGGCATTCGACGAAGTGACATTGACGATCGAATGAAAGTGCGGCGGGCGCGGACGCGCAAGCAGGCGGCGGGCAAAGGACTGGCTGAGAAAGAACAGGGCTTTCGCGTTTACGGAAAAGCAGCGATCCCAGCTTTCCTCCGAAACCTCCAGCATGTCGCCGCGCCTGAGCACGCCGACGCCGGCATTGTTGACCAGCGTGGTGAGCGGTCCGAGTTTCTGCTCGATCGCATCGAGGGCCGCATCGTGACCACCGGTCGCTGCGACGTCGAATGGGGCGGCGGCGACCGGGACGCCATGGCCGGCGATGCGCGCTACGGCGGCGGCAAGCTCGGCGTCTTCTGCCGGCCCATTGACGGCAATGGCAAAGCCTTCGCGCGCCAAGGCTTCGGCAACGGCAAGGCCGATACCGCGGGAAGAGCCGGTGACCAGCGCGACCGGCCGAGCGTGTGCCGTGTTCATGCCCTCGCCCCCTTCTTCAGCAGTTCGCGCGCGATGATCATGCGCTGGATCTGGTTCGTGCCTTCATAGATCTGCGTGATCTTCGCATCGCGGTAGAGGCGCTCCACCTCGAAGCCGCGGATGTAGCCGGAACCGCCAAAGACCTGCACGGCATCGGCGGTGCGCTGCACGGCCATGTCGCCGGCAAAACACTTTGCGATGGAGCAGGCTTTCGTCGCGTCGGCGCCGGTGTCGATCTTCGATGCTGCGGAATGGACGAGCAGACGCGCGGCCTCGATATCCTTCGCCATGTCGGCGAGCAGCCACTGCACCCCCTGGAAATCGGAGATCGCCTTGCCGAATTGCTTGCGCGTCCCGGCATAGTCGAGCGCGGCCTCAAGGCCGGCCTGTGCGATGCCGACGGCGAGCGAGGCGATACCGACGCGCCCCTTGTCGAGCACGGACATCATCATGTGGAAGCCCCGGCCTTCCGTGCCGAGCAGGGCATCGGCCGGCAGGCGCACATCCGAGAAATTCAGCGCGCCGACCTGGCTGGCGCGCTGACCCATCTTGTGTTCCTTCGGCCCCCTTTCCACACCGTCGGCATGCAGGTCGACAATGAAGATCGACATGCCGCGGTTACCGGCATCCTTGTCGGTGCGGGCCAGAACGAAACCGTAGTCGGCCACGGGCGCATTGTGGATCCAGATCTTGCCGCCGTTCAGCCGCCAGCCCTCTCCGTCCCGTTCCGCCGTGGTGCGGATCCCGGAAACATCCGTGCCCGCTTCCGGTTCGGTGATGCAGTAGGCGACCTTCGAGCGCATGGCGAGGATTTCCGGCAGAAGGGCCTGCTGGCTTTCCGTGCCGTGACGCACGAGGAGGCTCGAGATGAGCTCGATCAGTCCGCACTGGTCGGCGACGGAGGCATAACCACGGCTCAACTCCTCCATCACGAGAGCGTAGGTCAGCGTATCGAAGCCCGGCCCGCCAAGGGTTTCCGGCACGCCGATGCCGAAAAGGCCAAGCTTGGCCATCTCTTCGTAGAGGTCCGCGGGAAACTGCTCTTCCCGGTCAAGTTCCTCGGCCAATGGGCGGATCGTTTCGTCGGCAAAGGCGCGCGCCATTTCACGCACCTGCTCCTGCGTTTCGGTGAGATACATCTGCCTCGTCTCGCAATTAGTAACTATCTGGTTACATACATTCGACTGCTGGCGAACGTCAAGACGGAAAAATTCGCGGTGGCTGGATATCGCTGCTTGCACAGCCGTTTGGCCACGTGCATATTATTCACTATTCAGTTACTTAAGGAGGAAAGCATGCACCCGGGAGAAAAGCGAAAATTTGGCCGGACAGACCTTGAAGTCACCGCCTTCGGCTTCGGCACCGCGCCGCTCGGCAACATTTTCCGCGAGATCGATGAGACAACGTCCCAGGAAATGTTCGTGCGCGCCTGGGAGGCGGGCGTGCGGTTCTTCGACACGGCTCCGATGTATGGCCACGGCCTTGCGGAACTGCGTACGGGCCATTCGCTGCGTTGGAAGAACCGCAACGATTTCGTGCTCGCCTCCAAGGTCGGGCGCATCCTGCGGCCGGCCCGGCGCGACACGATCGATTTCGCGCCCTGGACGAATGCGGCGCCCTTCACCATGCATTTCGACTACAGCTACGACGGCACCATGCGCGCCTTTGAGGACAGCCTGCAGCGGCTGGGACTGGAGCGGATGGACATGTGCTTCATCCACGATATCGACGTCTTCACGCGCGGGAGCGAGCAGCCGGAGGTTTTCGAACAGGCGATGGACGGCGCCTGGCGGGCGCTGGAACGTCTGCGCTCGGAAAAGGTCGTGAAAGCGATCGGTGTCGGCGTCAACGAATGGCAGGTCTGCCACGAAGCGCTTCTACGCCACGATTTCGACTGCTTCCTGCTGGCCGGCCGTTATACCCTGCTCGAACAGGACGCGCTGGATTCCTTCCTGCCCCTGTGCGAAGCGCGCGGTGCGGCGGTCGTCGTCGGCGGCGGGTTCAACTCGGGCATCCTTGCCACCGGCGCGAGGGACGGCGCGAAATACAACTACGCACCGGCGCCGCGCGACATCATGGAAAAGGTCGCCAGGATCGAAGCCGTGTGCGCAGAACATGATGTGCCGCTCGCAGCCGCCGCCCTGCAGTTCGTCGTCGCCCATCCCGCCGTCCCGTCCTTCATGGCGGGCACGCGCACGATCGAACAGCTGGACCAGAACCTTGCCTGGTTCTCCCATGGGATTCCCGCCGATTTCTGGGCCGACCTGAAGAACAAGGGTCTCCTGCGCGAGGATGCACCCGTTCCGGCTTGAACCGCATAGGCCCGCGTCGCCAAAGGCGGCGCGGGCGTCTAGCGGATGAGGATTGCCCTGAAATCGTTGACGTTGGTTCCCGTCGGGCCCGGCACGAAGAGGTCGCCCAGACGATCGAACGCCGTCCAGGCATCATTGCCGGCAAGCAGGGCGGCGGGATCCGTTCCCGATATGCGCAAGCGTTTCATGCTGGCGCCATCCGCAAATGCACCGGCATTGTCCTCTGACCCATCGATCCCGTCCGTATCGGCGGCAAGCGCGACGAAGGGAACGCCCTCGCCGGCGAGGGCCAGCGACAGCAGGAATTCGGTATTGCGGCCGCCCTTGCCACGCCCCCTCATCGTCACCGTCGTCTCTCCGCCCGAAAGGATGACGACCGGGCGTGGAAACGGGCGGTCACGGCTTGCGACTTCACGGGCGATGGCGGCGTGGACGCGCGCGACATCGCGCGCCTCGCCTTCGATCGAATCCGACAGGATGGCGGCAGTCACGCCAAGGGCTTCCGCCCGTTGGGCAGCCGCCTCGAGGGAAAGGCGGGCGGAAGCGATGACATGGACTTCATGATCGGCAAAGACAGGATCGTCCGGTGACGGCGGCTCCCCTTCATTCCCATCGAGCCAGGCCCTGACCCGGGGCGGCAGCTCGATGCCCCATGTCTCGACCAGCGCGCGCGCCTCCCCGCGATCGCTCGCATCCGGCACCGTCGGCCCGCTGGCGACCTGCGCCGGATCGTCGCCCGGCACATCGGACACGACCAGCGTCACGACCTTGGCGGGATGACACGCAGCCGAAAGACGGCCGCCCTTTATGGTGGAAACCTGTTTGCGGATGGCATTCATGACGGAAATCGGTGCGCCGCTCGCAAGCAGAGCACTGTTCAACGCAGCCTCCTCCTCCAGCGTCAGATCACCGGGCGGGGCAGGCAGAAGCGCGGAACCGCCGCCGCAGATCAGCGCCACGACGAGATCGTCCGCCCCAAGCCCCTTGACCGCATCGAACAGCGCTTGCGAGGCCGCGATCCCCGCGACATCGGGCACGGGATGCGCCGCCTCGAGCACATTTATGTGCCGGCAAGGCGTGGCATAGCCGTAGCGTGTCACGACGACGCCCTCCAGCGGGCCATCCCACAGGCTCTCGAATGCCGCGGCAAGCTGGGCGGCGCCTTTACCGGCACCGATCACGACGGTCCGTCCCCTGGGGCGGGCCGGCAGATAGGCGCGCACGGCTTTTTCCGGATCCGCTGCCGTAACTGCGGCGTGAAAGAGCGCGGCGAGAAAGTCTTTGTCTTCGGGCTTCATGAGACCGCCAATGGATGAGTGTCGGATGGCCGGGGACTACCGAGCGAAACGGGCCGGGCGCTTCTGCCGATAGGCGGCAAGACCTTCGGAGAGATCGTCGGATGCCGCGGCCACGGCGCCCGCCAGCGCCTCCACGACGCGCTCGCACTCCTCGCCTTCAGCGGCATTGATCAGCATCTTCGTCAGTTCCGTCGCTCGCGGGGATCGTTTCAGCACCTGCGTCGCCGCGACGTCGGCAGCACCAGCGCCCTCGCCCGTCGCCACGACCTGGTCGACAAGACCGGCCGCGAGCGCCTCGTGCGCGGTGTAGACCTCGCCAAAAAGCGCCATGCGGCGAACGCGCTGCGTTCCGAAGCGGCGAGCGGCGCGTTGCGTGCCCGACCAACCCGGGATGATGCCGAGGCCCGGCTCGGGTTGGCCGATCTTCACATGCGCCTCGGCGATACGCAAGTCCGCGCATGCCGCAAGCTCCAGGCCCCCGCCGAGCGCGTGGCCATTCAGAACGGCGATCAAGGGAACCGTCAGGCGCGCCAACGCGTCGAACGCCCCGTGCCCGTCGCGCAGCCAGCGGCGCGAGAAGGCGTCCGCATCCAGGTTGCTCCAGGCCTCGATATCGCCGCCCGCACAAAACGACTTTCCGCCCTCCCCGGTAAGGATGGCCACCCTGGCATCCGAGCGCTCGATGATCCGGCATGCCTGTAGCAGGGCATCGATCATATCTTCGTCGATCGCGTTCAGCTTTTCCGGGCGGCGCAGGGTAATCCGTGCAAGCTGGCCCTCGATGGAGAGTGCGACGCGCGGATCGCTCACAGCGCCAGCCCCATGGCGCCTGCGCGAAACAACGCGTCTTCCATCACTTTGAGCGTGTTCGAGACCCGCAGCGGCGTTGCAGCCTGATCGAGAACATCGCGCTGGAGATCAAGGCCGGGCGCGATTTCGGTAACGACGAGCCCGTCGGTGTCGAGTTCGATCACGCAACGCTCGGTCACATAGGTGACATCCTGTCCCTGCGCGCGCGCGCGTTTGCCGGAGAAGCTGACCTGATCGACCTTTGGCACGAATTTCGCGATGCGGCCTTCCTTGTCGATCACCAGGCGGCCGTCCTCCACATGCATCTTCGCACCGGCATTGAAATTGCCGGAGAAGACGATCTTTCTAGCGCGCGAAGTGATGTCGACGAAGCCACCAGCGCCGGCGGTGCGGTGTGGCGTTGCGGCCAGGCGGCTGACATTGACCGAGCCTTCGGCATCGATCTCGAGGAAGGACAGGAGCGAGCAGTCGAAACCGCCGGCCTGGAAGTAACAGAACTGGTGCGGCGAGGCGACGAATGCCTCGGCATTGGATGCGCAGCCGAACTTGAAATCGAGCAGCGGCACACCACCCACGGCCCCCTGCTCGATCACCCAGGTGACCTTGCCGTGCAGGCCCTCCTCGATGAGGATGCGCGGGACATTGGCGGAAATCCCGAAGCCGATATTGACGGCCCAGCCGTCCTTCAGCTCCTGCGCCACCCGGCGCGCGATGACCTTGCCGACATCGAGTTCGGGCAGGCGGAAGGTTTCGAGCGGGCGGAAGAGCTCGCCCGAGATCGCCGGGTCGTAGGGCGTCGCCGTCGTCTGCAACTGATCGGGCGCCTCGACGATCACATCGACGAGAATGCCGGGCACGCGCACGTCGTGCGGCCGCAGCGTTCCGCTCGCGGCCACGCGCCTGACCTGCGCGATCACGATGCCGCCCGAATTGCGCGCCGCGAGCGCCATTTCCATCGCGCCGAGGGTCGCCCCCTCCTGCTCGAAGGTGAGGTTGCCCTTTTCGTCCGCGGTCGTCGCGCGGATGATCGCGACGTCGGGACGGATCGCCGGAAAATGCAGCCAGTCCTCGCCCTCGAAGGCAACGCGCTTGACGAGCGGCGCCGCCCGCGCGCTGGCATTCATCGCGCAGCCGTCCTGATCGGGGTCCACGAAGGTTTCCATGCCGACCTTCGTCAGCACGCCGGGGCGCTTGGCCGCGCCCTCGCGCAGCATGTCGAAGACGATGCCGGACGGTACGTTCCAGGCGGCCAGCTCCTCCTTGAGGATCATCTGCCAGATGAGCGGCGGCTCGGCATTGCTCGGGCCGGAGGGATAGGAGCCGCCGATGATCTTCACCAGCATGCCTGGCTTGGCGATGTGATCGACACCCCGCGTGCCGAAAAAGTCGCCGGCGGCAATCGGATGGATGGACGTGAGACCGCGCGGATGGCCCTCGCTGTCAAAACGTTCGCCCAATGCCTTCAGCACCGCATCGGGGCAGCAGAGGCCGGAGGAAGAGTTCACGGCAACGACCGCCCCATCCCTGACGAGCCGGACAGCTTCCTGCGCAGTCTTCACCTTCTTCATCGCCGAAAACTCCGTTCCCGATTGCATTAAGTAACTAACTAGTTATAGATTAATCACGGCCAAGGCAATCCGGCAAGCGAGATTTTCGTACCGGGCGACAATCGCGATGGGGCCATATCGCCCCGCAAAGGAGGAGGCATGAACATCTATTTCCAGAAAGGTTTCCAGCGAGGCTTCGGCACGTATCCGCTGAAGGGGGCCGACCTGCGGAGCGCCGTCGATGCCGCGATCGACGCCGGATATCGGGCATTCGATACGGCACAGATGTATGGCAACGAGGCCGACACCGGCGCGGCCCTTGCCGCCTGCGGCGTGGCGCGACAAGACCTCTGCATCACGACCAAGGTGCACCCGGACAACTATTCGGAAGAGAAATTCCTGCCGTCGGTCGAAGCCAGCCTGAAGGCGCTGCAGGTCGACCGTGTCGACGCGCTTCTGCTGCATTGGCCGCCCGTCGGAGGCGACGTGACGCCATCCCTGCGCCTGTTGCAGTCTGCAAGAGATCGTGGCCTTGCGGACACCATCGGCGTCTCGAACTATACGGCGCGCATGATGCATGTGGCCCGCAGCGTGGTCGATGCGCCGCTCGTCACCAACCAGGTCGAGTTTCACCCCCTGGTCGACCAGCGCAAACTCCTCGCCGCCGCGTCGGAGACGGGCATTCCGCTCTCGTCCTATGCATCGATTGCCCGCGGCGAAGTCTTCAAGCACGGCCTTTTTGCCGAGATCGGCAAAACCTATGGCAAGTCGGCCGCGCAGATCGTGCTGCGCTGGATCCTGCAGAAGGGCGTGCCGCTGAACACGATGTCGACGAAACCGGAAAACATCAAGGCGAACTTCGACATCATGGATTTCACGCTGTCGTCCATCGACATGGACAGGATCGACGCTCTCAACACCATCGGCTACCGCATCATCAAGCCAGGGCAACTGCCCTGGGTTCCTGAATGGGACTGACGCGAAAGGGCGGCCGCAAGGCCGCCCTTTTCACTTGCAGGCTATCGAACGATCAGGCGTTGCCGCGGATCATGTCCGATGCCTTTTCCCCGATCATGATCGTCGCCGCATTGGTGTTGGAGCCGACAAGGCTCGGCATGGTGGAGCTGTCGCAAATGCGGATGCCATCGAGGCCGTGCACACGCAGTTGCGGATCGACCACCGACATCTCGTCGCGGCCCATCTTGCAGGTGCAGGTCGGGTGGTAGGAGGTGCGGCCGTACTGGCGCGCATAGGCCACGTAATCCGCCTCCGTTCGTACATTGCGGTCGGGGAAATGCAGCGTCTTGATATATTTTTGCAGCGACCGCTGCGCAAAAATCTCCTGGCTGATCTTCACGCCCTCGACCGAGATCCTCACGTCATCGGGGTCGGCAAGGAAGTTCGGATCGACGACCGGCAGCGCGCGCGGATCGGCCGAGCGCAGGCTTACGGTCCCGCGCGATTTCGGCCGCAGCGTGTAGGAGTTCAGCGTGATGCCGGAAGACCCCTTAGGCACGCCGGGAACGCCCGCCTCGGCACCTGCGCCTGCGAGGAAGTGGAACTGCAGATCGGGCGTCGGGCTTGCCTTGTCGCCGTACCAGAAGGCTCCGCCCTCCACGACGTTCGAGGTGATGGGGCCGGAATTGAAAAGGGTGTATTGAATGCCCGCCCAGATCGACCAGTGCAGCTTGTTGTACTTGTCCAGACTGTCGTGGTTCTTCAACTCCGCGACGATATCGACGCCGAAGTGATCCTGCAGGTTCTGCCCGACGCCAGCCATGTCCTGCACGACATCGATGCCCTGGCTGCGCAGGTGATCCGCCGGCCCGACGCCCGAGAGCATCATGAGCTTCGGCGTGCCGATGGCGCCGGAGGTGAGAAGTACTTCGCTCTCCGCCCGCGCCACCGTGCGGCTGCCGCCGGCTTCATATTCGACGCCGACGGCCCGGCGCCCTTCGAAGACAATGCGCAGAACGAGCGCACCGGTGACGACCGTCAGGTTCGGGCGCTTCAAGGCCGGCCGCAGATAGCCGACGGCCGCCGAGCAGCGCCGATTGTCGCGTGTGGTCGTCTGATAGACGCCGGCCCCTTCCTGCACCGGACCGTTGAAGTCCGGATTGTAGGGAATCCCGGCCTCCTGGCAGCTCTGCACAAAAGCGCGCGTCATGCGCTGCGGTTCGGGAATATTCGAGACGCCGAGCGGGCCATCCGTGCCATGCCACGCGCCGGAGAGGATCGAGTTGCCTTCCGAACGCAGGAAATACTTCTGGATATCCTTGAAGCCCCAGCCTTCCGCGCCTTCCTCCACCCAGCGGTCGTAGTCGTCGGGAACGCCGCGGGTGAAGACCTCGGCATTGATCGACGAGCCACCACCCAGGACCTTTGCCTGCGCGTACAGGATCTCACGATTGTTCGCGTGCTTCTGCGGCGCGGTCTTCAGGCCCCAGGTGAGCGGCCCCGTCGTCATCTTGGCAAAGCCGACGGGCATGTGGATCAGCGGATTGGTGTCACGCCCGCCTGCCTCGACAAGGCAGACCCGGGCGGACGGATTTTCCGAAAGCCGCGCCGCCAGCACGCAGCCCGCGCTGCCGCCGCCGACGATCACATAATCATACCCCGTGGCCATCATGCGATCCAATGCGTGCGCTTGCCGATCTCGACGTGAACGGACTTCACCTGCGTATACTCCTCAACCCCGTAGATGCCGGCTTCACGGCCCCAGCCGGACTGCTTGAACCCGCCGAGCGGCATTTCGGGACCGCCGGCCATGATCGTGTTGACCCAGAAGCGCCCGGCACGCACCCGACGGCTTACCGTCAGCGCCTTGTCGATATTCTTCGTCCAGACGCTCGCCGCAAGCCCATAGACGGTATCGTTGGCAAGCTGGATGGCTTCTTCCACCGTATCGAAATGCATGGAGCACAGAACAGGGCCGAAAATCTCGTCGCGGGCAATCGCCATGTCGCGGGAGACGCCGGAGAAAAGCGTCGGCGCGATATATTGGCCGCGGCCGAGATCGATCGCCTCGCCGCCGGTCAGCAGCTTGGCGCCGCCAGCCTTGCCCTTTTCGATATAGTCAAGGATCGTCGCATTCTGCGCTTCCGTGGTGATGGCGCCGACCTGCGTGCGCTCGTCGAGCGGATCACCGACGCGGATCTTTTTCATCTTCTCGACAAGCAGCTCCTCGAACTTTGCCGCAACCGAACGCTCGACGATCAGGCGCGAAGAGGAGACACAGCACTGCCCGGTGTTGAAGCTGATGCCGAAGGCCGCACCATCGGCGGCGTCTTCAAGATCGGAATCGGCAAAGACGATGATCGGGTTCTTGCCGCCAAGCTCCAGGCCGAGCTTCTTGAAGTTGCTATCGGCGGCCGCATGGACGCAGGAGCGCCCGACCGCCGTCGAGCCGGTGAAGGAGAGCATATCGACGTCGGGATGCTCGGACAGCGCCTGGCCGATCGTGCGACCGGAGCCGGTGATAACGTTGTAGACACCGGCCGGCAGGCCCGCCTCGGCCAGCACTTCGGCAAGCAGCAGCGTCGTTGCGGCGGTAACCTCCGAAGGTTTCACGACCATCGTGCAGCCCGATGCCAGAATGAAGGGCACACGCTCGCAGAGGATCAGGAACGGGAAATTCCAGGGCGTGATCAGGCCGACGACGCCGATGGGTTCGCGCAGCACCATGCCGAAGAGATCGTCACCGAGCGAATTGAAGCTGTCGCCATGCAGCATGCGGGCAGCGCCCGCGCCCACTTCGAAGCAGGCAATGCAATGGTCGATTTCGCCGCGTGCCTGGGAAATCGGCTTGCCGTTTTCCAGTGCCTCCCAATAGGCGATCTCGTCGCGACGACGGCGCAGGATTTCGGCAACGCGCAGCAGGACGCTACCACGGGCGGCTCCTGAAAGCCCGGCCCAGCGACGATCCTCGAAGGCCCGACGTGCGGCGTCGACTGCAGAATTCAGGTCATCGACCGTACAGCGCACCGTGCGCGTAACGGGCGTGCCGTGGCCCGGCGACGCGCGTTCGAAGTGTTCCGTGCCATCCTTCCACGCTCCATCGACAAAAAAGCCGAAGGTGCGCGCTGCGGTCGGGGCAGAAAGGAACGGGTTTTTCTGGTCCATGAGATAGCTCCACTTCGATAGGTCTTACGCCGCAATGGCGATCTGTGTCTTCAGGTCCTGCGGCCGGGCGCCGAGGGTTTCGAACGCCTCCTGGATGCTGTCCAGGGAATAGTGCGCCTTGGTAAAGTCATTCGTACGGAAACGACCGTGCGACAGAAGGGTCAACGCGTCGTGCATGTCTTCCCCCATGCCGGCGACGGACCCCTTGAGGCTTCCTTCCTCCAGAACCGTGCGCAGGATATCGACGGGGACCGTCTCGCCCGGCGGCGTGATGCCGAAGAAGGCGACATGGCCGCCCCGGCGTGTCAAATCGAAAGCCTGCTCATAGAGCTTTCGATTGCCGACGCTTTCGATGACGACATCCGCGCCGCGTCCGCCGGTCATTCCAAGCACGGTGGCCTTCAGCTCTGCCGGATCGGAGACGGCGGCATCCGCGCCCGCTTCAAGCGCCATGCGGCATCGTTCGGCCGAAAGATCTGCAACGATGATCGGTGCGGCGCCGACGAGGCGCATCATCTGCACATGCAGGTTGCCGATCGGCCCGGCGCCGAAGATGACGACGGACTGGCCGAATTCCACCCTCGCCTTGCGCGCGGCCCGAACGACGCAGGCAACAGGCTCCGTCAGGGCCAGAACCGCGTCGGGGATGGCTGCGTCGACCGCAATTGCGAGGCGCGCAGGCACGGCGACGAATTCGGCGAAGGCGCCATCCCGGCCGATGCCGACCTGCGTGACTTCGGTGCAGTTCAGCACCTCGTTCCGGCGGCACCAGAAGCAGGTGCCGCAACCGATGTTGATGTCGACGACGACCCGTGTGCCGACCGCCAGATGCCGAACATTGCTGCCACGCTCGGCGATCGTTCCGCAGAACTCGTGACCGGGGATCAGCGGTAGTTTGTCGGCGGCGTAGCGACCGTTGAAGATATGAATATCCGTGCCACAGATGCCCGTGCGCGCCACCCGCACGAGGACATCCTCCGGCCCGATGGCCGGCACGGGAACGTCGCGGAGTTCAAAACGCTTCGGTGCGGTCAGGACGGCAGCGCGCATGGTGCTCATCGCCATCCCTCACTTGACCGTGCGCAGCTTGGCGCGGTCGATGGTCAAGGCAATGGCGACGATCAGCACGACGCCGAACACCATCTGCTGGCGCGTCGCATCGATCTCGAAATAGAGCATCGAGGCGCGGATGACGGCGACGATAAGCGTGCCGATCACCGTATTGACCACGCCGCCGACACCGCCCGTCAAGGGCGTGCCGCCGACGAGAACGGCAACGATGGCCGGCAGCAGGAAGCCGTTGGCGATGGTCGGCGCGCCGCCCGAAAGTTTAACCGCGAAGAGCAGGCCGGCAATGGCTGCCAGCGCACCCGAAATCGCAAAGGCGAGGATTTTGTAGCGCGCGACATTGAGGCCTGAAGCGGCGGCGGCGAGCTCGCCGGCACCGACGGCTTTCAAGGCACGGCCGAGCGTCGTGCGGCGCTCGATGAAAAGGCAGATACCGACGAGCACGGCGGCGATCAGCAACTCGTGCGGCACGCCCCAGCTATGGCCGATCATCCAGCCGAAGGTCTCGTTGCGCTGTGTCGCATCCATGTTGAGCGCCCGCTGGCCGGAAAGCCATTGTGCAATCGAGAAGGCGACGCCGCCGACGGCAAGCGTCGAGATGAAGGACGGCACGAAAAGACGCGTCGTGACATAGCCGGACAGCATGCCGAGCAGGAAGCCCGCAACGACGCAGAGCACGGCAACCCAGGCCCCCATCGACGCGAGATAGACCGAGGCCACGACCGTCACCATGTTCGCCATGGACTGGGCCGACAGATCGATGCCGCCGATATAGATGGCGAAGGTCAGCCCGAGCGCCATGATGAACAGCGGCACGATATCGCCGGCAATGCCAAGCAGGTTCGACGGGCGCAGGAAACCCGGATCGTTGATGCCGACGATTGCGACCAGCACGACCAGCGTGATCCAGGGCAGGTGCGGTTTGAGGCGCTGAATTTCCATCTTTGTCCCTCAGATCATGTAGTGCAGCAGGTCGAAGGGCGTGGGCTTGGCGCCCGGCTCGCAAGCGAATTCCTTCTGCATGCGGCCGTCCTTGACGACGATGATGGTGTGCGACAGGCCGATCGCCTCCTCCAGCGTATCGGCGACCAGAACGATGCCGACGCCAGCGGCGCTCATCGCGCGGATCATGTCGTAGACGTCTTCCTTGGCACCGATATCGAGGCCGCGCGTCGGGTGGTCGAGCAGCATGATGTCGGATCCGCCCGAACGCCACTTGGCGAGCACGACCTTCTGCTGGTTGCCGCCCGACAGGTTGCCGCAATCGGCGAATTCCGAATGCGCCTTGATCGAAAGCTTCCGGATCCAGTCGCGCGCCAGCGCCCGCTCTTCGGCGACACGCAGCACGCCGCTGCTGGAATGGTTCTTCATCTGCGAGAGCGTCATGTTCTCATAGACGTTCATGCCGGCGACGATGCCTTCGATCTTGCGCTCGCGCGGCACGTAACCGACGCCGCTGGCAACCGACTGGCGCGGCGAATAGCCGTTGGCGTCCGAACCCTTGATCGTGAGGCGGCCGGTCACCGGCGTCAGCATGCCGTAGATCGTGCGCAGGATCGCCTCGCGGCCGGAGCCTTCCGTACCGACGAGGCACAGGACTTCGCCGGCATGAAGCTGGAAGGAAATATCCTGGATGCGGCCCGGCAGGCCCACACCCGCCATCTCGACCAGCACTTTCGAACGATCGAACGGCGCCTGCAGGTGTTCGCGGTAATATTGCTTGTCGACGTTGCGACCGACCATCTTGTGCTGGATGGCTTCCGCCGTCGCGCCGCCGCGCTCCACCACATCGACCACCTCACCGTCCTTCATGACATAGATTCGGTCGGACAGTTCCATGACCTCATCCATGCGGTGCGACACGAAGATGAAGGAGGCGCGGGTCGTCAGTTCGCGCACGAGCTTGAAGAGCAGTTGCACCTCGTCCTTGGAGAGTACGGACGTCGGTTCGTCGAGCAGGATGACGAGATCGCCTGTCACCCGCTCCTCCAGCGTCAGAACCTTGGCAAGCTCGACGAGCTGGCGCTGCACGAAGGACAGTTTCGACGTCACGGTCGCCGGGTCGATATCGAGCTTCACCTTGGCGAGCTGCGCCCTGGCGGCAGTCGCCATCGCCTTCCAGTCGACAACCCCGAAGCGGACGAACTGGCGCTCGTAGCCGAGGAAGATATTTTCCATGACGGTGAGGTTCGGGATCAGGGATTGCTCCTGGAACACCATCCCGATGCCCTTTTCCATCGCCTGCCGCGGGTTGGAAAAGCGCACGCCGGCACCATTGATGAGGATCTGGCCGCCGTCGGGCTGGTAGGCGCCATAGATGACCTTCATCAGGGTGGACTTGCCGGCGCCGTTCTCCCCCACAAGCCCGACGATCTCGCCGCGCTTGATGTGGAAGTTGATCGACTTCAGTGCGTGCACACCGGGGAATTTCTTATCGACAGCCTTGAGTTCGTACATGGTGCGCCTCACTTCACGAAGGAAACCATCTTGCGGTCGGTCGAGAGCACCACCGCGAGAATGACGAGAAGACCAAGGACGCCGTCCTGGAGGAAATCGGGCAGGCCGATGACGACCATGCCGTTGTCGATGACATTGACGATGAGCACGCCGACAAGCGCATTCCAGACGCCGCCGATACCGCCCCACAGCGCCACGCCGCCGACGACGACAGACGTGATGGAGACGAACATGAAGTTGGCGCCCGTCACGGATTCCGCCTGCCCGATGCGCGCGACGACCAGGATCGCGGCGATGGCATAGAAGACGCCGGCAAGGGCGAAGCCGGTCACGCGGACCCGGGTGACGTTGAGGCCCGAGGCATGGGCGAGGTCCTCACCGCCGCCGACGGCATAGAAGTTGCGTCCGAGCGTCGTATGGGTCTGGATGAACCAGCCAATGAATAGGAAGAGAGCCGCCACATAGACCATCAGCGGGAAGCCCAGCCAGCGAACCGTGAGCAGGCCGCGAAACGTCGCATCGCTGACCTTCACGATATCGCCGCCGGTCAGCAGGATCGCCGCGCCGGTGCCGACGAAACCCATGGCGAGACTGGCCATGAAGGACGGTATCTTCAGTTTCACATGGACCAGGCCGTTGAGCAGTCCAATGAACCCGCCCAGGACGAGAATGAGCGGAATCGCCAGCCAGCCGAGACCCGCAAGCGAGCCGCCGAGCTGCGCGAAGATGAAGGCGAAGCAGACCGCCGTGAGCGAGACCGTTCCCTCCATCGAAAGGTCGATCGACCCCATGACGATAATGAAGGTAACGCCGACGGCGACCATCAGCGCGGGGGCCGCCGCGATCGCGATACGGGCAAAGTTGCGCAGCGAAAAGAAGGTCGGGTTGAGCGCGGTGAAGAAGATCACGAGCGCGATCAGCACCAGGAGCGGCGCCCATTTGATCAAGGTTTCGCGAGAAAGGCGACGTGTCACGTCAGACACCCCTCTAAAGAAATTTCGCAGGAGAAGGGGCGGCAGCCCATGAGGCTGCCGCCGTGCCTAAGGTCAGGACTTGTACTGGATCTGGCCGTTCGACGGCCCCCAGAAGTCCTTCCAGTCATAGGCCGGAACGGAGTCGAGATACTTCGCCTTGAACTCCGCCGCGTCCTTGGCCGCGACGAGGATCGTCGGGCCATAGAATTCGCGGTGCTCCTTCGGCTCATCGGACGGTTTGAAGGTGCCGATGGCGGCATGGTAGGCAAGCGCCGCGCTGATGCCGCCGCCCCAGTGAGGATTGGTGAAGACGGTAGCGAGAAGCTGGCCGTCCATGACCATCTGCACGGCTTCCGGATTGCCGTCATAGGCGACGATCGGCATGTTCTCGATGCCTTCGGCGCGCAGCGCCTCGATGACGCCATAGGCGATGTTGTCGTTGGCGCAATGCACGCCCTTGATCTTGTCGCCGTAACGCGTCAGGAACGAGGCCATCAGGGCCGCACCCTTCTGCGTATCCCAGTCGGCCGGCTGCGCGTCGAGCAGCTCGATATTGGGGAAATCCTTCAGCGCATTCTTGAGGCCGGCGAGGCGCTCGACAGCCGGGTTGTTTGCCGCAATGCCGCCGAGATGGACAACGCCGCCTTCACCACCCATGGCCTCGAAAAGAATCCGGGCAGTTTCTTCCGCAGGCTTCTCGTCCGACCAGGTCATGTGCGAGACGTAGTTGTCGCCGAAATCCCAGGGATGCAAGTCGTCGGTCTTGTTCCAGATCGTCGAGATATAGGCGCCGGCAGCCTGAACGGCCTCAACGACCGGACGGGCATTGGGGCTGTCATTGGCATCACAGGCGATGGCGCAATTGCCGTTGTTCTTTGCGAGGAAGGCCTTGATGTCGGCCAACGATTTCTCGGTCGAGCCCTCGTTGATGAGGCTGACCAGAGCACTCTTCGGCTTGCCGAGCGATTCCACGAAAGCCTCGCCGCCGGAAACGACCGAGTTCCAATAGGCCGATGCGCGGTCGCGATAGCTCCAGGCAATGGCCGGGTCCGTCAGCGAGGCGCGGGCGCTGCCACTGCCAAACAAACCCGGCACGGCGGCTGCGCCGAGACCTGCCGCCGTCGCGAACAGGAAATTACGACGGCTGAGCGTCTCGCGCTCGATGAAATCCTTGATAAAGGTCGACATTGGTTCCTCCCAAATCCCCGATTGAAACGCCTTCGGCGTTGCCGCGGCCTCGACAGCCATCATGCAGAGCCCGGCCCGCGGACGGGACGCTCAAACATGTGCCCTACGCCAATTAACGCACTAACTAGTTACTTCTTTAAATTCACCCAAGTCAAGTGGTTTTCAAGAAGATGGCAGCAGGAAATCGAGCCAGCCGGCTTTGACGGATGGCAATACCTGCGTGTATGAGTTGCACGAAAGACATTTCGACTGCGGCAAAGGACGGGCTGAAAACATGACCGGCGAACAGACAGAGAAAACGGGCCGCAAACCGCGCATCCGCGACGCCGAGGCCACCAAGACCCGCATTCTGGACGCGGCCAAAAAAGAATTCTCGAAGAATGGCTTAGGCGGTGCGCGCGTCGACGACATCGCCGAAAAGGCCAAGGCCAACAAGCGCATGATCTACCACTATTTCGAGAGCAAGGAGGGCCTGTTCCAGACTGTCCTCGAGGAAGCCTATCTCGACATCCGCGGCGCCGAGCAGAAGCTGCACCTGGAAGATCTAGACCCGAAGGCGGCGCTCGAAAAACTGGTGCGCTTCACCTGGGAATATTATCTGAAAAATCCGGAATTCCTGACGCTCGTCAACAGCGAGAACCTCCATCGCGCCAAGCATCTCAAAAAATCGGAGATCATCAAGGTTTCTAGCCGCAAGCTCGTCAACATGGTCTCGACCATCCTGGAGCGCGGGGTGAAAGCGGGCGTATTCCGGGACGGCGTCGATCCCGTGCAGCTCAACATCACCATCGCCGCCGTCGGCTATTATTATCTGACGAACCGCTTTACCGGGACGATCATCTATGAGCGCGACCTCATGGCGAAGGACGCGCTGGAACAGCGCATCCAGTTCAATATCGAGACGATCATGCGGCTCGTCACGGTTTGACATGACCTGTCGGTAAATCATGCCATGAAGCGCTCGGGGATCAAGGAAGTCGCGGCCGCGGCCGGGGTATCGGTCGCAACAGCCTCGCATGTGCTGTCGGGAACCGGCCGGCCCTCCGAAGCGACACGCAAGCGCGTGCTCGAAGTGGCCGATGCGCTCGGGTTCATTCGCGACGCTTCCGCAGCGCGCCTGCGCACCGGAAAATCCAATCTCGTCGGCGTCATTCTCAACAACATCGTCAACCCGTTCTTCAGTGAACTCGTCGCCTCCCTTGAAGCAACGGTCTATGAAGCCGGCGGCCTGACACTCCTCGCGACAGCCCAGAACGACCTCGTCCGGCAGGAACGGCTCCTCGCGTCCATGGTGGCGCAAGGCGTCGGCAGCGTCATCCTTTCTCCGGTTCACGGCAGCACCGCCGAAGACCTGACCCCCGTTCTCGCGCACGGCTTGCGGCTGGTCGTCTGCGTTCGCGACGTCGTCGGCAGCAAGGCCGCCTTCGTCGGCGTCGACGACGAAAAGTCCGGCTATCTCGCCGCCGATTGCCTGCTGTCGGCGGGACACCGCTCGATGGTCTTCATCGGGGGCTACCCGCACACCACGACATGGGATGGCCGTTGCGCCGGCATTCGCCAGGCGCTCGCCGATAGGGACATGCCCGAAGCGGCTTGCCGGATGCTGCCGGGTCTCCTGCACCCGGATTTCGCCGAGGAAAAGATGCTCGCGCTTGCGTCACAGGGAATTTTGCCGAACGCGGTGATCTGCTTCAACGACGACCAGGCGTCCGGAGCCTATCGTGCGGCACGCAAGCTGGGCATGGCCGTCGGGCGCGACATCTCCATCATCGGCTTCGACAACATCCCGCAAGGCCGCATCCTGGAACCCGAACTGACGACGGTCGATATCCGGCCGGCACTCATCGGCCGCACCTCCGCCGAAATCGCGCTTCGCAAGGCGCCGAGGCACAGCGAACCCGAGCCGCGGCACAGGCTCGACCCGTCGCTCGTCCGTCGCAACTCCGTCATCTCGCCCTGAATCTGCAGTTCGCCTGCACAAGCCCCTTGACTGCGAGCCGCGTTTGATTAATCGTTTCAAGTAACGAACTAGTTACATACTAGGAAACGAGCGATGGAGACGGACTACATTATCGTCGGCGGCGGATCGGCGGGCTGCGTCATTGCGGCCCGGCTGACGGAAGATGCAGACACGACGGCTCTCCTGCTGGAGGCAGGCGGACGCGACCGCTCGGTTCTGTTCCACTGGCCGGCGGGCTTTGCCAAGATGACAAGAGGCATTGCCAGCTGGGGCTGGTCCACCGTGCCTCAGAAGCAACTGCAGGATCGCGTACTCTGGTTCACCCAGGCAAAGGTGATCGGCGGCGGTTCAAGCATCAATGCCCAGATCTACACGCGCGGAAACCGTCGGGACTATGACGGCTGGGCCGAAGACCACGGCTGCGCCGGCTGGGGCTATCGCGAAGTTCTTCCCTATTTCAAACGCGCCGAAGGGAACGAGCGGTTTGCCGACACCTTTCACGGCACGGAAGGTCCGCTCGGCGTGTCGATGCCGCGCGCCACGCTGCCGGTCTGCGAGGCCTTCGTGCGTGCCGGGCAGCAATGGGGCATGCCCTACAATCCCGATTTCAACGGGCGCGATCAGGCCGGGGTCGGCTTCTATCAACTGACGCAACGGGACGTCCGCCGGTCTTCCGTGGCAGGAACCTATCTTCGTGACGCCGAGCCGCGCCGAAATCTCACGGTCGAGACGGACGCCCAAGTGCGCCGGATCATCCTTGCCGGAGGCCGGGCGATCGGCGTCGAGATGATGGACGGGACGGTTCGTCACGCGCGCCGGGAAGTGATTCTCACGGCAGGGGCCGTCGGTTCGCCGCGTCTCCTGATGCTTTCGGGCATCGGGCCGGCCGATCATCTGCGAAATGTCGGCATCGAGGCGCAGCATCACCTCCCCGGCGTCGGCGAAAATTTGCAGGACCACATCGACATCTGCGTACTGGTCGAATGCACCGGGCCACACTCCTACGACGGCGTCCTGCGGCCTGACCGGATGATCGCCGCCGGCCTGCAATATCTCGCCCTGAAGTCCGGGCCGGTCGCCTCCTCGCTCTTCGAGACCGGCGGCTTCTGGTACGCCGATGAGAATGCCGCATGGCCGGACATGCAGTTTCACCTGGGTCAAGGCTCGGGCATCGAAAAGGGCATCGCCACCATCAACGGCTGGGGGATAACCCTCAACTCCGCCCTCATGCGTCCGCGCTCGCGCGGCACCGTGCGGCTTGCTTCGGCCGATCCTGCCGCCGCACCTCTGATCGACCCGAACTACTGGTCGGATCCATACGATCGGGAGATGTCGCTGCGCGGCCTGGAAATGGCACGCGACATTCTGCGCCAGCCCGCATTGCGCCCGTATCTGCGCCATGAGGTCCTGCCGGGAGAAGGCGTGAAGGACCGGGAAGCACTCTTCGACTACGCGTGCCGCATGGCCAAGACCGACCATCACCCCGTCGGCACCTGCCGCATGGGAACGGATGACATGGCGGTGGTCGATCCGCAATTGCGCGTGCGCGGCATAAGCGGGCTCAGGGTCTGCGACGCATCGATCATGCCGCGCATCAATTCATCCAACACCAATGCGCCGACGATCATGATCGGCGAAAAGGCCAGCGATCTCATTCGCGGCCGAGCACCCTTGCCCGCGGCCAACCTGAAGGAAGAGGCAATGCCGCAACGGACAATGGCCTGATTTTCGTCGGCCTGATTTTTCGACGGCCAATTTTTCAAAGGAATGGGAGGAATTCATGAAAGTCTACGGAATGCAGCATGTGGGCTTCACGGTGCCCGATCTCGACGAAGCCGTGGCGTTCTTCACGAAGCTGTTCGGTGCGGTGGAATGCCTGTCGACCGGCCTCGTCGACGTCGATGACGCGTATATGCAGCGACGCCTCGGTGTGGCGGGCAATACGCGCATCGAGGATATCCGGGTGCTGCGCGTCGGCAACGGCACCAATCTGGAAATCTTCCGCTATTCCGGCGATGCCGAACCCGATGCGCCGCTGAAGCGCAACAGCCAGCCTGGCGGCTACCATCTCGCCTTCCAGGTCGACGACTGCATCGTCGCCGCCGATCGGCTTCGCGCTGCAAACGTCGAGGTGCTGGACGGGCCGACCTATGTCGATGGCGGCCCGATGGAGGGACTGACCTGGTGCTACCTGAAGGCACCCTGGGGGCAGTTCCTCGAAATCGTCAGCATGGACGGACCGCTGGGCGCCGAGCGCGCCGGCGGCCCGGCACAGTGGTCGCCCGCAATCAACTGATCCAGCCGCGTGCGGCCCCGCACCGCACGCCGTTTTACAATCTGGTGAAACGTTTCAACAGCGGGATTCCGGAGGAGGAAAGAATGAGAACCATACGAACTCTCGCCTACGCCACGGCCCTTTGCATCGGGGCCGCCGGCTCGGCCATGGCCGAAAAGCCGTTCGAAGGCGTCGAACTCAAGATGCTGGGTATCGGCGACACGTCCGTCACGCGCCTCGCCCCGATCGTCGGGGAATTCGAAGCACTCACCGGCGCGAAGGTACAGATCGACATGCTCCCCTATCCGGGTCTTGTCGACAAGATCATCATCGAGTCGAGTTCCGACTCGCCCTCCTATCAATTGCTCTGGGTCGACAGCCCCTGGGTCGGCATGCTCGGCGAGGCCGGCGCGCTTGTCGACCTGACGGATTTCGCCAAGCGCGACGCGGCGGAAATAAAGCTCGACGACATCATCCCCATCCAGTTGCAGGAAAATACCTGGCAGGGCCAGCTTCTCGCCTTCCCGGCCTCCGGCATGACCTGGCTCAACCAGTACCGGGCCGACCTCTTCGAAAACGCCGAGGAGCAGGCGGCGTTCAAGGCAAAATACGGCTACGACCTCGCGGCTCCGACGACCTGGGACCAGTACCGGGACATCGCCGAATTCTTCACCCGCAAGAAGGGCGCGACTGCCGGTGGCAAGCCGCTGGAAAACGACCTCTATGGCGTCAGCCAGTCCTACAGCCGCGTGCAGGGCGCCATCACGCATGACTACTTTCCGTTCATGCGTTCGTTCGGCGGCGACTACTGGGATCCCGAGACCGGCCTCTGCGCCATGACGGGTGAACCGCACATCAAGGCGGCCGAATACATGAAATCGCTGATCCCGTTCAATCCGCCGGACTATCTCGGCCTGATGTGGGATATCCAGTCCGGTTACATGGAGCGCGGCGAGGCGGCGCAGGCCGCCTACTGGTCGGTCCGCTCGGTGCGTTTGACCAATCCCGCCGAAGCCAAGCTGGCGGAAATCGGCAAGGCCGGCTTCGCGGCCAACCCGACCGATGGCGGCAAGGCCGAACCGACCTATACCGGCGCGCTCTCCTTCGCGATCAACGCCAAGGTTTCGGACAAGGAAAAGGAAGCCGCCTGGGCCTTCATCAAGTGGTCGACGAGTGAAGAGCTGATGCGGCGCTTCGCCAATGAAGGCAACGGCGTCAGCCAGTTCCGCAAGGCAATCCTCTCCGATCCCGAACTGCAGCAGAAGTACCCCTACTACAAGGTTCTGCTCGACAGCCAGGTCAACGCCAAGCGCCGGATCTTCCATCCGTTCTACCAGGATGTCGAAGAAACCTTCGGTGTCGAACTGAACAAGTTCATGGCGGGCGAAACCGCGACCGCCGAGGAAGCCCTGACCACGGCCTGCAACGCGGTCAACTCCCGTCTGAAGATGTTCCCGAAGGAAACGCTTCTGCGCTGGATCGACGACGTGCCCGCGAAAGTCCTTGCCGACTGACGCCCACGTTCGCCGCGCCGCCCCTGCCTCCCTGGGGCGGCGCCCCTTACCGCCGGAGTACCGTCATGGCCTATCAAGCAACGCGCAACAGGCGCATCTTCCTTCTTTTCCTGCTGCCCGTCGTCGCCGTCCTTTTTCTCACGACGATCTATCCGATGCTCTATGCGGGATGGCTGTCGTTCCGTAACTACGACCTCGCCAAGCCCTTCATTCCGCGCATCTTCGTCGGTTGGGCGAACTATGCCGAGATTCTGTCCTCCGGCCCGTTCCTGCATGCGCTCGCCACGACCCTCAAACTGATGGTGATGACGCTCTCCATCCAGCTTGTGCTCGGCGTCGGTATTGCGCTTCTCGTCACCCAGCGGCTGCCCGGAATGGGTCTCGCGCGGACCCTCCTTCTGATCCCGATGATGATCTCGCCCGTCATCGTGGGGCTCGTCTGGCTGTTCCTCTACTTCCCGGAACTCGGCTACCTCAATTATTTCCTCGGCCTCGTCGGCCTGTCCGGCGTCGGCTGGATCACCACCACCAACTGGGCGCTCTGGGCGATCGCGATCGCCGATATCTGGCAATGGACGCCCTTCATCATGATGGGGACGGCGGCTGCATTGCATTCGCTGTCGCCCGAGCCTTACGAGGCTGCCCTGATCGACGGCAATTCGCGCTGGGACGTCTTCTGGCGGGTGACGCTGCCGCAGTTGAAGCCGGTGCTGGTCAGCCTGATGTTCCTGCGCGCGATCGACGCCTTCAAGATCTACGACGTCATCTTTGTGCTGACGAAGGGGGGGCCGGGCGATTCCACCGAAGTGCTCTCCATGTTCATCTACCGCGAGTCCTTCACCTTCTGGCGCATGGGCATGGGCGCGGCCGCCTCCTTCGTGTCGCTCGCCATTATCACCATCCTCGTCACCTTCTTCTTCAAGTCGCTGAACCGCGACCGCGCGGCGACGGAGTAGCCCCATGAACAAGCCCTCTACCCGTCAGGCCATTCTCGTCTATCTGCTTCTCGCCGTGGTGCTGATCGTCTTTCTGACGCCGATCTATCTCGTCGCGTCCTCATCGGTGAAACCCGCACCGATCATGTTCCAGAAACCGCCGGCGTTCTTCTTCACCCCGACCTGGGAGCACTATCACGTGCTCTTCACGGCGCGACCCTTCCTGAAGTTCATCGGCAACAGCCTGATCGTCGCCCTCGGCTCGACGGCCATCAGCCTCGTCTTCGGATCGCTCGCCGCCTATGCGATCAGCCGCATCCGGCACACACGCATGAACGACGTCGCCTTCTGGATCCTGTCGCTGCGCATGTTCCCGCCAATCACGGTGGTCGTCCCCTACTACATCATCTTCAAGACCGCCGGCCTGCTCGATACACCGCTCGCCCTGATCATCGTCTATTCCACCGCCAACATCCCGCTGGTCGTCTGGCTGATGAAGGGCTTCTTCGATGAGGTCCCCTCGGCCCTGGAGGAGGCGGCCATGGTCGATGGCTACGGCATCCTCGAAACCTTCTGGCGGGTCACGCTGCCGCTCGCGGCGCCCGGGCTCGCGGTCTCGGCGGTGTTCTGCTTCATCTTCTCCTGGAACGAGTTCCTGTTCGCCCTGATGCTGACGGGCTCGAAGGCGCAGACCGCGACCGTTGCCGTCATGTCCTTCTGGTCGTCCGACGCGGTCCAGTGGGGCCGCATCATGGCCGGTTCCTTCATCATCCTCATCCCCGGCGTCGTCTTCGTGCTGACCTGCCAGCGTTGGCTGGTGCGCGGCCTGACGATGGGCTCAGTCAAGTAAGGAGAGACGCATGTCGTCCATCGCACTGGAAAAAGTCGTCAAGCGCTACGGCGCGTTCGAGGTCGTGCACGGCATCGATCTGACGATCGAAAATGGAGAGTTCGTCGTGCTTCTCGGCCCTTCCGGCTGCGGGAAAACCACGACCCTGCGCATGGTGGCCGGGCTGGAAGACGTCTCCGGCGGAAAGCTCTCGATCGGCGGCCGCGTCGTCAACGACGTGGCCCCGAAGGATCGCGGCATTGCCATGGTCTTCCAGAACTACGCGCTCTACCCGCACATGACCGTTCGGCAGAACATGGAATTCGCCCTGCGTCCATTGCGGCTCGCGCCCGGCGAAGTCGACCGCCGCGTTCGCGAGACCGCCGCCATCCTCGGCCTCGATGCGCTGCTGGCGCGCAAACCCTCGGCGCTGTCGGGCGGCCAGCGCCAGCGCGTCGCGATGGGCCGCGCCATGGTCCGGACCCCCGACGTCTTCCTGTTCGACGAACCCCTGTCCAACCTCGACGCAAAGCTGCGCACCCAGGTGCGATGGGAGATCGGCAAGCTGCACAAGCGGCTTGGCACCACCGTGCTCTACGTTACCCACGACCAGGTTGAAGCCATGACGCTGGCCGACAAGATCGTCATCATGCGGGATGGCCATGTCGAACAGGTCGGCAGTCCGGAAGACGTTTACACCCGGCCCGCCAATACCTTCGTCGCGACCTTCATCGGCAGCCCGGCCATGAACCTCGTGCCGGCGCGCCAGATGGGCGGAAAGCTGCAAGCCGAGGCCTTCACCCTCCCCCTGCCCGACCGTTTCACCGGTCGCCCGACGGAGGGCCAGGCCGTGCTGATCGGCATCCGCCCATCGGATGTCACTTTGGTGTCTGCGGATACACCCGGCGTCTTGCGCGCCACCGTCGAGGTGACCGAATATCTCGGCGACGACGCACTCCTCGATCTCAGGGTCGGTCCCCACGAACTGATCGCGCAGGTCCCCGCGGCCAACCGCCCGGCAAATGACGCGTCGGTTCACATCGCCTTCAATACGGCCGGCCTGCATCTCTTCGATGCGGCGACCGGCGCCACGCTCCTTTCCTGAAAGTCTCGATATGCCATCAGAAATCATCATTCCCGCCCGCCAGACCTTCAAACTCCAATCCTATGACGATCTCCCGCTGCAGCCCGGCGAGATCCGGGGGCGAACGCTCTGCACGCTGATCAGCCAGGGCACGGAGATCGGCTGGGCCAATGGCGATACGTTCCCCGTCCGGCCAGGTTATGCCGCGGTCTTCGAGGTCGAGGAGATCGGCGAGGGTGTTAGGGGCGTGAAGCCGGGCGAGCGGCGCTTTGCCATGGGCTATCATCGATCGACGCAGACGCATGCCGCCGAGAATACGCTTCTCCTTCCGGAGGGCATGGCGCCCGACACCGCGGTCATCGCGCGCCTGATGGGCGTTTCCATGACGACTTTGATGACAACCAGGGCTCGACCGGGCGATCGCGTCGTCATCACGGGCGCAGGTCCTGTCGGCTTCCTCGCCGCCCACCTGTTCCGGATCGGCGGTTACCTCGTTACGGTCGTGGATCCCGACGCGCTGCGGCGCAGGCAACTCGAACAAAGCGGCATCGCCGACACCCGCGAGCAGATGCCGCTCGACGATCCGGATATCCAGGGTCGGGTGGCGCTTGTCGTCGATTGTTCAGGTCATGAGGGCGCGGTGCTGGAAGGCTGCAATATGGTCCGCCGCATGGGTGAGGTCGTCCTTGTTGGCGTACCATGGCGGAAATACACCGGCCTCACGGCGCATGACATTACCAACGCCGTGTTCTTCAAGCACGTCACGCTTCGTTCGGGCTGGGAATGGGAATTGCCCATGCACGGCAGGAGCTTCCTATGGGAGGAACTGCTGGAAGGCTACAACAATGCATCGCATTCGATTTTTAGCGGCTTTTCCCGCGCCCTGACCTGGCTCGCCCAAGACAGAATCCCGCTCGATGGCCTGATCCATCGGACGACGCCCGGGGCGCCCGAAATGCTCTATGCCGACATCATGCAACGCGACATTCCTGAGCCGTTCATTGTCTTAGATTGGGCAGCTTAGGAAATGCTATGAAAAAAGCAGAGGGTGTTATGAGCTCTTGAACATGGGGTAATCGCGGACGGTTTCCCCCAAAGTCATTGCCTCAGCAATATCTGACGTGGGTGGTTGCCCCCGGTAAGATGAAATACGGGCTCACGATTGGAACCGGGCCCAGCATCAAATGGGAGGCAACCATGG
>QFCS01004980.1_pt1 | contig 31360 bp, 20 predicted proteins | sample 3576561 | NCBI WGS metagenome assembly QFCS01 | reverse complement strand
CTCATAATCAGGGGGTCCCTGGTTCAAGCCCAGGTGGGCCCACAAAGCGAAGACATTCATCTTCGCTTTTTTTGTGTCAGGCGAGTTCGCCGTGTAAATTATTGGCTCGCCTCTGTGTAACTTTTGGAAAGTTTCGGAACTTTCCAAAAGTTGATCACCGCATTTAAACCCATGGCCCGTACCGGCCGAAGTCGGGATGGGTCATCAAGCCTATAGCCCATATGCCATGATCCATAAGCTATAAGCGATATACCAGCTCCCTTTCATCCCTTGATTCACATTATTAGCTAATACCCAACTGAACCCTGTATACCTATCCAAAGTTTTCACTCAATACATAGCTGGTGCTTCTACCGCCAGCATCTTCTTTTACAAGAACTCCCTTATCCATCAAATCCTGAACATCCCGCAATGCTGTATCTGTAGAACATTTTGCAATATTTGCCCATTTCGATGTATTCAATTTTCCATCAAAACCATCCAGTAGTTTATTTAGCATTAAACGCTGGCGACTATTAATTTCCATACCGCCTACAGCATCCCAAAACTGTGTTTTGCGATTCGCCTCTTTTAATGTAGTTTCTATCTTATCAAATGCCCTGATTAAACATACGAGAAACCATTCAAGCCATGCTGTAATATCGGGTGTACCTTTCTGTGTTTGCTCCAGCATATTATAGTAATCATTGCGTTCGATGCGAATTTGCGCCGACATGCTATAGAACCTCTGCGATGTTTTATCCGCCCTCGCAAGTTGCATGTCAGCTATGGCTCTGGCAATACGTCCGTTACCATCCTCAAAAGGGTGAATGGTTACAAACCATAAATGTGCGATAGCTGATTTTAAAACTGGATCAAGATCAGCTTCATTATTGAACCATTCAAGAAAAATATTCATTTCATTTGACAGCCTCGATGCTTGCGGTGCTTCAAAATGAACCTTCTCTTTGCCAATAGCTCCTGACACTACCCGCATAGGGCCGTTTTGTCCCGTACGCCACGCACCGATAGTGATTTTATGGATACTGCTGCGACCGGTGGGGAAAAGAGCTGCCTGCCAGCCATATAAACGCTCATCAGTAAGTGGTTGCTCAAAATGCTGTGTTGCATCCAGCATCATTTCAACAACCCCCTCTACATGGCGATCAGAAGGAACCAGTCCGCTGATATCCATACCCAGGCGGCGTGCAATGGATGACCGAACCTGTTCGATATCCAGGTTTTCACCCTCGATCTCACTGGATTTAACCACTTCCTGCGTAAGATTTTCTAAACTGGCTTCTGACTGAACGGAAAAGCCCAGCGCTTCCATTCTGCCGAGCATTTTGCCCTGCCTGTGACGTGTTTCTGCCAGTAATTTAGTCAGTCTTTCACTGTTCCAGGTGAAATGTGGCCATTCAGGGTGTTCATGGATATACATTATTCTCCGCTTTTATGCGGTAAATATAACACCTATTCTCCGCACAGGCAAGAATATTCGCCGCAAGAATACGGCGATTAAACTAACTAATAACCGCATCGCCTTTCGCCTTTATTTCGATTAAACACGGGTATTCCGACCGCTGATCAGCGCATATTGTAGCGTTCTACAAAAAAGCGAAGACATTCATCTTCGCCTTTTGTAGTCAATTGTTCTATAAAAATTTTCGATACAAGAACTACTATTAAAAAATAATCTGTGAATCTGTGGCTAGAATAATAAGCCACAGATTCACAGATTAAGAGTAATTAGGCTTGTTTTTTTACATATTTAGTCAATATCACAATCATCTGGTTTTCAATCTTACCCTCAATCTGCTCTATATTATCCCTTACCAAACGGATATTCTTTACCACCGTTCCCTGTCGGGCCGTAAAACTGGTGCCTTTTACATCGAGGTTTTTTACCAGTACCACCGTATCGCCTTCCTGTAAAAAATTACCAAATGCATCCGTATGCAATGCAGCCTCTCCATCCAGTTCATGATCGCCCAGCGCCTTGGCCCAGGCAAGGGTTTCTTCGTCGAGGTACAGTATATCCAATTGATCTACCGCCCAGCTTTCTTTACGTAACCTGTTCAACATGCGCCAGGCCATTACCTGTACCCCCGGCACTTCACTCCACATGGTTTCAGTTAGTTTCTTCCAATGGTTGTAATCCAATGGCTCTTTTTTTTCTGCCTGCGCCTCACATTTGGCACAGATCATCACGGTGTTTTCTGGATAAGCATGGTCTTGTGGCGGCACCTTATACATTTGAAGTTTTTCATTCGCCCCGCATAACTCACAGGCTTGTCCTGCTCTTTGCTGTAAAATTTCTTCCAGTTTCATTTTTAAGGATTAAGCAGGAAAGGTAAAGAAACAGACGAATTTCCAATATTCAATTTCCAATGTCGAAGTGATATACTGCTACCAGCAGCATACCACTTCGACATTGGAAATTCTTCTGTTCCTCTGTTCTTCTGTTAAAAAAAGACCCGCCATTAATCACGGCGGGTCTGGGTTGTATTCAGCAGGGGGTAATTTAAGTGCAACTCGTTTTTAATCCCCCCGGACTATGTACTTATCGCACTTTTATTAGCTGAATAGTTTTTCTGCGATTACCCTGCACAAACTCGGCGAAGTAATTGCCAGCATTATAATTGTGTCCTACCTGTATAGTGCTGTTTGATCCGATATTGCTGCGGCTCTCAACCACCCTGCCAGATGCATCTACCATTCTCAATGTTACCGGCGCATCGTGTTTGCTTTCCAGTTTAATGGTAAAGAATGTTCTGGTTGGGTTCGGCATCACTACCACTTTCAACTCTTCTTCAGATTTGCTTGCAGCCTGCAGCTTGAGGCTTGAAGATTCTTCCGTAACAGTTGCTTTGTTGTTGCTCGATACTACTGCATCTACCGGTGCAGAACCTGCACCACAACTAAAGCTGTTCCAGATTACGTTTTTACCCTCGCTTTCTACTTCTTCTGCAATGAAGAGACCTGTCATGTAAACATCGTCACGACAATCTTTGTCTCCATGTCCGCGGTGGTCGCAATCATGGTGACCATGGCCTCTGTGGCGGCAACTGTTTGAACTGTGTGGTCTGTGATCACACTTGTCATCACCATAATTACCACCCGTTACTTTCAACTTACCATCAGGCAGTATGATATTGGCTGTAATACGTGTATCATCGCCCTTCACATGGAACTTCTCTTCATCTCTTCTGTTATCGGCCATATAGAATGTTACCTGGTAGGCTTCCGGATTCACAATTACATCGCTGCCAATTGTTACCTTCTTACTCACCCTGATGCTTGTGTTCGGTGCAAATCTGATATAGCTGTAACCTCCGTTCTTAGGTCCTTTTTCGATTTGTATTTCAGCTACATCAATGGTGGTTGAAGTAAAGCGTACGCTTGCTCCTTCTTCCAGTTTAATTTTGCCAAACACCGTACCCGTTAAGGTTACATTCGATCCTTTCTTCAGGGTTACTTCATCATAGTTTCCACTTACCGTTGCAGTAACATTTGAGTTGATGGTTTTATCCTGCAGGTATCTTGTGTTACTTACATTATACTGCATCGTTGGCAGGGTTACACTTGCTACTCCATAGATCTTACTGTTGATGGTTACACCTTTATCAGTATCGATTCTTGGTGCTTTTACAAAGCTTCCCGCGCCTGTTACTGAACTGTATTTCTCAAACTCTGCCTCTCCTCTGCTGCTCATTACACCTACACTTCCGCTTTCTACCTTATCGTACTGACCGAGTTTTACTTCTTTTGTAGCTAAGATGGTATAGCTGCTCACCAGTGTTTGTTTCTGGTAGTTATAGGTAGCAGGCAGTTCACTTCTGCAACCATTTGCATCAGTTGTGTATACGCTGTATACTCCATCTGCATCTGTTAAGCCAAGGCTTAACTGTTGGGTAGTTGCTTTGGTGTTGTTGCCGAACATCCACTGGTAGGTGAATGGTCCGCTGAGGGTGCTGTTGGCAGTTAATGTAAACTGGTTACAGAATGCATCTGCTGTTGGTGCCGCAATGCTGGCTACCGGTAGCGGATTAATGGTTACGGTGAAACTACAAGTGCTTACATTTCCATGGATATCTGTTACAGTATATGTTACTGTTGATGTTCCGATGGCGAAGCTTCCGCTTGCATTTGTGCCGCTTCCTGTTCTATTGGTTGCACCGGTTATACTGTACGTAGTGCTTGCAATACCACAGTTGTCTGACTGGTTAAGGACAGGAACAGTGTATTGTGTATTTCCACCAGTGTTGGCACAGAATACCTGATTTGCTGCACAAGCGATTACTGGTTTTTCATTGTCAGTCACCACAATGGTTTGTGTGGCTGTTTTAACATTACCATTTACGTCTCTTACAGTCCAGGTAATGATGGTTGTTCCTACAGGATAATCTTCTGTCAACAGTTTATTATCGCTGCGAACACCCATTACTGTTGCCACACCACAGTTGTCAGCGGTTTCAGGTAGACTGATCGCTACGGTTGCTCCACACTTACCGGCATCATTATTCACGCTGATGTTATTTACCGTTATGGTTGGGTTCTCATTGTCTATCACCACCACCTCCTGTGTGGCTGTATCGGTAACATTACCGTGGATATCTGTAACTGTCCAGCGAACAATGGTTGTACCCACTGGGAACAATGCTGGTGCATTATTCGTTACAGTTGCCACTCCGCAGTTATCGCTGGTTACAGGTGTACCCAGGTTAACACTAGCTGTGCATAAGCCTGGTGTATTTACCACGCTTACCATGGCTGGTGCTGTTATGCTTGGTTTTTCATTATCTGTTACTACAATGGTTTGTACCGCTGTTTTAATATTTCCGTGTATATCGGTAACTGTCCAGGTAATGGTTGTTGTACCTACAGGGTAAGTTGCGGTTAACGGTTGGTTATCGCTACGTACACCAACTACCGATGACACACCACAGTTGTCTGCTGTTTCCGGCTGATCTACGGTTACAGTTGCAAAACATTTAGTAGCATCGTTGTTAACACTGATATTACTTACAGTGATGGTCGGATTCTCATTATCGATCACCACTACTTCTTGTGTAGCCGTATCTGTTACATTACCATGTATGTCGGTAACTGTCCAGCGAACGATGGTAGTACCTACAGGGAACAATGCAGGTGCATTATTGGTTACTGATGCCACACCACAGTTGTCACTGGTTTCAGGTGTACCCAGGTTTACTGCTGCCATACATGAGCCAGGTGTATTCACTACGCTCACCATGGCCGGTGCTGTAATAGATGGTTTGATATCATCTACCACAGTTACTACTGCAGTTGCTGTTGATACATTACCATTTACATCTGTAACAGTTAGTATCACATTGTTTGTTCCAACATTGTTGCAACCGAAACTGGTTTTGCTTAAGCTGATAGATGCAATACCACAGTTGTCACTTGATCCGTTATTGATCTGCGCCGCAGTTACGCTTGCAGCACCATTCGCATCAAGGTTCACTACTAGGTTTTGTGCAATAGCTATTGGCGGTGTGATATCTGATACAATCACATCAAACTCATTCACTACCGTACTACATGGGTTAACAGCAGTTACCACCACATGTGTTGTTCCTTTGTTGAAAGTTTTTCCACTACCTGTTCCTGCACCGCTACCTGTTGTTGCGCCGCTGAAACTATAGCTTAATCCCGGTGCAGGTATACCTGTTACCGACAATGGATAGTTTACTACTGCATTACATGTTGTGGCTGTTGTATTGGCCTGTACCTGTGCATTGGTATTTACAAATACCGGATTGGTACAGGTTACTTCTGCTTTCACGGTAAAGCTGTAAGCCGCTTCTGTGCAGTCGTTGTTATTTACCGTTACCACCGCAGTTTGTACACCAAGTGATACTGAAGCAAAGCTCAGGGTAAAGCTGGCCGACTGACCAGGCTGTATGGTTGCTGGTAAGCTGATACCACTTCTGGTGAAGGCTGCATTACTGATATTGATTGATGATATAGTAAGTGCGGCAGTACCGTTATTGGTAATTACATAAGTTTTACTGATTGAACTACCTGGTATGGTACCTCCCAGATCTGTATGATCTGTTGCAGATGGTGTATTATCACCACTTACTATCTCTGTTGCATTACCACTGATGCTGATCTCTGGTGCATTTACCGTTACGGTAAAGCTACAGGTTGATTTATTACCTGCCAGATCAGTAGCTTCAAAGGTATTAGTGGTTGTACCGATCGGGAAGGTTGAACCCGATGGCAAACCTGCTTTTTGTACAATTGATATAGATGGACCAGAACCGATACCGAAGGTTCCACAGGTGGTGCTTGCACTACCAATGCTCCATCCGGTATAATCGCCCGTTTCAAAGCTACCATTTACGAGGCTGCTGCCTGGTAAAGTGATATTGTCTAATTGTACATCTATAAAGTAATTATTTATAGTTGCATCTACTACCTGCAAACGCACTTGCTGACCAGCATAAGCCGACAGATCGAATGTATAGTGCGTCATAGGTGTTGATTGCGCTGCACCCGGATTTGTTTTAAACAAGGTGGCAATGATTGCATTGGTTGAAGGATTTCTTAACTCAATTGCAATAAACTGACTTGCACTGAAACCAGATGCATAATGGTTGGTGTACTTCATGTCTAGCCCAAGTGAAATAGGACCACTTGAAGGCAGGGTAACATTCTGGTACATATAATGGGTAGAACCACAGTTCACAAGGAATACCGCGAGTTTCTGTCCGTCTGTTGGAAAGAATGTCATTGGTAAACCTGGACTGTTCTGTGTTTCCATCCTGTTGTCTGCATAGTCAAAGAACTGAGTACCGCTCGTTAATGTATGCACGCCTGATGTGCCAGATGAACAATTATCTGTTACGGTAGGCTGAGGGAATGTTACTACCGCACCACACTGGTTATTTGGTGCTATGGTGGTAATAGGTGCAGGGCAGTTGATTACCGGTGGTGTAACATCTTTCACAATCACAGTTTGTGTTTGTGTGCTGAAGTTACCTGCAGCATCCGTGTATTTCCATACGATGGTATATGTACCCTGTGTATTGTATGATAACGGACTGGTAGTGGTTGCTGTAATTTGTGCGTTACAGTTGTCCGTAGCTTTTGGTATAGTTGTTACAGTTACTGAACACTCTCCATTGATATCAGGCAATGTAGCCACATTTGGTACAGGTGCTGTTTGATCTTTCACCGTTACCGCCTGAGTTGCCGTTGCAATATTACCTGAAGCATCTGTTACTGTCCATACCACATTGGTAGTACCGATTGGGAATACCGTTGGTGCATTATTAGTTACTGATGCTACCGAACAATTATCTGAAGTTACCGGTGTGCCAAGGCTAATGCCTGTTGCAGTACAGTTAGCACCTGCCGGTACAATAACGTTGGCCGGTGCTGCAATTACAGGGTTTACGTTATCTGTAACGGTTACAGTAAATGAACAGGAAGCTGTGTTGCCACAAGCATCTGTTACAGTTGCAGTAACGGTTGTTGTTCCTATCGGGAAGAATGAGCCTGATGGATGAGAATAGGTTATGGTTGGGTTAGCCGGGCCAGCCGTTACTGTTGCTGCAGGATAGCTAACATTAGCGCCACACTGGTTAGCTAAACTGTTGGCGGTAATATTTCCAGAACAACTAATTGTTGGCAACGCATAATTACTGATCGTTACAGGTGCTGATGTAGCTGAGCAACCATTTTCATTGGTTACGGTTACTGCATAATTACCTGCAGCGGTTGTAACAATCGACTGACTGGTTTCGCCTGTTGTCCAGAGATAGGTATTGTTTCCGGATGATGCTGATGCAGGTGCATCTGAAGAACGTGTTGGATTATTTACCAGCGTTCCATTGTTTACGCCAGTAGCATCAGTGATCACATTACCCGAAGCTTCATTGAATGAATAAGCAGCAACCAGTCCACTGGTTGATGGGCTTACCGATTGATTATAGAATGCACTAATATCTGAAGCTGTTCTAGCGAAGTTCCATACACGTACTTCATCAATTTTTCCATTGAAGAACCTTGAATTAGCACCCCCATTAACGCCATTACCCGGACCATCATATCCACCAAAATACATATTAGCTACATTCGGCGTAAGGGTATATGGCCAGCTTGTTTGTGATGTTAATGCACCATTTACATACAGTTTAATATGATTTGATGAAAGACTTGCATCAAACACAACTGCTATATGGTACCATGTATTCAGTGAAGGTTGGAAGCCGGTGTTCCACTGAATCGGGTTGGTCCAGGTACCGAGTCTTGAATGAACAACCGATAATTTAGTTGGATCACCTGTTTCACCCATATTCACCATCCAGCCTCTGTTGTTGTTATCATCTTCAAATTTAGAAATGATGGTTCCGTATTGGTAACCATTCACTTTAATCCATGATTCAACGGTGTACTGAGAGGTGAAGTTTAAACTATTATTATGTGGTATTACGATATTATTAGATCCATTGAAATCAATAGACTTACCAAATGTTTGTCCGCCAGGAGCTGTTAATGTAACCGGGCTACCTGCACAAACCAGTGTTGAACCAGATGTACTGATTACCGGTGTGGCTGGTAAAGGATTTACTGTTACAGCTACCGCTGCAGAATTATTGCCACATCCGGTTGCACTGGTAACGGCAACACTATAATTTCCGGATTGTGATACAGTGATAGATTGCGTTTGCTGTCCGCTGCTCCATAAATATGAAGCGCCAGCAGGTGCAGATAGTGTTACAGAACCTCCCTCACAGAAAGTGGTTGGTCCATTAGGTGTAACAGTAACCACTGGAGTTGGGTTAACCACAAAGTTTACCAGTCTTGAAGTACCACAACCCATTGTTTCACCTTGGAAATAAGATACAACCAGGTAGTTGGCATTCACTGGCTGACTGCTGCTGTTAACCGCAGTAAACGAAGGAATCACCGCGCCTTCTCCATTGGCTAAACCAATGTTTACAGAAGGATCGAGGTTGGTCCATTTAAAGGTAGCACCTGGTACAGGGCTGGTAATATTTATAACTGCCGATTGTGCGCCATTACACAATGTTTGTGAGGCAATCGGATTGATAACAGGAATTGGGTTCACACGAATCACAAAACTTACCGGTGTACCAGTGCAGGTATTTCCATCAACAGTAAATGATGGTGTTACTGTAATGTTGGCATATACTGGAACTGTACCTGGATTTTGTGCCGTAAATGAGGAGATATTACCTGTACCACTTGCACTTAAACCAATAGAAGGGTTATCGTTTGTCCAGCTATAGTCGGCACCTTCAACAGAACCGCTGAAATTGATAGCTGGAACAGCTATACCATTATGACATACTTCAATATTGGTAACCGGGTTTACAGTTGGTAATGGGTTTACCGTAATGGTCGGTGTTGCTGACATCTGTTGGCTACATACAGCTCCACATACAACATTTCCGGCAGCCCAGGTTGCAGTTCCTACAATATTGCCATTATTAGCCGATTTTGAATCAACAACTGTTGAACCATTTCCATCATCCATTTTATACAATGCAATGAGGCCTGTTTCAGTACCGGACAAACAATTGTTCATGCCCCCAGCAATTTCTGAAGCTGAGCGAACTGTGTTCCAAACACGAACATCGTCTAATTTTCCGTTGAAGTAATTACAGCCACAACCAGTACCCTGACGACCGATAATCAGGCTTTCTGTATTATCATTGATCTGAGCAATAGGGGATGTTTTATTGCCCACATTAACACCATTCAGGTAAAGTTTAACCGAGAGGCTGGATCCGTTATCCTGTACAGTAACTGCTACATGACTCCATGTATTAGCTGGTACAGTTACATTAGACCAGGTATCATAAGCATTTCCGGCTCCCTGATCCCAGAAATATAATCTGTTAGATGCATCTATCGCCATTCCATAACCATAAGCACCCTTCATCAGAATATTTCTCCATTGGCCAGTGATAGCCGGGTTAACCCATGCTTCCATGGTTAACTGTCCACCTGCGCTAACATTCAGGTTTGCATTATGTGGTATGGTTACGTAGGTTGACCCATTTAAACTAAGTGCACCTGTAGGACCAGTTTCTGCCAACACATTATAAGTAGTTGTGGCAGAAATATTTCCTGTATTGAAGTTAATAGCTGCACCGGTTCCAGCGATAGGACCTGCTATAATAGTATTATCAGCATTATTACGTAGGGTATAGTTAACGCCTAACTGAGAGGCAGCAAGTGTTATTGTTGACGACCCAGTTCCACAAATATTGATAGGTGCTGCTGTAACAGATTGATTATTGATAGTTGTTACAGTTACCGTTTTTGCTACCGAAGTAGCTTTACAGCCTCCTGCTGAAGCCACTGTTACACTGTAGCTACCTGCCGCACTTACTGTTATTGATTGAGTAGTTGCACCATTGCTCCACAGGTAACTGCTTCCCGCTGACGCAGTTAATGTTACAGATCCTCCTGCACATAAATTGGTTGATCCATTTACAGTTATTGTTGGAAGGGTTGTTACATAAGCGCCACAAGTACCGGTATTCGTAGATCCTGAAGTTGCCCAGTTTGAACTAGTACCATTCAGTGTAAAATTATTAAGGGTACCATTTCTGTTCTTGCCACTAAAATCAGTTAAAGTAGTAACACTAGAATTGTTTTCATTTACATAGCCCTGATTGAAAGTATAATATTCTTCAAGACCATTTTGCGTAGCTGGGTTTAATAGCTGGCAATTCTTATTATTGATAATTTCATCTGCACATAGCTCGCGGCTCCATATACGCACTTCATCAATGGTCATGGTTGCATACCTGTTATTCGGATCATTATTTGGAAAATTGCGGGTTGCGTATCGTACATCTTTCCCGATATGAATAACTGAAGCAGCATCAGTTATAATATTACCAGATACACCAGGACCAGTATGCACAAGCACTCCGTCCACATAAAACTTAGTGCTTGTTGCACTGGATGTTGCCGCATAATGATGCCATGAGCCTGCTATTATGTTACAATTGGTTCCCCTTAAAGTACCACCATCATTCACATAGAAAGTCATGGTGCCATTCGTATTCGGGTGCATTAACCATGAATAATTCTGATCAAGATTTGTAGGGCCCTGACCCATTACCGACCCGAAAGGCAGGTTAGCATCGGGAGCGTACATCCAGAATTCAACTGTCATTTCTTTTTGAAAGGCTCGGAATGGATTAGCTATATCCACATAATTGAGTCGGCTATTATCTCCTGCCGGTAAGCTAGGGTCAAACTTCAAAGCACTGGCAGGTATTAACACCGGTGCAGTAACCGTAACAGTAAAGCTGGTACTTCCTGCATTAAAATAACCTGATGCAGCCTGATTAGCAGTAATGGTAGCCGTACCCTGTGCATTCAATGTAAGTGTATTACCACTTACTGACACAACAGAAGGATTGCTGCTGGTGTAAGTAATTGCACCATTGCTATTGCTGGTAGGATTGGTAAGGGTAATAGGGCCCTGATTAAGTGCCCTTGAAATATTAGGCATCGCAGATATGGTAGGAGCACTATACACCGTGATGGTAAAGTTTTGGTCGGCTGTAGCAGAACCATTGGAAACACGCACACTGACATTATTTACTCCCATTGCTGATAATGGTGGGGTTCCGGTTAAAGAAGCACCAGTTTGTAATTTGGCTATACGGTTTCCACTATAATCTCCAAATACTAATGCACCAGTTGGCGTAATTGACATACCCCAAACATAACTTGAGGTAGTGTAAACGGTTATAAAAGAGGAAAAGTTAGGTGTATATTTTCTTACATACTGGTACCCTGAAACATATACATTGTCGTAGGCATCTACTTTTACATCACTCGGATTTTGTAAACCTGTGACTACAGAAGTTAACACATTTGTAGCAGGATTAAACGAGTAAATGGTTCCACTTGTGTAAGATGCAACATATAAAATACCGGAAGAATTAAAACCAAGCCCGAAAGGACCGCTAATGTTGGTTATAACATCGTTTGCAACATTGTTGCTCAAATTAACCCGAATTACCTTAGACAATCCATAACCAGCAATATATAAATAACCTGCTCTGTGAGTCATCGAGAGAAAGGCAGAGCCAGAATTAGGATTTAGGTAAACATCTGTTTCTCCTGCTCCGGGATTTGTTAAAGAGATTTTAGTGATTTTACTCCTCGAAACGGTAGAATTATAATAGTATGAAACATACAAGTAACCATCGTATGCAAACATACCATATACGTTTCCGGATTGTCTGGTAAACCAGTTTGTAGTAGTTCCATCCGGAGCAATTTTATAAATAGCGGTGCCATTTAACTGGGTTGCATAAATATTTCCTAGATCATCGCCTGCTACACCACCTGGTGTTGAAATAGTTGAACCAAACTGTGAAGCAGTACTTTGGCCATTATTATTCAACGTTAACCACGATGGCAATGTAAGTGCCGAGAAATTGAGCGTGTTGTTCGACGGATCAGTTGCCGATATACCATAGGTATATGGACTTCCCACTGTGGCTGTTGTTACCGGCGTAGAGGTAAAAGTTGGTTGAGCTGTTAAAACACCGATCGCCGTCGTACATGACAGCAATAACAGGCTTACTACTTTGCGTAGAGCTGATTTCATAATAGTTAGTTTGGTTGTACAAAACGTTATCCGCAGATAATCGTCTGATTCAAATAATCACCTGGTAATGATCTTTTCGGGGATATTGGATATGTATGTGATGCTGAATAGCTACGAAATAATGGTTCGCAACCATTCGAAATCATATGAAAATTATAAAGAGGGAAGCGCAACTTTGAATAAATGGTACCAAATGCAACAAAAAGGGTATGAAATATAAATATGATACTATGCCTTAAGCCTGCTTTGAGGAATATTGAAAATAAAAGATGTTCCGTTATTGACTTCGCATCTAACAGTGCCTTTTAGCTGACGCGTTAATTCCCGTATAATCAGGAAGCCTAAGGATTCGGACTTATGTTCTTCAAATGAGAAAGGCAATCCTCTGCCATTATCCCTGACTATAATAGTTAATATCTCATTCGAATTAGACTCGCAGGAAATGGTAATCGTGCCTTGCTGATTTTCATCAAATGCATATTTCAATGCATTGGTGATTACTTCGTTTAGTATGAGACCTAATGGAACAGACCTTTCAATATCAAATTCAAACTGTTCTGCCGGTGCGGTGCAGATCAGTTCAATATGGCCTTTATTATATAATTGCCGCAGATCGCTGTATAGTTCACGGATATAGTCTGTAAAAGATACGGTACTCAGGTCATCAAATGCATAGAGGTTTTGGTGTATCAATGAAATGGCTTTTACCCTTTTCTGACTCGCCATCAATGCATCAATAGCTTTCTGGTCAGTCATGGTAGCGGCCTGCAGGTTCAGCAAGCTCGATACTACCTGAAGGTTGTTTTTAACCCGGTGGTGTATCTCTTTTAATAAAATATCTTTCTCCTCGTTCTGTCTTTCGATCAGCTGTTTCTGGTTTTCGAGTACCTGGTTTTTCTGTTTGATTTTTCTATTAGCAAAAATGATGAACAAGGCGGCAAGTAATAAAACACAGGCAACGGCAGCAACAAAGAGATTACTATTGCGCAATCTTGCGTTTAAGGACTTCAGCTCAACATTCTCTTTTGCCTGTAATGTTTCTTTCATCCTGTTCTCTGCATCAGCGATGGTTTTTTCTTTGTTCTCATTGAAGATGCTGTCGTTCCAATATTTATACTGCTTAAAGAACAGCATGGCACTGTCCATCTGTCCGCGCTTTTCCGCTACTTCAGATAATACCTTATTGGCATTTCGCAGGAATAGTTTCGACTTATATTGTTGGGCCAGGTATAAGAGTGTTCTTCCAAAATCACTGGCTTTATTATACTGGTTACTTTCAATATAAAGGTTGGATAAGGCGGATAATACGATGAGTTTATTGTCTTTTGTTTTTAAGCTATCGAGAATCTGGTAGGCTTGCAACAGGTATTGTTCGGCTTCTTTGTAGGATTTAAGTTTGGTGAGGATCTCTCCAATATCTGTTGCACAGGTTGCATACACATAACCTTTGGTCTTTACTTTATTCAGGTATCCAATAGATATGTTGGCTTCCAATTTGGCGGAATCGGGTTTGCCCACCATCATATATTCTTTGGCCATATTGGAATGAATCATTCCGGCATATTGCCAGTTTTCCCTGGGTAATACTTCTTTCAAAGCCTTCTCATAAAAGGGTCGGGTAAAACTGATGGGTCTTCCGGCATCTGAGTAGGCTTCTGCCATACAGTTGGCACTGAAGGCAATCATTTCAGAGCTTTTGCTTTCTTCGGCGGCTTTATTTGCTTCTAAAAAATACTGTATGGCTTTATCGAAATCAGCTTTATCCTGGTACATGCCCCCTATCAGGTTCAGGATGGAAGATTCATAATATTTACTTTTTGCCTTCTTTGCATAGAACATCGACAGTTCATACATTTTAAGACAACCTTCGATATCCTGGTTCACCACTTTTACAAAACCCTTGATGCGGTAAGCTTCTGCCAGTCTCAGGTAATCGTTACTACTGTTCGCAATCATTACCATACTATCTGCCAGTTCTACTGCTTTTGGCTGATTGGAAAAACGCATTTCCCAACCCAGTATTCCATAAAGCCTGCATCGGGTTGTGTCGCTTTTCGCCTGGTTTATTTGTTGTCTTATTTGTTCGGTATCTACATAATTATATTGTGCCTTTGATTCCGTCAGGAATAAAAAGCAACAAATCAAAGCAGGTGCAAGCCTGACTTTGGAGCATATCGACAACAATTGTAACATGGTGGTCTGTAAATATGCAGTAAATGCGAGGATCGGGCAAAAAACAGGTACCAACTGCCTTATTTTGGGTACCATTTGGCTCAAAAGGCTATAAAATTCTTTTTATACAGGCAAAAAAATCGTCTTTATACATTCGACTAAGTGGTATTTCCTTTCCGTTGATGGTGATATCTGTATGTGAAAATGCATCTACTTTATTGAGGTTAATCATATATGATTTATGTACCTGTAAAAATTTAGCATCTGATACATGTTGTTGAAAGTCGCGGAAATTTGAGCGTATAATATGTTTGCCTTTTTCGGATATAATATAGAGGTAGTTATGTTCTGATTCGATCCACTGTATATCATCAATATTAACCCGAACAAAATTTTTATCGTTCTTTATAAACAGAGCATCTTTACAAACTACTGCAGTATTTTCCTGTTCTATTATATCCTGTCCGCTGTAATTACTCAGTGCCACTTCAATAGCGGTATACAGGTCATTCGATTCGAAGGGTTTCAGGAGATAGCCATTGGGTTTAGTTCCCAAGGCATCATCCATGGTTTTTTTATCTGAATGTGAGGTTACATATATAAATGGTATCCGGTATTGTTGTTGTAATAAGGCCGAGAGGTCAATACCGGTTTTGGTATCATTCAGGGTAATATCTAGTAGTACCAGATCCGGTTTATTTTGTTCAATGGATTGAACAGCGGAAGCATAACTATTTACATTGGGTATTATATCATAGCCCAGGTTAAGCAGCATACGCTCCATATCCATAGCTACAAGCGACTCATCTTCAACAATGAGTATACGGCATGGTTGCATCAGCAAGGTTAGTTTGGTATAAGCAATGCCAAAATAATTGCTTTAAACTATAAAACAATGATTTTCTGAGAGATATAAGGGTATTTTAAGCTTCATGCAACAAGCTGCAAGCTGCAAGTCTAGCGTAGGATAGAACAGCTAGTGCATTTACAGCAATCTAATATTTCTTTAATCACCTTATTTAAAATAGCTAATTCTCGGGCCTTTTCATTTATCCAATTATTAGCAGAAAGCTTAAAATATACTCCAATCAAGGCTTGCAGCTTGCAGCTTGCGGCTTGAAGCCCTTTACTTACTCCGCTGATTTAAAAATAGCTTTTGCGCCTTCTTTTTGTTGTTCAGTAATACCTATAAAACCATACTTCCTTTCCAGGTCGGTATACATAGCAACTGTTTTTCTGATCCGGCTAAAATCTGTTTCAGGAATTTTATTGATTTCTAAAGCTTCCTTTTGCTTCCATACCTCGGCTTCTATCAACATATCAGCTTGCTTTCCGTTTACTTCAAGCTTATCCATCAGGGTTCTGCGGAATTTGGTGCGGAACATTAATTGCAATTGTGGCTTGGCAATAGTATCGTAGTTTTTATTGACTGTCAGGGTAATGAGTGGACAGGGTTCACTTAGACTTTGTTTTCTTTTCTCCGTTAAGTTTTTTAACTGATCGCCGGAAAGACCCAATGCTTTGTATTTTTTAATGACAGCTTCTTCTACTTCACCATCGGTAGCAAATGTGTCGTTCGCATTTTTCTGGATTTGTATTTTGGTAAGCCTGGCCCAGTGATTGATCTGTCCAATTTTATCTGCATTGGCTTCAGATATCTTAAGCTGTTTAATGAGGTAGGGTTTTTCGCAGTAACCAAATAATTCAACCAGTTGCTCGGGAGTCCATTCTATACCGCTCTGTGCAAAACTGCCTGAGGCAAGTAAAAGCGAAAGACAAAACACCATAAACCGTAAACCCATTCTCTTGCGCATAACAATATATTTAGGTTTTAAAATTACTATATACAATTGCTAAAACGATTTTACCAGTGTTAAAGATTGCATATTAAGCATGGGTATCATGCGGTTATTGTGCCAGGCTGCAGTCCACTTTTTTGATTTTTTAAAAAGATCGATGATTTCCTGATCAAAGCTCTTGTTCACCGTATTATCCAACATAAAATCAGACTTTGTTCCATCCGGGTTTGTCATAAAGTAAGCCACATAGGTGATGGTTTTTGATGGACCATTGGATTTATTGATCATATCAGGTAAATAACCAGATAAATAATTTGACCAGGCATTTACCCCTCCCGGATATAACGGTACTATATTCACTATTTTACAATCAGGTTGTTGTACGCCATTCGTATCATAACAAATGGTATTGGTGTATTCGATGGTTGAATCGTAATAAGCATATTCATAAATATCATACTTAAGCCTGGGTTCCAGCATGGCCGTATTGCTTTCAATATTTGCATATTGCAAAACCGACGCTCTTTGTCCATTCGGGTGATAATAAAACCAATTCCCTGTTTTACGCAATCCCGGAGCCAGTTTGCCTTTAAAAGATACCACCCCATTATCAAAAAAACCAATAACAAGTCCGGACCCATTCCCCAATGTATCCAATTGCATTTCTGTTCTCGGATTACCATTTGGGTACCAGCTAATGCAATTACCATAAGGAATACCCTGCTTAAACTGAATTGAATCGCTGACCATTCCATTGGGATAAACAGCAATATGCGATCCTATTTTTTGGTTGTTTGCATAAGTTTCTCTTGCCTTGATTTCGCCATTACCAAAAAAATATTCGAATACCCCATGTTTGATAGTACAGTCGGCATCTTTATAGAACCCATGTTTTATTAACTGACCGGTATTAGCGCTATAGTCTGCCCTAAACCAACCTGTATCATTCTTCACCAGTTCTGCTGTATAAAAAGCTTTATCGGCTGAAGATGGTTTCCATTTATAATCGAAATAAATACGACTGCGTTGTGCTGCTGCCTGGGTTAATTGCAGTACTACAATAAAATAAATGATCAGTGTTCGTTTCATTTTTTTCTCTTCTGTTTCGAAAATACAGCTTTCAAAAATGATAAAAATTGAAAATATGCGTTTATCATAAGGTTCTACACCTGCCGAAATTTTTTTACCTTAACATGCTAAACCTGCCGTATGAAAAAGTCCGTTATTTTTTTTAGTTTCTTTATACTCATTGCTGTTGCCGGTATTTTTTATGGTAACAGTATCAGTAGCCAATTTGCCGGTCTTAGACTGTGGAATTTTGAAAATGTGGCTTTGTTATTAATCGGACTGCCTTTTATTTTTTTTCAGCGTAATGCCGGCCTGCCTGAAGTTTGGAATAACGAGCATCCATTGGCTTCCAGGTTATTTAAACCACTGCTCATCGGTTTACTGTTTGGTATAGCTGATCTTTTTGTCATAGAATATTGTCTTACCCAAACAGCACATACCAGCTTACCTCCTTACACACAGCCATTTCCTTATTCCATTTTTTTATACAGCTCAGGTGCATTTGAAATAGAAATCTTTTACCGACTAATACCTATCACACTGGTACTATTGATTTTCAGTAAAATTAAACAAGGCATTTATCAGCCACAGGCATTTATTGTAATAGCCATCCTTACTTCATTAAGAGAACCTATTGAGCAACTCCCCACAGGGGCTGGATGGTTTATAGCATACTCCCTGATTACCGGATTTGCCATGAACCTGTTACAGGCTATCTATTATAAACGTTATGGATGGTCTTCATCCTTATTTATCAGACTCGGACATTACCTCATCTGGCATATACTGAATGGCATATATATTCAATACTTTGTTTTATAATTTTGGGCTTCGGTATCGTTTAAACAGTATTCAATTATGATTCATGCCCTGTTAAATCCAGTATGGGAGGCTTTGTCTACGCATCATTCTTTTTTAAACCAGGGAAATGAGGTTCTAAAATATTACCCGGGGGATATTTGTCCATTTGTAGCTTTAAAAAACTGGGATGAAACTGATTTTACCGTACTGGCATCCCAATTACCCTCCAACAGGATTTTTTCAGTTCCCTTTGCAAGAGAAATAAAGTTCACTCCGGCATTTGAAGTGCTTTTTACCATACCGCTTTACCAGATGGTATGTCATCAACTTAATCCGTTTGAAAACAACGTGAGCAATTTGGTTCCGCTCACAAAAGCAGAGGTACCGCAAATGCTGGTTCTCACCGAAAAAACCAAACCCGGACCGTTCTATCAAAGAACCATTGAATTTGGCAACTATTATGGCATTTTTGACGGAGACAAGCTGGTGTCTATGGCCGGACAAAGACTTCAAACAAATACACATACTGAGGTAAGTGCCATTTGTACAGATCCGGATTATTTGGGCAGGTCGTATGCCAAGAGACTTACCTCACATATTTGTTCAATGATAATTGACGCAGGCAAAACACCCTTTCTGCATGTAAGACAGGATAATGCAGCAGCAATTGGTCTTTATAAACAACTAGGATTTGACATAAGTACTGAAATATTTTTCGCCGTTTTCAAAAAAAAATTTTCTGCATCTGATTTAAATCCGGAGCAGGAATAAGATGTCTTATATTTATTGCATAATTGTTAGCCATGAATTCAACGAGAAGGTCTTTTTTAAGGAACAGCAGTCTGGCTTTAGCCGCAACCACCTTATTACCACGTAATTTATTTGCACAGGGCAATACAAAACAGCTCACAGGTGTACAGTTGTATTCGGTAAGAGCGGCCATGGGCAAAGACCCGCTCGGCACATTAAAAGCCATTGCCGAAATGGGCTATAAGTATGTGGAGCATGCCAATTATGTTAACCGCAAATTTTATGGCTATACTGCCAAAGAGTTTAAGAAAATACTGAACGATTTAGGCATGCAAATGCCCAGCGGTCATACAGTAATGGGTAAAGCCCATTGGGATGCCGACAAAAAACAATTCACCGATCTCTGGAAATATACCATTGAAGACGCCGCCATTATGGAGCAGGAACTGGTGATTAGTCCATGGTTAGATGCCGACTTACGCAAAACCTACGATGAAATGCTGGCCTATATGGATGTATTCAACAAAAGCGGAGAACTATGCAAAGCCGCCGGTATGCGCTTTGGTTACCATAATCATGATTTTGAGTTTACGGCCACCCTCAATGGACAAAAAGTATATGATATCATCCTGAAAAATACAGACCCATCATTGGTTGTTCAGCAGCTTGACATGGGTAACTTATACCACACAGGTGTTAATGCACTTGAAATCGTTAACAACTATCCCGGTCGGTTTGTATCTATACATGTAAAAGATGAGACCAAGACGGCCGATGGTAAATCTTTTGAAAGTACTATACTCGGCAAAGGTGTTGCCAATACCAAAGCCATTACCGATCTCTGCAAATCGAAAGGTGGTACATTACATTTTATCATTGAACAGGAAGCCTATCAGGGTATTGACCCTATTGAATGTGTTAGGCAGGACCTTGCTGTGATGAAGCAATGGGGCTATTAATCCAACCCTGCACCGGACTTAAGTCCGGTGCAGGGTTGGGAAAGGTTGTCTATATTTGGTATTATTCAAAAACAATACCATGAGATTACTGCTCTGCTGTTTGCTCTTTTCTTCTTTTGCTTATGCACAGTCTTTCACTCCCGCTGAAATTAACCGTTGGGAAGCGCAGGCAAAATCAATCAACATTATTAAAGACAAATGGGGCATTCCTCATATCTATGGTAAGTCTGATGCAGACGCTGTATTCGGCTTACTATATGCACAATGCGAAGAAAATTTTGCAAGGGTAGAAAGAAATTACCTGGAAGTATTAGGCCGTCAAGCTGAGGCTGATGGAGAGCGCATGCTCTATGCAGATTTACAAATTCGACTGATTGTAGATAGCGCTGAAGCAATTAAGGATTACAATAACAGTCCTAACTGGTTTAAAAAACTCCTGAATGCTTTTGCAGACGGTATTAATTTTTACCTCTATAAACACCCTGAAGTAAAACCGAAAGTATTAACCCGTTTTGAGCCATGGTTCCACTTGATGTTTACTGATGGCAGCGTTTCCGCTACACGCACCGGTGGTATAGCGCTTGATGAAGTGAAGACTTTTTATAATGGCAACACAAATGCAACAGCTTATCAACCCATCATTAATAAAGATATTGAGCTGAGTGGCTCGAATGGTTTTGCCATTGCACCCAAACTTACTACCAGTGGGAATGCCATTCTCTACATCAATCCCCACGTACCTTTTTATTTCAGACCAGAAATGCATATGGTTAGTGAGGAAGGTTTAAATGCTTATGGTGCTGTTACCTGGGGACAAATGTTCATCTACCAGGGCTTTAATGAACATTGTGGATGGATGCATACTACCAGTTATGCTGATGTTGCCGATCTCTATGAAGAAAAAGTTTCGAAGGTGAATAATAATTGGGTGTATGAATATGAGAAGGAAATGAAAGCGGTAAAGACAAAACCTATCACGGTAAAATACCTGAAAGATGGTCAGCAGGTATCCGTTCCTTTTACAGGTTTCTACACGCATCATGGCCCGGTAATGGGCAACAGAAATGGTAAATGGCTGGCATTGAAAGAATTCAATCGTTCATTAAGTGCACTGATTCAATCATGGGTGAGTATCAAAGCGAATAACCTGGAAGAATTTAAGAATGCCATGCGTATGGTTTCCAATACTACCAACAATACTGTTTATGCGGATGATAAAGGCAATATAGCCTACTGGCATAATGACTTTGTTCCAAAACGTAACCCTGGTTATGATTATACCCGTCCGGTAGATGGAAGTATAAAAGCTACAGAATGGCAAGGTGCACATGCACTTGAGGAAATTGTTCAGGTACATAATCCTTCTGTTGGCTGGATACAAAACTGTAATTCTACCCCTTTTACCTCAGCGGGAAAAGATAGTCCTGATAAAAATAAATATCCTTCTTATATGGCCCCTGACGGACAAAATGCCCGCGGTATCAATGCCGCACGTTTACTGGAGAATGCCAATAATATTACCCTCGATAAAATCATTGAAATCGGTTATAACCGTTACCTCGCAGCATTTGATTTCCTGATACCTGCACTGAGTAAAGATTACGACTTCTACAATGGCCCATTAAAAGCTGAACTAAAAGAAGCAGTGGAGCTATTGCGTACCTGGGATAAAACAGCCGCACTCAACTCTGTTGCAACTACAGTTGCTATTGACTGGGCCAACCAACTCAGCAATTTTGTTCCTCGCGCCGAAACCATGGAAGAAGGTACTAATGCTGTGAAAAGATTTGAAGACATGGCCAAAACAACCCCAGACCAAAAAATGCAATCACTGAAAAAAGTATTGGATGATCTTACCAGAACCTATGGTAACTGGCACCAGCCCTGGGGAGAGATCAACCGCTATCAGCGCGTGCCTGATGGACAAAGATTCGATGATAACAAACCTAGCATCGCTGTACCTTTTTCTTCCTCACGTTGGGGCTCTTTACCTGCTTTTGAAAGCAGATCGGGCAATAGTTATAATAAACGTTACGGCACATCAGGCAACAGTTTTCTTGCAGCTGTTGAATTTGGTAAAAAGCTAAAAGCCAAAACCATTCTTACCGGCGGACAGAGTACCGACCCTAATTCACCAAACTTTACAGACCAGGCAGAAGGGTTTGTAAACGGGAAGTTTAAAGACATTTACTTTTACAAAGATGATGTCGAGAAACACAAAGTGAAAGTGTATCATCCGGGAGAAAAGTAGGGAATAATGAATTTTGAATGATGAATAATGAATTTCGAAGTAGAATACTGATATAAGGTACTTGTACTTAATAAATCGAAAAATCAAAGATCTGCAATCCGGCATTCTAATATTCAAATTTTCCGCATTTGAACCAGGTTATTTCTTAACTACTATCCTGTAACTTTACATAGGTTTTATCTGAGCAATAATAACAACAGTACCCTCCCTTTCTAAAACTTTAGATTGGACCGTATTTCTGGTATCTATTAATCAGATAAATAAAATGATAAAACAGCTTTTGTTATGCATCCTTTTATTACCGGCATGCATATTTGCGCAAGACAAAAAAATTAATAACACCACACAACTGTGGTCTGAGATTGACCTCGCCGGAAAATTCAGCAAGAAACTAAAATGGCAATGCGATTTTCAGTATTCCAGACAAAGTCCTTATGAGAAACTAGCATTTCTGGAATATGGTGAGCAGTTAACCATCAGGCCATGGATTCACTATTTCCCCAAACCAACTGTTAAGCTTTCTGCCTTCGCGGGTATCTGGTATAATTATTTTATTGGCGACAATGTTAACCAAAGAGCCTATCCTGAATACCGCACCGCTTTGCAAGTGCAATTATTCAAAGTGCTTAACAGAAACACTTTCTCCTTCCGGTTCAGAACTGAATTAAGAGAAATAAAAGACAAACTTCAACACTTTGAAACAGTATTCAGAGAAAGAACCATGTTCAAGTTCCAACACCTAATTACCCATAACAGTTACGACAAAAACAGCACCTATTTTATAGCCCAAGACGAAATCTTTATCAATGATGGCAGCCCTGTTACTGGTCATCACCTCTTCGATCAGAATCGGATTTTTCTTGGGCTTGGCTATAATGTAACCAATAATATCGCTGTAGAAACCGGCTACTTTAACCAATTCATTCACCACGCTAAAGATGATCACTTCGATTCAAACCATGTTTTACAACTTACATTGGTAGTGGATAATTTGACTGGGGTGAGGTTGTGAGATGTGAATTGTGAATGGTGAATTGTCAATAGGTTGGCGATCTCATTCACAATTGACAATTGACAATTCACAGCACTATCGCCCCCCTCCTATCAACGGTAACAACTTGCCCTGTAAATATTGTGCCCAGGCTGGGGTACAGTTGTCAAAACATTCTGAGGCGGGTGTTAGGCCCTCGTGGGTAAACTTTACATTAGTTTGGTCTCCTTCGCTGGAAATTTCAAATATTATTTTGGTGCCGGTCCATTCGTCCTGCTTTTCGAGAAAACTTAGTTTACTGTCTGTTACCAGCCACACGACTTTTTTATTGGGCACTAGTTCAATCAGCTTTTGTTTTGAGTAATGAGCCCCTTCTCCGGCATGAAAGATGAATTCTTCGTTTAATTCTGTTGATATTCCTTCAAAACTTTCCGCAAAATATCCGGACCACCAGCTCCGTACATTTAAAACGGTTTGGAATACCTGTTCTGGTGATTGTGATGTGGTTAGCGTTCTGGTAAAATCTGTAGTGAGCATTGTTCAATCTTTAATAAGTCAAACCTACTGTCTAAAAGAGATATCTAAGGGGTGTAAAAAGGACATTCTTAGGGTGTAATTAGGACAAACTGTTGTGCTACCTTTAAACAAATTACTGGTATGAAACATATTACCATCCTCGTTCCCAATGGAAATAATAATCTAAGCAGTATTGTCGGCACTTACAAAATACTTACCAGGGCCAATAATTATTGGAAACAAAAACACAGGCGAACAATTTATTCCATTGAAATGGCGGGCGTTTCAAAGGAAGTAGATTTTCATGGCGGATTATTTAGCGTTAAACCACATACCCATATTAATAATATACCCCGAACTGACTTAGTTATTATTCCATCATTGAGTCATAACTACGAACAAGCCATAACAGAAAACGAAGCGATTGCAGTTTGGATAGAACATCAATATAAATGTGGGGCTGAGTTAGCTAGTATTTGTACCGGTGCTTTTTTACTGGCTTCATTAGGATTACTTGATCATAAAAGTTGCTCCACACACTGGGCCTTTGCCGATAGCTTTAGGGAAATGTTTCCCAAAGTAAATTTACAGACCGATAAGTTAATCACCGATGAAAATGGGATTTATACCAATGGCGGTGCTTTCTCCTTTTTGAATCTTGTATTGTATCTGGTTGAAAAATATTTTGACAGAGATACAGCTATCTTTTGTTCCAAAGTATTTCAGATTGAACCTGACAGAGATAGTCAGTCGCCCTTTATCATTTTCACTGGACAAAAAAAGCATAATGACGATATCATTAAGGAAGCACAGGTTTATATAGAAAATAATCTGCAGGAAAAAATATCAATAGATTCCCTTTCTTCATTGTTTGCTATTGGAAGGAGAAACTTCGACCGGCGTTTTATAAAAGCTACTGGTAATTCGCCTTCAGCATATGCGCAACGTGTAAGGGTTGAAGCAGCTAAAAAACTATTGGAAACAAGTCGTAAAAATATCCATGAAGTGATGTATGAAGTTGGGTATACAGATGTAAAAGCGTTTCGTGATGTATTCAAAAAAGTAACAGGCATATCTCCATTAGCTTATCGAAATAAATATAATAAGCTTGTTTTTTCTTAGCTGGCAGTTGAATTATTAAGCTTCCCTTTGCGTATTTATTTGTTGGCCACAGATGCACAGATTATAAACGATTAATCTGTGCATCTGTGGCTAAATCATTCCCATTAATACTACCTCCAGCTTGTCAAAATTTTCTTCGTTTTTGTCCACCACAAATGGTTTCATTTTTCTACAGGTCTCCGCATCCTCAAAAACCATATTGAAAACCAATTTTGTACTATTAGCAGAAACAGGTTCAAAAACTGCCCTTACCTGAAATAAGGGTTGCGAATAGCGTTTCCATGCAATTAATGAAGGTGCTTCAATTTGAATAAACTCACAATCGTTTTCATAATTTCCCTTCTCTGGTCCATGCATGGTAAAGCGCCACCTGCCTCCTACCCTAAAATCAAATTCATGAAAAGTATTGGTAAACCCTTTGGGTCCCCACCAGTTTTTCAGGTGCATTGGGTCAGACCATGCACGAAAAAGCAGTTCTTGTGAAACTGGAAAGATTCGTGTACTGGTAATAATGGTTTCAGGTGTGGTATTGGGTATTTCAGTTACCATACTGCGATTATATTAATTGAATGATGATTGAAAACAGCAAAACATGTTTTATGACCTGTTTTTGATCATATAGACAAGATATGGCATAAACAAAAGACATAAAAGAAATACCAGCCAAATACGTCCAGTTAAAATATTGTAGTTTTCAAACAGGTATTCCCAGGATTTGTTTGTTAATCGACCCAACGTAAATTCAAATATTACTGTAAGTACTACCCATAAGCATCCGGCTACTATTGCTTGTCGTGGCTGCTGAATATTCAGTTGTGGAAATATAAACCAGGTATAAATAGCACAAAAAACAATCAATGTAAGTGTTGATAGCTGATGTGCCCGAAATTCGCCATACTGTTTTATAAATAGCACTTCCCTCAATGTTGCATTGGCAAAGGCAATTACAATCATAGGGAGCCAGTATAAAATCTGCTTAGTGATCATACTTTCTAAGTAATAGGGTTAGTATAAGAATAATAACAGCAACAATGAATATTACAGGTTGTAACCATGATACATAACCGATGATTGCTACCTGTACTGTTATCCATCCAATAGTTATGCTGCCAGCTATAAGCGCTGCTTTAGTTGCAAACTTGTGATGTTTAAAAACCGCTATTCCAGCCACTAGAGCAGTACCGCCCACACATACAAAGAGGATAAGCGACGGAATAAAATAACTGTGAAATATACTTCCCTTTAACCATGCCAGTGGAACGGCATCTGCCCCTGACATTCCATAATAGCCGCCTCCAAATGCATTGATCGCTACCAGAAGGAGTAATGTGCCCAAGCTGTAACGCACTATTTTAGAAGGTAATGTATGGTTTATTTGCATTGCCTGATTATAAAGAAGCATTCCGGGGTTTAAAATAGAGTATTGGCTGTTTCTTTAAAGTTAGCAAGCTTTTGCTTAGATTAAACTGATTTTAAATAAAAGCTCCCTCATATTGGTTAAGGCTGCGCTGTGTACCCATTGCTGTCCGGGAAAAAACAGCTTCTAGCCACTAGCTGCTGGCTACTAGCGTAAATATGGTAATTAAATATTTATTCTAAGTAGGGTTTTTACAAAACAAATTCGCAAGCCCTGTCATTTATTCAAATAATAGCGGAAAACCTAAAACAAGCACCAATCAAGGCTTGCAGCTAGAGGCTAGAAGCTCATAGCCTATTTTCCCCGGACAGTTCTGCTTTGTACCCATTGCTGTCCGGGGAATGATGTAATTTTATCAAGCTTTTCAGCATTAGTAAAAGCAAATCAGAACGCATGTTACTTAAGCATATAAGGACGACCGCTACTTGCCAAAATAATTTCAGTTTAAACAAGTAAAGAAATAGCAGATGTTCAGACACCAGGGCAAGACAAGAACATTAAGTCATAATTTAAAAATCGCCTCTTTATTATCATTTATTGCGGGACTGGTAAATGTTGCAGGATATTTTGCCGTACAACGTCTTACTACAAATGTAACGGGCCATTTTGCCTTTTTTATGGATGAAGTATTCAAACTAAATTTTTGGGAAGGCTTTGTTTACTTTCTCTATATCTTCTTCTTCTTTGCTGGTTCTTTTCTTTCTAGTTTTATAATAGAAATTATTGCCAAAAAAAGTGATCATTATATTTATATTATTCCGGCTTCAATAGAATGCCTGATACTTTTCGTTTTTGGTATTTTCGGAACTGGCCTGCTTGCTGAAAATCAAAATACGATTGCATTTGGGTTGCTTTTTGCCATGGGTTTGCAGAATTCACTGGTAACAACAATTTCTGGTTCAGTTGTTAGAACCACACACTTAACCGGGCTTTTTACTGATCTTGGTATTGAATTATCACAACTGTTTTTTTACAAGGAAACTGCACAAAAAGACAAGCTCGTTTCGTCTATTAAACTACGCTTTACCATTATCGGTTTCTTTTTTGTAGGTGGTATTGCAGGTGGATTTTTATATTCGAAACTTGGTCTTCATTCACTAACCATTGCCGCAGGTATTTTAGCAGCCGGTTTAGTGTACGACAATATTAAGTTTCGTTTTATTCTATTGAAGAGAAAACTAAAAAATAACTGATAGCAGCAAATCCGATCGAATATCGTTTTGCTTCTATTGCCGGGGTTCAGCTTGTTTATTTGTATCCGTGCTTATTGAAAACAGCGTTTCATGATGGATATGATGCATTTTAACCGGTCTTTGATTTTCATGTTATTCTGTATATACGGGGATTGCTATAAAAAAAGAGACCTCCCAAATGGAGGCCTCCCTTTATTATTTCCAATTACATATTTCCTATTCCTTATTTATTAATCTCTTTCATCAGTTCATTCACCGCTGCTTCCAATTGTTGGTCACGGCCTTTGATTACAATATCATATTCATTCATCAGTTTAATATCCGGTTCTGTCTGGTAGTTTTCGAGGTATTGGTTCTTCAATCCTTTTACGCCCAGTGGTGGTACACCCCAACGTACGCTGTTATCCTGCAAAGATTCCCATCCTGCAAAAGTACAGGTGCCCGGTACCGGCATACCTACGAGTTTGCCAATTCCCAATTCTTTATAAGCATAGGCATAACAATGTCCATCACTGTAATTTGCTTCATTGGCAATTGATATACTTGGTTTGGTCCAGCGGAAGTTGGGTTCAAATCCATTGCTTCTGGTATCGGTGGTATAGTCCATGAATTTTTTACCGCTCAGGAACATGGCAAGGTCTGCTACCAGGTCGCCGCCACCGTTGAATCGGGTATCAACTACTATTCCTTTTCGGTTTACATATTTACCCATGATTTCTTCATACGTAGTTCTATAGGCACCATCATTCATTCCTGGAATATGTACATAACCCAGTTGTCCGTTACTCAGGCGGTCTACTTCATCCTGATTGCGCTTGATCCATCTTTTATATAAGAGGCCATTTTCTTCGCCAGTTGAAATTGGTTTTACAATGATTTCACGTTTGGTGTTTCCATCTGCTACCAGTAATAAAGTATTCTTTCCTGCCTTACGGTTCAGGTATATTGGCAAGTCGGTATCAGCAGTTATTGTTTCTCCATCTATCGCTTCAATGATCATTCCTGCTTTAATATTGAGTCCGGCTTTGTCGAGCGGACCATCTTTTATTACTTCTTCAATTTTATATCCAACTCCTTTGTATTGCTGATCGTAGAATGCACCCAATGCTGCAGTTGCATCGCCACCGGGATTGAATGATCCGTAAGATGAGCCACTATGACTCACATTCAACTCTCCCAGTAACTCACTCAATAATTCTGAAAATTCGAAGTTGTTACCTATATGTGGTAAGTGTTTTTCATAGTCGGCTTTGTAACTGTCCCAATTAACACCGTGCATGGTTTTGGTATAGAAAGTTTCTTTGGTTCTGCGCCATACATGTTCAAACATAAATTGTCTTTCAGCAGCAACGTCTAAGGTCATTTCACCACCTATACCTACCGATTCTCTTTTGCCACTGTTCGGATCAATTTTAGAAATACCTCCGTTGGCAAGTAGGAATATATTTTTCTGGTCCTTATCCCAAACCATACTTCCACCACCTGCATTTAATGGTACAAGCATTTTTGTTTCGCGGGTGCGCAGGTTGGTTGTCCAGAGATTGGCGCCTCTTTCGAAACGAGCAAGGTAATAAAGGTTCTCCCCGTCTTTACTCACCAGGGCATCACTCATTTGTGATGAATGGATGGTAAGTTTAGCTTTACGGGTAGTCATATCATCCCATTCAAAAATAACGCTGTCTTTTTTAGCTGTTGCTTTTTTGCTGGTATCTGCTTTTGCTTTGGTCTCTTCCATTTCTTTTACCAATGCTGCATCTTCTTTACTTAGCTTAAACTTGTCGAAAGCTTCCTGGGTAAAAAACATGGCATAAACATCTGCCTGTGCGCCACCGCTTTGAGCCACTGATTTCAGGCCATCACGGTTACTGAACCACATCATGGCTTTACCGCCCATGATCCATTTAGCGCGACTGTCATTAAATCCACTTTCAGTCAGGTTAATTACATTCCCTTTTCCATCGGCAGATACCAAACCAACTTCACCAGGAGCTATGCCTGGCACTGCATAATCGAACAAGAACCATTTTCCATCGGGACTCCATTGAAAATACTGGTCGTTATCGCCCATAGAGAAAAGTTCTTTATCGGTAAGAATGGTTCTGGTTTGTTTACTGGCAATATTGTATACTTTCAGTGTCATCCTGTTTTCTATAAAGGCAATCTCTTTACCATCAGGTGAATAAGATGGCTCATAGTTTTCATTGTTGTTAGCTATTATAGCTGTTTCATTTAAAACAGTAGATGCATAGAAATAGGGTTCTTCTGCTCTTTGCTTTTTTGTTTCGTAGATTTTCCAGCTATTACCTCTTTCAGATGTATAGAGTAATGTTTTACCATCGGGAGAAAAGCTAACCAGTCTTTCCTGCTCGGGTGTATTGGTAATACGTTTGGTAATACCACCATCAACACTGCTCACAAAAACTTCACCGCGAAAAATATAGGCTACTTCTTTTCCATTCGGAGAAACAGCCATATCTCTTACACCACCGCTAACAGGAACTATACGGGTATTATTGGTTCTTGCATCTGCAACAATACTTACACTTACTTTCTGTGGTTTACCGTTTCCTTTCATGGTATATAGTTCTCCATCATAACCAAAACAAAGTGTTCCATCGTTAGCCAGGCTAAGAAAACGTACAGGATGTTTTTTGAAACTGGTAAGTTGTTGTGATTTGCCTCCTTCCAGCGCCATTTTGTGTACATTAAAAGAACCGCTCTCTTCACTCAAATAATAAAAAGCTTTATCGCCATCGGTAAATACCGGGTTACGGTCTTCACCGTTAAAGTTGGTAATCTTTTTATGTGTTTTGGCATTGTTATCGTAGATCCAGATATCCCTGGCAATAGAAGATGTGTGGTGTTTGCGCCACTGGTTTTCACCTCCTTTTTTATCCTGGTACAACATGTACTGACCGGTATTGCTGAAGCTCACCCATTCTGCTGGTGTTGTCAATACCTGTTCAACACGTCCGCCATTTAAGCCCACTTTATATAATTCTGGTTGAGAACCTGTGGGGTATGTTCTGTTGCTGGCCATATCCATACGGGTTGATCCGAAGATCACCGATTTATTATCGGCTGAAAAACTATACGGGTATTCAGGTGCTGAGTGCCAGGTTATTCTTTTTGCTTCTCCGCCTTCGGCAGGAATAACAAATACATCAAAATCACCAAAGCGATCGCTGGCAAATGCAAGCTGTTTACCATCCTTGCTCCAGATCGGCATCAGGTCATTGGCTTCATGAAAAGTAAGTGGGGTGGCTGATCCGCCGGAAGTAGGAACCTTATAAATATCTCCCTTATAAGTAAAAGCAATTGTTTTACCATCGGGTGAAATAGCACCATAACGCATCCAGTTTGGTTCGGATTGTGCTTCTACCTGCATATACGCAACCAGCGAAAGCAGGGCAAGTGATAGTTTTCTCATAAAGATGTTTAATGAAGCGGTAAATTAAGAAAGAACTGTGAGGATTTCAGGGTTGATGTGAGGGATGGATAATATTGCGGTCGGGGGGAACAGGCTGTGAGCTGTGAGCTATGAGCTGCGAGCTGCAAGCCAGAACTGTCCGGGGAAAATAGGCTGCGAGCTTCTAGCCTCTAGCTGCTAGCCTTGATTGGTGCTTGTTTTAGGTTTTCTGCTATTATTTGAATAAATGACAGGGCTTGCGAATTTGTTTTGTAATAATCCTTCTT
>QFCS01001014.1_pt1 | contig 31461 bp, 24 predicted proteins | sample 3576561 | NCBI WGS metagenome assembly QFCS01 | reverse complement strand
ATCATTCGTTGAACACGGATTATAAAAATTGGAGAAATTCATAAAATAATTATCATCCAAAATTTTTAAGATTATTATAATTTCTTATATCAGTGATCTAAATTTTATTCATCATTCGTTGAACACGGATTATAAAAATTGAAGAAATTCATAAAACAATTATCATCCAAAATTTTTAAGATTTCTTATATCTGTGTTCTAAATTTTATTCATCATTCGTTGAATGCGGATTATAAAAATTGGAGAAATTCAAAAAATAATTAATTCGTTTATTTTAGAAATTTTACTTATTTCTTAAACCTGTGTTCTTCAAAAAAGAAAACCCGCTAATCCACAAATTATAATCTGCGAATTAGCGGTTTTTTATTTTCTAAATCTTCTTTTAGATTTTCTTAATCCCCATATTATACAAAGTAAACGCCTGAATATCGGCTACTTCTTCTATGGTTTTTGAAATTGGTTTTCCGGCACCGTGTCCGGCATTTACGTCAATTCGTATCAAAACAGGGTTTTCTCCGGCTTGTTTGTCTTGCAATTCAGCAGCAAATTTAAAACTATGAGCCGGCACAACTCTATCGTCATGATCTCCGGTTGTCACTAAAGTGGCAGGATATTTCGTTCCTTTTTTCACGTTGTGAACGGGGGAATAATTCTTTAAATACTCAAACATTTCCTTGCTGTCGTTGGCTGTTCCGTAGTCATACGCCCAACCGGCTCCGGCTGTAAAGGTGTGGTAACGTAACATGTCTAACACGCCCACTGCAGGCAAAGCCACTTTGGCCAGGTCAGGACGTTGTGTCATCACCGCACCTACCAATAATCCGCCATTGGAACCACCACGAATGGCTAAATAATCAGACGAAGTATAATTTTGAGCGATTAAATATTCGCCAGCAGCAATAAAATCATCAAATACATTTTGTTTATTTAATTGCGTTCCGGCATCATGCCATTTTTTTCCATATTCGCCACCGCCACGTAAATTAGCTACGGCATATACTCCACCGTTTTCCATCCAAACGGCATTGGCAACGCTGAAATTCGGGGTTAAACTCACATTAAAACCACCATAGCCATATAAAACGGTTGGGTTTTTACCATCTAATTTCAATCCTTTTTTGTGGGTAATAATCATCGGTATTTTCGTGCCGTCTTTAGAAGTATAAAATACTTGTTTACTTTCGTAGTCAGCAGAATTGAAATCTACTTTAGGTTTTTGATATTCTTTTGAGGAGCCTGTTTTTGGGTCATACGAATAAATTGTTCCCGGTGTAACATAGTTGGAAAAAGAAAAATACAATTCCTTCGCTGTCTTTTTCCCGCCAAAACCTCCGGCGGAACCTACGCCCGGCAATTTGATTTCACGGATTGCTTTTCCGTTGTAATCATATTGAACTACTTGCGAAATGGCATCTTTCATATAATTCGCAAAAATATAACCGCCTCCGGTTGAAGGTGATAAAACATAATCGGTTTGCGGGATAAAATCTTTCCAATTTTCCGGTTTCGGATTTTTAGCATCTACCGTTACCATTCGTTGGTTAGGAGCGTTCAGGTTGGTAACGATATATAATTTTGAACCTACGTTATCAATGATGTAATTGTTGCTGTTAAAATTGTCAACAATTGTTTCAAGTTTACTGTCCGGTTTGCTTAAATCTTTAATATAGAGTTCGTTTCCGGTTGTTGAATTAGCGGCTGTAACAATCAAATAGTGCTGATCCTCGGTTACGCCACCCCCCACATATCTTCTTTTTTCATTTAAACCAAAAATCACTTTATCTTCTTTTTGAGAAGTACCTAATTTATGGTAGTATAATTTGTGTTGGTCTGTTTTGGCAGAAAGCTCGCTTCCTTCGGGTTTGTCATAACTGGAATAAAAAAAACCGTCGTTACCTAACCAGGAAATTCCGCTGAATTTTACATCAACGATAGGCTCTTCCAGAATTTTTTTAGAAGCGGCATCCATGATGATGATTTTGTTCCAGTCACTTCCGGCTTCAGAAGTAGAATAGGCTACCAGCGAACCATCTTTTGAAAACTCTAAATTAGCCAGAGAAGTTGTTCCGTCTGCAGCAAATGTATTCGGATCCAAGAAGATTTCTTCTTTTCCGGATTTGTCTTTCCGGTATAAAACCGATTGGTTTTGCAAACCGTTATTTTTGTAAAAATAGGTGTAACTCCCTTCTTTAAAAGGGGCAGAAATCCGTTCGTAATTCCACAATTTTTCTAATCGTTCTTTAATTTGATTGCGATAGGGAATCGTATTCAGGTAATTAAAAGTAACTTCGTTTTGCGTTTTTACCCAGGCTTCAGTCTCTTTAGACCGATCGTCTTCCAGCCATCGGTAAGGGTCACTTACTTCAGTGTTAAAATAGGTATCTTTGACATTTCCCTTTTTTGTTTCGGGATATTGAATAGGAGAATTGGTTTGTGCATTCATACTAATTACACAAACAATTGCAAATGCAGAAATAGATTTTTTCATTCTTTTGAATTGATTGTTATATACAAATATAATCAACCAAAATGTTAAATTTAGTTAAATAGCGGTTTGTATTTGGGCCAGAGTTTATACATCAATATGGCATTAAATACGGTTACCAACAATGCTCCGCTAATTCCGGGGATGTCTAAAAACAAGTGAAAAAGCAGAATGTTTACAGAAATCGGAACCAAAACGACCAGGGCAAAAGCAACCCATTTATTAAAAAGTAATAAAAGTCCAATCATTATTTCTATTACACCAACCACAGGCATAACATAGCCGGTTGAGGCTAAAGAATTGATAAAATTGGCAGCATTTTCAGGCAGTTCAGGAGCCGGAATAAAGGTTAAAAATTTGTTTAGACCGAATACAACAAGGATTGCTCCCAGGAGAATTCGCATGAGCTTGGTAAATTGTGAATTCATAAAATATAATATTTTAGTTGAAAAAGAGTATTAAAATAACTAAATTACTAAAAAATACTTTATAAAAATCACAAAATGAAATAAAAAAACCAAACCTTGATTTTATAAGGTTTGGTTTAAAGCAATGGTTTAAAATTATTGTACAACAATAGGGAAGGTTGCTTCAACATCGGTAGACCCTCCTGCATTGGTAAGGTTGCCTTCTGAAACACCTTCGGCATTTTTGTTTAACAAATGTCTTAATGTAATTGTAATTGTTCCTGTACCCGGATTTGCTCCGGTTGTAAACGTAAATGCCAATCCAAGCGGATTTCCGTCTGAGTCAAAATCAGCATATGTAAAGTTTCCTAAACTATTTGAGATCTGATAAAAAACTTGGTGTTCCAAATCTTTTTCTTCAATTTCTTCGGTGATGTTTTCAGCCGGATTTTCCAGTTCATTCAAGAATTGCACAGAGCCCGTATAGGTGGTTCCGACGGTAAAATTACCGCTTACCGAAATTACCGGGGCATTAGGACCATCACCGTCCAAATCTCTTGATGTTAGGGTAATGGTTTGTCCGCCACCTACAAATGTTGCGGTTAATGTTGTAATTAATTCTTCTTCAATAACCGGCGAATCGTCGTTACTGCAAGCATTTAAAGTGATTACGGTTGTTAAGGCCAAAGCCATGAATTTCAGGTTTTTCATTTTTTTGTGTTTTTAATAATTAAATTTTAATTGAAATTGAATGTTCCTACCCATCTCATCAACAAAAAAACGTTGGCGATTTAAGTAGTCACGGTAAGTTGTGTTCAGTATGTTTTGAACAGAAAGGGCAATAGTGGTATCCTGTTTTTTTAAAACGTTGAATTTTATTTCCGAATAAAAATGAAACAATTGATACGCTTTTGGCGGTGTACTGATGTCAACGGTAACCGGAACAAAATCGCCATCCACCATAATATCCGTTTCAAAGTTGAAATCAGGATATCGGTTTTGACGAAAAACGAATTCTGATTGGAGCTCTAAAATCAACTCCTTCCATGCCGGTTTTTTGTACTGAATGGACGTTGAAGCAGTCATGGGCGGCATATCAATCAATGGTTCTTTTTTGGCTAAATCTTCTCCGTTTACATAAGCGAATGAGAAGTGATGTTGCCAATTGGAAGTGATGTTCCACTGTGAATGAAAGTCGAGTCCGAGTAAACGGGCGTTGGTTTGTTGAAATTCCCAAACAGGGAAAGCTCCGCGAATGGTGGTTTCAAAACCAATCGGTCGCACGTAGATAAAGTTGGAAATGTGTTGAAAATAGGGATTGAACTCCATTGAAAACGAATTCCGGTTTTTAGATAGTGAAGAGGAAAATTTAATCGATTCTTCCCTTTTCAAGCGTAAATCACCCAACTCAATTTGTCCGGCAGAATGATGCAAACCATCGGAAAAAAATTCAGACGGATTCGGATTTCTGTTGGATAAACTCACATTGTTCAACCATTTCCAATCTGATTGAAAATCCTTTCGAACGCCCAAACTCGCCGAAATGTTATGAAACGTAAACTGTGGTTTGGTTAACCATTGATCGGAGGTTTCACCCACAATAATATTGCGAAAATCAGCTTGATAACCTCGTTCATCCCAACGCGATTTTAAGTAATATTTTGTGGCTTCTATCGTTGAAAAATCATAGCGGATTCCACCATCCAGAACCAAATCTTCTTTGATTTCATATGTGCCGATGCCATAAAAACCTCCGTCAAATCGAACATAAGTCGGAATCAAAGGTCTGACACCGGTTCTTGGATCGGCAAAATTGTTTTGAAATAATCCGCTGATTCCGGTTTTCAAACTAAACTGATTCCATTCTTTTTTGTAATCCGATTGAAGAGAATGCGTGGTCAATTCCAAATCCAAAGCCGCTTTGTTTGCATCATCGCCTATCCGCAAATCAAACTCTTTCCGATTATTAAATTGAAGCGAATAAAAAGTGGAAACCGAACTGTTTTCATCCAGTTTTTGCAGATAATTCAGTTTTAACAAATGATGCTGAACGGTTTGTTTCGGATGGTTAATGGAATAGGTAAAGTCATTCACCACAAAAGGAATTTGGTTGTTGATGGAATTATACAAATCAGTCACATTTCCAATATGCGATGCACTTAAAATACCTATTGTGGCAGTGTATAGACTATAAAAAGCAGATAATTCGAAGTTTTCTTTCCCATACGAAACATCACCTGAAAAATTCAGTTCCCGGTTTCCGGAATTGGACAAAACATAATCAGGAGCTTCGCGATCACCAAAATACGTGAACGTTCCCAATGCATTCCATCGCCAACCTTCCTGACTTCCTTTGTGAAGGCCCGAACTTATTGTTCCGCCACGACCATTGGTTGAACCGCTCATAATCGTTTTACCAAACAAAGTGTCTCGCTTCACGTTTGCCGATTCAATGACGACCATTCCGCCTACCGCATCACCGCTGTATTGCAAACCCGAAGCACCTTTGATGACCGAAATTTTTCCGGCCGAATTAAGGTCAAAATTGGGGGCGTGTTCGGTTCCCCATTGTTGATCTTCCAGGCGAACCTGATTGGAGAAAACGGGAACCCGACTGCTGTGCAAACCATTAATTACCGGCTTCACAATGCTTGTTCCGGTTCGTAAAAGAGAAACACCGGGCACTTCTTTCAAGGCTTCTGCCAACGTTTTGGAACTGTTTCGTTCAACAGCAAGTTTCGAAATTTGTTGTTCCGATAAACTGCTGCTGACTTTGGCTTTTTTTTGTTTGACGGTGACAGCTGTTAATGTAGTTTCGGAAGGTTTCAACTGCACATTCAGTAACACATCTCCGGTCATGTCCACCAACGTATCGCAGGTGGTATAGCCCAAATAGGAAATATACACCCGCAGTTCGCCTTTGGGCAAACCGTTGATTTCGAATTCGCCAATGGGATTACTGGCGGTATTGAGGTACTTGGTATGAATGTGACTTCCGGTTAACGGCTGGTTTTTTTCGTTGGTGATTTTTCCACTCAATGTGAATTGACCATAGCCCGAAAATCCAAACCATAACAAGAAGAAAAGGATAATATTGTATCGCATTTTTCCGGTTCAAAATATAAAACACATGAAGTCTTTGCTATAGAGATAGCAAATGACTGTTCTTTGTTTCTAAGATTTTAAACCGATTGCGGTGGTCCGCGGTGTGAAAAAAGAGATCCTGAAAAGGAGGAAATGAATGCCTGTTCCTGCACTAAATACGGAACAGGTTGTAAAGGAAAATCAAACCGATAGGTTAACACATCCGGTTTGACATAAAACCAAAAATGAAAATCACAGACCGAACAATCATCCTCTGCATGTTGATGTGAAAAACCATCGTGTGCATGATGACAGACTTCCGTTTTATCAAAATAATCAGCCACCAAATGCTTATAGGTATGCAATGACTGAAACAGTATCGTAAACAACACTGCCGCCATCAGATAAAGGTTCAGTATGGCTAATTTCTTTTTCATTGGAGGCAAAGGTAGGGAAAAATGTGGTAAATAAGGAAGTTTTACAGATGGTAATGTTGTGTTAAACCGGTTTATTAGCGAGTAAACGCTATTTTTTAAAAGAGAGGCTTTATCTGATTAGCTAATAAATGAAGAGTTTTTGTTGTTACTAATTCAAATTCCGCAAAGTCGGTAGACATTTGCGGGCGAGGGAATTATTTCAAAACTAATTTTTCTAGCTCATATTTAGTAACAGCCCCTTTTGAAAACTCATTAGATTCAATTAATTCCAAAGGATAATATTTGTCTAATATCATCTTATACCAAACTACAGGATGAAAAGAACATTTTATTCTATCAGTTTCTACACACAAAATAAACAACAACGGTAAAAAACACTTTATATCATTTTTAGGACAACGGAGGTTTTAGATATAAAAAGCTTTTAGTACATTTGAAATATAAATTTAAGAACCATGTCCAAAGCCGAAGAATTCAGCAACCACATTATAAACGGATATACCTGCAAAGGTGATTTTATAACCCTGGGAGGAGCCATGTTAAACGGTGCCCCCGTTGGCGGTGAAGCCCATGTAAACATTGCCCTGAAAACCCTGAACCGCCACGGCCTGATTGCCGGAGCCACCGGAACCGGAAAAACCAAAACCATTCAGGTGCTTTCTGAACAATTATCGCAAAACGGCATTCCGGTGCTGATGATGGACATTAAAGGGGATTTTTCCGGTATTGCCATGCCCGGCGTAGAGCAGCCTTTTATTACGGAACGCCATGACAAAATCAATCTGGGCTATGAAACCAAAGGCTTTCCGGTAGAACTGATGACCATTTCCAGACAGAACGGCGTTCGGTTACGGGCAACCGTTTCTGAATTCGGCCCGGTGCTGTTTTCCCGGATTTTAGACCTGAACGATACACAAGGCGGCGTAGTGGCGGTAATTTTTAAATACTGCGACGATCATCATTTGCCGCTGCTGGATTTAAAAGACTTTAAAAAAGTACTGCAATATATTACCGAAGAAGGCAAAGCCGAAATTGAAAAAGAGTACGGCAGGATTTCCACTTCTTCCACAGGATCTATTTTGCGAAAGATTATTGAACTGGAGCAGCAGGGAGCCGACTTGTTTTTTGGCGAATTATCTTTTGATATCAATGACTTAATGCGGATTGACGAAAACGGCAATGGCTATGTAAATATTATCCGCCTGACGGATATTCAGGATAAACCCAAGCTGTTCTCTACGTTTATGCTGAGCCTGCTGGCCGAAATTTACAGCACGATGCCCGAACAGGGTGATGCCGGCAGACCGGAACTGGTTATTTTTATAGACGAAGCCCATTTGATTTTTGATCAGGCCAGCAAAGCGTTGCAGGACCAGATTGAAACCATCGTCAAACTGATTCGCTCCAAAGGCATCGGTATTTATTTTATCACTCAAAATCCGCAGGATATTCCGGCCGGTGTATTGAGTCAGCTGGGATTAAAAATCCAACACGCTTTGAGAGCGTTTACGGCAAATGACCGGAAAGCGATTAAAATGACCGCGGAGAATTACCCGTTATCCGATTATTACAAAACAGACGAAGTAATCACACAACTCGGAATCGGAGAGGCCTTTGTGACCGCTTTGAACGAGAAAGGGATTCCAACGCCGTTGGTTGCCACCATGCTCAGAGCACCGATGAGCCGGATGGACGTACTGACGCAACAGGAAATCGACTCCCACATATCGGGCTCTAAATTAGCTAAAAAATACAACGAAGTCATTGACCGCGAAAGTGCTTTTGAAATTTTAAATCAAAAAATCACTGCCGCAGAAGAAGCTGCAGCGGCTCAAAAAGCAGAAGAAGCCCAACAAAAAGAAGCGAAACAAACCACTTCCAAAAGCACTTCCAGAAGAAGCACTGCACAGGATCCGGTAGTAAAAGTATTAACAAGTGCTACTTTTATCCGGGGAGCTCTGGGAATTTTAAGTAAGATGTTTAAAAAATAAATCCCCTCTCCATAGGAGACGACAGCTAAAAACTTCTTAAACATGAAAGGATTCCTAACCATCGGACTGCTCATACTTTCCAATATATTCATGACACTGGCCTGGTACGGTCATTTGAAATTTAAAGACCTGAAATGGTTTGAAAATGCCGGATTAATCACTATCGTTTTAATCAGCTGGGGGCTGGCCTTGTTTGAATATTTTTTTCAGGTTCCGGCCAACCGAATCGGTTATGAAGGAAATGGCGGCCCTTTTTCATTACTGCAGTTAAAGGTCATTCAGGAAGTCATTACGTTAGTGATTTTTGTTATCTTTTCAATGCTGTTTTTTAAAACCGAAACCTTTAAATGGAATCATTTTGCGGGAATGTGTTGTTTGGTGCTGGCCGTGTATTTTATTTTCAAAAAATAGAGAACAGATCAGATGAAAAAATACAAAATTCAAAAATCACCCTTCCTCGTTCCGACCGAAGACGGAAAAATAATTGCCGAACATTTCGGCAAAGCTTCAGATGGCAACCGCAACATTTCGATTGCTCACATGATTGCTCCGCCACATTGGAGCGAACCTTTTCAAACTCCTGAATTTGACGAATACACCTTTATCATCAAAGGCAAAAAGCAGTTTATTGTTGAGGGGGAAACGATTGTTTTAGAAGCCGGCCAATCCATCAAAATTGAAAAAAATACACGGGTTCAATATGCCAATCCGTTTGATGAAGCCTGTGAATACTTAGCCATTTGCCAGCCGGCATTTGATTTTGAGAAGGTGCATCGGGAAGATTGATTGTTCAGGTTCTATTCGCCCTCTTTTTTTACATCTTTCAGCAAACCGAAAGCAAAATAACCTACCACCATAACACCAATCAGAATTGAAAGCCACATAAACCATTTGGTCTGCCAGAACTCAAGCTGTGCTTTTGGTTTTTCTTCGTTAGCTGATGTTGAGAAATTTTCAATCTTTACAACGTTCAACATTTGTGTATTTTCGGGTTCAAAATTCAGCAGATCATAATTGGGTTTTGTCAACGTTGTGTCAACGATTATCGAATATTCCTCACCTGCCTTCAAATTTGCCAAAACATAAGCCGGTGTCTGAAACAAAGAAACTTTTTGAATCTCCAGCGGCTGATTATCTTCGTTTTCAATTGCGATGATAAATTCTCTTTCAAAAAAATCGCTCACCGAAAAACTACTGTTTGATTTTGAATTCAACAGAAATGAAAAGAGTTCCTGCTGGTAGTTTTCTGTTCTCTTTTTTACTTTCCGGGATTTATTGACTAAAATTTTAGCGTTTCGGTGATACAGATCAGAAGCAATGTCAAACTGTATTTTTGAAACAACTTGCGGCGTCTTAAAACGTATGATAATTTGTGTGGTTTTGTCTTTCTGAATGGTTTCTGTTGTAAAACCGTCTAACGCTATTTGCCTTATATCATTTATTTCTGATTCATAAACCCCAACTTTTTCTATATTTACGGGAAGCGAATTTTTATCGGAAAAATCAATCTTCAGAAATTTATAATTGTTTACCGGAATCGGAATTGCTTTTTCAACCTGTTTATTTAGATCACTTTTCAGGTTATTTAACCCTTGATTCTGGGTCAGTCCATACCAATTTTCGCCATCATTACTTCCGCTGACATCATATTTTTTCTCTAAGGAAGTATTGCTGATAAAAACAACCAGACTATTTACGGTAACCGCTTTTTCATTGGTTACAACAACAGAAGTAACAGAGTCTTTTACCACTGATTTGTCAATGATTTTCCATGCCGAAAATTGCCGGTTGTTCTCATTTTGGGGAACATAATCAACAAAAGAAACTTCCTTTTCATGTTGATCTGAAATCCTGAAAAAAGCCGTATTGGCCTGCAAAGCTGAACGAACTTCGGGATATAACAACACCAGGTGCAGCCCGTCTGATTCTACTTTTGATAATTTTCCGGAATACGTTTGACTATAACCCCAAACGGCTGTCAAGTAAAAAAACCAAACACTTATACTATTTTTCATCTGATGCTGAATTAGGATTATCGACAACCAGTTTTTTAATTTTCTGATACACAAACGATATGATTAAAATGAGTACTCCCAATAAAATAAAGGCAATAATCTTTCCGGTTTCCGACACATTATTGATATCATAAATAAACAATTTCAGAATAGTTAACCCCAGTAGAGAAAGAGCAATAATCCTGAGCTGTTTCCAATTTCGTTTAATTCCGACGATCAAAATCACAAACGATAAAATTCCCCATAAAACCGGATAGCCAATTTTTATGACTTGCTTTTTGATTCGCATAATTTCTTCGTCAAACAAAAAACCTTTGTAATAATCATCCGTAGGCTCATACGCTAAATTTGTCATTGCCTTATTTACATCTTTGACCATTTCTGTTTTATCGGCAAAAAACAAACTGTGTACGATGAGTTCGTTGCTCAGAATATAAACCACGCAAAATACCAATACCCAAATAGCGAGTTTTGATTTTAAAACCGTAAGGTTTGCCTCTCCTTTTATTTGTCTGGCCAGAATAATTACAAAATAAATCAAACAAGCCAATAGAATGTAATGTAAATAAAATGCCACCGTTGCATTGGAATTGATGTAAAAATTCTCAGCAAATTCTTTGGATGGAACATTGTAATACAAAACCACATAGGCAAAAATATCAACCAATGAAATCACGGTTACCGCTTTTAATGCCAACGCTTTTTTTGACTGTAAACCAACGCAAGCCAATACCGCCGAAAACACAAAATGATACGTTAGCGGTATTGCCAAAGCACTGTAATCATTTTTTTGATAACTAACGGACTGGTAATTTATTTCAAACATTCCGACAAAATAAACAACCAACACGGTTACATAAATGAGCGTGTTTTTATACGATTGCGGATTGAAGGTTACAGTGAAAAATGTAAGCTGTTCCGATTCTTTTTTAAACAGATAGACGGTGGCTACCAAAGAACAAACCACTACTATCCCAGTAATGAATACCGGATTAAGAACAATACTTAATTTTTCTTCACTGTAAACACCGTAAAACAAATCCCAATCCATCATCAAACTGATCAGCGTGAGCAATTGTACCAAAATAGCCGCTATTTTAAAGTAGCTGATCTTTGATTTTTGAGACAGCCAGAATAACAGCACCGCTTCGGCAGCCCAGAATAACGTAATCTGATTTCCTTCAAATTGCAACGGAATGGTTAATGTGGCAAAGGTTAAAGTCAGACCGATTAACAAATAAATGGCATTTTTGTCTAATCCGAATTTTCGGTAAAGAACAGACGCATAAATCAGATTATACACCGCCAGCAATAACGTAAACAATCCTTTTAAACCGGTACCCCAGTTGTGGATGATTCCCATTCCCAATCCGAAGAAAACAAAATTATTGGCTATTAAAACAATGAACTCCAACGTTGAAAAAGCACCTTTGTTTCTGATATTGTTTAACACCAGCTGTATTGTAAAAATAAAATAGAATACCGAAGCAAAAAGCAAAGCACCTCGATGTGGCAAGGTGTTATCATATAACTCTTTGGTGTACCAGGATGTAAACAACAAATAGGTAAATACAAACGATAAAACCGAAACTGTTTTCCACTTTTTAAAGTAAGCAATTCCCAAAATTCCGGCATTTAAAATCGCTATGTAGGTAAAAAGCACGACATAATTCCTTTCTCCGGTACTCAACATAAACGGCACTGCAAAACCACCAATCAACGTGAGCACAGCCAACTCCTGCCGGTTGTATGAAACCGAAACCAAAGCACTGAACGCCGTGATCACCACCATGATTATAAAGGCTGTGGTTTGGCTAAACAACCGGTATTCATGAAATGCAATGGCAATTGTAAAATAGAAAACACTAATGGCTCCCGCCACAATAACAGAACTGAAAGCCGCATAATTTTTCTTAAGCTTATGAGCAATTCCCATTAAAAGTGAACCGCACAAAATACCGATTCCAACCCGTGCCGGTTCGTTGATCCAATCTTTATCGATAGCATATTTTACAAAAAAACTAATTCCCAAAACCAAAATCAGAATACCGATTTTGTTGATAAGGTTTTCTCCGATAAATTTTTCTAAATCGGGATTTTTTTCTTTAAACGATTCAAACCATGACTTTTGCGGAACAGAAACGGTTTTTTTTACTTCCGGTTGCTGAAAAGTAACAACTTCCGGTTTTGGTGTTTCCGGTTTGGGGGTCTGAACCACCTCTCTCGCTTCCTGAACCTGCGGCACAACAGGCACTTCTTTTTCAGGAATTTCAACCGGTTTTTCAAATACCGGTGGTTTTTCTGCAACCGCTTCCGGTTTTAAGGATTTCCATTTCTCTTCAATATCCTTTAATTGTTGCTGAAGCTTTTCGACATTTTTGTCGATTTTATCAACTTTCGTATTCAGTAAAAAAAATTTTGAACCAAGCTTTGATAAAATGAGTATAAGCAGAACGAGTATGACAAATAAAAAGAAAGCTTCCATAAATTATTCGGTTATATCTAAACAAATATAACAGAAAATTATAGTGATTTTGAGTAATAATCTATAAAAAATCAGGGGTTTAAAAGCGAAATAATCTTCTCCTCCACTTCTGAACTATTCCATTTTTCTTCAATATCTTCCATTTGCATCACTTCTTCCATGATTTTATTTTGAAAATCACCGATGGCCAATGCTTCTGCATAAGGCTGCAAACTAAAGGTAACCCGGCTGTAGAGCGGCATCCATTTGTCCGGGTGCTTGTCTGAAAACCACTTTTCGATTTTCTTTTGCAACAAGAAGTTCTCATCGGCGGTTTTGGCACTCATTTCCACAAAATTTCGATACGAAAGTTCGGCAATCGCATCGGCATTTGGTTTTCTGGATTTTTCATAGGCTTTAAAAATGGCTTCCCAATCGTTGCCGTATTTCGAAATCATTTCACTCAACACAGTAATATCTTCAAAACCGGCGTTCATACCGTGGCCGTAAAACGGCACAATGGCGTGAGCGGAATCACCGATTAATGCCACATTATCTGCATGTGTCCACGGGAAACACTTCATCATCACCAGATAGCTTGTCGGATTCTTAAAGAAATCTCGAACCAAATCCGGAATAACGTCTTTGGTGTCCGGAAAAAATTCCGCAAAGAAATCGACCAACGTTTTTTCATTTTTCAGGCTTTCAAACGAGTTTTCACCCTCAAACGGCATGAACAACGTACAGGTAAACGATCCGTTCAGATTGGCCAGAGCCATCAACATGAAATTGCCCCGGGGCCAGATGTGCAGTGAGTTTTTATCAATCTTATGTGAACCGTCCGGATTTGCAGGAATATGTAATTCTTTGTACCCTATATTCAAAAATTCCTGCGAATAATTAAACATACTTTGGCGTTGCATGCGGTGTCTGATACGGGAAAAAGCCCCATCAGCACCAAACACTTTGTCGTATTTCAACGGCGTCCACTCTCCTCTTTCGGTTTCACCGATATGCAGCGTAGCATCCGCTAAAGTAACATCCCATATACGATGTTCAAAAAAGAACTCCACTCCGGCGGCTTCGGCTAAATCAATCATCTTCCGGTTTAAAACCCCTCTGGATAAGGAATAAATAGCCTCGCCTTCTTTACCGTAATGCTGGTAATTTAATTTAGCATCTTTTAAGTGAATGGCACGCTTATCTACCGGGATGCCTATTTTTTTGATTTCTTCGGTCAGACCAATATCATCCAACGCTTTCCAACCGCGGTCTGACATGACCAGGTTAATGGAACGCCCCGAAAATTCGACGGTTCGGATGTCCGGACTGCGATCAAAAACATGAACGGTGTGTCCTAATTTTTTGAGGTATATTGCCAACAACGTCCCAACCAATCCGGAACCAACAACAGCAATTTTTTGAGGGGTTTGCATCTAAGAAAATCAAAAATTCAAGTACAAAAATAGGCAATATAATAGGATTTTTAAGCTTTACAAAGAATATATTTCATCCGAAATAATTATTTTGTTTAACTTTTGTGTATTTTTGTTAAACAAAAATGTTTTTCAAAAATTGTCTTATGATTCACTTTTCAAAAGAAACCATTCAGCATCTTCCAAAAATCCCACGTTTGAATTTAATTAATAGCTGTACCGGCTATAAATCTGCTAATCTGATTGCCACCAAAACCTTTGAAGGAATTTCTAATGTAGCGGTTTTTAGCAGCGTTACTCACTTGGGTAGTGATCCGGCCATGTTGGGCTTTATACTTCGCCCTACGACCGTTCCCAGAAATACATACAAAAACATTAAGGATATAGGCTATTTTACCGTAAATCATATTGTAGAATCAATGATTGTTGGTGCCCATCACACTTCGGCCCGTTATGAAGAAAATATTTCCGAGTTTAATCACACCGATTTGGAAGAAGAATACTACGCAGGTATTTCCGTTCCTTTTGTAAAAGGAAGCCCGGTACAGATTTATTGCAAATACCTCAACGAATACGACATTAAAGAGAACGGAACCATTCACATCATCGCTTCAATAGAACAAATCATCATCAAAGAAAATATAATTCAAAAGGAAAACTGGTTGCGTTTGGATTTAGAAAATGTCGTGGCGATTAACGGGTTAGATGCCTACTGCGTTCCTAAATTAGTCAATCGGTTTGATTATGCCAGACCATATGTTCCAACCAAATCCATTGTATAAAATGGCTCACAAAAAAGTGCATCTCCCTCAAAAGATCTGTAAAACATGTAGATTTCCTTTTTCCTGGAGAAAAAAATGGGAGAAAAACTGGGAAGAAGTTTTGTATTGCAGTGAACGGTGCAGGAGGAATAAAGCTCTGAGTAAGGAATAGGGCGTTTTCAGCCGCAGCTCCAATTGCAGTTTTCAAAATATTAAAACGATTACCATAAATATGAACAATCTCGTCTGGTTTCGAAATGATTTACGGGTAAACGACAACCGTTCACTCTTTAAAGCCTGTTTAAAAAAAGGCAAAATTATGGCGGTTTATTGCTTTGACCCTCGTCATTTTGCAGAGACGAACTATGGGTTTAAAAAAACCGGTAAATTCCGGGCTCAGTTTTTGTTAGAAACTGTTTTTGAATTGTATCATGCCTTAAAAGAAAAAAATATTCCGCTATTTGTTTTTTACGGAAAACCGGAAGATATTATCCCGAACATGATTAAAGACTATGAAATTTCAACCGTTTTTCTTCAAAGAGAATGGACGTCGGAAGAATACCATGTTTACAGCAAAGTTAAAAATCAAAATTCAAATGTAACGTTTACAGAAGAATACGATCAGTTTTTATGGCATCCGGATGATATTCCTTTTTCCGGTTTTTCAGAAATTCCGGAAATGTTTACTGTTTTCAGAAAAAAATGCGAAGCTTTTGTAAAAATAAGACCAACCGTTTCAATCAAAAAGCAACCCGATACCAATTGGGTTCAGCCAGTTTCGTTTTCACTAAGCCCGGATGATTTAGGGCTGGGGGCTTTTACTGTGCATCCCTATTCAGCTTTTCCGTTTCACGGTGGCGAATCTGCCGCATTAAAACGATTAAAAAACTATCTTTTTGAAACCCAAAATTTATCTTCCTATAAACAAACCCGAAACGGATTAATCGGTAAAGATTACAGTTCAAAATGCTCTGCCTGGTTGGCCAACGGTAGTATTTCTGCACGAACGATTTATTGGGAAATTCAAAAATATGAACGGGAAATCACTAAAAACGAAGACACCTATTGGTTGGTTTTTGAATTAATTTGGCGGGATTATTTCAAATATATTTCCTTAAAACATGGTAATAAAATCTTTCAGCTTAATGGCATTTCAGAAAAAAAATATGCGTGGAAATTCAACGATAAAGCCCTTCATCAATGGATAAACGGCAATACCCCAGAACCATTTGTCAACGCAAATATGTTGGAATTAAAACAAACCGGTTATATGAGTAACCGCGGCAGGCAAAATGCAGCAAGTTATTGGGCCAAAGAATGGGAACAAGACTGGCGGGTGGCAGCCGCCTATTTTGAAAGTATGCTGATTGATTATGATGTACACTCCAATTATGGCAACTGGCTATATAATGCCGGTGTTGGGAATGACCCGAGAGACCGTAAATTCAATATCAAACGACAGGCGGAAATGTATGATGCGGAGGGTGAATATCAAAAACTATGGTTGAAATAAATTTATTTCAAGTTTCAGGTTATATGAAACATTATAAAAAAGAAAGTTGACACGAATTTCACCAAGTAACACGGATGTTAAAATCTCACAGAACTACTCTCAACCTGAAACCTGAAACCTGAAACGAAAAAACAAAAATGAAAACACTACGCCTTCTTCTCGGTGACCAATTAAACCACCATCACTCCTGGTTTAAACAAACGAATGAAAAAGTGTTCTATCTGATGGCAGAAATGCGTCAGGAAACCGACTATGTGAAACATCACATTCAAAAAGTGGCGGCCTTTTTTTTGAGTATGCGGAATTTTGCTTCGTATTTAAAAAGTAAAAATCACCACGTCATTTATTTTGAGATAGATGATACACATAATCCGCAAGATTTAGAAGTATTAATTCAACAAACTATCGAGAAATTTTCCATTCAAAAATTTGAATACCAGTTGCCGGATGAATATCGATTGAATGAGCAATTGAAACAAATAAGCCAAAAACTTCCTATTCGATCCGAGGTGTTTGACACGGAACATTTTTATACGACAAGAACAGAATTAGCTGAATTTTTCCTGAAAAAAAAGTTGTTGTTGATGGAAAACTTTTATCGCATGATGCGAAAAAAACACGGTGTTTTAATGGTTGGAGCAAATCCCGAGGGCAATCAATGGAATTTTGATCACGATAATCGAAAAAAATACAAAGGTGAAGTTGCGGTTCCGAAAGCTAAAATCTTTCCGAAAAGTGTAGCGAAAATTGTGCGGCAATTAGAGAAAATGGAAGTCAGAACCTTTGGATCCATTGATGCTGAAAAGTTTAACTGGCCAACTTCTCGCGAAGAATGCCTGCAACAATTGGATTATTTCTGTCAAAACTTGTTGAAGCATTTTGGCGATTATGAAGATGCAATGCACACCGAAGAAAAATTTCTGTTTCATTCCCGCTTGTCCTTTGCGATGAATACGAAAATGCTTTCGCCGAAAGAAGTTATTGAGCAGGCTGTGAATTATTATCATCAAAACAAGACTGAAATTACCCTTTCTCAAGTAGAAGGTTTTGTACGGCAAATTTTGGGTTGGCGGGAATATGTTCGGGGTATTTATTGGAAAGAAATGCCTAATTATGCGAAGATGAATGCGTTGGAAAACCAAAATAAATTACCTGATTTTTACTGGACGGGAAAAACCAACATGAATTGCATGCAAAAAGCGATTTCGCAAAGCTTGGAAGAAGCGTATGCCCATCATATTCAGCGTTTAATGATTATCGGAAACTTTTCGTTGCTTACGCAAATACATCCCGATGAAGTGGATGCGTGGTATTTGGGTGTTTACATTGATGCGATTGAATGGGTGGAAATGCCCAATACACGAGGGATGAGTCAATATGCTGACGGTGGCATTTTGGCCACTAAACCGTATGTTTCCTCCGGAAGTTATATTAACAAAATGAGTAATTACTGCGGGAATTGCCAGTATAACGTCAAAGAGAAATTAGGCGAAAAAGCCTGTCCGTTCAACAGTTTGTATTGGAATTTTTTGGATGACAAAAAAGAGCATTTCAAAAACAACCAACGCATGGCAATGATGTTGAATTTATTGCATAAAATTCCGCCGGAAGAATTGTATCAGATTAAATTGAAAGCGAGAGAGGTTATGGAAAATCCGGATACTATTTAGATTTGGGTTTAAACACCAATTTCCTTGCACTCGACTCAATCTCTTTTTTATTCATTTTCATTTTTCGGAACCTGCCTTCATTATACATTACCGCCTGATCCTTGTAATGTTTACTCAACGGATTGCCGGATTGTCCGGTAGGTAAAATGCTGACGCTGTTTTCAATATCTGAAAAATCGATGATTCTTCGGGTAGAAGGGCCGGCTTTTACCCGGTGATTACCTGCTTCGGTAAACGTAAACATCAAATTATTAATAACTTCGTTCGAGCCATTAATTTCAAAAGGGCCCACATTGAAATAACTTCGTAAAGCCGATACTTCGCCCAACGGATGTTTGTGTTCTACGGTATGCACTTTATTCCAGGTCCAATCAGAAACCTGGTTGCCTAATTTCTTTTCTAAGTGAGTAACGGTTTGCCGGAACGAATGCGTCAAAATGTCTTCTCGGGTTTCTTTTTTGTCCGGCGTTGATTTGTTGTCCCACCATGGCGACGATTCATTGGCCATTTGAAAAGCAATCATTTGCTTCATGATGTGTGTGCTGAGCAAGCTTGAAAAACGGTCTTTACCCAATTCGTCTTCAAAGGTGTTCTGGAGATAATAAAACAGGAATTGATTGTAAATGACTGGTGCAACAGCAGACAACCCGTTGTTCCCGTTCCACTTTTGAAGTACTGAAGCAGCGGCTTTTTCGGTTTTGGACATCTCGTTTAGGGAAATTCCGCTCAAAATATTTTGTACAGTTGAGGGAGCTACAGACGAAACATCATCGTTTATCATGTTCATAAAATCCTCTTTTGTCCAATCATTTTTAGGCTCCAATAATTGTACGATCCGTTTGGCCCGGTCTTCGGGCAAATAATACCCCGGATACAAATAGCCATTAATCGGTTCAACCTGATTGTTGGAGGAATACACATAATTCCAATCCGGATTAATGGCATACGGATTTTCTGAAAAATCATAATATTCTTTTTGTTCATCTTTTCCATTCGCTCCATCGAGTATGAAATTGGCGTTGACATGTTCCGGCATTTTATATAACTTCCCCGAAGTAATCCACGCAATATTCCCTTTGGCATCACCATACATGATGTTCAAACCCGGAGCAGCAATCAACTCAATACTTTGGTGAAAATCAGCTAAATCTTTGGCGTGAGAAAGGGCATAAACTGCTTCTAAAATCTGATTTTTATGCTGTAAATACGTCCACCACATCGAAATGGGCCGGTCTTGTTTCAATCCGTCAACCAGCCCGTTCATCAAAGGGCCGTGATGCGATTTTTTGATTTTTAAAACTACATCCGAACTGTCTTTTACTTTAATTCTTTTTTCTGAAACCTGATAGTTTTTAAACCCTTCCGGTGTTTGGTACTGGTTTTCATTCTCCGGATTATTGGTTTCTGCGTAGAAATCCATATCATCGTTTTCAAACATGGTCAGGCCATACGCGTACTGCCGATTATGCCCCAAAAGCGGAAAAGGTGTCCCGGCCAAATAATAGCCATACATTTCATAATCAGGTGTGGTGATATGGGCTTCATACCATGTGGCAGGTTGCGAAAATCCAATGTGCGGATCGTTGGCAAACAACACTTTTCCGCTCTTTGTTTTTTTCGGACCAACCACCCAACTGTTGCTTCCAATAAATGGTGGTATAGGTGACTTTTCCAATAACAAAGCCACCGACTTTGAAATTTCAGAATAAGCTTCTGATTTTCCTTTAAAACTTTTTAATTGCGTAGGAGCCAGCGAACCGTCAACACCAAAATCTTTGAGGTAATCTATTCCCAATTCATCCCGAATATCAGTGAGTAACGGATCCGTTTTTTGTGCCATCGCAAAACTGAAAGACATGTAACCGAAAATATTGTACACATCTTTGAGGGTAAATTTTTCTTTGGTAACACCAACCAGTTGAAACTCTATCGGTGTCTGACCTGCTTCTAAAAATTGGTTAATCCCGTCCAAATAGGCTAACGTTAACTGATAGCTTTCGCTGTTTTTATCCAATTGAGCAATGGTTTTTTCCGAATTTTCCTCAATGCCTAAACCTTTAAAAAATCTGTCGTTTTTTAACATTGCCGAACCAAAGATCTCCGATAACCTTCCCGGGGCAATTCTTCGCATGAGTTCCATTTGCCACAATCTGTCCTGAGCATGCACATACCCTAAAGTGGTCATGGCATCTTTTTGTGATTGAGCATAAATGTGCGGAATTCCGTATTCATCAAAATAAACGGTGGTTTCGTTCCGAATGGATTTCAAGGTCAGTTCTCCATCGTATTTAGGCTTAAGATAGAATCCATAAACGAAAAGACATGATGAAATTAAACCCAGAAACAGCATAAAGAAAAGGACAATCTTTTTTAGAAACTTCATAAAAATAAAAATCAATAAACAAATATACTATAAATGCTTATTGATTTTAAGTCTTAAACAAGATCACGGTTTTAATTTCCTCTCCCACCACTTCTTGTTCGGGTAGAAGAGTTGGTCCCTGAATTTCTCTGAGCCGGTATAGTGCTCCTGTTCTGCTGTCTGATTTGTTCTGTTCTTTCTCTCACTGCACGGGCATCCGGCTGTGACAATCTCGTAGTTGAACGTGTTTCTGCCGGTATTGTTCTTGGTGTGGTTTGCGTTGGTCTCGGCGTAGCCGAAGCGGGTGTTCTTGTCCCCGATTGACTCTGTACAGAGGGTGTTGTTGCCCTTGTGCCGGTATTTGTCTCTCTTCCCCGTGTTGTATTCCCTCTGACCGAACCTTGTTGAGTACTATTTCCTCTGGTTCCCTGTGCTGAAGAAGTACGTGGCCTGGTTGGAGCATAATGGTTTCCGGACTGTCCTCTTGTGCCGATTGTCTGTTGTGCCGGCCATTGGCTTCCCACTGCATATTGTTGCCTGTGCCTGTTAAAATTATGATAGGGAGACGGACCATAATAATCCGTCAGCCCAACTTTATAACTGTTGTATAGATCAAAATGTCCGTAATGATTGGGTAAATAATACGCACTTACCCACCTGTTCCCTCTGGGGTAAATAAACATAGATGAATGCACATCATAATAAACCATCATATCAGGAAAATAATAGTATCTCACTTGGTCATACCCTACCGGACCCCACATTGGCGGCGGTTCCGGATGAGAAACAACAGCCGGGCGACTTGGAGCACACATTGTGAATAACCCTGAAATTAACGCTAATATGATTAAATTTTTGATTCGCATAATTCTATTTTAAATGATAACTATCAATTACTGTTCAATAATAATACCAAACAATACTTCTTATTGAAGCGACCCAAGACTGAAAGCCGAACTGAGCGAAACTGAAAACAGGACTTTTTTCCGGATTTTAGCTTTTGTACTGTGTAGCAGAGCTACGGGACAAAAAGAAATGATCCCAGCGAAGCGAACAGTTAAAGTTAATCCGGGAGAAAACCCATTTTGTAGCCTTTGAAAAAAGTTTAAAATTTCTTTATTAACTTAAAATTACGGTTTTAAGATTGAAAGTCCAATTTTAAGGCAGGAATTTAGTGTAACCTTAACTTTTTAAAAATGGAAGTGGTTTAAACTTTTTCGCTTCAATCAAAAAAGTTTAAACCACTTCATAGAAAAACCCCAAAAGTTTTTCATTTTGGGGTTACTGTTGCTTTATATTATATTTTATTTCTATTTAGTCTCTCGGAAAAACGATTTTCTCTCCTATCTCCATTTTATTGTTTTTGGCTAAAACACCACATAGGTGAAACAACATTCGTGCACCAACATTTCCATCCCAATCATCATTTTCTCCGGAAGCTACTTCTACCAGATCAAAACCAATAATCTTTTTGTCGGTTTCGGCCAAACGGCTCAATAAATAAGTCGCTTGTTCAAACGAAAAACCTCCCGGAACCGGCGTTCCTGTATTGGGACAATACCACGGGTACATCCCGTCAATATCGAAACTGACACACACTTTTGGTGGTAAAGCCGCAATAATTTTATCGCATTGTTGTTGCCATGTTTTTCCTTCAAACGCTTCCTTTTTGAGATCAGAATCACTATGAATCAGCACACGACCGTTTTCTTTTTTCACTACTTCTGCTTCTTGTTCACAGAAATCGCGTATTCCTACTTGAACAATTTTGGAAATGTGCGGAATTTGTAAAGCGTTATACATAATAGAAGCATGCGAATAGGTAAAACCTTCGTAGGCAATCCGCAAATCCATGTGAGCATCTAAATGAAGAATCCCAAAATTACCGTGTTTTTCTGCTAACGCCTGATAATAACCCAGCGGTGTGCTGTGGTCACCTCCCAGCAAAACCACTTTCTTCCCCTGATTCAACCGGAATAATGTTTTTTCACGAACGGCTTCTACCATATCGGAACAGGCATAATTGATTTTATCTAAGTTTTTTTGCAAACCGGGGTGATGCTCAATAACTGAGCCGCTTTCGAGTGCTTCAATGATTGGAGCTGCTTTCTTTTTGTATTTTTTGGAATTCTTTTTAACCCCTTTAGGTGATTCGTCTAAAAAGATACCCAATTTCCATAATTCCGGAAATTCCTGGTGATTTAAATCTACCTGAAAAGAAGCATCTAAAATGGCTTCCGGACCTTTTGATGCACCGGAACCATAACTTACGGTTACTTCCCACGGTACAGGAATCACAATGATTTCGCTGTCTTCTATGGAAAAAGGCAATCCAAATATCGTAGCATCGGCTAAACCGGGCTGACTTGGATCGAAGGATTGGAGTATTTCTTGTTTAGTCATTTTTTTGAGGTACTATGGTTCTGAGTTATTTACTGATCCCTTTTTTTAATAGCTGTCCGAATTCATACATGTCTTCAAAAGAGCAGTAGAATGGTGCGGGTGCCAAACGAATAACGTTGGGTTCACGCCAATCGGTAATCACACCGTTTTTCATAAGATAATCAAACAATGCCCTGCCTTGTCCGTGAAGGTAAACTGAAAGTTGGCAAGCTCTTTCTTCCTGGTTTTGCGGGGTGATGATTTCAAATTCGGTTCCATCGATTTCACGGTCGATTTCGTGGAGGATGAATGCCAAATAGGCTGTTAACAGATTTCTCTTTTTGACTAACTTTTTCATGCCCACTTCGGCAAACATTTCCACCGAAGCCAAATAAGGAGCCAGCGATAAAATGGGCAAATTACTGATTTGCCAACCATCGGCTCCGTGTACCGGATCAAAATTGGGTTCCATTTTGAATCGACGCTCTTTGTTGTGTCCCCACCAACCGGCAAAACGAGGCAATTCGTTGTCATGATGATGCTTTTCATGTACAAAACAACCTGACGCATTTCCGGGGCCTGAATTCATGTACTTGTAGCTACACCAACAAGCGAAATCTACATTCCAGTCGTGGAGTTCCAGTTCTATATTTCCGGCGGCATGAGCTAAGTCCCAACCCACATAGGCTCCGGTTTTGTGACCGGCCTGGGTAATAGCCTTGATGTTGAATACCTGTCCGGTATAATAATTTACACCTCCAATTAAAACTAAGGCCAGTTCCTCTCCTACTTCTTCTATTTTGGCAATAATATCTTCATGACGGATATTGGCTTCTCCTTCTCTGCATTTGATTTCAACTATTGCATCACTGGGATTAAATCCATGAAACCTTACCTGACTTTGAAACATATATTGATCAGACGGAAAAGCTTTTTCTTCGCAAATGATTTTATATTTTTTGGCTGTTGGACGATAAAACGACACCATCATCAGGTGAAGATTTACAGTTAACGTATTCATTACGGTAATTTCGGATGGTTTGGCTCCTACGATTTCGCTCAATGGAACGGCAAAACGCTCGTGATAATCCCACCAGGGTTTATCGGCATAAAAATGACCTTCTACGGCTAATTTAGCCCAATCATTCATCACTTCATCTACATAGGCTTTGGTTCGTTTGGGTTGCAGACCAAGTGAGTTTCCGGTAAAATAAATAACATTTTTGCCATTTATACTCGGGAAAATAAATTCGTCACGGTACTTAAAAAGTTCATCTTGTGCATCTAATTCTTGAGCAAATTCGCGTGTATTTTGAAAATTCATGCCGTTGTTTGTTTGTGTGGTAAAGATAGTAATTTTTTGGATTTTGCAGTACGGACAGGTCATGACATATCTATACCTTTCCGAACGACACTGAATCGTAGAGATTATGACAAAAATCCTATTTAGTTTAAAAACAAAAGCAAACATGTCAAAAAAATCCACTTCTTCAACATCAACCAAAAAAATACTATCTTTACACACTTAACGTTTAATGACTGTAATCCCGTTACAAAAAGGGATGACCAATATATAAAATTATGGCTTGTACAAACTGTTCCTCCGGGAGTAAAGACGGAACTCCCAAAGGATGTCAAAATAAAGGGACTTGCGGCACCGACAGCTGCAACAAATTAACGGTTTTTGACTGGCTTTCAAACATGAGTTTGCCCAGCGGTCAAGAAGTATTTGATTGTGTTGAAGTGCGTTTTAAAAACGGGCGAAAAGAATTTTTCCGCAACACTGAAAAGCTCTCTTTGACTATCGGAGATATTGTAGCCACAGAAGCTTCTCCGGGTCATGATGTTGGAATTGTAACGCTCGTGGGAGAATTGGTTAGGGTTCAGATGAAGAAAAAAGGTGTCAATCACACCAGTGCCGAAATAGCAAAAATATACCGCAAGGCTTCTCAAAAAGATATTGATATCTGGACCGACGTTCAGGCCAAAGAAGAGCCTATGAAAGTTCGTGCCCGTGAAATTGCTATCCAACTTCAATTGCAAATGAAAATATCCGATATTGAATACCAGGGAGACGGTTCCAAGGCAACGTTTTATTACACCGCCGAAGACCGGGTAGATTTCCGACAGCTGATTAAAGAATACGCACAGGTTTTCAAAACCCGGATCGAAATGAAACAGGTTGGTTTTCGCCAGGAAGCTGCCCGCTTGGGCGGAATTGGTTCCTGTGGCAGAGAATTGTGTTGTTCTACCTGGCTGACTGATTTCAGGAGTGTTAATACTTCTGCAGCACGTTACCAGCAGTTGTCCTTAAACCCGCAAAAACTGGCCGGGCAATGCGGTAAACTCAAATGTTGCTTGAACTACGAGTTGGATACCTATATGGATGCCCTGAAAGACTTTCCGGATTTTGATACAAAGTTAGAAACCGAGAAAGGTGTTGCCTATTGCCAGAAACAAGATATTTTTAAAGGGTTGATGTGGTATGCTTATGCTGACAATATTGCCCATTGGCACGTGTTACACACCAAACAGGTAAAAGAGATTATTGCCGAAAATAAACAAAAAAGAAAAGTCGCCTCGCTGGAAGATTTTACAATGGAGATTGTTCAGGAGCCTAAACAGGATTTTAACAATGCTATGGGGCAGGAAAGTCTGACCCGTTTTGATCAGCCGAAGAAAAAAAGAAATAACCAGAAAAAAAGAAGACCAAATAAAACTCTTAAAAATGACCCTAAGAAATAGTCTTTTTTTAGTTTTTTTGTTGATTGTTGCTGCTTCATGCGACAAAAAAAGACTTTTTGACGAATACAAAAAAGTAGGTCAGTCATGGCACAAAGACAGTATTGTTACTTTTTACGTTGAACAAAAAGATACCGTTTCAAAACACAATTTGTATATCAATATACGAAACAACAAAAATTATCCGTTCAATAATCTGTTTCTGATTGTAGAAATGGTACAGCCCGGAAAAAAAGCAGTGGTGGATACACTGGAATACCAAATGGCAAAACCGGATGGCACCTTATTGGGCGAAGGTTTGACCGATACAAAAGACAATCCGTTATTCTATAAAGAAAACTTTGTCTTTCCTAAAGCGGGAAATTATCAATTTTATATTCAGCAGGCAGTCCGGAAATCCGGAAAAATTGAAGGTGTAGAAGCTCTGGAAGGTGTTACGGATGTCGGATTACGAATAGAAAAAACAGAATAATATGGCTAAAAAAAATAATTCATCAGTAAAAGACATACACTACTACCAAAAAAAATTCTGGAAAGTGTTTTTTGTAGGACTGGGTGGGGTGTTTTTATTTTTTGTCTGTGCCAATTTTGGTTTGTTTGGCTCTATGCCAAGCTTTGATGAATTGGAAAATCCCGATTCAAATTTAGCGACTGAAATCATTTCTTCAGATGGTGTGGTTTTGGGTAAATTCTACCGTGAAAACCGTTCACCGGTTAAATATGAAGATTTACCGAAGCACCTTGTCGATGCCTTGGTTGCCACAGAAGATGAACGTTTTTATGAACACTCCGGCATAGATGCCCGCAGAACATTCGGGGCCGCTGTAAAACTGGGAGCTGATGGCGGTGCGAGTACCATCACACAACAATTAGCCAAAAACCTGTTTCACGGAAGTGACGGTTCCAAGAACATAATCGTCAGAGTGGTCCAAAAAATGAAAGAATGGATTATTGCCATCAAATTAGAACGGCAGTACACCAAAGAAGAAATTATTGCTTTGTATCTCAACCAGGTTGATTTTGTTAACCATGCCATCGGAATTTCTTCTGCTGCTAAAACTTATTTTGGCAAAACGCCGAAAGAATTGACCATTGAGGAAAGTGCTGTATTGGTTGGTATGCTGACGAACCCTTCACGGTTTAATCCGAAAAGGTTTGAAGAGAGATCAACCAAAAGAAGAAACATCGTGCTGAACCAAATGGTCCGAAACGGTTTTTTAGAACCGGAAGCCAAAGCACAATTAGAAAAAAAACCAATTGTATTAGACTTTAATCCGGAAAGCCATATAGAAGGCATTGCAACCTATTTCAGAGAATACCTCCGGGATTACATGAAAAAATGGGTAAAAGAAAATAAAAAGCCGGATGGGTCAGAATACAACATTTACAATGACGGTCTTAAGATTTACACTACGATAGATTCCCGTATGCAAAAACATGCCGAAGATGCCGTACATGAACATTTAAAAAATCTTCAGGCCGAATTTTTCAAAGCACAGAAAAACAATAAAAATGCTCCTTTTTACAGGATTACAGAAAGTGAAACTGAAAAACTGCTGAAAAGAGCCATGAAAAATTCTGAACGCTGGCGATTGATGAAAGCCCAGGATAAAAGTGAAGATGAAATCATTAAATCGTTTGACGTAAAAACAGAAATGCGGGTTTTTACCTGGAAGGGTGAACGAGATACCATCATGACCCCCATGGACTCCATCCGTTATTACAAACATTTCCTGAGAAGCGGCATGATTTCCATGGAACCTCAAACCGGTCACGTCAAGGCGTGGGTGGGTGGCATCAATTATAAACACTTTCAATATGACCATGCCGGACAAGGAGCCAGACAAGTGGGTTCTACATTTAAGCCTTTTGTATATGCCACAGCTATCGAACAACTAAACATGTCGCCTTGTGATTCAATTATTGATGCCCCTTTTACTATTCCGAGAGGAAAACATAATGTTAGTGCCAATTGGACACCAAGAAATTCAGACGGAAAATACCGCGGTATGATTAATTTAAAGAAAGCTTTGGCAAACTCTGTCAATACCATTTCTGCCAAATTAATCGACAGAACCGGGCCAAAAGCGGTTATTGATTTAACCCATAAATTAGGTGTTTCAGCAGAAATCCCGGAACAGGTATCAATCTGCTTAGGAGCTGTAGAAATTACCGTGCAAGATATGGTTGCTGCTTTTAGCACATTTGCCAACAAAGGAATCTATATTAAACCACAATTGATTACCCGTATTGAAGATAAAAACGGAAATATAATTTTTGAAGCCATTCCGGAGAGTCACGATGTGTTAAGTCAGGATATTGCCTATGCCGTTGTGAAATTAATGGAAGGGGTTACCGAAGACGGAACAGGAACCCGCCTTCGCGGAGGCAGAGCAGGTTTCAGGCATTATGATTATAAATTAGACAATCCGATTGCCGGAAAAACAGGAACCACTCAAAACAATTCTGACGGATGGTTCATGGGGTTTGTTCCTAACCTTTGTACAGGTGTTTGGGTAGGGTGCGAAGACAGATCTGCCCGATTTAACACTACCGCAATGGGACAGGGAGCCACAATGGCATTGCCGATTTGGGGTATTTATATGGACAAGTGTTACAAAGACAAAAAACTAAATGTTTCTAAAGAGCCTTTTGAAAGACCGGAAAACATTACCGTGAAAGTAGATTGTTGGAAAACCGTAAAAGACACTTTAGATTTTGATCAGAATTTAGACGAATTTAATTTTTAGAAAATTCACATCAAAATAAATGCTAAAAAATGGACTTTGCAAAAAGCCCATTTTTTTATACCTTTAAAATCCGAAAAAACAAACAAACGATATGATTACACGAAAAGTTAATTCTGTGCAGGAAGCACTTCACGGAATCACTGATAATATGACCATAATGCTGGGCGGTTTCGGCCTGTGCGGTATTCCGGAAAACAGTATTGCGGAGCTGGTTCAAATGAATGTAACGAACCTGACCTGCATTTCCAATAATGCCGGCGTAGATGATTTCGGATTAGGGTTACTGCTTCAGAAAAAACAAATCAAAAAGATGGTTTCATCCTATGTGGGTGAAAATGCCGAATTTGAACGCCAGATGCTTTCGGGAGAATTAGATGTAGAACTCACTCCCCAAGGAACATTAGCCGAAAAATGCAGGGCGGCCCAGCATGGAATCCCTGCTTTTTTTACCCCCGCAGGTTATGGAACAGAAGTTGCCGAAGGAAAAGAAACCCGTGAATTCAACGGAAAAATGTATGTAATGGAAGAAGCCTACCGGGCTGACTTCGCTATTGTGAAAGCTTGGAAAGGTGACGAAGCCGGTAATCTTATCTTTAAAGGAACCGCCCGAAACTTTAATGCTTGCATGGCAGGAGCAGCCAAGATCACCATCGCTGAAGTAGAAGAGTTAGTCCCGGCCGGCACCTTGGACCCCAACCAAATCCACATTCCCGGCATCATGATTAACCGCATTTTTCAGGGAGAGAAATACGAAAAAAGAATCGAGCAACGAACAGTTAGACAGAAGTAATGTGTCAATGGGACAATGCGGCAATGAAAAGATTAATTGACACATTCCTAAATTGACACATCCACACATTAACACATAAAAAATGGCTTTAGATAAAAATCAAATTGCTAAACGCATAGCAAAAGAAGTAAAAGACGGTTACTACGTAAATTTAGGAATCGGTATTCCGACATTGGTAGCCAATTTTGTCCGAAACGATATTGCTGTCGAATTTCAAAGTGAAAACGGCGTACTCGGCATGGGGCCTTTTCCTTTTGAAGGAGAAGAAGATGCCGACATCATCAATGCCGGAAAACAAACCATCACGACTTTGCCGGGAGCCTCCTTTTTTGACTCGGCCTTTAGTTTCGGCATGATTCGCAGTAAAAAGGTAGATTTAACCATTTTAGGAGCCATGGAAGTCGCTGAAAACGGCGATATTGCCAACTGGAAAATCCCCGGTAAAATGGTGAAAGGAATGGGAGGTGCAATGGACTTGGTTGCCTCTGCCGAAAACATCATTGTAGCGATGATGCATGTAAACAAAGCGGGCGAATCAAAATTACTTAAAAAATGTTCACTCCCGTTAACCGGTGTGGGTTGTGTTAAGAAAATAGTAACCGAATTAGCCGTTTTGGATGTTACACCCAACGGGTTTAAACTACTCGAAAGAGCTCCGGGCGTTTCTGTGGATGATATTATTAATGCGACCGAAGGAACGTTGATTGTAGAAGGAGAAATTCCGGAAATGGTTTTGGATTAATCTGAAAAACATGAAAAAGTTTGTCTGCTCATTTCTTCTTTCACTTAGCCTTACTATGCTGTTTGCTCAGGAAAATGTAGATTTTTCAGGCCAGAAAAAAATTGTTTCTCCTGACATTCATAAAGACAATACCGTTACATTCCGGTTAGAAGCTCCGAATGCAAAAAGTGTATGGTTAGAAGGTGATTTCCTCCTTCAACTGGGTTTTACGGAGGGAAAAACCGAAATGAAAAAAAATGAAAAAGGTGTTTGGACTTTTACGACTTCTGCCCTTCAACCGGAATTATACAGCTATAAATTTGTGGCAGACGGGTTAATCGTGAATGATCCGAATAATGTTTACAACAGCAGAGATGTTTCCTCCGTTGTAAACATTTTTATGATTACGGGCGGGAAAGCCGATTTGTATAAAGTTAATGATGTGCCTCACGGAACCGTTGCCCGACGATGGTATGAATCCCCTGCCTTAAAAACCAACCGCCGTTTAACCGTTTATACCCCTCCCGGATATGAAAAAAGCAAAGAAAACTATCCCGTTCTTTACCTTTTACACGGTGCCGGTGGCGATGAAGAAGCATGGATAACCCTGGGCAGAACCGCCCAGATATTAGATAATCTGATTGCACAGGGGAAAGCAAAACCCATGCTCGTGGTCATGCCAAACGGAAACGCAAGCCAATCTGCAGCACCGGGAGAGTCGAAAGAAGGATTTTATCCCCCTGTATTTATTCAACCGGATATGTTTTCTGGCCGTACCGAAAAAGCGTTCGGCGATATTATCCAGTTCATTGAATCAGAATACCGGGTAAAAAAAGACAAAAAATTCCGTGCCCTTGCCGGATTGTCTATGGGTGGTTTTCATACCATTATTATTGCCGCTAATTACCCCAAGACCTTTGACTATATGGGCGTATTTTCCTCTGCTCTTTTTCAGCTGAAAGAAGCTGACAGTGAGCTGTATCAAAATATCGGGCAAAAACTGAAAGTTCAAAAAGAAAATGGTTATGCCTTGTATTGGAAAGCCATCGGTAAAACCGATTTTTTATACCAAAATGCCACTGAATTCAAAAAGCTGTTGGATACAATAAATTTCGATTACACCTATAAAGAGTCTGAAGGAGGGCACACTTGGTCAAACTGGCGGGATTATCTTACGGAATTTGTACCGCTTCTGTTCCGCTAAATCATCCCTTCGGGATAGCTGCAATCAGTTTTTTAGTATAATCGCTTTGAGGATGGGCATACAAATTGTTTGTTGCTTTAATATTTCGCAAGGTGTTTTTGTTGACCTAACAGGTATAAAAGGTGTCGTAATAACTGAATCATCACCGATATCTTGGCTCGGATTAGTTGGGTTTTGTTCATTTGGATTTTGTTCATTTGGATTTTGTTCATTCGGATTGGTTTCTTGAGGAGTATAACCACCTGGT